>Ga0307373_10014580_pt1 | contig 10795 bp, 11 predicted proteins | sample OX2MG_FD_202534 | JGI IMG/M metagenome (GOLD analysis project Ga0307373, IMG submission 202534) | Soil microbial communities from Risofladan, Vaasa, Finland - OX-2 | ecosystem: Environmental > Terrestrial > Soil > Coastal area > Acid sulfate soil | place: Finland: Risofladan, Vaasa | collected... | reverse complement strand
GCCGCCAAGTTCGCCATCGTGCCGCTCGGCACGAACAGCGCCGCCTCTTTCCCTACGATCTCCGCCGCCATCCGCTCGAGCCGGTTGACCGTCGGATCCTCGCCGTAGACGTCGTCGCCGACCTCGGCGCGGGCCATCGCCTCGCGCATCGCCACGGTCGGCATGGTCACGGTGTCGCTGCGCAGATCGATCACACGGATAATCCCTGATTGCACGCGGACGCGCCCTACTCGGGCATGATCGCCTTGACCACTTCGTCGATCGCGCGCTTGCTGTCGTGCTCGTCGGTCAGCGACCAGGTCACCGCGACGGTCGCCGCGCGCCGCGGCGAGATGCCCTGCTGGATCAGCTCGCCCGCATAAATCAGCAGGCGCGTCGAGACGCCCTCCTCGAGGCCCGAGGCCTTGAGATGGCGCACCTTCTCGCCGAGCAGCGCAAGCTGGAAGGCCAGTTCGTGCGTGACGCCCGACTCGTGCGCGATGATCTCGACCTCTTTTTCGGCCGGCGGGTAGCCGAATTCGATCGTGATAAAGCGCTGGCGGGTCGAATGCTTGAGGTTCTTCTGGATGCTCTGATAGCCCGGATTGTACGAGATGACGAGTAGAAATCCCTCGTGCGCCTCGAGCGTCTCGCCGCGCTTTTCAATCGGCAGAATCCGCCGATGGTCGGACAGCGGATGGATCAGGACAGTGGTGTCCTTGCGCGCCTCGACGATTTCATCGAGGTAGCAGATTGCGCCGCGGCGCACCGCCTGGGTCAGCGGCCCGTCGACCCATACGGTCTCGTCGGACTGGATCAGAAAGCGCCCGACCAGGTCGCTGCCGGTCAGATCCTCATGGCAGGCCACCGTGATCAACTCATTGGGGCCGTTGGGCAGCAGCGCCAGTTGATGCGCCATGTGCTCGACGAAGCGCGTCTTGCCGCAGCCGGTGGGGCCCTTGAGCAGGATCGGCAGGCGCGCCTTGTAGGCCGCCGCGAAGATCTCGGCCTCGTCGCCGATCGTCAGGTAATACGGCGTCGCGGCGGGATCGAGATGGCGCACTTCGGGCCCTTCGTGGCTGCCCTGCATGCGGGTGTCGAATTTCTTGAGTTCAATCGCCATCGCTCACCTATAGCGTCCGGCCGGGTAAATGTCTTGCGGATTCTAGGGGCGATTGGCGCCCCGGTTCAAGGCATGGCGTCCGATTCGAAATTACCATTCGGGCTGGTATACCGAGGTGCCGTCGGGATTATCTTTAATGCTCCAGCCCAAGGCAGTAATCTTTTGACGCAATTCGTCTGAAAGTTTGAAATCCTTGGCCCCGCGTGCCGTCGTTCGCTCGTCAACCAGCGGCCGGACCTCCGCCGGTAGAGGCCCCTTAGACTCGAGAAAATTGAGCCGCTCCTCCAGTTTGAGCCCCAGTACGGTGTCCATTTCACGGAGGGTGTTCCAAATAAGGTGATCGCTATCGCGATATGCCCTGTTCACCATTTCGAGAACGACCGCGAGCGCTTGCGCAGTATTCAGATCATCGTTGAGCGCATCGCCGAATTTCTCTCGATATTCGCCGGTCCACAAACTGTCTGAATCGCCCCGATGAACGGTGCGCATGAACCCGTACAGATATTTGAGGTTGGTTTGCGCGGCGCGCACCGCGTCGATACTGAACGCCAGTTCCGATCGATACTTCGCGCCCAGGCACAGCAGGCGAAACGCGAGCGGATGTATTTTTTCTTCCACCAAGTCATCGAGCACCGGGAAGCGTCCCGCGCTCTTCGAGATCTTCGCACCCGCCATCCCGGTCAGAAACGCGTTATGCACGAAGTAGCGCACGAACTGATGACCGGTCGCGCTCTCCGACTGCGCGATCTCGTTCTCGTGATGCACGGGAATATGGTCGAGGCCGCCCGAATGAATATCGATGGTCTCGCCGAGATAGCGCATCGACATCGCCGAGCATTCGATATGCCATCCCGGATAGCCGCGTCCCCACGGCGACTCCCACTGCATCATGTGATGCGGCTGGTTGAGCACCCAGAGCGCGAAGTCGTGCGGGCTGCGTTTATCCGCCGAATGTTCCAGCCGCTGCCCCGCATGCTGCTCGCCGAGGCTCTGGCGCGACAGGCGCCCCATCCCCGACGGCCCGCGCCATTTCTCGACGTCAAAGTAGACGCCCGACGGCGTGGTGTAGGCGTAGCCCTGCGCGGCGATCCGCTCGATCACGCCGATCATCGCGGGGATATTGTCGGTCGCGCGGCACAGCGCGCTCTGCGGCGGATGCGCCACGGCGTCGCGCACGGCATCGGTCGGCAGCGCGATATTGAGCGCCGCGCAATCGCGCTTGAACTGCGCGATATAGAAATTCGCGACCTCGAGCGGCGACTTGCCCTCGGCCCGCGCGGTTTTTTCGATCTTGTCCTCGCCCGTGTCCTCGTCCGACGTCATGTGGCCGACGTCGGTGATATTCATCACGTGGCGCAGGCTATAGCCGTTGAACTCGAGCGCGCGGCGCAGCGTATCGACGAAGACGTAGGCGCGCATGTTGCCCAGATGCTGCGGCAGGTAGACCGTCGGCCCGCACGAATAGAAGGTCACCGTCGGCGTCGGCGAATTATCGAGCGGCACGAACCGCTCGACCGCGCGGGTCAGGGAATTGAAGATATGAAACGGCTTCACGATCGCGATTGCCCGAGCCTAGCGTGCGCGCGCGCCCGCGAACAAGCGCCCCGTCCTCGCGCGCATCGCGACGTTGGCCGGAGCGTGAACCATAGCTCGCCCGGGATCATCCGCCGGGGCTGGCGGGCGGCGTCGCCGACGCGCGGCGATCGCCGCGCGTGACACGATCGGGCGCGCCTCCGTAACGCGAGCGCGCAATCCGCTGGTACTGGCGCTCGGCCAGCCACGCATAGCCCGGCACGTACCACAGGTAGGCGAACCATCCGCGCGGCCCATGCTGGCGGCGCAGAACTTCGTTGACCGCACGCGCGCCGCGCCATAACTGGCCGCGGTCGTCGACCACGTGCAGTTCTTCCATCAGCGCGTCGATCGTCAGGTCGGGAAATTGCCCGCGGGCGTCGGCCTGATGCAGGTCGATCAGATCGATCGCGTTGGAGTTATCGAACACCCGCACCGCCTCCGCGCCGACCCGGCACAGTGCGCATGCACCGTCATAGATCACCGCGATCCGACCCGGCCGCGCGCATCCGCCCACTGGGGCGATCGAGCCGAGCGCGGGCGATGCGTCATCCATATTGATCGGCGGCGCGCATCGCGATCAGCGCTTGCCGTAGTTAGGATTCTGGCTGGCGCGCCGGAGACGATCGTTCTCGCGCAGGATCCGCCACTCGTAGCCGTCGACCAGCGACTTCCATCCGGCTTCGATCGTGTTGCCCGATTTGGCCAGCGTGGTCCAGGACAGTTTGCCGTCCGAGAACTTGTTGACCGTCATGACCTCGGCTTCGGTCGATTCGCCGGTCGCATGAGCGTAGGTCTCCATCACGGTGACCGTCGCCAGATAGGGAAAATACTTGAGCAGCGCCTTGCGCAGCGCGTTGTCCAGCGCATGCACCACGCCGACCCCGCGCGCCGCCTCGGTCTCCTCGGCGTCGCCGATCCGGATCACGATCGTCGCGTCGCAGGTCATGCGCCCTTCGTTGTAATCGTCGATTACCCGCCGCCGGATAATCTCGAACGGCGCCACGTAGCTCGGCGAGGTCTTCAGTTCGGCCAGTTCGCGCGAAGCCTGCGGTGCTTCCTGCTCTTCGAAAATCGTTTCTCTTGCGGTCACCGCGTTATCCCTGCTGTCAGAATCTTGCCTGATTTGAGAATCTTAGCTGATTTCAGAATTTTGCCTGATGTCGAAATCTCGCGCCTGCATCAAAGCTTGCCGATTGCCTCGGTCGAATTATCATAAGCGTCCCGCAATGGTTCAAGCGAATCGGCACCGGCTCTGCACAGGTCGCCGCCGCGCCCGGTCACATCGCCACCCCGCCGTCGACCTGGATCACCGCTCCGGTGATATAGGCCGACGCGTCCGACAGCAGAAAGGCCGCCGTCGGCGCCACGTCCTCGACCTGCCCGAAGCGCCCGAGCGGGATCATCGCGAGCGCCGCCGTGCGATTCTCGGCCGGCAGCGCCGCCGTCATGTCGGTCTCGATAAAGCCCAGCGCCAGCGCGTTGACCCGCACCCCGAGCCGCCCGACCTCTTTGGCCATCGCCTTGGTCATGCCGATCAATCCGGCCTTCGACGCCGAATAGTTCACCTGCCCCGCCATCCCGACCAGTCCGCTGACCGAGGTCACATTGATGATCGATCCGCGCTTGGCCTTCATCATCATGAAGACCGCCGCACGCGCGAAGTTAAACGCCCCGGTCAGGTTGATGCGAATCACCTCCGACCAGTCTTCTTCGCTCATCATCACCAGCAGCTTATCGCGCGTGAGACCGGCGTTGTTGACCATCGTGCGCACCGCCGCCAGGTCGCCGACGTCGACCTTGAAGGCGAGCGCCTTGACCCCCAGCGTCTCGATCTCGGCGACGAGCGCCGCAGCCGGCTGCTCGCTGCGGAGGTAATTGAAGGCGACATGGGCGCCCCGGCGCGCCGCTTCAAGCGCGATCGCCCGGCCGATCCCGCGCGTCGCGCCGGTCACAATAATGCCCTTGCCGTCGAGGTCCTTCACTCAAATACCTTCATTGGTCGCCGAGGCCGCCGCGGACGCACCGCTTCGATCGCGCGGGTCGGTTGCATGATCGCGCCACGCACGTCGCGCCACAAACGGGCGGATCGACGACGCGAAACTGCCCGCGGTCCCGGGCCGTCTCCCGGTCGTCCCACGGGCAGCATCCGAATCCGCGCTAGGCGCTAAACGACGAGCCGCATCCGCAGGTGCGCGTGGCGCGCGGATTGTCGAAACGAAAGCCAGCGTTGTGCAGCCCCTCAACGTAATCCAGCGTGATACCCGCGATATACGGGAGTGAAATCTCGTCAACGAAAACCGTCACGCCATCGAGTTCGGTGACCATGTCGCCGTCCTTGCGGTCGTCGAAATTGAGCGAATATTGAAAGCCCGAACATCCGCCGCCGACCACCGCGATGCGCAGTCCCGAGTTGGCGCCGAGCGCCTCCTTCTCGATCATCTTGCGCACCGCCGCGATCGCCTTGGGCGTCAGGATTACGCCCGTCGCCGCGCCAGCCGCGGCCGCCACGTCCGTTCCGGGATTTTGCTGCTGGACTTCCTCTGACATCGAAGCCTCCACTAATCGGGCCACCATCTGCGCGGCCCTGATGGAAATAATCCTAGCGCAAATGCCAAGTCAACGCATCATCAGCGGCGCGGGTCTGACGCGGCCGGCTGCGCTGGCGGCGCCAGACCGTCAAATCCACTTGCATCCCGTCACCGTATGTCGTCACATCAGGCCAGTGCCGCTATTTTAGCGCTAGCGACGTGACGGAAATCGAAGACAACATTGCCGCGCACGCACGGGAACAAGGTTTTATCCTAGCCGGCTTCGCCGCCTTGCGCCGCCTTGACGAACGCGCCGGCTTCTTCGCCCAATGGCTCGCCGAGGGCCGCGCCGCCGAGATGGGCTGGCTCGCCAAAGAGCCCGCCCGGCGGATCGATCCGCGCCTGCTCGACCCCCGGTTGCGATCGGTCATCAGCCTCGCCTTTCCCTATCTCCCGCCGCGCCCGCCCACGCTCGATTGGCGCGCCACGCTGCGCGGACGGATCGCCGCCTACGCCCTCGGGCCCGACTATCACGACGTGGTATTGAGCAAGGCGCGCGCCGTTGCCGCGGCGATCGCGATGCTGCGTCCGGCGGCGGTCACGCGGGTCTACGTCGACACCGGCCCGGTATTCGATCGCGAATGGGCGGCCGAGGCGCGGCTGGGATGGTTCGGGCGCAACACCAACCTGCTCAACCGCTACCACGGCTCCTATTTCTTTCTCGCCGAGATTCTCACCGACCTCGACTTCGACGCGCCCGCCGACCCCTATCGCGAGCATTGCGGAAGCTGCCGCAAATGCCTCGACCTGTGCCCGACGGGCGCCCTCACCGACGGCTACCGGCTCGAACCGCGCCTGTGCATCTCCTACCTGACGATCGAGCATCGCGGGCCAATCGCGCTCGCGATGCGCCCGCGCATCGACAACTGGGTCTTCGGCTGCGACGTCTGCCAGGAGGTCTGCCCGTGGAACGACGACGCGACCGCCGCCGCGGTCAACGACGCCCTGATGCCCTCACTGGCCGATCTGATGGCGCTCGATGACGAGGGCTTCCGCCGCCGCTTCGGGAAAAGCGCGATCCGGCGCACCAAACGCCGTGGTCTGCTGCGCAATGCCGCGATCGCGCTCGGCAACAGCGGCAATCCCGCCGCAATCGCGATTCTCGCGCGCACGCTCGCCGGCGAACCCGAGCCGATTGTCCGCGGGCACGCCGCATGGGCGCTCGGACGGCTCGGCGGCGCACCGGCCCGTGACGCGCTCGATCGCGCCCGCCCGCGCGAATCCGACCCGATGGTGCTGGGCGAAATCGCGCTGGCCCGCGAGGCGGCGGCTTGAGCCGCGACCGGCTCTTGGGTTATCACTGTGATCGATTCAGATGGCTTCAAGCATCGACGCCCGACGTGAATTTGCGCAACTCTGCGCGCGCGAGCCGGTTCCACTGGCCCGCGGCGCCTTGCTGATCGCGCAGGAGGAGTATCCCGACCTCGACGTCGAGCAATGTCTCGATCGCCTGGCGGGGCTCGCGCGCGAGGCCGAGCCGCTGGTCGCGGCGGGTGACGATACGATCGAAAAGATCCAGTTGCTGTCGGAATTTCTCTTCGTGCAAAAGGGCTTCGAGGGCAATCGCGACGCCTTCGGCGATCCGCGCAACTCGTTCCTCAGCGACGTACTCGAGCGGCGCCTCGGAATCCCGATCACGCTCTCGGTGGTCTATCTCGAGGTCGGCCGGCGCCTGGGCCTCAACCTCCACGGGGTCTCGTTCCCGACCCACTTCCTGGTCAAGGCGGTCGACCAGCGCGGCGAACTGCTCATCGACCCGTTCAACGCGGGCGCGATCCTGGGCCTCGAAGATATCAAGGCGCGCCTCACCCAGATTTATGGCCAGGCGGTCGAGGTCCATCCCAACATGCTCAAGGCGGTCGGCACCCGCCATATTCTGAGCCGGATGCTGCGCAATCTCAAAAATATCTACAACAGCGGCGCCGACTGGCCCCGCGCGCTGGCCGCGCTCGATCGGGTTCTGCTGCTCGACGCGCGCTCCTACGACGAATTGCTCGAACGCGCGACGCTCTACGAGCGGCTCGAATGTTTCAGCGCGGCGCTCGACGACTTTCAGAGTTTCCTCACCCAACTGCCCGATCATCCCAACGCCGACGGCGCGCGCGAATCGGTGATGCGCCTTATGCGCCAGGTCGCTCGCATCAATTGAGTCGCCCGGATTAATTGAGTCACGCGTTTCACTCGAGTCGCCCGTTTCAATTGGATCGCTCAAATCATTTGAGTCGCGCAAATCAGATTAGTCCGGCGGCGCATCACTGATGGCTGCCGCTAAACCAGATCCCGCGCCCGATTTTTTCGCCACCAGCCGCGCTGGCGTGGCCGACGCCGAACTGCGCCGCAAGCTCGAAAATTCCACCGGCCGCCATCTCGATCACGTCGCCCAGATGCGCGCCGAGTTTCCCCCCTACGACGCCGAGCGCGACGCCGCCCGCGCGATCAAAGAGGACGCGATCGGCCGGCTCGACGAGTTGCTCATCGAGCTCAAGCAAAAGCTCGAGGCCAACGGCTGCACGGTCTTTATCGCCGCCGACGCGGCCGAGGCCCGCGACTATATCCTCAAGGTGGCGCGCCAGGCCGGCGCGCGCCGCGTGGTCAAGGGCAAGTCGATGGCGACCGAGGAGATCGCGCTCAATCCGGCGCTCGAGGCGGCCGGACTCGAGGTAGTCGAGACCGACCTCGGCGAATATATCGTCCAACTGCGGCGCGAACGCCCATCGCACATCATCACCCCGGCGATCCATCTGTCCAAAGAGGACATCGGCCAGCTTTTCGCCGATAAACTCGGCATCCCGTACAGCGCCGAGCCCGCCACGCTGACCGCCGCCGCACGCGATCGCCTGCGCGAGATATTCCTTGCCGCCGATCTCGGCATCACCGGGGTCAACTTCGCCGTGGCCGAGACCGGCACTTTGGTGCTGGTCGAAAACGAGGGCAACGGCCGCCTCTCGAGCACCCTGCCCGAGACCTTCATCGCCGTGATGGGGATCGAGAAGGTGATTCCGCGCCTCGCCGACGTGCCGCATTTTCTCGAAATTCTCGCCCGCACCGGCACCGGCCAGAAGCTCACGACCTATACCAACTTCATCAGCGGACCGCGCCGCAAGGGCGAAGCCGACGGCCCCGGCGCGATGCACGTTGTGATGCTCGACAACGGGCGCAGCGCGATGCTCGCCGATCCGGTATTGCGCGAGGCGCTCTACTGCCTGCGCTGCGGCGCCTGCCTCAACGTCTGTCCGGTCTACCGGCGCATCGGCGGACACGCCTACAACTCGGTCTATCCGGGGCCGATCGGATCGATCGTCAGCCCCAATCTGTTCGGCAGCGCGGCCGCGCAACTGCCCTTTGCCTCCACGCTATGCGGCGCGTGCCGCGATATCTGTCCGGTCAAGATCGATATCCCGCGCATCCTGCTCCATCTGCGCTGGAAAGAGGGACAGGCCACGCCGCCGATCAAATGGCCGGCCGCCGCGCGGCGCGCCCGCGCTGGCGTCGCGCGCTTTGCCCGGATGGCGCGGCATCCGCGCACCATGCGGCTGCTGACCCGCGCCGCCGCGATCTTCGCGCGGCCCTTTGTACACGATGGCTATCTCAAGCGGATGCCGGGGGCGTTTCGCAACTGGACGCGCTGGGGCCGCGATTTTCCCGCCCCCCGCTCCCGCCGTAAACCGCGGCGCTGACGGGCATGAGCAGTTCTCTCTCTCATTCTGAGCGCAGCGAAGAAACCCGGATCCGGAACCCATTCGCTTCGCTCAGGGTGACAGCCAGCGCCGCGGTAGGCATGGGGTGCGGGCGAGTCTGCGAAGCCGCGGTAATATAGTTATGTCCACCTTTCATAAGCTCATCGCGAACGTAAAAACCGCGCTCGAACGCGCCCCGCGTCCGGCCGCGCCGGGCCATGCGGCCGACGGCGGCGCGGCGATGCCGGTTGCGGGCGACCTCCGCCGCACCGAACTGATCGCGCAATTCGCGCGCGAACTCGCCGCCGTCGGCGGGGTCTTTCTCGGCGCGCTCACGGCCGATCAGGCGCGCCTGCGCATCGTCGCCCTGGCGCGCGAACTCGGCGCCAAGGCCGCCGCTTGCGGCGCAGGCGTGACGATCGACCTGGCGCCGATCGCACGCGCGCTGGAACAGGCGGGCGTCGCGATCACCCGGGCCGATCGCAAGTCGGTCGCCGACCGTGCGGCCTATCGCGATCGGCTGGCGCATGCCGACTTGGGCATCGTCGAGGCGCACGCGGCGATCGCCGCGACTGGCACGCTGGCCGTCGTCGGCGCCGCCGACCGTCCCAACTCGCTGACCCTGCTGCCGCCGGCCAATCTCATCCTGGTCCACGCCGACCGCGTGATGCCCGATTTGGCGGCCGCCGTCGCGGCGCTGGGCACCGCGACCTTTGTGACCAACCGCGTCGCCCTGATCACCGGACCAAGCCGCACCGCCGATATCGAAAAGATGATCGTGCTCGGCGTGCACGGCCCCAAGCAGCTCTACGCTATCGCGGTATGGCCGGCGGAGGGCGCGCGATGACCGAAGTGCGGCTCTTTGCGACCTGCCTCGCCGAGCAGTTCTTTCCCTCGGTGGTCGACGCCGCCGCGCTGGTGCTCGAGCGGATGAAGATCAAGGTGCGCCCGCTCAAGAGCGCGTTCTGCTGCGGGCAGGCCCCGTTCAACGAGGGACTGCGCGAGCCGGCGCTGGATCTCGCGCGCCGCTTCCTCAACTCATGCGAGCCCGGCACGCCGGTCGTGATCCCGTCGGGCTCTTGCACCAGCATGGTCAAAATCTTTTACTCCGACCTGCTCGCCGGCGAACCGGCGCTGGCCGCGCGCGCCGCCGCGATGCGTCCGTGGCTGTTCGAGTTCTCGCAGTTCATCGTCAATGTGATGCGGGTGAAGTACGTCGGCGCGCGCTTCGATCGCACCGTCGCCTACCATCCCGCCTGCCATCTGACGCGCGAACTCGGCGTGGTCGACGAACCGCGCATCCTGCTCGGCCAGGTCGAGGGACTGCGCCTCGTCGATTTCCGCAATCCCGAGGAATGCTGCGGGTTCGGCGGTCTCTTCTCGGTCAAGCTGCCGCATATCTCGGCCGCGATGGTCGAGGACAAGATCGTGCGGCTCAAGGAATGCGGTGCGCAGGCGGTGGTCGCCAACGACTGCGGATGTCTGATGCAAATTGGCGGCGCGATCCATCGCCAGGGCCTCGCGATCGAAACCTTCCATCTCGCCGAAGTGCTCGCCGCGCGCTAGCCGCGCGAGCGGCTGAATTCCGCTGCGCTGCGCTTCGCCGGCACGGATTGCCCATCGCAGCGGCCTCGTGCGCGGCGATTCGGCCCGCGGCGCACGCAGATCATCTCGCTCATCGAAATCGGGACATGTCTTGTGCATGCGTTACGACGAGCGTCGTATCGCGAGACATCGTTTTGCTCGTGACTGTCAAATTTACCTTTAGCTTACCGTCCCCGCTGGCTCTCTCATTGCAATGTTCTCTCAAGGGGGAACCCGGAAGCACCTTCGCCGAAAGTTCCGGCGCGCCC
>Ga0307373_10014579_pt1 | contig 10795 bp, 4 predicted proteins | sample OX2MG_FD_202534 | JGI IMG/M metagenome (GOLD analysis project Ga0307373, IMG submission 202534) | Soil microbial communities from Risofladan, Vaasa, Finland - OX-2 | ecosystem: Environmental > Terrestrial > Soil > Coastal area > Acid sulfate soil | place: Finland: Risofladan, Vaasa | collected... | reverse complement strand
CGCGGAGAAGCTCGCCGCCGCGCTGGTGGACGCTCAGGTCGATCTGAACCCGCACCAGATTGAGGCTGCCCTCTTCGCGTTCAGCTCCCCTCTATCCCAGGGCGGAATCCTGGCGGACGAAGTTGGCTTGGGAAAGACCATCGAGGCGGGCCTTGTCATTTCTCAAAGATGGGCGGAGCGGCGGCGCCGGGTTCTGGTCATCACGCCGGCCAATCTCCGGAAACAGTGGCATCAGGAGCTGCAGGAAAAGTTTTTTCTGCCGTGTCGAATCCTCGAGACGAAGCCGTACAACGAGGCGATCAAGAAAGGAAATCCGCGGCCATTCGAATGCGACGAGATCGTCATATGCTCGTACCAGTTCGCGCGCAATAAAGCCGCCGACATCAACGCGATCCGATGGGACTTGGTCGTTATCGACGAAGCCCACCGCCTGCGCAATGTTTACAAGCCCTCCAACGTCATCGCGAATACCATCAAGCAGGCGCTCAAGGATGCACCCAAACTTCTGCTGACGGCGACTCCGCTTCAAAACTCGCTTCTCGAATTGTATGGCCTCGTTAGCTGTATCGATGAGCGTGTCTTCGGAGACTTGAAAAGCTTCCGTGAGCAATTTGTCAATCTGAACGATCCGGGAATTTTCGCGGCGCTCAAGTCCCGCCTGAAGCCGATCTGCCAGAGAACGCTGCGGCGTCAGGTGCTGCCGTACGTCCGCTACACCAAGCGCTTGCCGATAGTCCAGCCGTTCACACCGGAAGAAGGAGAGGACCGTCTTTACACTCTGGTCTCGGAATACCTGCAGCGTAAAAACCTTCAGGCGCTCCCCGCCAGTCAGCGTTCCCTGATGACGTTGGTGTTAAGGAAGCTGCTCGCTTCTTCGAGCTTCGCGATCGCGGGCGCGTTGGAATCGATCAGTCGCCGGCTAAGAATGCGGCTCAGCCAGCAGGACACGCGACGGACATTGCAGGACGCGCGGCAGCCATTGCAGGAAACGCGGCAGCCATTGGAAGACGAGCTCGACCAGGACTACGAGGCCTTGGGCGAGACTGCGGACGAGTGGCCTGCGGAAGAAATCCCGGAAGCTCTTTCGGGTGACGATCGGGCCGCGATCGAAAGGGAAATCGCCGACCTCGAAAGCTTCCGCGATTTGGCTCTTTCCATCGATCGCAATGCCAAGGGCAGAGCCCTACTCACGGCGCTCGAGGTCGCATTCGCCAAGGCGGCAACGACCGGAGCCGCGGAAAAAGCGATCATTTTCACGGAATCACGGCGGACTCAGAGCTATCTGCTGCGTGTGCTGGCCGATAGCCCGTGGCGCGATGGAATCGTCCTCTTCAACGGCTCTAATAACGACGAACGGTCCCGTCAGATTTATTCAGACTGGCTGAAGCAGCACGCGGGTACCGACCGTATCACCGGATCGCGGAGTGCCGATTTGCGCTCCGCGATCGTTGACTACTTTCGCGACAAGGGTCGAATCATGATCGCCACCGAGGCCGGCGCCGAGGGCATCAACCTTCAGTTTTGCTCGCTGGTTGTAAACTATGACCTGCCGTGGAATCCCCAGCGCATCGAGCAGCGCATTGGCCGCTGCCATCGCTACGGTCAGCAGCACGATGTCGTGGTCGTGAATTTTCTGAACCAACACAACGCCGCCGATCAACGAGTGTTCCAGCTTCTGGCCGAGAAGTTTCAGCTATTCGAGGGCGTGTTCGGCGTCAGTGATGAAGTCCTCGGCGCCATCGAGTCCGGCGTGGACTTCGAGAAGCGGATTGCCGACATCTATCAACGCTGCCGGACTCCGGCGGAAATTGACGCGTCCTTCGATGAGCTTCAGCGCGAACTCAGCGTTGACCTCGATGCGGCAATCGCTCACACGCGCCAGCAGCTTCTCGAGAACTTCGACGATGAAGTCCGCGAGAAGTTGAGAATCAGGGACGAAAGCTCGCGCCAGTACCTGAATCGGTACGAGCGGATGCTCATGCAGCTCACTCGCCAGGAACTCGACAGTCATGCGGAATTCCTGAGCGACTCCGCGTTCCGGCTCAACTCGTGCCCTTTCGATCCTGACGTTCCCATCGGGCTTTACGAACTTCCTCGCCGCTCCGGCGAAGCGCACCTCTACCGCCTGACCCATCCACTCGCCTCACGAATAGTAGAGCGCGCGAAGACGCGGCGTCTCGCTCCCGCCGAGGTCGTGTTCAATTACAGCGGCCACGACGGCAAAATCAGCATGATCGAACCGCTGCTTGGCAAGCCGGGCGAGCTTTCGCTTTCGATCCTCACGGTCGAGACTCTGGACCAGGCCGAGGACTATCTGATTTTTGCTGCGGTTACCGACGATGGAGAAGCAGTCGAAGAAGAAGCGGCGCGCCGCCTCTTTTCGCTTCCCGCGCATGTGGTAAAGGAAATCGACGCGCTCTCCTTTGCCGAGGCACTGCAAGAGCAGACCAAGAGTGGACAAGCCGCCATCGAGCGGCGTATTTCCGAGCGCAACGCCGGATTTTTTGAACAGGAGGCGGATAAGCTGGATGGCTGGGCCGATGACATGAAGCTGGGCCTTGAGCGCGAGATCAAGGATTTCGACCGGCAGATTAAAGAAGCCCGGCGCGCTTGCGCCGCCGGCCCCACTCTGGAGGAAAAACTCGCCGGACAGAAACAAATCAAGGCTTTCGAGTCTCAGCGAAACGCCAAGCGCCGCGCTCTCTTCGATGCACAGGATGAAATCGACCGCCGGCGCGACCAGTTCATTGCCGAAATCGAGGGCAAACTGCAGCAGCGTGTCTCGCTCACGACGCTGTTCTCAATTCGCTGGAGATTGGCGTGAAACCGTCGTTTCTTTCGGAGATCGTCGGCCCCGCGGCATTCCCGATCATAGTTGCAAAACGCAAGGACGAGGAATTCGCACTGCTCGAATACAGCCATGCCCAATTCAAAATATCCTAGCGGCTCTGAATGGCGAAAATGGGATCTCCAGGTCCACACTCCCTTCTCGGCTCTGAATAACGGGTTCGGCGGCGACTTCGACCAATACGCAAAGCGTTTGTTCGAGAAAGCCATAGAAAAGGGAATCGCCGTTATTGGAATAACGGACTATTTCTCGATAGAGGGATATAAGAAGCTCCGTGCGCTTGTCGAGGCTAGCAAGCGTCTTGAAGAGCTCCTTGGAACCGACAACGCGGCCAAGGCAACAGAAATTCGACTGCTCCCGAATATTGAGCTTCGGACGTCAGTGATCATCAAGCGTACAGATGGCAGCGACAGCCGCGTCAACTTCCACATTCTCTTCTCGGATGATGTTGCAACCGAAGTAATCGAGGAACATTTCCTTCGTGAGATCAAATTCACCTCGGAATCCAACCCCGGACATCCGGATGAATCTTGGTCACTGACGATCCCTAATTTGGAAGGCCTTGGCAAGAAGCTGAAGCAGCAGCACAAGACATTCCAAGGGCAGAGCGACTTGTATGTTGGAATGCTGACTGCTGTGGTCTCACACGAAACGGTTACCGAGGTTTTTGAGAATCAGCGCTCCCGCTTCAAAGACCGCTACCTCGTGGTGCTACCGGCGGACGAGGATCTTTCCGAGTGCAGTTGGGATGGACAAGGTCATCTGGCGCGGAAACTCCTCATTCAGAAGGCTCACATGCTTTTCTCAAGCAACGCCGGAACCCGAGAGTTTGGCCTCGGAAAGAGGCACCCAATGGTTGGGGACTTTATCAATGAATTCAAAAGTCTGAAGGCTTGTATCCACGGCTCAGACGCTCACGCGTACGAGAATCTCTTTGAACCCGCAGAAGGACGGCAGCTCTGGATCAAGGCGGACCCAACGTTTCAAGGTCTCCGGCAGTTGCTTCACGAGCCAGAGAGTCGCGTCTATATTGGGAATGAGCCACCCTTCCTCTCCCGCGTCAGAAATAACAAGACAAAGTACATGAACGCCGTCGACTTTGAACGCACAGCGCAAGCTAAGGGAACAGAAATTTGGTTTTCGGGCAAGGTGCCTCTCAATCACGGATTGGTTGCCATCATCGGCAACAAAGGCAGCGGCAAAAGTGCGCTAGCCGACATCTTCGCGCTTGTGGGCGACACGCGTAGCTCGGAGCACTTCTCGTTTTTGACTGCGGATCGTTTCTTGGCCTCGAAGACGATGCTTGGTGACATGTTCCGTGCGAAGGTCATCTGGCATTCTGGTCTCGAAGTTCCTCGATTGCTGAGCGAGAGCGTTGACGAGACGGGTCCCGAACTCGTCAAGTACATCCCCCAGAACTATCTTGAGAAGATCTGCTCCGAGCTCAAGGAATCAGGCGAAACGCAGTTTGACCGTGAGCTGATGGAGGTTATCTTTTCTCATGTGAGCGATGCGGAACGGCTTGGCAGAGAGGCTTTACCCGATCTCATCGACTACCTTACGAACGAAAAGGAAGAACACATCGCTCAACTAGCGGCTGAACTAGTCGGTATGAACTCTGCCATTGTTACGCTCGAAGACGAACTCATGGAGGAGCATAAGAAGGGTCTTCAAGCGCAGCTTAACCAACGTCGGGCCGAGTTAAAGGCGCACGATGACGCGAAGCCCGTCGAGGTGACACAGCCGAGCCAGGACGTTCAGGAACTCGAAGCCGCAGAAGGAGTCAAGCGGGAACTAGCGGAACTCGTTGAACAAGCGCAGCGACTGGACCATCTGATTGAGCAAGCGAATGAGCAAGTGCGGACATCGGCCCTTCAAACTGCCTCGGCAGACCGATTACTCACTAGGATAGATAACTTGGAGAGGCAGGTAAGTACCTTTCATGCCGACAGTGCCGATGATGGCAACATAATGGGTCTCGATACGAAGGAACTCGTCACATTGACGGTGATTCGCCAGCCAATCCTAGATACGAAGACGAGTGCGAGCGAGCGTAGCCAGAACGCAAGAGACTCGCTCGCCACCGATGTGGCCGGTTCGCTCGTCACCGAGCGTCGCTCGGCATCAACCAGAACGGAAGCGACTCGCTCTAAGCTGGACGAACCAAACCGCCGTTACCAGGAATACCTTCATCAGCTAGCCAACTGGCAGAAGCGGCGTGGCGAAATAGAAGGCTCACCGGCCAGCCCGACATCCGTCAAGGGCCTGGAAGCGAAAATGGCCGCTCTGGGTAACCTGCCAATCGAGATCTCCCAGCGCAAAAGCAACCGCTCGGCGCTCGTTCGGGAAGTCTTCCACGCAAAGCAAGAGCTTCTGGATGATTATCGCAGGCTTTATTCCCCAGTTCAGAAGTTCATCGATCAGCACGCCGTCTCACAGCAGCAAGGTGCCTTGCAGTTTTCCGCATCCATCGCGGTTGACGGGTTGGTGGATGGCCTGCTTGACATGATCCACCAGGGACGAAAGGGCTCTTTTCAGGGCGAACAGGAGGGACGCGAACGGCTCCGTGAACTCTTAGCACACAGCGATTTCTCCACCGAGGGCGGTGTCGAAACGTTTCTCGCGACCATCCAAGACCACGTTGAACACGACAAAAGGGGAACAGGCAGCGCGCCGCTTCGACTACGCGAGCAATTGCGTCAAGGTAAAACTCCCGAAGACGTCTACAACTATGTCTATGGGCTAAGCTATCTGAAACCCCGATTTGAACTCGGCTGGCAAAACAAACCCCTTGATCAGCTTTCACCAGGCGAACGCGGAAACCTTCTACTCGTTTTCTATCTGCTGATCGATAGGCGCGACGTTCCACTCATCATCGACCAACCAGAAGAGAACCTCGACAACCAAACCATCGCGACGATGCTGGTTCCGGCGGTCAAGTACGCGAAGGAGCATAGACAGATCATAATGGTGACGCACAACCCCAATCTCGCAGTGGTGTGTGATGCCGACCAGATTATTCATACCCGGTTGGATAAGACCGACGGCAACCGAGTCGTTTACACGACCGGAGGGATCGAGGACCCGACGATCGTTCAGCTAGTCGTCGACGTATTGGAGGGCACGAAACCGGCATTCGACCTTCGGGACGCTAAATACGAGATACTGGAGCGCCTATGACGAAACAGCGCGGGGAAATGTTGGCAATCGACAAATTCACGTTGAAAAATGCCACGCTTGAAAACCCTTCATGAAGAGAAATCAGCGACTGGAACTGACCTGGATCGGCAAGGAGAACCGGCCGAAGCTGGAGCCTCGAATTCTGCTGGAGGATTCGGAGAAGTCCTACCATGCGCCTCATCGCGTGACTGGAAACGACCTCTTCGACAACCGCCTCATCTTCGGAGACAATCTGCTCGCCCTCAAGGCGCTCGAACAGGAGTTCACCGGCAAGGTCAAATGCGTCTACATCGACCCGCCGTACAACACCGGCAGCGCGTTCGAGCACTACGATGATGGCGTCGAGCACTCACTGTGGCTCTCGTTAATCCGGGACCGTCTCGACTTGTTGCGGCGCCTGCTTCGTGACGATGGCTCCATTTGGATCACAATCGACGACACCGAGTGTCATTACCTCAAGGTACTTTGTGATGAGATTTTGGGGCGCCAGAACTTTGTGGCCTCGATTGCTTGGGAAAAGGATCAAGGAAGACGAGGAGACACCGATATCTCTTCGGCGCACGACCACATTTTGCTATACGCACGCAACCACGAGACCTGGCGAAAAACACGGAATCTTCTCCCGAGAACGGCAGAACAGGAGTCGCGCTACCGAAACCCTGACAATGACCCGCGGGGGCCTTGGCTTCAGGGCGACAATGGAACAGCGAAGAGTGGGTCTGAGAGTCTTCGTTTTCCGATAACTCTGCCGTCTGGAAGGATAGTTGTACCTCCAAAAGGAAACTATTGGAGATTCTCTAAGGAGAACTTTGAGACGGCTCGGGCGGAGCGGCGCGTTCATTTCGGGATCAAAGGCGACAGCATGCCCGTCATAAAGCGCTACATTACCGACGTGCAACAGGGCGTGGTTCCTCGAACCTGGTGGCCTGCCCAAGAGACTGGCTCGAATCAAGATGCCAAGCGGGATCATTTGCGGAAGCTACTTCCTGAGATTGAACCCTTCGCTACACCGAAGCCGGAGCAGCTGTTACACCGCATCTTTCTCATATCCACTAACCCCGGAGATTTGGTTCTCGATTCTTTTGCCGGCTCCGGTACAACCGGCGCGGTTGCGCACAAAATGGGCCGGCGTTGGATCATGGTCGAACTGGGCGAGCATTGCCACACGCACATTATCCCGCGGCTCAAGAAGGTCATCGACAGTTCGGACCCCGGAGGAATCACCGAGGCCGTCGGCTGGAAGGGCGGCGGTGGCTTCCGATACTTCCATCTCGCCCCGTCACTGCTCGAGAAAGACAAGTGGGGCAACTGGGTCATCAATAAGCAGTACAAGCCAGAAATGCTGGCCGAGGCGGTTTGCAAGCTTGAGGGCTTCGTTTACGCACCGAGCGACTCCGTGTATTGGCAACACGGCCATTCCACGGAGCGCGACTTCATTTTCGTCACGACTCAAAATCTGAACCATGCGCAGTTGCAGCAGCTCAGCGAGGAAGTCGGGGCGAATCGCACGCTGCTCGTCATGTGCTCGGCATTTCGCGGGAAGGCGGAGTCGCTCCCCAACCTAACCATCAAGAAGATTCCGAAAGCCGTTCTGGTTCGTTGTGAATGGGAGCACGACGATTACAGCCTGCAAGTCGAAAATCTGCCCAAAGCGCCGCCCAAAAAAGGACAGCAGGACTTGTTCATCGATCTTGACGGAGACCAGCGTTGAACCGGCTCGTCAACTCCATCGCCGGCCGGATGAGCCTTCGGCCGCCGCAGTATCGCTCGCTCGAGATACTCGATCGCGTAACCGAAATAGTGCCGCCGCGCAAAGAGCACGACGTGCAGGCCGCGCTTGCCACCATCCATTCCGAATTTCCGACCGTGACCGATTTCGAGCGCGACTTTCCCTCGCTGTGTTTCGCGCTCGCCACCGGCGTCGGCAAGACCCGCCTGATGGGCGCATTCATCAGCTATCTTCACCTTGCTCACGGGATCAACAACTTCTTCGTCATGGCTCCCAACCTGACGATCTATAACAAGCTGATCACGGACTTCAGGCCGAACACGCCCAAATACGTATTCACCGGCATCGGTGAGTTCGCAACCGCTCCGCCGGCCATCATCACCGGGGACAACTATGAATCGAGCGCGATAACGCTGTTCGATCAGTTCATCCGATGCAAGATCAACATCTTCAACATCTCGAAGATCAATTCGGAAGTCCGCGGCGGCAAGGCGCCGCGCATCAAGCGGCTGTCCGAGTATATCGGCGAGAGCTACTTCGATTACCTTGCGGGGCTGAAAGACCTCGTCCTTATCATGGACGAATCCCATCGCTACCGGGCATCGGCCGGCGTTCGCGGGATTAACGAATTGAAACCAATCCTGGGATTGGAGCTGACGGCAACGCCGCTCGCTGAAACCGCGAAAGGATCCGTTCAGTTCAAGAACGTGATCTACGACTATCCGCTCTCCAAGGCGATGCAGGACGGCTTCGTCAAGGAACCAGCGGTAGTCACGCAGAAGAATTTCGACCCGGCGCAATTCACGCCAGCGCAGATCCAGGAAATCAAGCTTCAAGATGGCGTGCGATTGCACGAGAGCACCAAGGTCGAGTTGGAGACTTATGCCCGCCAGACGGGACAGCGCATCGTAAAGCCCTTCATGCTCATCATCGCGCGGGACACGGCGCACGCGAGTGAGCTTATGGGGCTCATTCAGTCAGAGAAAGTTTTCGATGGCCGGTACAAGGACAAGGTGATCCAGGTGGACTCCAGCCGCACGGGGGCGGAAGAAGAGGAGATGGTGCAGCGGCTGCTGGCCGTCGAAAGCCCCGAGGAGCCGACCGAAATCGTCATCCACGTCAACATGCTCAAGGAAGGCTGGGACGTAACGAATCTCTACACGATCGTTCCGCTGCGCGCGGCGAACGCCCGAATCCTGATCGAGCAATCAGTCGGCCGCGGTCTTCGCCTGCCTTACGGGAAGCGCACTGGGGTAGCGGCAGTTGACCGCCTCAACATCATTGCGCATGACAGGTTCCAGGAAATTATCGACGAGGCGAACAGGCCTGATTCCGTAATCCGAGTGCGGCAGGTGATTCTCGATCCGAACCGGGATTTGCAGAAGACGGAGACCGTGATCTCGCAGTCAAGAGTGGACAGCGATATCGCGGCAATTGCCAATCCCGTCGAGCGGGCGGTCGCTGAAGTTACGCGAGATACTATCAACCGCTTCGAGTGGCTGCCAAGTTCAGGCGATATTCTCAAACCGGACATTCAGCAACAGATCGTGAAGCAGGTTGAAACTGCGCTAACCCCGAGCCAGCTTCAGCTCGCGGGAATCACCGAAAAGCCGGACATCGCGGCCATCGTGAGGCAGACCTCAAGCCTTGTGGTTCAGCAAACCATCGACATCCCGCGAATCCAGGTGGTTCCGACGGGCGACGTTACTACCGGGTACGATCCCTTCAAGCTCGATACATCGGTGATCAATTATCAGCCGGTGTCGCATGACTTGTACATCCAATACCTTCGAGACCATCGCCAGGAGTCACTCAGCTTCGGCGACAATCCGCAATCAGAGCTGCGCCTCGAAGATCACGTGGTCAGGGGTCTGATGGACTTCGACGACGTGTCGTACGACGACCACGCGGACCTGCTTTACGACCTCGCCGCGCAACTTGTGGCGCACCTTCGGAGCTACTTGTCCGAAGACGACGCCCGCAACGTGCTGATCTACCATCAGCGGCAGATCGCGGGCTTCGTTCACGCGCAGATGCAGGAGCATCAATGGGAGAAAGCAGGCGGCTACACAGCGATCGTCAGCAAGGGGTTCACGCAGCTCAAGGGCAGCGCATTTACCAAGAACACCGACGAGCCGATCTACGATTTCCAACAAACCGTCGAAGACAAGTCGCGCATCGCGCAGATGGTATTCGGAGGCTTTCAGCGCTGTCTCAATACCGTTCAAAAGTTCCAATCGGATACGGAACGGAAGTTGGCGATCATTCTCGATCGGGAATCGCAGAAGTGGTTCAAGCCCGCGTCCGGTCAAATTCGGATTTTCTACAAAGACGGCACTGACCAATCGGAATACGTCCCGGATTTCGTCGCCGAGACCGGCGACCGCAAATACCTGCTTGAAGCCAAGGCCTCGAACGCGATGAACGACGCCGACGTTCAGGCGAAAAAGCAAGCTGCGGCAACGTGGTGCCGGAACGCGACGCAACACGCCACCGAAAACGACGGCAAACCCTGGACCTACCTCCTGATTCCTCACGACGCCATCACCGAAAACATGACACTGAGAGGACTGGCGGGCACCTTCACGGTTTCGATTTGAGTGCCATATGATATGGGACGCCGGAGTTAAGAAATGACCTGCACCTAATCTTTCGCACGGAGATAATTTGAACCCGCGCATATTGTGGTAGCTGCTTCTCGATCTCGCGTCTGGGTTGGGGTTTCGATCAATCCGGGAACTTTACCGCAATCCTCAGGGTTTCACTGGCTCCTGGGGGTGTTGATGCAATATCGCCCGCGATATAATATGTTTCGAGTGTGCGAGTCGTGTTGGACACGGACGTGATGGTCGCGGGCCTGCGGAGCAACGCCGGGGCTTCTCGGCGGATTGTGCGAGCGGCTTTGAGCAAGCGTTTCGAGTTGCTGCTCTCGGTTCCGCTGATGGTTGAGTACGAGGCGGTCATGAAACGGCGCGAGCACTTGGCCGCCGCGGGTGCGTCGTCCTCTGACATCGACAGAATCCTGGATGCGCTCGCAT
>Ga0307373_10014578_pt1 | contig 10795 bp, 9 predicted proteins | sample OX2MG_FD_202534 | JGI IMG/M metagenome (GOLD analysis project Ga0307373, IMG submission 202534) | Soil microbial communities from Risofladan, Vaasa, Finland - OX-2 | ecosystem: Environmental > Terrestrial > Soil > Coastal area > Acid sulfate soil | place: Finland: Risofladan, Vaasa | collected... | reverse complement strand
GCCGGGAGCACGTCGCCCGGGTTCGCGTAGACGGCATCAAGGCGGCCGCCGACGGTCGGCGAGAGATCGATGAGAGGCGCGGAGATGGAGGCAGTATCGATATAGACCTGCCGGCTCGCGAGGATGAGGTATGCGGCGACGAGGGCGGCGACGAGGATGAGGATGGCCGCGCCGCCGTAGATGGTAAGGCGGCGGCGCAGTCCCGGCGGGAAGGGCCGCTTCCCGTTCTGTGCTGGCGTGGTCCCGTTCATAGCTGCGGTTTCCATATGATTCAATTGCCGGCGCTCGCGCCGAACGTGAGCACTTCCTCGCCAGCCGTGAGGCCGCTCGTGATTTCCGTCTGGCCGGTCGCGCTCACGATGCCCGTCGTGACCGGCGTCTCGACCGGGCCCGCGGACCCTTTCACGTAGACGAACTGCTGCGCGCTATCCGTGATGACGGCGCTCGTCGGTACCTGCAGGACGCTGTCCTTAGTCGCGGTGATGATGCGCAGATTCCCGGACATCCCCGCCCGCACGCGCGGGTCGTCGTTCGTGAAGGTGACCGTGACGCCATAGGCGGCTACGCCGTTCGTCACCGTCGCTGCCGGGTCGATGGTCGTCACGGTCGCCGGGAATGCGACGCTCGGATACGTATCGAACGTAACGTCGACTGCGGCGCCGAGCTTTACCTTCGCGATGTCCGTCTGCGGGATGCTCGCGTCGGCTTCGTACTTCCCGTCCGCCACCATCGAGACGAGCGGAACGCCGGGCGAGACCGTCTCACCGATGTCGGCGTTCTGCGCCGTGATGGTCCCCGCGACGGGCGCGGCGAGCGCGGTCTCGTTCACGGCGACTTGCGCGCTTGCCACCGCCGCTTGCGCTGCGTCGACGAGCGCCTGCTCGGCATTGAGGTCGTCCTGCGTCGCGCCGGCTTTCGCGAGCGTGAGCGCACCGGCGGCGGCCTTGTTCGCCGTGTCAGCCGCCGTGAGCGCCGCGAGCGCGCTCGCGACGTTCGTCCGCGCCGTATTCACGCTCGCCTCGTAACTCGCGAGAGTCGCGGTCGTGAGCGACCCGCCGGCCGGCGTCTCGGCGAGCGCCGAGGCGAGGTCGTTCAGGAACGTGGCGATCGTCTTCAAGTCCGCTTCGCCGGTCGCGGCGGCCGTTTCGGGCGCGCTCCCGGCCGAAGCGAGACTCGTCTGCCAGGTCGCGAATAGGGGCTCGAGCGCCGCGCGTTCGAGCTGGATGCGGTTCGCGAGCATCGCATCGGGCACCTGGATGATGAGCGTCGGGTTCGTCGTGAGCGGATTGTCGAAAAGCTGGTCCGCGTCCGTGTGCACAGCCGCGTCGGCGCTCACATATGCGCTCTGGATGGCGTTCTCGAGAGCGCTCGCGGCCTGCGTCGCATTCGTCTCGTCGATCGCGAGCTGCTCGGGCCGGGTCCCGGCCTGGAGCGAGGCGAGATTCGCCCGCTGCACTTCGAGGTTTGCCTTCGCAGAAGCGAGTGCAGCCGCCTCGGATGCGCCGTCGAGGGTCACGAGCGTCTGCCCGGCGGCGACGTGGTCGCCCACGTTCACGAGGGTGGCGCTCACCTGCCCCGGTATCTGGAACGAGAGGTCGGTGCTATGCGCCGCCTTCACCACGCCGGACACGTCGACCTCTTCCGTGATGGAGCCGGTCGTCACGGGCGCATAGACGCCGGAGGGGGCGACGGAGGTCGTGACCCATACGTAGAGGAGGACCGCCGCGCCGATGATGAGCGCGCCGCCAATCGCGACGACGGGCCGCGAGACGAACGAGAGCACGGCGATGAATCGGTCACGCATGCGGAATACTTAGGTAATCTAAGTATACCACAGCCCGCCGCCGCTGGGGAGCTAGGCGTCGAGGACGGCGCAGGACTCGCCGTCGCAGAGCATCCCGCCGCAGCGCTCGCACTCCATGGAGAAGACGGAGAAGCGGCCGCTGCCCATGAGCGCGATGGCGAAGGAAACCGCGGCGAGGTAGAACTCGATGCCGAGGCCGCGCCCGAAGCCGACGACGAAGGTGGCGACGAGCATCTCGATGCCGAAGACGACGCCGAAAAAGCGGGTGGCGATGCCGAGGATGAGGGCAAGGCCGCCGATAGTCTCGAGCCAGCCGATGAAGTACGCGACCCAGACTGGGAAGCCCATGTGGCTGAACATGCCGACGGTCTGCATCATATCGTTCACCTTCGCCCACCCATGCAGGAAGAAGATGAGACCGGTCGCGACCCGCAGGACGAGGAGGCCGAGCGCTCGCTCGTAGAAGAAGCGGCTGAGAGCATTAATCGAGTCGGCAATCATGGGATTCGAAGCTAATGGCTAATACCTTGAGTATAGCAGTCGGGCGGCTAGGGGTAATCCGCTCGCCGGCGCTCGCTGCTTCGGTGCCCCCTCCAGGAGTCGAACCTGGATCTGCTCGTTAGGAGTGAGCCGTTCTATCCATTGAACTAAGAGGGCGGTGCCCCGAGGGTAGCACGAACCGCGCGGGCCCCCGCCCCCCGCGTCTGCGGAGCGCCTCACGCCGCGAGACCGAGCGACGAGGCGATCTTCTCCTTGTCGAAACCGACAATCATCTCGTTGCCGATGAAGATGACCGGGACGCCCATCTGGCCGGATTTCTGGATCATCTCCTGGCGCTTCTCGAGATCGTGAGCGACGTCGTAATCCGTATAGCTCACGCTGTTCTCTTTGAGATAATCCTTGGTCATCTGGCAGAAATGACACGTCGGCGTGCTGTAGATGGTGACGGTTTTATCCATAAGCGTAAGGGTTAGAGATTCACTATAGCACATTGAGTTATCCACACCTTCTTAGCGGTTTCGGATGATGATTTTGCTCGCGAGAAAGGTCCCGTTCGATTCCCGGGTGCCTGAAACGATGATCTCGATGCCCGAGGCGAGGGAGGTGAACGGGATCGACTGGCCGGCCTTCGTCACGACCGTCTCCGTGTCAGTCACGACGGTGACCGCGGGGCGCGGCGGCCTGCCGGGGTGGCCTTTCGGCGTGAGCGTGAAGGTCCCGGCCGAGACGGCGCCGACCACACCGCCGATGATGCCGCCGCGCTTCGCACGGCGCGCGGGCGGACCGTCGACGATGACGCGCGCATCGATCGTCTCGGGCGCCGTCGTCGTGCCGAAGACGGCGATGGGATCGCCGACCGTGACTGCGGAGAGTGGCGCATCGCTCCCCGCCTTGATGATGCGCGCGTTCCCTGCATCGATCGTGTAGGTCGCGCCGGCATGCGTCGCGAGCGTGATTGAGGATCCGTCGACGCCGGATACCGTGCCGAATCGCCCGCCCCCGAACCGACGATGGCCGGCCGGCGCGTTCGTGCGCGGGTTCTGCGACGCGAGCGCATAGGACGGCACGATTCCGGCCGCCGCGAGCGCGACGCTCGCGGCACCGATGACGATGAGTTTCCGTATGGGCGATGCCATAAGCTACACCCCCTACTACGCGCCGGGTCCCGGCGTCATTCATGTCGCAGGTGCGGAATGGGAGAATCGAACTCCCGCCCGTTGCTTGGGAAGCAACTGTTCTGCCACTAAACTAATTCCGCGTCAAAACCAGCTCAAGATGCGCTGCCACCAGGACGGCGTCGTCGTGGGCGTCGTCGTCGCCGGCGGCACCACCACGATAACCTCTTCCCCAGGCCGCGCAACGCCGAACGCCGTTCGTATGGCAGCATCCGTGCCGCGCGGCGTCTTAAGCGCCCCGAGGCTCGCCTCGAGCGACTGCTTGCGCTTCTCGAGGCCCTGATACTGCGCCTGCGCATCGTGCGCCTGCTGGATGGCGATCTCGGCCTTCCCCGCGAGCCCACAGATGAGCGACCCGAGCCACAGCGCGGCGAGAAGGAGGATGCCGATCACGACTCCCTGCCGCAATTGAGTGGCGCGCATGCTGCCAGTATACCCTCCCCACTCGCACGCAGGAGCGCGGCGCGATCGCTCACCGGTCGCTCTCCTGGACCATCTTCATGAAGACCTCTTCCGGGATGTCCACCGTCCCGCGCGCGAGGAGCTTCTTCTTGCCGCGCTTCTGCTTCTCGAGGAGCTTCTTCTTGCGCGAGACGTCGCCGCCATAGAGATACCCCGTCACGTCCTTGCGCATCGCGGAGAGGGAGCGCGAGGCGATGATGCGGCCGAGCGCTCGCGCCTGGATCTTCGTCACGAAGAGCTGCCTGGGCAGGAGCCCGTGAAGCCGCTCGACCATCTTCTCCGCCTCCTCCTGCACGCGCCGGCGCGCGACAATGCGCGCGAAGGCCGGCACCGGCTCATCGGCGACGAGGATGTCGAGGCGCACAACGTCCGCCGGCCGGTCGTCGAGAAGCTCGTAGGAGAGCGATGCGTACCCCGATGAGACGTTCTTCAGCTTGTCGAAGAAGCCGCGCATGAGCTCGCGCAAGGGCAGCTCCGCCGTGAGCTCGATGCGGCCGTCCTCGTACGTCTCCGTCGCCTTCGTCAGGGCCTCGTGATCGTAGAGGAGCTGGATGAGCGCGCTCAAGGCGGCGGGCGGCGTGATGATGACGGCCCGCGCCCATGGCTCCTCGACGAGCGCGATGTCGCCGTGCTCCGGGAACTTCGCGGGCGTGTAGACGGTCTCGCGTTTCCCGGCCGTCGTGGTCACGGCGTACGAGATGGTCGGGATGGTGACGATGAGCGAGAGGTCGAACTCGCGTTTCAACCGCTCGGTGACGATCTCGAGATGGAGGAGGCCGAGGAAGCCGCAGCGGAATCCCCTGCCGAGGACGCCGGAGGATTCCTCCTCGAAGGAGAGCGAGGAATCGGACAGGCGCAAGCGCTCAAGCGACTGCCGCAGGAGGGGCAAGTCGTCCTGGCTCTCGGGGTACACCGACGCCCAGACGACCGGGCGCGGCCGCTCGAAGCCAGGAAGCGCAGGCAGCTTCCCTTTCGCGAGACCGATCGTATCGCCGACGGCGACGACACCGGCTTCCTTGACGCCCGTCACGACGTAGCCGATCTCGCCGGCCGCAAGCGCTTCCGCAGGCGTTTCCTCCGGCGTGAAGATACCGACGTCGAGGGCCGCGAACTCGCTCTTCGCCGCGCGGAATGAGAGCGGCTGCCCTTTCCGGAACGTCCCGTCGAAGACGCGCAGGTAGACCGCGATGCCGCGATGCGTCGAGTACGAGAAATCGAAGACGAGGCCGCGCGGTTCCTCGCCGGCGACGCCCGGTTGAGGCGGCGGGATGCGCGCCACGATGGCCTCGAGAAGCGCGTCAACGCCCGCGCCCGTCTTCCCCGAGACGGCGAGGACATCGTCCGTCGGGACGCCGAGGAGCCGCGCGAGCTCGGCTGCGACCTCGCCCACGCGCGCCGCGGGCGCATCGATCTTCGACACGACCGGGATGATGGCGCACTTCCCCGCCCGCGCGGCCGCAAGCGTCGTCAAGGTCTGCGCCTGGACGCCCTGGGTCGAATCGACGAGGAGCAGCACGCCCTCGACGGCCTTCAAGGCGCGCGAGACTTCGTATGAGAAATCGATGTGTCCCGGCGTGTCGATGAGATTCAGCACATAGTCGTCGTAGCGCATCCGGACCGGCTGCATCTTGATGGTGATGCCGCGCTCGCGCTCGAGGTCCATGCGGTCGAGGACCTGGTCGCGCATCTTGCGCGCGGGAATCGTACCCGTGCGCTCGAGCAGGCGGTCGGCCAAGGTCGACTTCCCATGATCGACGTGCGCGATGATGGAGAAATTCCGGATGGAAGCGGGATTCACGGCTGCGGCGGCTCGTCGGCCGAAGGAGCGAGTACGGTAGCACGTTCAGCCCGCACGCGCACGAGCCGCGCGAGCGCATTCACGATGGTGCGGAACTCTTCGTTGCCGATGAGGAGGAGCGCGGTCGCGGCCGCGGCGAGGCCGATGACGCCGGCGGCGAGTCCTTGCGCGAAGACGGCCGCGAGCGTCGTCAGGGGCGCGATGCCGCCTTCGAGGGCGAGCGTGACGTACGCCGCGCCGCCGCCCGCGAGCGCCGCGACGGCGCCGTCCGTGAGCGGACGGGCGAGCGAGCGAGCGAGGCCGGGCGCGGCGCTCGCGAGGGCGACGAGCGAGAGGAGAGCGAGGAAGACCTGCCCGAGCGCGAGCGCGAGCGCGACGAGGAGGATGGCCGTGCCGGGCACGTCGCCGACGCGCAGGAAGGACGCGAGCCACGCCGGCAGGCCGCCCTGCGGCATCGCGAGCAGCGCGAGGGCGAGGCCGACCGTGAGGACGCCGCCGGCGAGCTGGTACAGGAGCGGACGCCACGACTGCCGCACCGCATAGAGCGCACGCGAGAAGAGGAGGACGAGTCCTTGCGCGACGAGCCCGACGGCGAGGATGGCGAGAAGCGCCGCCGTGAGGCGCGTCGCGTTCCAATCGAACGCGCCGGTGCCGAGGATGACGCGAACGAGATGCGCGCGCAGGACTACGATGAGCCCGAGAAAGACGATCGACCAGAGGATGATGTGCCGGGCGCTCGCCGAGAGTATGCGCGTGAATTCTGCGCGCCGGTCATCAGCGGATGCCTCCGAGAGCGCCGGGAATGCCGCGACGGCGTAGGACGAGCCGATGAGCGCGAGCGGGACGGCTTCGAGGTTGCCTGCGAGCGTGAAGACGGAGACGGCGCCGGTGCCGAGACGCGACGCGATGGCAGTAAGCACGAGGAGCGTGATCGAGCTCATGCCGAGCGCGAGGGACCTCGGTACGGAATCGCGGATGACGGGTAGCATCGTCCGGACGCGCGGTAGAGATAGCCGCGGGAAAACGCCGGCTTTGACGACGACCGGCACGTTCACGAGCACATAGCCGATGGCGCCGATGACGACGCCCATGCCGATACCCGCGAGGCCGAAGTGCGGATAGAGCACGACGGTCCCGAAGATGATGCCGAGATTGTAAAGGACCGGCGACAGCGCGAAGAGGACGAAGCGCCGGTGCACTTGCGTCACGCTGCCGAGCACGCCCGAGAGGCCGAGAAGGATCGGTTGGAAGAGAAGGAGTCGCGCAAGCAGGACGAATTGCCCTTGGAGCGTCGAGGTGACGAAGTCGGGATACAGGAGCGTGAGGAACTGCGGCATGAAGACCGCGAGCACGGCGCAGATGGCGCCGCCCATGACGACGAGGAAGGTCGCGGACTGCGACAGGAGCCCATGGATCTTCGCGCGGTCCATCCCCGCGATACGCGGGATGAGCACATACGCGCTCACGAGAGATGAGACGAGCGCGAAGACGAGGTCGGGCATGCGGAACGCTGCGTAGTAAAGGTCGAGGACATGCCCGGCGCCGAAGGTGTGCGCGAACGTGCGATCGCGCAAGAGCGCGAGCGCCTGTGAGGCGAGCGTGAGCGCGGCAAGCAGATACGCGGCCTGATGCAGGCCGCGTATCGGTGCTGCGATGCGGTCGAAGAATCGACGGACCATCGCTCTAGAGTATACCTATGGGTCGGTGGGCGTGGAAGCGAACTTATCCGCCGTTCTTCGTCGGGGCCGTCGCGGTCGGCGCCGCGGGAATCGCGAGAAGATTCGCCGGGAACGGATCCTTACCGGCCTGAAGCGCCGTAAGCGGTGCAGCGACGGCCTTCGCATTCGTGTCGGAGAGCGCCGCGATGGCCTCGACCTGCGTCACTGCATCCTTGTAGTCGCCCTGCTTGGCATAGACGGCCGCGAGGAAGTAACGCGCGTTCGCGAACTGCGGGTTCGCGGCGACCGCCGCCGCAAGGGCCTGCGCGGCGCCCGGAAGGTCGTTCTGCGCGGCGCGCAGGATGCCGACCTGGAAGAGGACGTTCGGGTCGTTCGGTGTGAAGTACGCCGCGGCTTCCGCGGAAGAGAGCGCATCCTTCACGTTGCCGGTCTGCACCTCAAGCTGCGACAGGAGCAGGATGGCGGGCACGTAGTCCTGCTTGAGCGCGATCGCGGCTTTCAGGTCCGTCTGCGCGGCCGCCATGTCCTTGTTCGCGATGTCGAGCTGCGCGAGCGTGTACGGGATGGCGGGGTTCGTCGGGTTGAGGTTCTCCGCTTTCTGGTAGGCGTCTTTCGCGCTCGCGTAGGCGCCCGAGACGTTCAGCGGTACGGCTTGCGCGTAGAGGTTGCCGAGCACGAGCCAGCTCTTATAGTCGGCCGGCGCGATCTGGGTCGCGGTGAGCGCCGCGCCAATGCCGGCGGAGAGCGACGCCTGGAAGGCTTGCTGGGCTTGGGCGGCCGGCATCGTCGAGGACGACGCAATCTGGCCCAAGCGGGCGCTTTCGATGACGGCCTCGAGCTCGTAAGCGGTCGCGGTCGGCGCGAACGTCGTCGAGCCTTGCGCGGCCTGGGTGGCGGCATCGAGGTTCCCCGCCGCGTATGCGGCATTCGCCGCCGTGAGCTCGACCGACGCGACGTAGCGCTCGACGAGCGTGTACGCGGCGACGACCGACGAGAGCAGGAGGAGCGTCAGGAAGAAGACGATGACGAATCCGATGCGTGGGCTGCGCGAGAAGACGACGCCCCACTGCCCGCCGCGCGCGGCGAAACGCATCGTCGACGCGAAGACGCCGGCGAAGACGAAGGCGAGCGCGAGGATGACCGTGTCCGGCAAGCCGAAAATCGCGATGACGAAGAGGTAGAGCATCGCGATGAACGAGAGGATGGCCGTGAATCGGACGAACGAGTCCTCCGGCGTGCGCATGATGAGCATGCGCAGCCCGAAGTAGAGGAAGAGGACGAAGAGCGCGAGCCACGCGATGGCGCCGACGATACCGGTCGTCACGAACGACGTCGGGATGAAGCCGATGCCGGAAGTGAAGTCGATGTTCCAGAACACCGTGCTATTGAGCGACGCCGAGCGGTTCTTCAGCCATTCGACGCCGAATGTTCCCGGTCCCGAGCCGAAGACGGGTGCCGTGCCGTAGACGTCATGCGCGACCGAGAGTGTCGAGCCCCACGACGGGCGCACGTTGAGCGCGCTCACGTTGAGCGAGCTCGCGAGCGCGTTGCCGAGCGTGCTGCCGATGAGGAAGAAGAGCGAGATCGCAAGGACGGCGAGCGGCAGGACGAGCGGACGGCTGCCGCCTTCTTCCTCGACCGGCGCTTCGCTCGCGAGCGCGACATCGTCGAGTTCCGCGTCCGCTGCCTTCGGATTGCGCCGCATCACGGCTTCGACGAAGAGGCCGAGCGAGATGAGGGCGAGGAGCGTCCAGACGAGCGAGGAATTGCTCACGGCGAGGAGCGCGAGCGCGCCGACGCCGGAAGCGATGAGGAGCTTGTGCGATTGGGGCGCGAGATCAAGAAAGCGCAGCGTGAGGAGGGTGCCGGCGACTCCGAGGCCGAGGAGGTACGCGAGGTCCTGGGGAGACCCCACGAGCGCGAAGGATGGCGCGACGAAATTCGGCGCCGCCTGGCCGATGAGCACGATGAGAATCTGGACGAGCGTGTAGATGCCGAAGGCCCAGGCGCCCACGCGCAGGAAGAGCTTGTAGTGCTCCGGGCGACGCAGGACGAGCGCGGCGAGCGTTCCGAGCACGACCGCGACGAGGATGAAGCCGAGCGTGTCCGGCTCGAGCGCGAGTCCCCACAGCGCGCTCGTGAACGGCACGCCCGAGAAAACCGAAGAGAGGAGATACGCGAGGGCGGGCAGCCATAGGGCGCCGAGGAGTATGAAGGGCGGGAGGATAATGTTCCCGCGCGACAGCCGGGCGAGGATGTAGAGCGCAAGCGTGATAAGCGCGCCCGCGGCGAGCGCGAAGGTTTTCGTCGTCGTGAACGGCACCGAGATAGACGGTATAAAGATGAAGACGGCGACGACGAGCGTGATGATAAGGGCCCAGACGCTTCCTGTCTCGAACGAGCGGCGGCGCGGAACGGATGCTGATTGCGGAGGCATAATTTATTCAATCAGATTATTCAGACTAATATAACTACTAGTATATATTGGACGCTCACTGTTAAATCGAATTATCAACAGGGATTATCGCAAGGTGGCACCTAGGTAATATCAGTGCAATCTTTGACACCGTAAGGTGTCATCTTATAAAATAAGGTTATGGCACAGAGGGACGTTCCTTTCTCTATTGGGGATTGGTATCACTGTTTCAATGTGGCCATCGAAAAACGCTCTGCGTTCACTGATGCCGCGGATTATCAGCGTTTTCTCGAGCTACTTTACCTAGCGAACGACGCAAAACCCCTCCGGCGTAATGATTTCGGCAATCTGACCTTTGAGAGGGTGCTCCGCATCCCTCGAGGTGGCCAGCTCGTATCAGTCGGCGCATTCTGTCTCATGCCAAGTCACTTTCATCTGGTATTGCGTGAGTCTGCTCCGGGGGGCATCTCCGCATTCATGCGGAAGATCGGAACGGCCTACACGATGTATTTCAACTCCCGCTATGAGCGCGCGGGCAACCTGTTCCTTAAGCCGTTCCGTTCCCGTCATGTGCCGGAGGCTGAGTTCCAGCACCTAGTGAGCTATGTGCACTGCAGCCCGGCGTCGCTCTATGAGCCAGAGTGGAAAACGAGGCACATCGTAGACCCTCAGTTCCTCGGAGAGCGTATAGCGGCATACCCCTACTCAAGCTTCAGAGCCTACGCAGGGATATCTACGCCTTCTGACGCCATCCTAGATGCGAAAATGCTCTCACGAGGACGTGCGGTCCCGATGCAGCGAACATTGAAGGAGGCGCTCACCTATCACGTTGATACCGGCATATCCCGTTTTCTAATCAATAGCTTGGACGCACTCTGCTAATACTGACAGCGGCGTTTTGAGGTCGAGACCGAAGTGGTGCCGCGTGCCGTTGTATGCCGCAAGATACTTCGGCAGCGT
>Ga0307373_10014577_pt1 | contig 10796 bp, 9 predicted proteins | sample OX2MG_FD_202534 | JGI IMG/M metagenome (GOLD analysis project Ga0307373, IMG submission 202534) | Soil microbial communities from Risofladan, Vaasa, Finland - OX-2 | ecosystem: Environmental > Terrestrial > Soil > Coastal area > Acid sulfate soil | place: Finland: Risofladan, Vaasa | collected... | reverse complement strand
ACCCCCCCGCGCGACGGCTCCTGATCGGGCTTATTCATGAACCTGCGCTCCTGGAGTGCTGGCTGCAATCTAAGGATGTGGGGTGAGGGGCGGATGCCACCGGTCGTGACCGGCCCATGATAATCCGATGCGCCGCACCGGTCAGCGGCGTCGTGGCCTTGCGGCGCGTTTCGGCGGCCCGAGTTGCTCGAGGACTTGTTTGAGGACACGCGGCAGCGGCGCATTGAAACTCTGCTCCGTGCCGGTGTTCGGCCAGATGAACGAGCAGCTGTGCGCGTGCAGGAACATGCGCGTCAGTCCGAGCGCGGCCAGCTCGGCATTGAAGCGCGGATCGCCGTACTTCGGGTCACCCGCAATCGGATGGGCACAATGGGCCGCGTGCACGCGAATCTGGTGAGTGCGGCCGGTATGCAGCGTCGCCTCGATCAGCGAGGCGCGCGCACCACACTGTTCCACCAGCCGGAATTCGGTCAGCGCCGGCTTGCCCGCGCGCGCATCGACCCTGACGGTTCGCTCACCGCTGACCCGCGCGTGGGTGTACAGCGGCGCCGCGACGCGGTGATGACCGAGCTGCCAGCGACCGGCCACCAGCGCCAGGTAGCTCTTCTGCACCGCCCCTTCCCGCAGCAGCGCGTGCAGCGTGCGCAGCGCCGATCGGCGCCTCGCCACCAGCAGCACCCCGCTGGTATCCCGGTCCAGGCGATGCACCAGCTCCAATTCCTCGCGAGGCCGAGAGGCCCGCAGCGCCTCGATGACACCGAACGACAATCCGCTGCCGCCATGCACGGCCACGCCCGCCGGCTTGTCCAGCACCAGCAACCGCTCATCTTCGTGAATGATCGCGCCCTCGACCGCCCGGATCAGTGCCGCCGGCGCCGTGCGGGGCGCATCGGGGTCCGCCGCCCGCACCGGCGGCAACCGCACGGCATCACCGGCCGCCAGGCGCTGCTCGGGACTGGCGCGGTGGCCGTTGATGCGCACCTCTCCGCGCCGGATCAGCCGGAAGATGCGGGTACGCGGCACGCCCGGCAGCAGCCGAGCGAGAATCTTGTCGAGCCGCTGGCCCTGCTCTTCGGCCGTCACTTGCACGTGGCGCACGACCGCGCGGGCCGGTGCCGCGGCGTTCGCGCCTGCGGGCCGCGGCGTGGCCATGTGTCTCAAGTGTTTGTTTCCAGTATCGTTCGCAGCTATACTCAATCGGTTGCCGACGCGCGACCCTCCCAATCGTCAAGGATGTGGGTCGGACCGCCGCGGTAGCAAGAGCGGCTAGTCGCCGCATGGTAGTTGGTCCTCGACATCGAGGCCATCGTGCATGAGTCGGCCGATCCGGTCCGCGCTCGCCTGTTAGCTCCGTTAATGCAAGCAAGAGCCCGCCAGCGCGCCGCCGGTCAGTAGAATTTCAAGATCTTCCAGGCTCGCCTGCACAGGGGCGCGCCACGAGTCGCCTATACATGACACATCAGACTCGCCGGTCGAATATCAGAAGCTCTGCTGCTCGCGGCGGCTCCGTGAACGTACCCCCCCAAGCGTACGTTCCGGTAACCGCGGCCTCTCATCCAATTTCGGCAGAGGCAAATGAAAAGAATGCTAGTGAACGCAACCCAGCCCGAAGAGCTGCGGGTTGCACTGGTGGATGGGCAGAAGCTCTATGACCTGAGCATCGAGATACCATCCCGGGAACAGAAAAAAGCCAACATATACAAGGCGCGCATCGCACGCGTGGAGCCGTCGCTCGAGGCGGCATTCGTCGACTATGGCGGGCAGCGGCACGGTTTCCTGCCGCTGAAGGAAATCTCCCGGGATTACTTCCGCAGCCAGCCCCAGAACGGTGGCCGCCTCAACATCCGCGAACTGGTCAGCGAGGGCCAGGAGCTGATGGTGCAGGTGGAGAAAGAGGAGCGCGGCAATAAGGGCGCGGCGCTGACCACCTTCATCAGCCTGGCCGGCCGATTCCTGGTGTTGATGCCCAACAATCCGCGCGCCGGCGGCGTCTCGCGCCGCATCGAGGGCGAGGAGCGCGACCAGATGCGCGAGGTGATGGGGCAGCTGGCCGTGCCCGAGGGCATGGGCGCGATCATCCGCACTGCCGGCGTCGGCCGCTCTGCCGAGGAGCTGCAATGGGACCTCGACAACCTCAAGACGCAGTGGGAAGCCATCCACGCCGCGGCCCAGGCGCGCGGTGCCCCGTTCCTGGTCTACCAGGAGAGCGACGCGGTCACGCGCGCGCTGCGCGATTACCTGGCCGACGATATCGGCGAGATTCTGGTGGATGACGACGCCGCGTTCGGCAAGGCGCTCGAATACATGCAGCGCTTCATGCCGACCGAGGCGCAGAGGCGGCTCAAACTCTACAGCGACGACATCCCGCTGTTCACCCGCTACCAGATCGAGAGCCAGATCGAGTCCGCCTATGCCCACAAGGTGCAGCTGCCGGCCGGCGGCAGCCTGGTGGTCGATTACACCGAGGCGCTGGTGTCGATCGACATCAACTCGGCGCGCGCCACGCGCGGTGCCGATATCGAGGCCACCGCGCTGAACACCAACCTCGAGGCTGCCGACGAGATCGCCCGCCAGCTGCGTCTGCGCGACATCGGCGGCCTGATCGTGATCGACTTCATCGACATGGAATCGCAGAAGAACCAGCGCGAGGTCGAGGACCGGTTGCGCGATGCGATGAAAATGGATCGCGCCCGCATCCAGATCGGGCGGCTGTCGCGCTTCGGGCTGCTGGAGATGTCGCGCCAGCGGCTGCGGCCGAGCCTGGGCGAATCCAGCCACCTGGTGTGCCCGCGCTGCAACGGCATCGGCAGCATCCGCAGCATCGAGTCGCTGGCGCTGTCGATCCTGCGCCTGGTTGGCGAGGAATTGCGCAAGGAGCGCACCTCGCGCCTGATCGTGCAGGCGCCGGTGGATCTGGCGACCTATCTGATCAATGAAAAGCGCGAGGCGCTGCGGTCCCTGGAGGACAAGAGCCACGTGCAGCTGACCATCGTGCCCAATCCGCACATTCAGACCCCGGAGTACTCGATCCGACGCCTGCGCGAGGACGAGGCTGGGCTGGCGGAGAACACCCAGGTCAGCTACCAGATCCCAGTGGCACCGGCTGCGGTCGATTCGGCCGAGCGCGACAAGAAGGCACCAGCCGAGCCACCGGCTGTGGCCCCGCTGCTGCCCAAGACAACAGCCCCGGTCAGCGCGGCGGCTGCCAGCGGCGGCCACACGGCCGAGGCTGCCCAGAGTGGCGGCTTCTGGGAGCGCGTAAAGCGCTGGTTCGGCACCGAGGAGGCGCCCCACGCCGCAGCAACGGCCCCGGCCGCCACAGCGGAGCAGCAGCCGGCAGCGGCCCGAAGCGCCCCGCGGCGCGAGTCGCACGCTCATGGCCGGCGCGATGGCACGCGCGGCCGTGCTCGTCGCGACGAGCCGCGCCATGAGCGCAGCCGCGACGGTGCGCGCCCGGAAGGCGGCCGCCACGATGGGCGGCGCGACCCGTGGCGCCGCGACGGGCAACACGAGGAGCCACGACGGGCTTCGGCCGACCGGGAACGCGACGGCAATCGCGAGCGCGAGCCCGCGCGCGAGCAGCGGCGCGCGCCCATGCGCGAAGCGGCGCAAGAGCCGCTGGAACCGGCACACGCTCTGGCGCCGCCGCACGATCTGGCGTCCGCGCACGGCGCCGGGCAGATGGCCGATGTGGCGGATACGCAGGCTGTGGGTGCTGTGGGTATCGAGCGCCCCGAGCCCGGCAGCGATGACCAGTCAGAGCGACCGCGCGGCGAGCGCCGCTCCCGCCGCGGCGGCCGTCGCCGCCGGCGCGGCGGTGCCGGCCGGCGCGAATCCGCAGCGTCCACGCAATTTGAATCCGCAGCGCAGTCCGCCCCGGCCGATCGCGCGCCGGATCAGGCCGAGCCGGTCGCCGTCAGCGCGGACCTTGCGGCCGCGCCCGAGTCCAAGCCGCACATGGTCTGGTCGTCGGCACCCCCGGCCGAGGCCCCCCGCGGGCCCGAGGCGCGTCCCCACGAGGGGCATGCTCACGAGGCGCAATACCCCGAGACGCAGCACGACGAATAGTGATCCCTGAAGGGGGGCCTACGCCCGGTCTGCATCGATCGCCAGCAGCGCCTCGACCGCCGGGATGTCGGCCGCGGTATTGACGTCGGCGCCGGGCACCTGCACCGCATCGGCGATGCAGATCGTCAGACCGTTCTCCAATGCCCGCAGCTGCTCGAGCCGCTCGATCAACTCCAGCGAGCTGGGCGGCATCGAGGCCATGCGTGTGAGCGCAGCCACGCGGTACGCATAGATCCCGAGGTGCCGTCGCGCCCCTGCGTGGCAGCGGTGGCTGGGCAGACCCGCCGCTGGCCCCTCGCGCGCCGCCGCTGCCCCATCACGCGCCCACGGAATCGGCGCGCGACTGAAATACAGCGCCCGCTGGCGCATATCGGTCACCACCTTGACGACGTTCGGATCAAGCAGCTCGGCGAGTGTTTCAATCGGTGTCGCCAGCGTGGCGATGTCGGCGGCCGAGCCGGCCAGCGCCGCCGCGACCTGGTCGATCAGCGCCGCTGGCATCAGCGGCTCATCGCCCTGCACGTTCACCACCACATCGGCGTCCTCCCAGCCCTGTCGGCGCGCGACCTCGGCGATGCGATCGGTGCCGCAGCTGTGAGTGGCCGCGGTCAGCAGCGCGGTGGCGCCAAATGCGTGTGCCGCCTGCACGATGCGCTCATCGTCGGTGGCGATGATGATCTCGCGCGCCTGCGAGCAGCGCACGCGCCGATAGACCCACTCGAGCATCGGTCGATCGAGCAGACGCAGCAGGGGTTTGCCGGGCAGACGGCTCGAGCCATAGCGCGCCGGAATCACGACGCGATACGTCATGCGCGGCCCCTAGCGCTCGAGCAGCGGATCGTCGCCCGGCAGCACGCGTGCCTCTTCCTCGAGCATGATCGGGATATCGTCACGGATCGGAAAGGCCAGCCGGTCGGCGCGGCACACCAGCACGGCCTCCTTGCGCGCGTAATGCAGCGGACCCTTGCACACCGGGCAGGCCAGGATATCGAGCAGCCGTGCATCCACGTGAGCCTCCGTCAGGATGGGAGCAACCGCGGCGCCGGGGCTGGCCGCCGCGAAACCAGGCAGCGCTCGAGCCGCTCGCGCAGTGCGCTCGCCTGCGCCGGCGGGAAGCGCGCCGCGACCGGCAGGTACCAGCGGTTGCCGGTCTCGAACGAGCGGCATTTTACCGCATCTTTCTCCGTCATCAGCACGGGCAGCCCATCGGCAAACTGCAGCTCGGCGCTGCGATATCGGTGATGATCCGGAAACGCATGCGCGATCACCTGCAGTCCGGCGCCGGACAGCTGGGCAAAGAAGCGCTCGGGGTGGCCGATGCCGGCCACGGCGTGCACACGCCCTCCCGCCAGGGCTTGCAGCGGCATCGGCGCGCCCCGCCCCAACGGCAGCAGCTGCTCACCGCACAGGCTCATGCCGAACACCGAGGCCGGCGGCAGCGCGGCCAGCAACGCCGCGGCGGCGCCGCCGTCGGTGGTCCGGGCCACCGTGCCGTCCACGGGGCTGGCTGAGTTGACCACGATCGCATCGAATTGCGCCAGACGCGCGGGCGGTTCGCGCAGCGGGCCGGCCGGTAGCGGGTAGCCATTGCCCAGCCCGCGCCCGGCATCGATGACCGCCAGCTCCAGATCGCGCCCCAGCGACAGGTGCTGCAAGCCGTCATCGGCCACGATCACGTCGACAGCAACCTCGAGCAGCTGGCGCGCGGCGCGCACCCGATCGCGGCATACCACCACCGGCGCGCGCGTGCGCTGCGCGAGCAGCAGCGCCTCATCGCCAACCACCGCCGCGTCGCTGTCCGCCTGTACCGATACCGGCGCGCTGCCTCGGGCCGCGCTGCCGCCGTAGCCTCGCAGTACCACGCCGGGCCTGGCTCCAAGGTCGCGCAGTTGCTCGCACAGCCAGATCACCAGCGGGGTCTTGCCGCTGCCGCCCACCGTGATGTTGCCGACGACGATCACCGGGCGCTCCAGCCGATGCGAGGCCAGCAGCCCGTGCCGATAGGCGGCGCGCCGCAGCCGCACCGCCGCGGCAAACACTGCCGAGGCCAGTTGCAGCGTCGCCGGCGGGCGCCGCTGCCCGTACCACAGCGCCTGCAGGCGCATTGCCGATGAGTCGCTGGCGCGCATTCGCATCAGCCGCTGAACTGCATGCGGTACAGATCCGCATACACCCCGCCACGCTCGAGCAGCTCGGCATGTGAGCCTGACTCCACGATCGCGCCCTCGCTCAATACCAGGATGCGGTCGGCTCGTTCCACGGTGGAGAGCCGATGCGCAATCACGAAGGTGGTGCGATTGCGCACCAGCTGGTCGAGCGCGGCCTGGATGTGCCGCTCGGCGGCGGAGTCGAGCGCCGAAGTCGCCTCGTCCAGGATCAGGATGGGTGTATCGCGCAGCAGCGCGCGCGCGATCGCGATGCGCTGGCGCTGGCCGCCCGACAGCAGCACGCCGCGATCGCCCACCATGGTCTCGATGCCCTGTGGCAGCTGCTCGACGAATTCCATCACGTATGCGGCGCGCGCTGCCGCCAGCACCTGCGCCTCGCTGATATCGGTCAGGCCGAACAGAATGTTGTTGCGGATGGTGTCGTTGAACAGCACCACCTCCTGGCTGACCAGGCTGATCTGGCGGCGCAGGTCGGCGACGCGGTATTCGCGGATATCGACTCCATCGATCCATACCGCGCCCGAGCTGGGATCGTAGAAGCGCGGCAGCAGCGACACCAGCGTCGACTTGCCGCTGCCGGAGCGCCCGACGATCGCCACCGTGCAGCCCGCCGGCACCGACAGATCGATATGGTGCAGAACCGCGCCCTTCTCGGCCGTGTACTCGAAACTGACGTCGCGAAAGCGCACCTCGCCGCGTGCGCGCTTGAGCGGCTGCGTGCCCCCACGCGGCTCGGCCGGCGAGTCCAACACCTCGAAGACGCTCGCGCCGGCGGCGATGCCCTGCTGCAGGGGACCGGCGACATTGAGCAGCCGGCGCAGCGGCTGGGTGACGCTGGACGCAGCCACCAGGAATGGCGCGAAATATTCCAGCGTGAGGGTGCCGGCGGCGAACTCGCGTACGGCGATGAAAACGACCCCCGCCAGCGCGACGGCGGCGATCATCTGCACGGTCGGATTGCTGCTCGAGCGCGCCGAGATCAGACGGATGTTGGAGCGGCGGTTGTGCTCATTGGCCTGCTCGAACAGCCGATCGATGTGCCCCTGCGCGTTGAATACCTTGACCACGCGGTGCGCGTCGAGCGCCTCCTTGGCGACCCGGGTGACGTCGCCCATCGAGTTCTGGATGCGGGTGCTGTAGCGGCGAAATCGGATGTTGACGTTGCGGATCAACCAGGCGATCGCCGGCGCGGCAATCAATGCAAACAGCGCCAGCTTCCAGTTGTAGTGCACCATCGTGCCGATGCCGACCGCAATCATCAGCGAGTCGCGGATCATCGTGGTGAGCGAGTCGGTGCCGGCCGAGGCGACCAGCTCGGCGTGATAGATCAGACGCGTGAGCATGCCGCTGCTGGACTCGCGGTCGTAGCGGGCGGTCGGCAGCCGCAGGTACTGCGCAAACAGGTCGCCGCGGATCACCTTGACGACCTGGCGGCCGACCCAGGCCGGAAAGTAGGTGCCGAGGTAATCACCGACCCCGCGCACGATGAAGATGCCGATGATCGCCAGCGGCGCCAGCGCCAGCAACCGCGGATTGAGCGTCGCGGCGGAGGTATTGTGGATGAACTGCTGCGCGAACATGGCCCACAACAGGCCCGTGACCGCGTACATGCCCATGCCGAGCATGCCAACCAGATACATGCGCCAGTACGGCTTGGCATAGCGCAACAAGCGTCCGTAGACGCGGCCGGCACGCTGCACATCCTCGACGTGCACGCCCCCGGTACCGAGCGCTGCCACGCTCAAGGCGCCGCCGCTCCCGGCGTCGCTTCCGGGCCAGCGGCCGCCGGCGGCGGTACGGTAGCCAGGTCCATCTGCGTGAAGCCGAGCCGGCCCAGTACATCCATTGCGGTGACCACAGACTGATGCGAGGCGCGGCCGTCCGCGCGGATCGTGACCGGCACGGTGCGCGCAGTGCTGCCGGCGACCTTGCGGATCGCCTCGCGCAGCGTATCGGGGCTGGAGTTGATCAGTTCGCGCCCGTTGACCAGGTAGGTGCCGCTGGCGGCCACTGTGACGACCAGAGACTCGCTGCTGCGCTGCTCGGCCGGCACCGAGCTCGCCTGTGGCAACCGGATGCGCAGCCTCCCCTCGGCGGTGAAGTTGGACGACAGCATGAAGAACACCACCAGCAGCAGCACCACGTCGATCAACGAGGTCACGTTGATTTCCGGTTCCTCGTTGCGCCGCGGCTTGAGGTTCATTGCGCCCGTCCTGTCCGCGCTGACGCGAGCGTCAGCCTACCGCGGCGCGTGCCGCCGCGCCCGCACCGATCCCATCGGGCGCATCCGCGTGCGCCTGTGCAGGCTGTTCGTGCCGGCGTGCGGCTCCTTCGACCACGTCGGCCAGCCGCAGCGCATTTTTTTCCATTTCCACCACGATGCGATCGACGCGGCCGCGCAGGTAGCGATACGCAATCAATGAAGGAATCGCGACGCACAGCCCGGCCGCGGTGGCCACCAGCGCCTCGGCGATGCCGCCCGAGAGCATGCGCGGATCGCCGCCGCCGCCGGCGTTGATGGCATTGAACGCCTTGATGATGCCGACCACGGTCCCCAGCAGGCCCAGCAGCGGCGACACCCCGGCGATCGTGCCGAGGGTGTTGAGGAAGCGCTCGAGCTCGTACACCACGTGTCGGCCGACGTCCTCGAGCCGCTCCATCAGCACCTCGCGCGGGCGATGGCGGTTGGCCAGCCCAGCGGCGAGCAACCTGCCCAGCGGGGAATTGTGCTCCAGCGCGACGATGACCTGGTCGGTGACCTGATTCGCTTCGACCAGCTTCCAAACCTTCTGTGTCAGGTCGGACGGAACCACCCGCCGGTCCTGCAGCGTCCACAACCGTTCGAGGGTGATCGCCGCAGCAATGATCGAGCACAGAATGATGGGCCACATCAGTGGACCGCCGGCCTGCACGATTTCCCACATCTTTTCGAACGACTCCTGCCCGTATCGGCCCGGTGGCCGCTGCACGCGGCAAATTTGCGCAGTAGGCGCCGGATGATACCTAAAGCGGCTCGGCGCGGACGTATTTTCCTGTCACAGCGCTGTCGCGTCATGCCGACGGTGCCGTCCGGCGCCACCGGCAAGCGCTACCGCCGAGCGCTACCGCCGAGCGCATCCGTGACCGCGGTACCGATCTATTCCGGGGCCGGGGCCGGCGAGTGAGTTAAAGTGGAGGATCGATGCCTCGCATGCTAGTCAAAAAGTTCTCGCGGATCATTCACGCGCGCCGTCACAAATGGTACCTCAGCATTTTTGGCGAGCGGCTGACGGATTCGCACCTGTGGTCGCTCAACCGCCATTCGATCACGGCGGCGTTCGGCGTCGGCATCGGCGTGAGCTTCATCCCTCTGCCGGTGCATCTGCTGCTGGTGGTGCTCGTCGCCGTGTACTGGCGGCTCAACGTGGCGGTCGCGATTGCCGGCTCCTACTTCGTCAACCCGTTTACGATGGTACCGGTCTACTATGGGGCCTATCGCGTCGGCGCTTTGCTGCTGCGCTACCGTCCGCGGCATTTCGTCTACCACCTGAGCTGGAACTGGCTCGAACATGGTCTCGGGCCGACCTGGCGGCCGTTCCTGCTCGGCTGCCTGGTGTGCGGCATCATCTGCGGCCTGCTGGGTCGCATCATCCTCGAGATTGCTTGGCGCGCCGCCACGATGCGTCGCTACCGCGCGCGGCGCGAGCGCCACCGCGCGATCCGCGAGGCCGCAGCCGCCGAGCGCGCCGCAGCCCCGAACCAGGCATCGGGCTCGCATCACCAGCCCAGATCGCATCACGCACCGCGCTCGCACACGGGCCGGTGACGACACCTTTAGGCCGCAGGTTCGATCAACCGGCCGCCGCACAGCTCCAGGACCCGGTCCATCCGCGCCGCCAGCCGCGGGTCATGCGTGACCACGATCAGGCTGGTGCCGAGCTCGCGGTTGAGCTCGAGCATCAGCGAGAACACCTGTTCGGCGTTGCGCCCGTCGAGGTTGCCGGTGGGCTCGTCGGCCAGTACCAGCTTGGGCGACACCACCAGCGCGCGCGCCACGGCGGTGCGCTGGCGCTCGCCGCCGGAGAGCTGGCTCGGTCGGTGATCGAGCCGGTCGGATAGCCCCACGCGCGCGAGCAGGGCGCGGGCGCGTGCGGCACACACGCTGCGCGGCTCGCGCCGCACCAGCAGCGGCATCGCCACGTTCTCCAGCGCGGTGAATTCCGCCAGCAGGTGATGGAACTGAAACACGAAGCCGATCGTGCGGTTGCGCAGTGCCCCGCGCTCGGACTCCGATAGTGCATGAATGTCGCGTCCATCGACCTCGACCACCCCGGCATCCGGCCGGTCCAGCCCGCCCAGTATCTGCAGCAGCGTGGTCTTGCCCGAGCCGGAGGCGCCGATGATCGCGAGCCGCTCGCCGCGCTCGACCGTCAATTCCACCCCGTCGAGCACCTCCAGACGCGCCGAGCCCTCGCGAAAGCCGCGGCGCACACCCCGGGCGCGGAGCACCACGCCTGCCCCTGGCACGGGCGCTACCGGTGAGGACGGTGAGACCGGCGGCAGCGTCGCCGCGGCGCCCTG
>Ga0307373_10014574_pt1 | contig 10797 bp, 12 predicted proteins | sample OX2MG_FD_202534 | JGI IMG/M metagenome (GOLD analysis project Ga0307373, IMG submission 202534) | Soil microbial communities from Risofladan, Vaasa, Finland - OX-2 | ecosystem: Environmental > Terrestrial > Soil > Coastal area > Acid sulfate soil | place: Finland: Risofladan, Vaasa | collected... | reverse complement strand
TTGCGGTGCGTTCGGCTGTTGCACAGGTTGCGGCCCTGCGGCGAGGTGAGAACGATCTCGTCGCGGCCGGGAGTGTCGGCGGTCACATGCGCCGTCCCGGGACGGTGGCCACACCGGCATACAGGTCCGTGGGGCGGGGGTCCGAGACCCCAGGCCGCCACGCGTTGACCGGCACCACACCAGGCGCCACCAGGGGCAGGCCACCGAACAGTGCCTCGATCTGGGTGTGGGTACGCGGCACCAGGGCGGTGGGCACCAGGGTGGTGTAGGCACCCACCCCAGAGGTCACCGCGGCAGGCGCGAAGTCCCCGGTCAGGTGCGACAAGGCGATGAAGCTGCCAGGCGCTAACCCGCCCGCCAGGGCAGCCACGATGTGCGCGGGGTCCTCTGTATCCGGCACGAAATGCAGGACCGCCAGCAGCAGCACCGCGGCCGGCTGGGTGAAGTCGAGCACAGCCGCGGCCTCCCGCAGCACGGCCGGGGTGTCGCGCAGGTCGGCGTCCACATACCCGCACGCGCCCTCCGGAGTGGACGTGAGCAGTGCACGGGCATGGGCCAGCACGACCGGGTCATTGTCCACGAACACGATCCGGCACTCAGGGGCGATGCTCTGAGCAACCTCGTGTGTGTTATCCGGTGCGGGCAGGCCGGTGCCGATATCCAGGAACTGCCTGATCCCCCGCTCGGCTGCCAGGAACCGCACCACCCGAGCGAGGAAATGCCGGTTCGCGCGGGCCCCGGCTACCACCTCGGGGCGGTGGAGCATGACCTCCTTAGCGGCCTCCCGGTCGGCGGGCCCATGGTCCTTCCCGCCCAGCCAGTACGAGTAGACCCTTGCCGGATGCGGGACACCCGGGTCGTACTTGGCTGACGGGAACAGCGGCGCGGGTGCTGCTGCCCCCAGTTCGGCCCGCAACTCGGCCGGGTCAGCGGTGACCACCGCATGCGGGTTGATGCCCAGATTCCTGGCCTGCGCCGCATACCGGGTCTCCCGCATGCCGATTACTTCCTGCCAGATCCGGTACTGCGGAAACTCCCGCTGAAGGTCTCTCAAGGGGTTATCCATGTCTGTTACCTGCCGAGGTAGCCGGGACATGCCCGCGTCGAGTCCTGCCTAAGGATTGGTGTCGCCACGTGCTCCGGATGTGGAGCAACGGCACGCCAGGCAGGCGGTACGCGCCCGCGTCAGCAGCACCCGCTCACCCGCGTCACCGACGCTGGCTACTGAACGGCGGAAGGAAAGGAACTTCCACCCACGGCCGCCGCACACGCCGCACGGACTCGCGCCATCGCCCGTCATCTGCGCTCCCAGAACACGTCTTCCGACACCACTCCGGTGCCCCGGTGGGGTCACGCTCTGATGCTGGGCGAGAGACGCGTCACGTCGCTAGGCGCATCTTCGGCGTGACGTTGCGTGATGTAGCGTCGTGTCTCGTGTGCTGTCTCGCCTGCCGTTACCCTGGGGGCGACACGACGCCGTTGGGGAGATCAGATGCCCGGACAGCCCATCTTGCTCAAGGTCTTATTACGGGAACGGCACTGGCAGAACTACGCGACGTTCTGCACCCAGTACGGCAAGGCCGCAGGCCGGGTCGACCCTGATCTCACGCAGACATATCCCAGCCGCGCCCAGCTGCACCGATGGCTGACCGGTTCGCTGCGCAGCCTTCCGTATGCCGATCATTGCCGGGTGCTGGAGGAGATGTTCCCCGGCTGGACGGCCGCTCAGCTGTTCCAGCCATCCTCACCCGAACTCCTCTACGCCGATGGGCGGACTCCCGGACCCGGCCCGTCATTCCCTGGCGCCGACGTCGGGCCGCCCGTCTTCGCGGCCCCGTCGATCGGGCTGAGGCCCTTCATCGAGCATGCCTTCACCCGTGAGCATGTGCGTATCGACTTCGCCGGATTCTCCGGAGAGACGCTGCACGGGGTCATCCAGGAGCCGCTGGACAAGATCAGGATTGGGCGGATCAAGCCCAGCAGCCTGACAATCCGGCTCCTGCTCCCCGACACCACCCGGCCCATGGCCCTACCATGCAGCGCCGATGACCTCAGCGACGACGCCGACAACAGGGCACGCGCGACCCGGCTCACCGCCCGGCATGCCCATGCGATCCTTGACAGCGTTCACGAACTGACCCACCTCGGCCTGCTAGCGCAAGCTGCCGCCGAGATACGTGCCCACCAGTGCGCGCCGCTGTTCAAGCTGTACATCCTCAACGGCGAGGAAGCGTTCTTCGGCTTCTATCCGATCGTCAGGCAGACCGTCCCGCTCACCAGCGGACCGCACGACATCTACGACCTGATGGGAAAAGACTCCCTGGTGTTCCACCACTCCACCCACAGCGGCCAGCCCGCGGATGCCTCCTACATCGAGCAGGCCCAATCCTGGTTCGACACCATGTGGCAGACCATCAGCTACGAGTACCCCGCATGACAAGCAGCCCGATGCCCAGCGACGCTCTGCATGACATCCTCACCCGGGCCCAGCACCTGCTGTTTGACTTCGATGGGCCGATCTGCGACGTCTACGCCGGGCTCCCACCGGCCACCGTCGCCGACCGTCTCCGCAAGCTCATCACCGGCAGCTCCATCCAGATACCCGACGGCGTAGCCCGCTCCGCCGACCCCCTGGAGGTCTTCGCATACGCGGCGAGCATCGACCCGGAACTGGCCGCACGCGTCGAGGCTGAATTGACCGAGCAGGAGCATGCCGCCGTCGCCACCGCCAAACCCGCCGCCTACGTCCACGAGGTAGTCACCGCGTGCCGCGAGTCGGGCCGCTCAGTGGCGGTGGTCAGCAACAACTCCGACCGCGCCGTCCGCGCCTACCTCACCCGGCACGGCCTTGATGACCGCGTCGACCTGGTGGTGGCGCGCACCAGCCACGACGCGGCGCTCCTCAAACCCCACCCCCACCTCATCGAGACGGCACTCACCGCCCTGGGCGCGGAGCCCGGTGCATGTGCGTTCGTCGGCGACTCCACGACCGACATCGAAGCCGCGCGCCATGCTGGCGTGCCCAGCATCGGCTACGCGAACAGGCCCGGCAAGAACGCCAGCCTGGCCGAAGCTGGAGCGGACGCCGTGGTCGGCAGCCTTGCCGACCTCGTCCTTGTGCTCCGAGCACGCCCATTGCCGAATTGAACGCTGACAGCGAGCTGGGGAGCCCGATGCTTGACCATTCACCGCTGGCACGGCTCCATGCCCTGGCGGCTGACCGCCGCGAACCCATCGGGTTCTACGCGGGTGTCCCGCCGGATTGTAGGCAGCCCAGGAGCCACCTGCCGGATTCGGGAGGCCACTCTCCCCGGTATCGGTCCTCGGCGTGACGTGGATCGACTCGTTCGGGGTGAGTCATTGGAAGCGACGGGGTTCTGCGTCTCTCCGACGAGCGCCATGGCAAGGCCGCACCAGGCAGCCCATCCTTGCCGGCCCCAATGCGATTCAGCTGCCCGGTCAGTCCCCGCCCATCGCCCGCCTCTTGTAGCCGGGGTTCCCGATCCGGCGGTTCGCTGGGTCACCTACGCTCGCGGGTTGGCCACTCCCAGCGTACTCCATAGGAATGATACTTCCTCGGTCTTCGAACAGTTACGATATAGTCTACAGTTCGAGCTATAGGGTTCGCCTTGCGATGGACTTCCAGTCGGCCTACCTCGCGTCTCTGGCGGCTATTCCGGCTGGTACTCCAGATCAGACCCTCCACATTAATCGGATCTTCGTCGATCCCAAACCTAGCCGTTACCCTTAGATTGCTAGCTCTATAACGTCCACCACCTTCGCGATAGAAGGTATGCATCGGTTCAGCATTGTCCTCGAATGTCTGGTAAAAGGCGATGGACGTCTGGTCTCCTTTGCTCAGAGGTCGGCCGAGGTATATCCATTGATGAGTTATTCCATCCTCTTCAGGTCGCCGCCCGGAGAGCAATACGTGTTTGTCGACCAACGACCCGGCCTTGAACCTGATCCGGGATCCTTGCCCTGTCCAGCGAGCCCGGCTCTCGATTAGCCTGACATTATTTCGCCTTGCCCTTATCTTCTGCTCCCTCTCATTTGTATAACGATGGTGGTTACCCAGAGGCTCAACGATTAGTAGGCAATCTGCTTCCGTTATCTCATACTGATCAGGGTCACAGAAAAGCCGAATGTAGCACCAGCATCCAAGCGCAACACTAAGTATGATGAAAAAAAGTATCACGACAATTACTGCTAGAGCAGTCCTGCTCTCTATGTATGACGTTGCTAGGTACACAAGAAGAACACCTACGGCCGCCATTGACGTCAGAAGGAAGGCGGCAGCCTTGATGGTAGCCGTTGCGTTCCGCAAGAAGTGGAATAACGGCAGTTCAAGCAACTTGTTCGCGTCCAAAACCTGACCCTTAACGTTAGATACTATCAATACGGACGCATGGTGAGCGTTATCCTAGACGTTACTCATCTTATTCCAACCCGCAAGCAGCCCTGCGACTTCAGCCCTGCGTTTGTTGACCGCGTCGATCAGCCGCCTGTGTGAATGACAGTTGACCCGCCGCGTCACCATGTCAGCGGGGACGGCCAGGCAGCGTCGCGCTCTGGCCCGGGATACGTGGGCGCTTGCGGTGCGGCATCATGCGAATTGCAGGTGCCTCAGCAGGATCGAGATCCACCCGGCGAACCGCTCACCGCCATTTCATGGCAACTGCACATGCTGTCGTGCATACGCGGGGCCACGGGCTCGGCTCCGCGCTAGCAGCGTTCCCGCTGGCCAGGGGCGCCGCGGGAGGCAGACCAACGTTCCCGCCCTCACATGCGCTCGTTGCCGCCCGAGTATGCCGAGCGGTTAGTAACGATGCATCTGCCCTTGAGCCGCAGTTGCGGTCGTAGACGCGGCGACGAACATCCCGTCCACCGACAGCGGCGTGAGCGCGGCCACCCAGCCAGGCTGGCCGTGCCGCGCCACGAGCATGTGCATATGAAGATGGGAGACCGTGTCGGCGATCAGCGCAAGCAGCGCCACGCATCCGACGTGGTCCACCTGATCCACCGGTCTGCTCCGGCGCTCATGACCGGCGCCCCCGTTGAGCGCCTATGAACGTTCTGGAACGGGCGGGCGTGGCTGAGCGGGCCGGCGGCGGCCACCACGGAGGTAAGGGGCGATAATCGGTCACCTGCGAAGTGAGGCCGAGCCGAGGAGCGACGCTTTGGCGGAGGGTGAGGCGGGCGAGCCAGGGCGCAGCCACTACGCGGTGGCGGGCCGGTCAGGCGCCGCCGGGGACGTGACCGTTCGTCGTCGGCGCGGGGCTATCGCCGAGCTCGGTGAGGCGCTGCGAGGCCTGATCGAGCAGGCGGTGGCCACCGAGGTTCCCGAGGAGGACCTCCACCGGGTGGCTGAGCAGATCAGGGAAGCGACAACGCAGCTCAGCGGGCAGGCCCGCGGGCGCGCGCAGCTGCCCAGCGCCGACGACCTGCTCGACGGGATCAGGATGTACAACCCGGTGACCGGCAGCGGGAACGGCCTGGCCCCTCCGCTGCACATCGAGATAGCGGGGGACACGGCGGTTGGCACCTGTACCCTCGGGCTGGCCTATGAGGGGCCGCCGACCTGCGCGCACGGCGGCGTCAGCGCGATGCTGCTGGATCAGCTGCTCGGGTACGCGACGAGCGCGGCGGGCCATCCGGGCATGACGGTGCAGCTCGACGCCACCTACCGGGCGCCAGTACCGCTGCAGACCCCGCTCCGCCTCACCGCCTGGGTGACCGGGGTGAACGGCCGGCGGGTCACCGCCCGTGGCGCGATCGCCACCGCAGCCGAACCGGACACGGTGCTGGTCGAGGCGAGCGGGATATTTGTCGGCCTGCGCCCGGAGCAGGCCGCACGGTTGTTCGGCGCGGTGCATCCGGACGCCGCCGACCCCGCCGTGGGCCACGACTGAGCTGACCGATGCCGCGCCGTGCCCGGGCAGGGGCGGACGGTGCGCGCTAGGAGGCCGGCCAGATGGCACGGGCCTGGTCGGCACACGACGCCGCCTGGGCCAGGCCTGCTTCCAGTGCGGGTGACCAGATGGCCGCGTCGAGCAGGTTGGTGCTGATCGTCGCGGCGGCGGGCCCGTCCGGGATGATCACCAGTGTGCTGTCGGTGCCCAGCGTGGCGAGCTCGGCCTGGAGCGGCTCGCGGGGGGTCAGATGCCCGACGGCGTCGAGCACGATGACGGCCGAGGCGCCGGAAGCAAGGTCCGCGTTGGTTCCCGACCCGATACCGCCGTCCATGTACCGGCGGCCGCCGATCGTCACCGGCGGATACACGCCGGGCACGGCGCAACTGGACGCCACCGCACGGTCCAGCGGGACGCCACTGCCGCTGTCCCAGACCGTCAGCTCTCCCGACTCGGTGTCCACGGCGGTCACCAGGAGCCGGCGCTGCGGCCAGCCCTCACGGGCGGGCAGCAGCGCGGCGATCCGCGCGATGTGGCCCTCCTCGCCGCCAACCGCCGCCGCGCGGGCGGCGGCGCCGACCCTGCGGCGAGCTTCCGCGGGATCCAGGGTGGAGTCGTAGAGGGGAGCCAATGTCTCCAGGATGACATCGAGGCCGACGGCGGCACCGGCGGCCGGATCTGTGCCCGGGCTCGCGGACGGCCGTGCGGCCAGCTCCTGCAGGTCGGCGCCGAAGGCCACATGCGAGCCAACGATCGACCCAGCCGACGTGCCGACGATGAGGTCTGCAGATGACAGATCCACGCCTGCCCGCTGCAGCCCGATGACAATCCCAGCTTCCCACGCGACACCGGCGATGCCGCCGCCGCCGAAGACCACACCCGACGTCATGGGGGAAGTCTGGCCGCATCCAGCTGATCTGGCCACCCCCCCGAATGCCCTGGGAGGCCGTCAAGCCTGTGCTCCCGGCCGGGCCGCTAAGCCAGCTTGCCCCCGGCCATCACCTCCTACCCGAAGCTATCGAACTCTCCCTTTCGCACCCCCCCGAGAAATGCATGCCATTCGCCCGGTGTAAACCGGAGAAACGGACCTGCTGAGTCCTTGCTGTCGCGAACACCAATCCCGCCACCAGGCAGGTCAGCCACCTCGACGCAGTTGCCGTTGGAGAAACTCAGGGAGCTCTTGGTCCATTGCGGATCCGAACCGGGCCTTCCCGGCCGGCCCCCGTGCGCAGGTGTTCCCACGTCCTTACCTCGCTGTATGTCGTGAGATTTGCAGTCCAGAGGTTGTGACTACGTGGCGTATGCTATCAGCTACTCAATGCACTCGCCGGGTAGCTGCCGAAGTTGCTCCCATGGATGTGCTGTTCGATGTTTCCGCTGGTAGATGCTGCCTTCACACCGCGCTGCGGGACGTGGCCCCCGACCAATGAGACTCAGCCGTCTCGGCTATGAGTGCTCGAGATGCCGCCGGGTCCAGCGACGCGCCGGCGAGAATCTGAAATGCGAGCCTATGCAAGTAGGTCTCTCTCTCGTCTTCCACGGAGAAGTCGTCTTTCAAATGCTCAGCGCTTACCACATCTTGCAGCATAGCGTCGTTATCTGACCCGAAACGGAATATAACAAATGACTCCCCGAAGACCGTGTGCTGCGCGTCAAGGGGCAGGATCCGCAACGTCACGTTTGGCCGGTCAGCCTCATGCAGAAGCCGCTGAAGCTGCTCATACATCACCCGCTCATCGCCGACCCGGCGCTTCAGGATCGACTCATCGAGCACGGCTGAAAGCTGAGGCTCAGGGGCGCGAGCCAGCACCTGCTGACGTTGCATCCGGACCCTGACCAGCCGCTCGACCATGCCTGGCGCGATCGGCTCCACCTGGGTGTAGGCGCTGATGATGTGCCGGGCATAAGCCTCTGTTTGTAAGAGACCGGCGACAACCTCAACGTGCCAGATGGCCATCGAGCTCGCCTCGTGCTCGAGGCCGATGAACTGCCGGTACCCGGCGGAAAGGACATCTGCGTGCTCTTCCCACCATCCCTTCCGGGCGGCATCCTCGGCGAGGGAGAGGAGGAGCGTGCGACGGGGGCCGGTGATCTCGTAGTAGTCGAGCAGCCTCCCGACTTCCCCCGGCTTCAAGCCGGTCCTGGCCAGCTCGTATCTGCTGATCTTGGACGGTGACCATTTCAGGGCTGCGGCGACGGCATCTCCGCTCTTGCCCTTGCTCTCCCTGATCCGGCGCAACTCCGCGGCAAGCCGGCGGCGCCGTACCGTGGGGCTTCCTGGCACGGTCATCCGGCGTTCCTCCCTCCTCGCTGCGGGCGCGAGCGGGAACTAGTGTGACAGTCGCATAGATCTTGCGCAGAAGCAATAATGAGACTTTCAGCAGACCTCACGCTGAGATCCGGCGTGGCCGGAACGCCGGTGTGCGCAACGCGGACGAAGCTGCGGTGTCCGTGGCGAGGGCGCTGACCCAGCTCGCTCGCTCTGGCCGGCACTGGAATGGGCAGGTGTCGCAGCAGTCACCCGGCACCCGCTGGATCACATAGCCGCACACGAGCATCATCTGCCCGCCAATGTGAGGTGGGAGACTGTGACCACTCCCCAGGGCGGAGACGGGCCAGCAGCTACGCGCGAACGCCGTTCACCTCGTTTGTGCCACGGTTAGCCGAACGCTATGTCGGCTCAACCGCGATAATACATATAAGGGCTCGCGGGAGCGGCGGCCGCCTGCACGTGGGCACTGGCCCCGTGCCCGACCGCGGCGGCCATTGCCGGCCCGGTTAGCAATGAGCCCGCCACGCCGAGCGATAGGATAGTTGGAATGATGAGAGATCGCCCGACACGCATAATTCCTCCACGGCGATTCCCGAGGCCAGCGGCTTGCAGCGCGACCCTGCCTGCCAGCACGGCATATCTGCCGTCCTATGGTGTTATTTCCAGTATCGGTCATTCCATGCGGGCTTAGCTAGCCCTTCTGGGCGTTTTAGTAAATGAAATTCCCTTTTCTTGTTGCAGGCAATTTTTCAGCCCTCATGCGAAGTAATATTCGGGTACCCGTGCACCGCAAGTTCTGCGAAACTTTCAGTGCATGCTGCCACGACACTGGCGATGCCATTGCTACCAGGAAGGCTAGTTAGGCAAAGACTTTTATCCGAAAACAGCCCTTGTGTCCATAATGTTCTAGTAGTAAAATCCACGCCGTGCTCCCCGCCACCCCGGTCGGCGCCTTAGTCGGCCGCGACAGCGAGACTGCGATGCTGGTCAGGTTCATGACGGAGGTGGCCGGCGGGCAGGGCAGGCCGGTGCTGATCGAAGGCGAGCCGGGAATCGGCAAGTCCGCGCTTGTGCGGGCGGCCCTGGCCGAGGCGGCCGGTGCTGGGTGTCAGGTGTTCTGGGGCGCCGGTGACGAACTGGGCCAGGCGTTGCCACTGCTGCCGCTGCTGGATGCGTTACGCGTACGCGAGCCCTCCACCAACCCTCGGCGGAACACCATCGTGCGGCTCTTGCGGGGCGAGTTCACCGCCGATCGTGGCGTGGACCTGTCAGCCGCGCTGGCGGAGCAATTGCTGGCCCTCATCGCCGAGCAGTGCGCCACCGTCCCGACAATCGTGGTCATCGACGATCTCCAGTGGGCGGACCAGGCGAGCGTTGCGCTCTGGGGGCGCCTGGCCAGGTCGGCGCGGCAGGTGCCGCTGCTGCTCGTGGGCATGATGCGCCCCGTGCCGCAGCGCGACGACTTGCTGGCGCTGCGGCGGGCGGTGGACGATGCCGCGCGGCTCCAGCTGACCGGCCTCACCGCGACGGCGGTAGCCGAGCTGGTAGCGGCCCTGGCCGGCGGCAAGCCTGACGGCGGACTGCTGCGGCTGGCCGACGGCGCGGCCGGCAATCCGCTCTACGTCACCGAGCTGGTCGCTGCGCTGGCCCGCAGCTCCAGGCTGAGCATCACCGGTACGGGAGCTGTCGATCTGACGAGCGGTCCCGCACCAAGCTCCCTGTCGGCGGCGATAGCGGACCGGCTTGGGTTCGTCCCCGGGCCGGTGCGCAGGGTGCTGCGGGCGGCGGCGCTGCTCGGCGTGGACTTTGCCGTGCCGGACCTGGCGACCGTTCTCGGCCGCGGCGTTGCGGACCTGGTCCCCGCCGTTGACGAGGCACGTGCCGCCGGCGTGCTGGCCGAGTCGGGCGACGATCTCGGGTTCCGGCATCCGCTGATCCGTGCGGCGCTGTACGACGAGATCGCGGTGCCGGTGCGCGCCGCCTGGCACCGCGATGCCGCACGCGCTCTCGCTGAGGCCGGCGCGCCGGCGGACCGGGTTGCCCGGCAGCTGCTGTGGGCAGTCGGCGGACCTGACGGCACGAGCGACCCGATGGATGACTGGATCCTGGGCTGGCTGGCCAGCACCGCAGAGCTGCTGGTCGGCCAGGCGCCCCGGGCCGCGGCAGGTCTCCTCAGCCAGGCGGTAGCGAGCTCCCCGCCCGGCTCGGCCCAGCATGACTGTCTGGTGGGCCGGCTCGCTGATGCTCTCTACCGGATCGGCGATGCGGCCGGGGCCGAGCAGGTGGCGAACCACGCGCTGGCCCATGCCGTCGAGCCCGATCTGCTCGTCGACCTGCACTGGACGCTGGCGCAGTGCCGTATGCAGGCTGGCCGGTCAGCGGAGTCCCTGTCCACGCTGAACCAGGCCCTGGCCTCCCCAGGGATCTCGGCCCGGCACCGCGCCCGGCTGCTCGTGCTCACCGCACGGGCGCACGACAGCCTCGGGGAGATCGAGACCGCTGGCCGGGTCGCCACCGCCGCGCTCGCGGCGGCCTCGGAGGCGGGCGACAACTGGGCGATCGGCTGGGCATTGCATGTGCTGACCATCGTGACCGCGATGCAGGGGCAGACGG
>Ga0307373_10014573_pt1 | contig 10798 bp, 5 predicted proteins | sample OX2MG_FD_202534 | JGI IMG/M metagenome (GOLD analysis project Ga0307373, IMG submission 202534) | Soil microbial communities from Risofladan, Vaasa, Finland - OX-2 | ecosystem: Environmental > Terrestrial > Soil > Coastal area > Acid sulfate soil | place: Finland: Risofladan, Vaasa | collected... | reverse complement strand
CCCTGAACCATCCGAAGAGTGATTCGTGAAAATAGTTATCCCATTTCCGCTCGATACAGTTCCTGAGCCATCAAACATCATCTGTCCGACGACAAGAATCGTTCCGTTCCTCGACGTTGCTGATGGCGCCCAGGCGTTGGTCGGAGCGTGCTCGAACCACTGGCCCGCCGCAGTCACGATCTTTGTGCCCAAGTTCGCCGGGTCACCCCAGTTCCAGCCATCTGCAGAGATTCTCGAAAAGGCGGCACACGCTTGTGACCCACAGATCTCATAGGTCATAAAATAGGTCCCGCTCGGCAGCTTCGTCACCACCGCCATTCCTGGCCGGTCAGTTGAATTCGTGCTCGCCACGGTAAATGTGGAATTCTGCCAATTGATGCCATCATAGGATCTGACCTGATGAATCAGTTGACTATAGCCTGGTTGCGTCTCATCGGAATAGAAGCATACTAGCGCTCCGTCATTTGCCACTTCAAACTGCGGCTCCCACAAGCCGCCACCGACACCCCTCGGCGTTGTTGCCTCTGCGCAGTTTGAAAGATATGACCACGTCTTTCCTTGATCGGCGCTCTGGTAAATCTTCAATTGCATAGGTTGTGTTGTCGAGTTTTGGCCGACTGAGCCGGACCACAAGAGTGTTCCAGGCGCCAGCAATCCCACCTGGCTCGGAAGCTCAAAGAGCGTACCGCAGCACAAACCGCTGGAGAACTCTGTATCCTTAATGGCGCTAATTGGTTGAAACGTAGTCCCGTCTACACTGGAGTAGATATCCTCTTCAGCGCTCTTATTGGGAAATGCGGTTACGCTAGCAATGATCTGCCCATTCTTCGTTGGATCTTGATTATGTGATAAGCGAACGACCCGCGCATACAGTGCCGTAGCACTGCTCAGTGCCGTCCCAGATTGGCCGGAGATGGCTGGACATTCCGACAACAACAATGTGAACATTGCGCACAGGATAGTCACTCTATACCGCAATGGTGAAAGACAGGATGAATACGTAGCCTGCAGAATAGATACCCCCTCTTATAAACGATGTACGTACATGCTCATTAGCTCCGAGCCGTTAAGGCGTTGCCTTTAGCAGGGCCGGCATCATTTCGGTCCATGATTTAGTAGCAAAGAACGCTCCGCATTTCTTGACTGCGTAGTAATCGGTCGCAAGTTCCAGCAATGCTGTACCATTCAGAACCGGAAGCAGGGCCGAGGAATAGTTTGGACAAGGATTGTCATACGAATTAGGCACTTCAACAGGAGCTTGAATGGTACGCCAAGGACCTGATCCGTCTAACAGAGTATTCACGAAAAGCACTTTGCCATTCTGTTGCGCCACGGAATTGTCCGCATTATGCAACACCTGGCCAACGACAATGATCACTCCGTTGGGCGATAGGGGCGACGGGCTCCAGATGTTAGCCGGTGCATGCTCAAAATATTGCCCACCAGCATTCTCGATTCGCGTGCCAGGATTGGAAGCGGGTCCATAGTTCCACCCATCTCTTGAGATACGATAATATGCAGCGCACCTATGCCCTGTGATCGGATCACCACATATCTCATACGACATAAAATAGAGCCCCGTCGGTAGATGGCGCACGACGATCATACCAGGACGATCCGCAGGAGTTGTTGTGGCAACAACGTCAGAAGTATCTCTCCAGGTCACGCCGTCTGAAGTTCGAATCTTTGACAACTTTTGACTGCAACAGCTGTACGTCTCATCCGACCAGAACATGACGAGCGAACCGTCACGAGCCACCGAAAACTCGGGCTCCCAAAGTCCTCCGGTGCCCTTTTCTCCATGTCCCATCACAGGAGTTGAATGATAGGTCCAGTGCTCGCCCTGGTCGCTGCTTGTATAGACTTCTATCGCGGGAACACCGAGCGCCCATGGGTTTGCCGCAGCACTCCCGGTATCCGCCAACAACGATTTGGGTACGTTATCGAGAGCATAAGTCGCCGCGTAAAGAAGCGTACCGGCTGGAAGACTTCCCACGGCCCTCGGCAGCTCATACAGGGTCTCGCAGCACCTCAACCGGCTACCGGTTTGCACAGGAGCATTGCCCAGGAACGTAAACGCCTTACCGTCATCTTTGCTCTCGTATAACTTGCCGGTTGTGCTTGCAATGATCCAGCCGTTCGTCTTTGCAGGGCCGTGCTCCAGACGAACCACGCGAGGATACCCGACACTCTGCGGCAATAAGGTACCATTGGCAGCCCAGGAGGGCAAGGATATCACTAATAAAAGGAACCAGCAAGCGGGGCGCATAACCCTCAGCCAGCAAATCGCTCCGGCAGTTACATGATGCTGCATCATAAGTCATCTCCTCGAATTCTTAGTCGGCAATGCTCGTCGTAGACCGCTGGATGATATCGTTTTTATGGAGTGCATTGTGTCGCCGGAGATCTTGCTGTGAAGCATGCAGGTTTGAGGTCCGCACACTTCATACGCAACAATGAATTGTCCGTTCCTTTTTGGATCTTGATTACGGGATGAGCGAACGACCTGCGCAGAGGATGCCATGGCACTGCTCAGTGCCATCCGGGATTTGCCGAGTACGGCTGTGCATTGCGACAAATAGATCGTGAACATAGCACACAGAATAAGGCAGAGCTGAAATGATGCCTGAATTCGGGTTATCGCGGTACGACCTGTGAAATGATGACTTAACCGAATCAGGCTTTGTAGTTTCACGATAAACCCCGTGATGCACACATGCACCATTCGAGTGCATAGCGTACGCTAAAAGTGGTTGTACTATGCAGCGGGACCTAGCACACCCAGGCCCCGCTGCGTTATCAGAATGCGACTCTGATCTGGACGTTCACATTCCGCGGCGGAGAGTCCGCGGTCGGCGTTTCGCCTGGATAGATCGTTCCGAAGTTCGGTCCGTCATTCGGATTCGTGTCAAACCGAGCAGTCAGGATATTGAAATGGTTCAGTACGTTCGATGCTGATAGCCGAAGAATAACATTCACCCCTTCCCGCACCCGCACACTCTTTTGCAATGCCGCATCGGACAAGATCATCCGCCTCATACGGATAGCGCTGGAATTGGAGGGCTGAGCCCGTTCATTGGGAAGGACCGGAACCATAACCCAATCGTATTTACTGAAATCCGAGCCACAACGCTTCGCCATGGCGCCATTGGGACCGCCCGGAATGGATATCACGCCGTCATACTTGCTAAGTACACAGTTATTCCATCCTTGTACCTGCACCTTGCTCCAATCCGGATGTTTGTAGAATTGATTGTGCGGCAGCGGATAAGCATTGGCCGGCAGGGCTGCTGGCTCTCCACTCTGCACGACGAGTTGCGGGGAAAAGTCCCATCCTCCGATGATAGCGTCCGCGATTCTGTTTCCCCGTAGGTTGAACATGCGGTCGCGGCCAACCGGCAGCTGATAAACGCCGTTGATCTTGAACACATGTGGAAGACCCAAATAGTACGGGCTCCTCTGGCGAAGATTGAGGGCCTGGTTCATCCAACCCCACTGCTCGATCTGTTTTGACCAGACATAGCTTGTATCGAAGCTAAAGCCATGCGACATCCGCTGCTGATAATCGACCTGTAGGCCGTTGTAGTAGTTGTGACCTTCATTGAGACCGCTGACTGTCACCGTCTGAAATTCGGGATGAGGTCTGTTCAGGTCGTAGGCATCGAACGTCGAGGCGTTGTAGTAGCTTGTGTTCCGAAACGCGGGAACGCCCTTAAACGGATTTGGTAACTGCGTGTTGAAGCAATTGTCGAATTTGCCATTGCCGTACACCTCATCGCATGTCTGCTGAAAGTTCCAGTTAGGCATATTCGCGTCGTAGTTCATATCGTAGCCCACAACGCGATTTCCAACATACGAAGCGTCTAAGACGCCGTTCTGGAGGAGGCGATACTGAAAGCCGAGTGAGAATTGGTTCGCGCTTGGAATCTTGTACTGAGTATTGTAGGCACTCAGTGCCGTCCCCACCCCGGTAAGCGTGCCCAAGGATGAGCCGGTAGGTTGCACCAGGCCACCTGGATACGGGTTGCTCAAGACGCTGGAAATCGGATGAATCCCGCCGTCGTTGGAGGTGGTCAATGGCGTGCTGGATGAGAACCCACGCTGCTGAAGCATTCCGTTGTTCTGGAAGTTCGTGTAGAAGAGGCCATATCCTCCGCGCGCGACAAGCCTGTTGTTAATCTCCCACGCAAAGCCGATGCGCGGTTGAATATTGTGGTAGACCGTCGCAAACGGCGAGCGAGGATTGCCCGCAACATCCGCAAAAACGAGCCCGCCTGTGAGGCTCGCTGCCTGCGGCAGCAGCGATATTGCGCTCGCGGGTACTTGTGATTGGACCGCATTTGGGATGCTGGGATTGAATCCGATGTTGAGCGCGTTGTTCTTGTCGACGGGTGCCGTGAGAACGTCATAACGGATACCCAGATTGATGGTCAGCCGCGGCGTAATTCTCCAATCGTCCTGAAGCCACGGCGCCAGGTACCACGTCGAGACGAATTGGTTGGCATTGATGGTTGTGTTCCCGGATGAGGGAGTTCCCAACAGGAACGTCGCGAAGCCGTCGCCGCTGTAGCTCTGGGTCGAAGGGTCGCCATAGATGGCCTGGGTCCAGTCACTATTGTTGGCGAGAGTAAACGATCCAGGGTTGATGAAGGTGAAGTGGGTAAGGCGAACGTCCGATCCCATGCGGATGTTGTGCCTGCCAATCGTCTTCGACAGATCGTCTTCAATCGAGTACGTGCCGGTGTCCTGCGTGTTGGCGAACCATCCCATCGAATTGTATCCCTGGAAAGTCCAGTTGCCAAAGAGAGCGGGTTGCTGCAAATCGCCGGTAAAGCTCGAAGGCAATCCCAAGGAGGTTAGATCGAATCCCTGATTCGGCGGACTCGTCCAGATGACCCGAAATAGCGTGTACCCGTAGCGCACGTTGAGAACGGTGGTCGGATTAATGACGTCGACGAAATCGAAGAGGAACCCCTTGCTGGCGCGGGTGAAGTGTCCACCGTTTTCACCGGGGCCTACAATGCCGCCGGCGTTACTTACTTCAGTGAAGTCCGCCATGAACGGCCGCAGAAAGAACTTGTATTTGTCTCCTATGTTGAAGTCAAACCGGCCCAATAAGTTATGGAAGTGCCAGTTAAAATAATTGTTCGGGATGTTCAGGTTGTTCGTCCCTATGCGTTCCCCGCTTGGCGTACTGCCAACAGGGGGAAGGAGCTTCGCTACCGCTTGTGCCACCGGACTAATACGGCCTTGTGGAATGATGTTGCCGGAGAACGGATCGCGAACCCACTTGCCGGTGTTGTCCTGATGCACAGACTCCGGATCGTAAATGGTGATTGCCGGATATCCTGGCTGATTGAGCAGTTGCGAAAAGTCTCCCGTGCGCATCTGCGCTGTCGGATATGAGAGGAGTAGACCGCGCGGCAACAATTCTGAATAGTGGTCAAACGCGAAGAAGAAGTACGGCTTATAGCGTTGCGATTTGCCAATCACATGCGGAATGTAGACGGGGCCCCCAACTTGAAAGCCGAGCTGGGTCTGAGAATTGAAGGGCGTACCATTCTTGTTGGTATTGTGGATTGCATTTTGGTACTTGTTTTGATAAGTATTTGCATTCCATCCTGTCCGGCGGAAAGAGCTCCATCCGATACCATGCAGAGCGTCTGTGCCAGATAAGGTTGTCAAGTTTATTACGCCGCCACTTGTATGGCCGTACTGAGCATCGTAGTTGTTAGCGCTGACGGCAAATTCCTTAACTGCAAACTGCGGGGGCGTATAAGCATATGTGTTGGCCCCGAGTTGCGCATCATTCGGGCTCCCATCGATTTGGAACTCGTTTAGGTACATCAGCCCGCCATTAATGAGAAACTGCGACGTGACTGTCCAAGGATCCGTATAAATGCCCAGTGGCCGCATATAGACCCCGGGGATATTGTTCCCCAACATCACCGGGTTTCCATTGATGACCGGCAGTGCCTCGATAGTCTTATTTTCGATATTCCATGCTCGACTTGCAGTTTCCGTCTGAAGCAGTGCGCCTTCAGAGGTTACTGTCACCTGCGTCGTTGTGCCGGCGGGTTTCAACTGAACGCTAACGCTCGTCGAAGCGTAAGACTGAAGAACGATTCCAATCACTTCCTGCGTGTTCATGCCCGGTGCAGACGCCTTCAGACTATAGGTATCGGGTTCCAGGAACTGAAAGATGAAGGTGCCGACGGCGTTCGTCTTGGCCGGAGTGGTTAGCCCTGTACTGCCGCGCTTGAGTTCGAGCGTAGCACTCGGTATGACCGCCCCTGTGGTGTCGGTGACGGTCACCGTCAGTTTGGCGCGGTAGTCCTGCGCGCCAGCATGTTCGGCGACCATGCCGAGCACAGCGGCTGCGCACAACAGCAGAGTCCACATGCGCTTGAGAAGGCTGACCGTGGTAAAGCAAGGTAGCGTCTTCATTGATTGCCTCCTGGCAGTAAGTACGGATGGGATATGTTTCGCATAGCTGGCCGTTCGCTTTTACAGCTCAACGAATCGGCTTCTGTTAACCATGCGTGACGATAGATGCCCGACATCACGGTGCACAAGATGACGGAATCACCAATCTTGGGTAGTACAGATGACCTATTGCGATCCGGCTTCGGTATTTCATCAAGGAGAGCCTTGCTAAGACCACTCCTCGTGGAAATTGGGGCCTAACGTGCTGTGATATGATGAACAAATTGCCGCGGAGGCAGTGCCTGTGGCGCGCTTTAAAAGCATTCAGCGTTGGATCATCTTGACCACGGCATCTGCCATCTGCGTCATCCCTTCCTGCCGATCTACCCGACCACTTGTGATCGCAGTCGTCCCAGAAACAACCGCACAGGAACTTTGGGAGTCCGAACACGCTGGAGCAGAGCGGGCGGCTCTATCTCGTGGCTGGAATATTTACTGGAATGGCCCGAGCCGTGAAGATGACTCACGCCGCCAAATTCAGATCGTCAACAGCGCAATCAGCCGCAACGTAGCTGGGCTCATTCTCTCTCCTGATCACGCGGTTGCTCTCATTAGTCCAGTGCGGTCGGCTTTGGCTCATGGGATCACCACTGTGATCGTCGGCTCTCCCCTCGGCATCGCCCCCGGCGGCGCGCTTTCCTTCGTCATTAACGATGATGACGCAGTGGGAAAGCTAGCTGCCCAGCGATTGCGCGCGCACTTGAAACCCGGCGACACCTTGGCAATCCTCGGCGTCAATCCCAATATTCTCGGCCATATAAAGCGCGCCGCCGCTCTTGTGAACGCCTTACGCCAGACCGCACCCAATGTACATATCATCGAGCGTCATAGCACTTCGTTCGGTTTTGCGGAAGCTGAAGAGAGCGCCGAAGAAACTATCCGCGGGACACCCCATCTACGCGCGATCGTGGCACTCGACATCAATCAGACGCGCGGTGCATATTTCGCGCTAATGGCGGAACACGAGCTTGGACACATTGTCCTCATTGGATGCGATCAGGATCTTGACCTCGTGCGTCAGGTGCGTGCAGGAACAATCGATGCGATCATTGCTGAAAACACCTACCTTATGGGTTACGATGCTGTGCAGCTGATCGCCGCCCGGCGCGCCGGCAAACCAGCCGAAGCACAGCGCGTGATAGCGCCTATCCTTGTCACACGTGACAATGTGGATCAGGCTGCCGTGCAGCAGGCGCTTGACATGAATTGGAGGTTGCAGTAAAGCCGTGCCCCCGCGCCGTACGATGGTTTTCCGTATCACCGCCGCTGTCGTCGTGTGCGGTTTGATGGCGCTTGGCTTCGGAAGCTGGCTGCGTATCAGGGCCACCGTGCTTCGTCCGATGCACCGGTATCAGCTGTTGACGGGCAGTTTAAATGATTGGAAAGCCTATGGAGGCGCCTGGGAGATCGTCAATGGAGACATCCACAACAACTCCGACGAGCGTGGGGCCAAGCTAGTAACGGGATCTACGCGCTGGACCGACTATACGCTTCAAGTGGATCTGCGCTTCGACGGCAACCACGGCGACATGGGAGTCATTGTCCGCTCCAACGACGAAGACGAAGGTGTGGATTCATATCGAGGCTACTATGCGGGGTTGCGCACCACCGACGGCACACTGGTCATCGGTCGCGCCGATTATGGGTGGATGGAAGCGCGTCCAGTACCTATGCCTGGCGGCGTTAGCGACGCAAACTGGTACCGTCTCACTGTTACCAGCTACCAATGCTACATTGCGGCAGAATCGGAGAATCTCACCACGAAGCAGACGGCCTGGATGGTCCTCGAAGAGCATCCCTGCGTCAGGTCGGGACGCATCGGTCTTCGCTCACTCGCCACTGGCGGGCGTTGGCGCAACGTCTCCGTTACCCCCGCCCGGCTCGTCGATTATCTGCGCGTTCGGCAGAACGTTAGCGCGGTGAGTCAGCCCGAGTTTCCCAAGCGGGAAGCCGACTACAACCGCCTTCGCCCGATCCTGCCAACGGTGACCTCGTACACGCAGCAGCCGACTACAACGGCGCACCCAACCGCCGAGACGACGCACATTGGCGACCTCCACGATCTTTCGTCAACAGCTGAAAAGGAAGTCGTACTGCGCGGCGTCGTTACACTCACCAGACCAGATCTATATATCCAGGACTCGACCGGAGGAGTTCTTGTAAAGTACGGCTCCTCACCAACTCTCAACGTCGGCGACGTTGTCGAGGTTCACGGCCGGGTGCAACCGGGTCTTTATAGCGCTGTGATCGAAAGCGACTCCATCCGTTTATTGTGGATCGGAACCCCTGTTCCGCCTATCTCCATTACTCCATCCCAGGCGGCATCAGGGGCATACGACGCACGATTCGTCGAGATTGAAGGTCGCCTCACCCGTAGCGAAGTCTCCAGCAGAGGAGCGCAGATACTTTACCTCACAGACGGAGTACAGTCATTTCGCACCGTCGACACATCTAGTGTCAATGAGTCGCAACGCCGAATCGAGATCAACAGCTACTTGCGCATCCGCGGCATCTGTGTGCTTAGCCAGACGTATACTCATGGACTCACTCCATTTGTTGTTCTCTTGCGTTCCAGCGACGACATTGAGGTTCTTGCCGATCCTCCCTGGTGGAATCCATGGCATGAGAGCCTGCTGTTCGCGGGAGTGCTCTTTTCAGCCCTGTTGATTCAGGTGGCGTATTTCCGTATCCAGCGCTGGAAATCCGACACTATCACGCGAGAGCGTGAGCGGCTTGCCCACGAAATTCACGACACAATGGCCCAGGGATTCGCAGGTATCGGCTATCATATCCAGGGCATTCGCAAGACGGTCGCGCACGGTGATCGTGTAGATATTCGGCATGTTTCCGATCAGTTAAATATGGCCTATCAGTTGGTGCGCCGCTGTCATGAAGAGGCTAGTCGCACCATCGCCATGCTCAGCTCTGTCTCTCCCAATCTCCATGAAGATCTGCTCGAAACACTTGTCGAAGCTGCTCGTCGCGTTTCCGGCGATCAAATCAAGATCATCTCGCGTGTCGAGGGGAACCCTGTGCCGCTCCGACTACGTACCGTGAACTCGCTCATGCACATCGGGCGGGAGGCTATCGTCAACGCAGCCGGCCACTCCGCGCCGACCGAGCTCACACTCACACTCCGCTACGAGGCGAAGAGTGTCGAGGTAAGCGTGCGGGACAACGGAAGCGGCTTCGAATTCACCCAGGACAAGGCGGGCTTCGGTATTCTAGGCATGCAAAAGCGCGCTCGTGACGTTGGCGGCACCTTACAGATTTCGAGCACGCCTGGATTCGGCACCGAGGTGTTGATGAGAGTAAATCTGCACAATGACAGCGTCGCCCATCGCATGATCAATATCCTTAAGAACCGCAATAGACCGCATGCTCAACGTCGGCCTGCATAAGGCGCACTATCAATCCATAACGCGAATAAGTCCACGCGCAATGGCCGTTGTTGCAGCCTCGGTGCGATCGTTGACGCCCAGCTTTTCAAGGCAGCTTGCCACATGATTACGTGCCGTTTTGTCACTAATAAAAAGGCGCTGGGCAATTTCCTTGTTCGTCATCCCTTTCGCCACAAGCGTTAGCACCTCGAGCTCGCGGTGGCTTAGTGACTCACGGCCGATTGTCTCAAGCAGCTTCTGCGCAATTCGTGGCGGCACACAGCGCTTATTTTGGTACACCATCTCGACTGCATGCACAATCTCTTCTTGCGGCGTGTTCTTCAATAAATAGCCAAGTGCGCCGGCCTGGAGCGCGCGCGAAATATACTCATCCGATTCATAGTTTGTGAGCACCAGTATTCGCACATCGGGCTGAACGCGGCGCAACTCGGCGATCGCCTCGGTTCCCTCCATCTCAGGCATGCGCAAGTCCATCAGCACTACATCCGGGTGCAATCGCTGCACTTCACTGATCGCCTCCTGTGCGGTGCCCGCCATCCCGACTACTGAGATGTTCTCTTCGCTTTCAAGCATTGTCCGCAAGCCAAGGCGGACGACCGGATGATCGTCTACGATGAATACCTTAATGTTCGGTGTTCTCTCCGTCATACCGACAATCTTATGCCACCCAACCTTTCTCCATCTATGTTAAAAGCTATCGGACAGGACAGAGGGTCATGAATGCGATCACGGCGCTTCTGGAGCAAACACTGAAGTTGAAGGTCAATGCAGCCAAGCGCGCAGTGGCGCGACCACGGGAGCGGAAGTTCCTGGGCTCCAGCATGACGTGGCACAGCAAACCGAAGCTTAAGATCGCACCCGAAAGCCGCAAGCGCCTGGCGGAGAAAATCCGCCTCGCACTACGGCACGGC
>Ga0307373_10014572_pt1 | contig 10799 bp, 8 predicted proteins | sample OX2MG_FD_202534 | JGI IMG/M metagenome (GOLD analysis project Ga0307373, IMG submission 202534) | Soil microbial communities from Risofladan, Vaasa, Finland - OX-2 | ecosystem: Environmental > Terrestrial > Soil > Coastal area > Acid sulfate soil | place: Finland: Risofladan, Vaasa | collected... | reverse complement strand
GTTCATCACAACGTTTGATTGCATCCACGACATGACGCATCCGTTCGAGATGATGCAGGCATTGCGTCGGGCGATCACCCCCGATGGCACGTGGCTACTCGTTGACATCAAGGCGCATGACACATTCGCGCTGAACGCGTCAGAGAACCCGATGGCATCGTTGATGTACGGCATCAGCGTTCTGTCGTGCATGTCGTCGGCGATGTCGGCGCCTGACGGTGCGGGCCTCGGCACGCTCGGCCTGTTTCCGGCCAAGGCCGAAGCGATGGCACGCGCAGCAGGGTTCAGCCGCTTCCGTCGGCTTGATGTCGACCATCCGGTCAACGCGTTCTACGAGATCCGTCCCTGACCGGCATTTCGGTTGATCAGTGAGCCGAGCCGGCGCCGTTGCATTGGACGCGACCCCGCTCGGTCGTAATTGAGTGACTCTTGGGTGACCGAACAACAGGTTGTCGACCGGCTGCTGGCGGACAGAACGGTCGGCGTTTCGTCGTCTGCCCGGCAAGAAGAATCGCCGCTTCAGGGTCAATAATGTCCGGTTGCTCGTCGAGGAACGTGATCGTCGCCCAAGTGGAACGAGTGCCATTCGCTGCGCATTGTGAGCGCCTTCCGATCGGACGCGGATAACCGATCCTGTAGTCACGCCCCAACTCGGACCGGGCGTGTCTTTACGTGTCTTTACCGTGCAGGAAGGGGAGGGATCGTGAGGGAGTCTGAGGGGATCGCAACGCCGCCACCAGGAAGGTCCTCGGAAAGGACCTGGTCAAAACGCTGAGAACCGTACTTTCGCAATGTAGAGGCCGTGGGTTCGAATCCCATCACCTCCACCAAAGGCCCAGGTCAAACGGCCAAAGTGGAATCCCCGAGGAGTCGCCGAGCGCTACGTGGTTTGTCGTAGAGATCGTTCATGCGAGTCCACCGTCCTCGCCAAAGGCCCTGCTCACAAGCTGATAGCGGGATGTTCGTCACGGTGAGAGGTGCAGCTGGGCAGAGCGTGTCTTTACGTGTCTCTATCGACAAAGTCTGGTTCTCCAGGAACCGATGAATTCGGGAAGAGTCGAGGTTGCGTTCGCGAGTTCCGACCCGACGGCGTTCCTCGCCGAAGGGGCGTGTATCAGCTGGTACCAGGTCACGGTGTGTGAGCCGGTGGCTGCCGGCCGCAGAACGGGCGCAGAACGGGCGCAAGGCTCAGGATGCCGGTCTACCTGTCAGCTGTCGCCCATTAGTCGCTCGACACGGGAGCTGGCCACCTCCCGTGTTCGATCCGGCAGCGGTGCGTCTATCTGCTTCGCCAAGGCGAGGTAGTCCCGATGTCCGGGAAGCCGGTCGAGCGCATCGCCCACCAATCGGCGCGCGGTCGCCGGATCACCGCGGTGTCTCGAAAGTTGCGCCTGGAAATAGTCCAGATCCGGGCCGCCGAGCGCCGGGTGAGCGGCGAGCCGGTCGAGGCGATCCTCGGCGCTACCCCCGAAGAGCCGGTCGAGCAGCGTGAGATGCCATCCAGCGAGGTTGCCAGTGCGCCGCTCACGGCCTTGGTCGGTCGCCCGTTGGCGAGATGGTGCCTTCGCCGAGTTACGGCCAGCGACGTCGTCGAGCGCGTCGAGGTACCGGTCGGTAAAGGTGATCCAGTGGTCCGGGACCGTGAGAAGGCGCTCGAGCACGACGGCAAGCGAGGTCTCCTGCACGCGTACGCGGCCGAAGCCCGTTCGGGTCCACCCGTACTCGGACTCCCACCGGATGAGCTGGGGCGCGGCCGATCGGGCGAACTCGGCGAATCCGAACCGGTCGAGAATCCGGGACCAGAGCAACGCCACCTCGTCTGACACGACGACCTGGGCCGCTTCGATGGGGTCCTCGGACCGGAAGTAGTCGTAGCCATGCATCTCCTGGGCCAGATCGATGATCAGCCCCATCGCCTCGGTGCCGGCTGCGATGTCGTCGTCACGGAGGGCTAGCTCAGTGTCCTCGACGAGCCGCTGGAAGGTGAAGCGCCAACGCGTGCGCTCGCGGGGGCTCACGCGACGATCGCCTGCGAGGTAGGCACCAGACCGGGCGAGCGCGACGAACTGACATACCGCGTCGAGCGTTCCGTCGGGATCGGCCGGCTCGGGCTCTTTTCGTCGTGGACGCGGACCGTCGGGTTCGAGCTCGGCCTCGATGCGTTGTCGCACCATTGCCGTTCCGCGCCAGTACAGGTTCCACAGCGCCTTCTTCACGCGCTCCTCGTCCAAGGCGGCGAGCCGGGCGAAGAATTGCTCGCGGTCCATCCGGTCCATCACTCGCTCCGGTCCCGGCGCGAGTCGGCCGGTATGCCGACCCCATATTTGATGGACGAAAGGGCCTGATGCAGCAACGAGAAGCGCACCCGCTCTTGCTCTAGGCGGATGCTCTGTCCGTGCAGTCCCTCTACGAGGTCACGGTAAAGCGACGCCTCGTCGGCGGTGAGGTACGGAAGGGCCCGGCTGGTCGGGGCGGGTTCGACGACCCATTGCTCCGCGTGGGCGAGGAGCGTGTCTGCGTCCATGAGCATCGACCGGACGGATTCGAAACGACCTCGAAGGCGGTTGAGGATGTCGAAGCCGTGAGTGTCAATGTCCCCCCAGTAGACGATCTCCGTGTCCTGCAGCCACGGCAAGTCCCCAAGTGTGGTCAAAGCGAATCCGGAGCCGAAAACGACGATTGAGTCGGCCACCTGAGGGAACGCCAAATAGGTCACCTCGTTTTCCACCACGAAGGCGGTGGTGACATCGGGTGCCAGTTCGGCCAGTTCATCGGTCCGAAGCATCAGCTCGGTAACACCGGATGGTAATCCCGACAGGTTCCGACCGAGCAGCCGGAACCGGGTGTATCCCGGTTTGGCGAGGAAACCGAAACGACGGGTGAAGTCGGCTCGGGGCCGGGAGTGGTCGATGCGATCGGGTGGCAGAACAGCGGTCAGCAGCTCGTCCAGCAGCTTCCGGTGCCCCTCCACGAATTTGGTGTCCACGCCCGGGACGTCTATCTGGCGCAGGTAGAGCCCACGGTTCTCACGGGCCGTGATCCACTCCACGGTTGTGAGCACCTTGTCCCAGACGTCCCGGTAGTTCAGAGCGACCAGTGGATGACCGGCGACCCATGACGAGGCGGACGGGATGCGCTGTCGGGTCTGTTCGAGCAGGCTGTCGAGGGCCCGAATCTCGCTCGTCCGGTCCAGCAGATCGCAGAGCTGCTCGAAGGAGTCGATCCGCATCCGGGCCGGTATCCGGTTGACGCCCAGGTTGCGGCCTCGGAGCGTCCGGTACTCAAGGGAGAATCGCTCTGACCCGGTGCCGCGGACACCGGCATCCCGCTCGAATTCGGCGGCCCACTTCCGGGCCTCGTCGAAGTGGTCCAAGAGGTCCGCCGCGCTGGGACCCTTGACTCCGAGGGTGATCGGCTCCCACTTCTCATCGGCGGCGTAGGCCCGCAGGTACCGGCCGGTGTCCCACCGCTTCTGCAGTGTCGATACCAGCTGCTCGACGCCGGTCCACGCCTGAGTCGACGATCTCACGCTCGAGTCGACGATCTCACGCCCCCAGACCCTGCGCCGCCGGCACGGACTCCGGCTCGCCACCGTCGCGGTCGAGGCGGCGGCGACGGTACTCGGCGATGGTGAGGGATTGCAGCCGGGAATAGTTGCCGTTGGGATTATCGACGAAACCGACCGCCGCTACGTGTGGTTCGATCACGTGGATCTTCTGCAGGGGGGTCACGATCAGCAGCTGCAGCCCGAGTCGGGTGAACAGGCTGAGTGCGTAGCGGGTCGACACCTCCGAACCCCGGCTGAACGCCTCGTCTATGACCACGAAGCAGAACGCCTTGGAGCGCTCCGCCCCCCAATCCAGCTTGAACTGGTATGCAAGTGACGCAGCCAGAATCGTGTACGCCAGCTTCTCCTTCTGACCGCCCGACTTCCCGGCCGAGTCGGTGTAGTGCTCGTACTCGCGGTCGTCGTCGCGCCAGCGCTCGGAGGCGGAGAACACGAACCACTGCCGCACATCAGTGACCCTGCGGGTCCAGTTCCGATCTAGGTCGGTCATGCCTTCGCGGCCCTTGAACCGGTCGATGATGCGCTTGACTTGTAGGAATTTCTGTTCCGAGTACTGCTCGCTCTGGCCTCCACCGACGACATCGTCGGTACAGGCCCGCAGCTCGGTCCGAAACTCCCGCACATCGGTGTTTGGAGTGTGGTCGGGAACGAGGCGGATGTACCTGCCGTCGTTGTAGTCGATGTCCACCAGCGAGCCGTTGATGGTCTCTATCCGGTCCCGAATGAGCTTCTCCTGCTTGTTGAGCTGGGCGGAGAAGCCGGCGATGTCCCTGATGGTGTTCTGATTGAGGTAGTCCTTGAACTCCTGCTCGAATCGGGGCAGGTCGTCCTCGGCCACGCGCCGGTGGAGCTGGCGGTACTCAGACCCGGCTTCGACAGAGACGTCGAGCTCAGAGGTTTCCTGCGGATACAACGTCCTGAACCCGCCCATCAGGGCAATGATCCGCTGCCCGACCCGATTCTGGGTCGACAGCGCCTTCGACTGCTCATCGCGGAGGTTCGAGCCAACGGCCTGATGAGTGTCGGTCATCGCCGCCGCGTCGGTAGCGGTCTGCCCGAGCTGTGACGCCACCAGCACTTCGATCGCGTCGAACGTCTCCGCGGCAATTTCAGCCGCCCGCGGGTCGGACAGAATGTGGTCGACCCGGGCCAGCTCCGCCTCGGCCGCCAACTGCTGCGACTCGGCACCGCCCTTTTGCTTCTGCAGGTCTTCCAGTGCTGCGTCGCAGTCGCCGATCTGCTTCCTGATCCGCTGCAACTCCTCGGTGAGGGCCGCCAGCTGGTTGGAGGCGGCCAGGATCCGCTCCCTCTCCGAATTGAGATCGGCGATCTTGTTGACGAGCGACTCCCAGTCGAGGTCTTCCCAGGCCGTGTAGCCGTCGAGGCGGGCGAGCGATTGCAGCCGCCCGGATACCGCCGACTCGGCCTTTGCCAATTCTTCGACGGTCGCCGATAACCCCGACTGGCGATGGTGGAGCGCTTTGGCATGCTCGATCATGGCGTCGATCTTCTGCTGATTGCTCCAGCCGAGCACGTACTCCCTGCGGTCGTCGATCCGGCGACGGTCGTCCTTCTCGTGGCGTTCCCGGTCCTTGATCTGCCCAGCCCGGGTGACCGCCTTGGCCGCGGCGCGGAAGTCGGCAATGGTGTCGACGCAGGCGTGGTTGGCCCGGCGGCCCAGCTCACCTGATAGCCAGGTCCCCAGCCCCGAGTCCGGTTTGATCTCGAGCATGTCCGAGAGCAGCGGGTGGCCCGTCCGGCGGTCCGCCGCGGATGCCGCAGCCGTCACCGCAGGCACCCGGTAGTAGACGACCCGAGCTCCGAGGTGGCGTTCGTTGATCCACGAGGCGACCGCTTCGTAGTGCCGGTTGGGAACCAGCAGCGAGAGGGCAAAGCTGTGCAGTACCCGCTCGGCGGCCCCTTCCCATTCGGAGGCTTCCGCGCGGACGCGGATCAGCTCGCCCGCGAAGGGGAGCTCGTCGGGGTCGATGTCAAGGTCGGCGCACAGCCCGGCCCGCAGCTCCAGGCTGCTGCTGGGCAGATTCGTGGGGCGGGATTGGAGGCTGCGCAGTTCGGCGTTGATCGCCTTGGCGTCCTCATCGACTTTGCGCAGGTCGAAACGTTCGTCGGTAAGACGGTTCTGGACCTCCGCTTGCTCCCGCTCAATCTCGGTCCGGCGGACCGCCGCCTGCTCCCTGGCGGCGGCGAACTGCACGGCGTTGCCGATCCTGTCGAGGCCTGCCCCCTCCAACGACAGGTTGAAGCGCTCGAGTCTCTCCTTACGGCGGGGTTTCTCCTGCTGGTGACGCTCGATCTCGTCTCCGATGGCCGCCAGCCGGTCGCCGCCGTTGCCGGCGATCTGGATGTTGAGGCTGGTCTCATCGGTGCGCAGCCCTCTCAGGGCGGAGTTCTGCGCTGCCAGTTCGGTGTCGATCTCCTCGAGCCGCGCTGTGAGCTCGTCGATCCGCCGGCCGTACAGCGAGCGGGTGCGCTCGGCGAAGTAGTAGGGCAGGGCCTCCTGCTGGCGGCCGATTTCGGCGAGACAGTCGCTCAGCTCGTCGTAGGAGTCAAGGGCGACTGTCATCGGCTCCAAGAGTTCGAGCTGGTTGCGGGCCCGCACCACGGCCTCATGCGCATGGGTGAGGTTTTCGAAGTGCTCCACGAGAGAGTCGATGTGGACCCTGGTATCGAATGGCTCGAGCATGTGGCTGCGGACGAAGTCGTTGAGGTTGTCTACCGCCTTCATCGACACGGTCTGGTGGAACAGCTCCATGGCCTGTTCGGACTCGATGCCGAGGCGACGTCGGAAGTCCTTGCCGTAGTCGGGGAAGGTGTCGTAGGTACGCGCCCCGATGTCGCGTAAGCGGCGCTTGAGCCCGGCGAGCTCCGTCCCGAAGTCGGAGAAGTTGACGCTGATGGACAGGGCGCTGTCGGCGACCACGAAGAACCGTTCGGGCTGGCCCAGGCCGGCTTCCCGGGCCCGGAACACCTGGGCCAGGGTGACCGTGGTGCCATAGTCGACGTTGGCGAATATGCCGAGTATCACGGAGAAATGGCGGGTGTCACGCAGGCCCACCGGGCGGGACGCTCCGGTGGTCTCGTTTCGCTCCGACTTGTAGTGCCCTTCCACGTAGGACCGCAGGTCCCGCTCTCGCGTTTCTGCGCCAGCCGCCCGGTTATAGGAGATCTTGTGGGCGGGTAGCACCAGGGTGGTGATGGCGTCGACCAGGGTGGACTTGCCGGAACCGATGTCGCCGGTCAGGAGAGCGTTGCGGCTCCCGATGTCAAAGGTCCAAACGTTCTTGTCGAACGTGCCCCAGTTGTAGACCTCCAGCCGCCGCAGACGACAGCCCGGCAGGCGGTCCGGCTTGATGCCGTCGAGATCCATGAGGTTGAACAGCGCCGACGTCATCAGCCTTCGCTCCCCGATACGGCCAGCTCGTCTACGTACTCGTCGAGGCGGGCATCGAATTCCGCCAGCCACTGCCCGTCGACGTACGCCTTGAGGATGCGGCGAACCTCGAAGAGATCCTCCTGGCCGCGCGGGCGGCGCAGGAACCCCATCTCCACCACCCGGTTGATATTGGCGTCGATGCTGTCCACCATGCGGGCCTCGTTGGTCGACGGTGGCAGGTACAGCCGGAGCATCTCCACGATCTGCTCGCGGGTCAGCATCAGCCTGGTCTCGGAACTGCTGGCGTCGAACTCGGCCAGCCGCTTGCGCATCAAAGCCAGGAGGACACTGGTTTGGAAGGACAGGGGCCGCCGGGCGACCAGCCGGGGCAACTCGACCCCGTCCTCGACCGGGAGGCTGCGCAGGTAGGCGTACCCCTCGGACTCGTCCGCCACCACTTGGAGGCCCAGCACCGACACGTAGTCACTGACCTGATTGCGCAGATCGAGCAGGAGGGCCCAGGGCTTCTCGTGGGTGTCGCGGTAGACGGGACCCTTCATCAGGTGGATGACCACGACCGACAGGTCCGACGGGCCAGGCGAAACTGTTACATCATCGATCACGAGGTCTCCATCCGGTCGCGGCTGAAGCTGACCCTGGGTAGCTCGGCGACACGCTCGACCTCCTCGGCGCTCCAAGCGATCTGCTCCCGCTCCTGGTCATCGAAAACCACCGCCAGGCCCGGCTCGATCAGCGAGAGGTAGCCCACCAACTCGGCAAGTCCCTGTTCGAGCGGGGCCCCGGCCACGACCTCCCGCAGGCCGACCTGGTCCCGAGGCCCCAGCGTGTCCCAGACCCGACGGAGCAGGTCGTCGCGGTCGATGAACATCTGGCTCACCAGGGCCGACGAGTCGAAGTCGTCAGAACCCTCTTGCACCTGAGCGCTGTCAATGGCGGTGACAGTCGGGCGACGATACATGGGTCGCTCGGTCGGCAGTCCGACCGACACAGTGGTGTCAACCATCTCCATGGTCACCGGGCTGCTGAGGTCCCGGACCTTGAGGGCCTTGGCCTCAATGCTGCGCAGCAGGTCGAAGACCCGGCGGTTCTCCAGCCACACCTGGTCGTCGAGAAAGCGGCGAAGCTGCTCGGACAGCAGCCGCACCGTGGCCTGGGTCCGGTCGCTGGCGTCGATCCAGTCGAAATGGATGCGAGCCAGCCGATCGTCCTGGTCGCTGATCTCGTCGATCTCCCGTAGTCGCTCCAGCAGATCGGTCAGCTCGGCTTGGCGCTGGTGGGAGAGCAAGAAGTCGTAGAACGCCTGGAAGCTCTGGCCCTGGTCGGATTCGGCGATGCTGTTGCGACTGCCCAGCGCCTCGTCGAGGAGGGCGCCCTTCGATCCGTTCCAGCCGGCGATCTGCTGGCGCAGGTTGCGGTCGAGGCGCCTGAAGTTCTCCTCTACCTCGCGGAAATCCGATAGCAGTTCGCGGGCGGTGCGAGAGAACTGCTGGTAGCGGTCGCGCTGGCTCACCGGGTCCAGCACCGTCACCTCACCCCGCTCGGCTCGGGCGATTTCCTCGTCCAGCTCGGCCCGGCGACGCCTTAGCTCGACCAACCGGCGATCCGGATCGTTCTCCGCGCCGAAGACCATCTGGCGCAGTAACTCGAAAATGGTGTTCAGGCGGGACTCCGTACCAATGAACTCCCTGGCGCGAAGGTCTCCCACCCATCGAAGCGCCTTTTCGACCGCTGGGACCAAGTCGAATCGGGCCTCGTCGGAGCTAGGCGGGTAGAATTTCCGTAGCCACCCGTGGTCCGGTGAAGCCCAATCGTCCAGATACTCGGATGCCGCCTTCGGGAACCTCTCCTCGCCGAGGCGCTGGTTCAATGCATACAGCTCCTCGTCAAGTTCACTTGCCAATACCGACGCGGCGATGTCTCCGGCGTTGTGATCCAGGAACACGCGCCCGAGGAAGCTCAGAACGAGTGCCGCGTTGTTCGACCGCAGGAGCGCCCAGGCCGGATGGTGCGTACGAAGCTGGTCTATCTCGTCAAATCTCATGCTTGTGCCACCTCAGGGAACTCGGGTGGTGACCAGATGCTCATGCCCGAGTTGCGTAGAGACTATGACCCTGGTGTGACGCCCGAAGGGACCACGTCGATCAAACGTGGCCAAGCGAACAGGTGATGGTATGTCGATACCGGTTCATCACGATCCGGGGCTCCGGACGGACCCGAAGAGATCAGCTCGGACCGGCGGCGGTCGATCACGGCTGAGCCCGAGCCACTTGTGTCCGCCCCCCAGCTTGAGTCCAGCGTTGCCGATGCCCGACAAGAAGCCCCTGTTCGGCACGTGCTCCCTACCGTGGTCTCGCCGTCCTGCGCTGGCCACCCCCCGAGGTTGGCTGGCGGCGCCCCGGCCTGGAATCCCGGCGAGTGCGCGCCGAGTAGCCGTAGCTTTGCGTGGCACGCTGTACCACGCTGTACCACGCCGTGGCACAGCGTGGTACACTATGTCACATGGCTGATCACTACACCTTGCGGTTCGCACCCGGCACGAAACAGCGACTCGCCGAGCGGGCCCACCGCGCCCATCTGCCGGAACGGACCCTGGCGCAGCGCTACGTCGAGGAGGGACTGCGGCACGACATGCATCCGCTGATTCATTTTCTCGATGGTCCCAGCGGGCGACGCGCCAGCCTGGTCGGCCGTGGGTTGGACGTTTGGGAGGTCATTGCCACAGTCCGAGACAACGACGGGTCGATCCCACTGGCAGCACAGTATTTGCAGGTCCCAGCGGGACTGGTGGAAGCCGCCGCGGCCTACTACGGCGAGTACCGCGGCGAGATCGATACTGAGATCGAAAGCAATGAGTCAGAGTACGAACAGGGTCGAGCCGCCGCCGCCGCAGGTGAGCAAGCACTTCGTGTGTGAAGGCTCTTCTGGACGAGCAGCTCTCACCGCAGATCGCGGTGCTGTTGCGCGAGGCGGGCTATGACGCCGTCGCTGTCGCCGAGCGCGTCGATCTCGTCGGAAGTATCGACTCGACCATCCTCGAAGTGGCGACGGGCGAAGGGCGCGCCGTAGTCACCAACAACATCAAGGACTTTCGGCCGCTCGCCGCCGAGCGGCTTGCGCAGGGACGGACGCATGGGGGCCTGATCTTGGTGCCCTCGACGCGGACCCGCAGTCGCGCTGCCGTCACCGCGCTCGCGGGCGCAATCGAGAAGGTGCTGCACGACCATCCCGACGGGCTGACAGGCAGCGAGCGCTGGATCGGGCCGCTCCTGAGTGGGTGACGCGCGCGGTTTCGGGCTGACCGTTCCGACCGCGAGGTCATGTGAGCGTGGCGCAGCCGCTGTCCGAGCGTGTCTTTACGTGTCTTTATCGTGCGGGAAGGGGAGGGATCGTGAGGGGACCTGAGGTGATCGAAACGCCGTTACCAGGAAAGTCCTCGGAAAGGACCTGGTCAAAAGGCTGAGAACCGTACTTTCGCAATGTAGAGGCCGAGGGTTCGAGTCCCTTCACCTCCACCAAAGGCCCAGGTCAGAGGCCTAAAGTGGGATGCCCCAGAATTTCATTTGGTCTAACATGACCTTACGTGACCTTATCGGTGAGGAAAGCTCCGATGAGCGCTACGTGAGTCGTGTAGAGGTCGTTGATGGGGGGTCCGCCCGCATTCATAAACGGTTAACGGTGCCGTCGCGGTTTCGGTCGTAGTTAACACGTAAATCGGGCCGCAGATATCTCATGACTACAACTGGCCCCTGAGCTGGCGCAGGTTCGAGTCCTGCCAGGGGCGCCACTGCCACGGGCGCCATGTATTTGAGCTGAGGG
>Ga0307373_10014571_pt1 | contig 10800 bp, 4 predicted proteins | sample OX2MG_FD_202534 | JGI IMG/M metagenome (GOLD analysis project Ga0307373, IMG submission 202534) | Soil microbial communities from Risofladan, Vaasa, Finland - OX-2 | ecosystem: Environmental > Terrestrial > Soil > Coastal area > Acid sulfate soil | place: Finland: Risofladan, Vaasa | collected... | reverse complement strand
TGTGCTACACGTTCCTGCTCCGCCTGACAATCTCGGTTGGCTGTGGGCGCAGGCATTGCTGGCGGAATGTATTTATGGACGCTCACTCCGTGAGCAATTGTTAGAGTGGGGCTGGCGCCCGCAAAGTGTCAGGACAGGTGACGATGAGATTGCCGTCCTGGCCCGCCAATATCTGCGAGAAGATCCGGCGGAATGGGGTGGTGGCGGCTTGCAGCCCAATCCCAATCTGCTTTTAGATGTGCTTGCCGGGGGATCATCCATGAATCCAGATGATCGCATGGTGCTTGACCTGACGATAGATCAGGCAGGATTGCCGAAACTGGATGAGCAGTACATGGCGCGCTGGCGTACTTCTGCTTTAGCCTGGTTGCTGGTGACTCAAGCGTATGCGGCAGCGCCAGATATCGTGGGCGAAGGCCATGATTACGTGATTGCGGCGGATAAGCGGGCCTTTGCGCTCGATCTGCTCAATCGTTGGTTGGATAGCCGCAGCTTGAGTAAAGGCTTGCAAGAAGCCATTCTTGAGGCTGATCACATTGCCGGACTGGGCCATGCAGCAGAAGAGGCAACCATCCAGCAAGCGCCTTTTCTCTCGTATGCAGCGGAACGCACTCTTTTTGTTCGTACCTGTTCCAGCCTGGCTCAACTGGACGGAAGAGTATTACTGGAAACGCTCGCTTCCCTCCGGGGAGACCTGCAACGGCATGCAAAAGGGTTCTGGGGCGATGAAAGCGACCAGGCGCATCCTCGTGTGCTGGCATGGGGAGAACTGGCCCGTCTCGCCAGCGCCGTAGAGATGTTACTCGACGCCTCTCCACTTCAAGACTGGGCTCATCCTGGCGAAGCTATCACCTGGTATACACTCAAGGGTTGGCGCGTCGATAAAGCCGGCGAGGAACTCTTACGCAACCTGAGCCAGCCAACACCGGAGCTGCTGGCCTTGATTGCGCCGCTCCGTGCTGCGTATCGGGCGCGTTGGGAAGATTGCATGATGCGCTGGTCGGAAGTATGGCTGGCCGCCGGATGTCCCACGCCCGCGCAAACCACAGCGGGCGAATGGGTGGCCGGACTGCTGAAAGCGTCAGGACGGGCGACAGCGATTCTTGTCGCGGATGCCTTACGCTATGATCTGGGCGCAACGCTGGCTGAACAACTCAACGCAAGGGAAGGCGCTGCGCGGGCAACAGTACAGGCGGCTCGCACAGCGCTGCCATCCATTACTGCTCTGGGGATGGGCATGGCCTTGCCCATCCCTGAAAAGGATCTGCAAGCGGACGTGGTGGATGGCAAGTGGCAGCTCCATCGGGTTGGGCATACAGCCAATCTCAGTCTTGCGGAACAACGCCGCGAGTGGCTCAAGACACAGGGAAAAGTGGCTGCTGATGCGCTGTTGTCGATGACTGAGGTGCAGAACGGCGCGATACCGGAACCGCAGGCGAAACGCAGCCGCCTCGTGATCTTTGACGATCTCATCGACAAGTTAGGGCATGACGAAGAGTTGGAAGCAATGGGAAGCGACCAGGTGATAAAACGCTATCTGACGGCGATTGAACACCTGCGCGATACGGGCTGGTTGCGTGTGCTGGTCGTCACCGATCATGGGTATATTCACTGGCCCGGCAGTCAAGAACGCCATGTCTCGCCGCCTGTTCCTGATCCGGCATATAGTTCGCGGCGGGCGCTGGCCTATCCCCAGGATGCCACGTTCAGCGGGCCACAAGTTCTGGCTCCAGGCGGGAAATGGCGCATTGCACTTCCATCGGGAACCGCTTGCTTTCGTACTTACGGTGGTCTGGGCTACTTTCATGGTGGAGCGTCACTCCAGGAATGGATTATCCCTTGCCTCACTATAGAATGGCCGCAGCAGGCAAAACTGGTCAAGGTCGTCATTCAGCCTATCGAGCAGATACTCAGCAACCGTCCCAAAATCATCCTGGTGGTCGTGCGTGAAGGGATGTTCATTGAGGATGCTATTCCGCGCCAGGTCGAGGTATGGCTGCGTGATGCGCGAACGAAAACGGTCCTCTTCCGTTCTGCGCCAAAGACTATCACACCGGATCAGGAAGAGGTTCCCGTCGTCTTACAGCCTGTTGAGGATGCGCAAGCAGAACGAGGGACCGCGCTCACCATTGAGGTGCGTGATCTGCACACCGATGAAGTCATTGCCAGGAACACAACCACATTGATGGTTCCATTAGAGAATTGGTAAGTGGTGGTACAATGGCGAGAATGATACAAGCAGGAGAGACAGCCGTATGACCATGACCAGAGCGCCTTTCGTTCCAGATGAGCTTGACCACTTGCTCTTTGCTACCTTTCCCGGTCTGGTGATTCGCAAGGACCTGGCGCAGGAGATTCGGGGAACCAGCAAAGCGCCATCCTACGTGATCGAGTTTATGCTTGGAAAGTATTGCGCCAATCTCTTCGATGATGCGGAGGTGCGCGAGGGGCTGCGCTTCGTTCAGGAAGAGGTGGCGAAATACATACCTCGCGGTGATGAAACCGAGAAGATTAAAGCGGATATCCGCGAACACTCGCCGCATCGCCTCATTGACATGGTAAAGGTCGAACTCGATCAGAGCCTGAAAGAGGGCGTCTACTGGGCGCACCTGATGACGGCAAATATTCACCATGTCAACATTTCGCCGCCAATGATTGCTAAATACGAGCGTTTGCTGATGGCCGGCGTATGGAGCAGGCTTGTCCTCCACTATGATGATGACATCCGCTATCGCGGCAAAACCTATCCATTTGTGATCTCGCGCTTAGATCCCATCCAGGTCAGCCACGTAGACCTGGAAGAATATGGTGCCGGACGCGAAAAGTTTACTCGCGACCAGTGGATTGATGCGCTCATTCGCACGATGGGGTATGAGCCAACCCATCCTAAAATCACTCAGCGCATCAAGCTCCTCTATCTTGTGCGCATGATTCCCCTGGTCGAAAGCAATTATCATCTGATTGAATTAGGCCCGCGCCAGACGGGAAAATCTTTCTGCTTTACCGAATTCAGCCCCTATGGGACGCTCCTTGCCGGCGGCGCTGTGACTATTCCAAAGCTTTTTGTGAGCAATGTGAATCCCCCGCAACCCGGTTTGATCAAGCAGCGAGACGCGGTGGGCTTTGATGAAATCGCGGGCAGCAGTTTCAATGCCGATGACGACAAGAACCTCTATAAAAACTACATGGAAAGCGGGCAGATTAACCGGGGGACGGTCACGGTGGTAGGTGATGCAGGCTTTGTCTTCAATGGCAACATCGAGTTTGACCCACGCACAGGCATGCTGGCCGAACATCTGTTCAAGCCGCTTCCCCCCACGATCAGCGACGATACCGCCTTTCATGATCGCTGGGCAGCCTTCTTACCCGGCTGGGAACTGCCGAAGCTGACACCCGATATGCTCACGCCACATGTCGGCTTTATTCTGGACTATACCAGCGAGATTTTCCATCGCGAACTGCGGCGCATCGGCAGCTATGGAACGCTCTGGGAACGCTGGTTTGAGGCTCCCCTCGGCCAGTGGAGCGCCCGCGACATGCGCAGCATTAACCGCACGTTCTCCGGCCTCACCAAGCTCATTTTCCCATCAGGCGTGATGGAGAAAGAAGATGCGCGCTTACTCCTGCGCCTCGCCGTCGAACTCCGCCTGCGCGTACTGATGCAACTGCACATCATGAATGAGCGGGAATTTCATGTGACGGAGCTTTCCTTCAAGGATCGAGAAACTGGGGAAGTCGAGACGGTGAGGATAGAGGTATAACCAGTCTTCCTCTCAATCAGCAACATAGCGAAGGGGAAAATGGAGGCAAGCATAAGCGCAATAAATGGCGCGAGATGAAGAGGATGAGTATGGCGAACCGCGAAGAGCCGTCTATGGATGTATGTATAGTGTGCGCCCTGGCCGAAGAAGCTAAGGCATTGCTTGATGTTGTGTCTGAGCAGTGCCACGTCGTGTTCGCCTCGAAAACCAGCCCACGCTACGGGTATGACTACCAGGCAACCACCATTCGGAACAGCCTGGGAGAACCACTCGCGCTGCATATCTCCTGGTTGCCACGCACAGGCCCTCCAGAAACGATTCTGCATCTTTCCCACGTTTTGGAGGAATATCACCCTCGTTTTGTGGCAATGACGGGGATTTGTGCCGGAGATCGCTTCCGTGTCAGTCTGGGTGATCTCATCGTTGCCGACCGCCTCTATACCTATGATAGCGGCAAATTTAAAACAGATGAGCAGGGGCGTGTCGTGCATGAACATGACGTGATGACCTACCAGCTCGATGACAACATTCTGCGCTTCGTGTCGCTGTTTGATCAATGGAAACCGCTCGTAAACCAACTGAGTCGGCCTCCCTCAAAGCGACAACAGCGGGAATGGTTACTGAATCGATTGCTTGATAAGCAGACGCCATCGCTACAGCAGATTCCTCAACAGGATTTAGAGCGTCACGTTCCCGACTGGCGGCACATTGTCCACGAACTGCGGCAAGAGCCTGATTCCCTCCTCACCCCGGCGCTGGCGCTTCGTGAAAGAAAGCTGATCGAGCAATTGCAATATGGAGTGGATCCTTTTCCTTATACCGACCCATGGGAAGCGCGCTGTCATATCAAACCTACGGCGTCAAGCAGCGCTGTTCATAGTGATAACCCCTTCAAAGAGATCCAGATTCCGGTACGCGGAACCGTGGCAGTAGATATGGAAGGAGCCGCTTTCGGTCGCGCCATGGCAAGTGTTCCCGGCCTCCCATGGCTGGTGGTCAAAGGCGTTTCCGACTACGCAGATAGTGACAAGGACGACTCCTATCACCAATACGCCTCCACCGCCTCAGCACTCTATCTGCTGTGCTTTCTCCGGGAATATGTCACCGACGAGCGGATACCACGAGCTGCTGCTCTTTCTCGACGGCAACCTGGAACGGAAGGCAATCATCCGATCTCTTTCTCTCCTGCCTTCACGGTTGAAGCTCTCTCTCAGGATTATGTCCCTCGTCCAGAAGAATTTCATCGTTTAAAAAGGAGCATTTTGCAGAAGGATGGGCAACGTCTGACCGCTATTACCTCTGCCTTAAAAGGAGCCGGAGGCTATGGGAAAACGACATTAGCGAAGGCGCTTTGTCATGATCCTGAGATTCGTGCATCTTTCCCCGATGGTATCCTCTGGACGACATTGGGAGAGAACCTGAAGCCGGGTGATCTGGTAGCCAAAGTGAAAGAGATAATTTATAGCCTGACGCAAACAAATCCACCCATAGAAAGTTTAGATGTTGCGACTGCCGAATTGCGTGTTGCTCTTGAAGGTCGCCGCCTCTTCCTGGTCCTGGATGATGTCTGGTTTGCCTCCGACTTGAATCCCTTTCTCCAGGGAGGCCCAGACTGTGCGCGTCTGGTCACCACTCGCAATGAGGGTATTTTACCCCCCGATGTTCCTGGTGTGCCGGTTGATGCTATGCGCCAGGAAGAGGCTATCCAACTTCTTTATTATCAGGTCGGCTCGGTAGATGATTTCAAAAAGCACGAACAGGCTTTGTACAACCTGGTGCAATCGCTCAAAGCGTGGCCTTTGCTTATTCGCCTGGTAAACAGTATCTTACGCAATCGCGTTCAGAAGCACAGACAGTCTCTCCCTGATGCTTTAGCGTATCTTGAGCGTGAACTGGAGAAACATGGGGTGATCGCATTTGATCCTGAGCAGCCACGCGAACGACATGAAGCCGTCGCCCGTACACTGGACATCAGCTTTGCTTTGTTGAGCAAAACCGATTATGACCGCTATCTGAAGCTGGCTATTTTTCCAGAAGATGCGGACATTCCTTTCGAGCTGATTCAACGGCTCTGGAAGAATGACACCCTATTGGAACAAGATGACATTGAGGCTATTTGTCTCAGGCTGTACGATTTATCTCTGCTCCATGCGATCGATATTCCTCGAAAGCAGATCAGACTTCATGACGTGATAAGAGCGTATTTGCAAAGGAAAACGCAACAGACGCTCCCCTTCCTCCAGCAGGAATTTCTGTCTACGCTGGGCTTACAGCGCTGGGCAGATCTTCCGGTAGAGGCCACTTACTTCTGGAAACACCTTATTTCGCACTTACTACAAGCCAGGCAACCGCATATCCTTTTTGAAACCGTGACCGATATTCGCTATCTGGCAAAAAAAATATTGGTGCATCACAGCGCCTACACCGCTGAGGCAGATATCGAATATGCGATGCAAGCTCTTGCAGAGAAGACAGAGCTTCACGCCTTGAAAGAGCTTCTTGCTCAAATAGGGGATCTGCTCTACAAATGTGTTTCGTTGGCAGACCTGGAAAATATGCTGCTGGTTTACATGAGCCAGCTTGATGCTTTTTCCTCTCAGTGCTTGCGTTTGCAGCAGGAGATCGCCCGCCCTTGTTTCCTTGCCTGGTATCCCTTTCCTGAGCGCAGAGGCACACAGTTGGTACGGACCCTCTGGGGACATGAGGGAGCTATTGTTCATTGTGTAATCAGTCCAGATGATGTGTGGATCATCTCAGCATCGACGGATATGACGCTGATCGTCTGGAGTATGGCAACGGGTGCATTGCGTATGACTCTCCGCGGTCATACCGCTGCTATCACAAGTTGTGCCATCACTCCAGATGGCAGTCGCATTATCTCAACATCTGAGGATGGTACTATTCGTGTCTGGAATGCGTATTCGGGCAGCGAATTGCTGACGCTCAGCGCGCATGAGGGCGCGGTAACAGGATGCGCGCTGAGCGCAGATGGTCTCTGTCTGGCAACAACTTCTGCTGATAGGACCATCAAGCTCTGGGATATCTCCCTCATCTACGGACCGCCAAACGTAGGTTATACTGCGAGACTTACTCATACCCTTCGGGGCCACGATGAACTTGTTACCTGCTGTGCGATCAGCACCGGCAATTCTTTACTGGTCTCAGCCTCGGAAGATCAAACGCTCCGCTTCTGGAACATTCAAACAGGGCAACAACTCTTCCCTCCGGTGACACCTGAGATGGATGAGGAGGATAGCATTTATGCTTGCGCGATCAGCGCCGATGGGAAAACCCTCATCTTTACTTGCGGCATCGGTCTGGCGGTCTGGGATGTGCCGACCCGCACCGAGCGTTTCACCGCTTATGGGCATCCAGGAGTCCTGCTCGGATGCGCGCTGAGTCCCGACGAGCGTTGGATGGTTTCCGCCTCTGTGGATAACTCCATCAAGGGATGGCTCACGAGCAGGGAAGTCGATATCTTTATTTTGCTCGGTCATGCTTCCAATGTGAATTGGTGCGCCATTAATACAGCCGGGAATCGGATTGTTTCCGCCTCGGAAGATCAAACGCTGAAAATCTGGAATATCCCTCCAATCACTGAAACTCGTTTGCCTGACGAGGATGAGGTCACGTTTGGGCTCATTGCCTGCGCTATTGCTCCTACAGGAGACTGGGCCGTTTCTCTGGCAGAGCATGGGGAAATGGTCCGCTGGAATCTGCGCCAGACAGCAGAACGAATAGTTCTTCCCAGTGACGCTCACGGCTCCGCAGGATGCTCTATTAGCCCTGATGGAAAATGGATTGTCACATCGTATGAGCACGGGATCGCTCTTTGGGACGCATTGAACGGAGCCCAACTTCAAACGTTCGAAGGACATGCCGATATCGTCAACAGTTGCGCCGTCAGTCCAGACGGCACCTGGCTCGCGACCGCATCAAGCGACCAGACATTACGAATCTGGGATCGAGAAACCGGCCAGACACGACATATTCTTTCCTCGCATACCGCGGGAGTCAACGGCTGCGCCATCAGTCCTGATGGGAAATGGATTGCTTCGGCCTCGGATGACCAGACGCTGAAGATCTGGGAGACGCAAACGGGTACTCTGTGTCAAACGCTTCGGGGACACACCGACGAAGTTCTCGATTGCGCGTTTCTGCCTGCTGGTGACGCCATTCTTTCGATATCTCCGAGTACGGTCATCGTATGGAATATCAATCAAGCAGGATCAATATTGCACAGGTTTAGTCCACCCGACAAAATACATCGTTGCGCCATTTCTCCTGATGGTCAGTTTTTGCTGATAATATCCGGCGGCCGACCTTTACAACTCTGGAGTATAGCTCAAAGGCAGCGTGTGACGACATTCTATACCCGCCAACCGTTCTATGACTGTGCATTCCATCCGGATGGAAAGCATTTTGTCGTCGCGGCTGAAAGTGGGCTCTATCTTTTTGCACTTTCTTATTGAGATTTCTTCCTCTGTCGGTTCTAAAAGAAGAGGCGGTGTCGGGTAGTGAAATGTTTTCTTGCTGTGGCGCGACGATATCAGCGCTCACCTGAAAAGCGTCCAGCACAGCCTGCCGCTGACGCTCTAGCCAATCGACACAAAAATGAAGCTGGTCGCGCTGATTAGGAGATATTTCGCCGTGAAAATGGGCCAGATCATTTGTAAACTTCTCACTCAGTCACGCCGAGCGTAACAAGCGCTGCCAATGCCGAGTTGACGGCCTGCACTGAAAAGAGTTCGGGATCGTAATGCGGCCCGGCCCACAATCGCAGTTCGCGATGCTCCGGATGGTGCCGATCCCGCAATGCCTCGAGCAGATTCTGGTAGCCGCTGACGCCACCGCAGTCTTCCGGCGGACAAGCTCGTTTCCCATCCCAACACCGTGGCGCGAGTGAATTATCGGTGCGCGGCCAGGTCTTTTCGACCGTCACTCGATGGTGCCAGGAGTCGCCAAAATCATACTCATACACAAAGTTGTCTCCCTTGTCGTGGGCGATATCGCGCAACTTGAAGCGCCGATCATCCTTCGTGTGGTCTATCTCATCATCAAATTCCGGGTCCGGTTCTCCGTAATGCACTTGGCCCACGATGTACTGATGCAAGTGGGAATGCTCCCAGCCCATGATGACTTGCAGGACATGGTGGAGCGATGCCAGAGTAATCTGGTCCGATACAGTGAAACGTCGCCAGATAGGCGGTTCGATGTCGATGAGACGAATATCCAGATCGTAAATGAGCTCGATTGAAGCATGACGCGCCATCAGTGATATGTTCCTCTCTTCTCCGGTTCTGCGCTTTCCAGTCTACTGCAACAGTCAGCAGAAAGCAACACGCTCGCCTTTTTTGGGTGTATGAATTAGTTGTGGGCAAGCAAGGGAAAAAAGAGTATCCTCATCTGGAGAAGAAAAATCCAATGACCAGAGAGGAGACTCACGAATGGAAACGAATGAGCAGCTACGAACTGTCCTAAAGAAGGTACTGGAAAGCGAGCTGGAAAGCTTTCTTGAGCAGGTGAGAGAGCTAGCCGAAGGAGACCTGGAGCAAATGGAAGAGCGTGTCGTCAAGAGCAGTCAGGCCATCGGCAGAAAGCTGATGGAAGGAGTTCTCAACAGCCGACTGCACGAGCAGCGACCCGTGGCGCGGCGCGAGGGGAGTTGCGGGCATCGGCAACGACTGGTGGAAGAACGCCCAAAGACCTTGATTACGCTAGTGGGTTCGGTCAGATTTGTGCGTCCGTATTATCAATGCCTGCCTGTCGCAGAGCAGACAGAGGAAGTGACGTGTACGCACGGAGAAGCCCCCGCCGATGCGATATGGGGGGTTCACGAGCAACGGACAACCCCTGGGGTGCACCGACTAATTACCTATCTGTGTACACGGTTGACCTTCGAGGAAGCGGCAGAGGCGTTGTGCCACTGTGTGCCAACAGGCATGTCAGGACGGCAAGCCTTGACTTTGATGCGTCCCGTGGGAGCAGCAGCAGCAGCGGAAGAGGACCACCAGGTGTGCCTCTTGCAAGCGGCGGCGCAGCAAGCGCGTTGCCCTCTGGGTGAGCGACCGACAAAAAAAGGGACGGAGCGGTTCTATATCGAACTAGATGGCGTGCTGGCGCGGATGCGACGGGGGAGCGTGCCAATGGAAAAGGAGGAACAGCAGCACACGGGCGATGTCTATCGCGAGATCAAAGTTGGTGCGGTGTTTCGTGCGGACCGAGGCCCCCGACGCTCCGAACTTGCGCCAGGGGTGTATGTAGATACGCCTGCTGAAGGCAGTCTGCGCTATGTCGCCCGTCGCACGGCCAAAGGCGGATTTGCCTGGTTGCTCTACCAGCTCGCGGTGCAAGGTGGGCTGGAGGAGGCTCAGCAAGTGGTTGTGCTAGGAGATGGCGCGCCTTGGATGCGGGAACCTGGCTGCCGAACACTTCCCTCACGCCGTGCAGATTGTGGATTTCTACCATGCCACCGAGCATGTGTGGGAGGTGGCCCACGCCGTCTATGGACGAGGCTCCGCCGCAGCCACGACCTGGGCCACCACCGCTTGCTCACGCTTGGCCGAGGGGCAGATCGAACTGCTCGTCGCTTCTCTTCAGGCGTTGCCGCCCATTGCGCCAGAACCAGGACAAGCACGCAGTATTCCAATGCGCGCGGTGGACTACTTTTCCACCAACGCCGAGCGTATGCGCTATCCTACCTTTCGCGCTCAAGGGATGCACATTGGCAGTGGCATCGCCGAGGCTGCTTGTAAAACCATCGTCAGTACGCGCGCCAAACGCTCCGGCATGCGCTGGACTCCTGAAGGCATTGATGCCCTCTTACCGCTGCGCACTTCAGTTCTCAACGGCACCTATGATTCGTTTTGGGAGCAAAACTATGCCGCCTGATTGCCCACAACTAATTCATACACCCCCGTGACCTGGGTGTCCCCTAATTTTTTGCAAAGTGGTGTACAGGGAAAAAGAAAGCTGATAAGATGCGTCCATCACCAAGAAAGGGAGAGCTAGGAGATGGATGAACAAGGCTGGGTCAAAA
>Ga0307373_10014569_pt1 | contig 10801 bp, 10 predicted proteins | sample OX2MG_FD_202534 | JGI IMG/M metagenome (GOLD analysis project Ga0307373, IMG submission 202534) | Soil microbial communities from Risofladan, Vaasa, Finland - OX-2 | ecosystem: Environmental > Terrestrial > Soil > Coastal area > Acid sulfate soil | place: Finland: Risofladan, Vaasa | collected... | reverse complement strand
GGAGCTGAGTTAGCCGATCACAGATAGAGCGCCTCGAGTCCCCTTTCGGGGAGGCTCGGGGCGCCGACTGCTACCGGGGATCGTCTCCCCCGGGGCGGAAGCTCAGTCTGGGCTGGGCAAGGGCCGTCGAGCCCTGTGTCACCGCGGAGGGAGCTCGAGCCGCTTATAGGGCTCATTTCGGACCATCCCCCGCTGACCCAGCGTCCCTTGGTCATGACCGTGCCCGCGAGACGCTTAGCTTCCTCGAGATGGGCACTGCGTTCCGCCCCCGATGACCAAGGTCGGTCTCCCGGTGCCGGGAGATGAGAGGAGCGTCCGAGATGGCATCCGGACGCTCCTCTTTTTTTGTCTACTCTGCTAGTTCGCCGACGGATCGGCAGAAAGTCGCCAAGGCCTCACTAGCCGCCGAGACCCTTGTTGACGTTGGAAAAGACATCGCTGACGCGGTGCCCGACCACAGTGAGAATGACGATAACGACGATCGCGATGAGAACCAAGATCAGCGCGTACTCAACCATCCCTTGACCCTCTTCCTCCGAGTCGCGGGCTGCGATCACCTCCCGGAGACGGTCACGAAGCCGCACGTACCAAGAACCGAGCATTCCTTTGAGTCCTCCCAATTCGGGTGTTAATTGCAGGAATCGTAATTCCCGCATGCGTCCAATTCCGGGAAGTGACAGAACGGTGGGCAGGGCGGTGCCTCGCCGATACCTGTGGTAACGATTCCGTTAGCGGTCCGGGTCCTGGAGGTTCGCTGGCGGCCCAATTTCGAGCTGTTGGTCGGCTCCGAGACCGCGCGGCCCTAGTCAGATCAGCTGGCGCAACAGCTGTCCCAGTCGCTCCTCGGTAGCTCTCAGCAACGTGCTCATTCTCACCACGAAATTGCCGGCAGCCATCTCGGAGGGAAGCCGCCTCAATCCGCTCGACATCTGCCGGTCCAACGCCATGAAGCGAGCTCGCAGCTCCTCGTCGATGATCCACTCGGACAGTTGGCGGACGCGCCTCGAGCACTCCAAGAGCTCCAGCTCGACAGCGGGTGCGCGCGGGGGGCGTTGCCATACCCCGGTGCGCTTTGCGGTCATGACGTCTGAATGGTGCAGGCGTCCGACCGTCAGCACGTAGAGAGCGAGCGCCTCCTGGAAGTCGGTCAGACCCTGGCGGCGACCATCCTCCCGACGCTCCTGCCGCGCCTCGACCTTCGCCGCCTGATCCTGCCGGCCGCGCACCACCTGGCTGGCCGTTCCACCGACGAACCCGACTACGGCCCCGCCTAAAGTGAGGCTGCCCGTCGTGAGCGCCGTCGCATCAAGCACTTCGTGGCCGATCATAGGCCAAGTCGGCGCCGCCTGTAACCGTTGCTTCCCGGCCCGCTGACAGAGCTGCGTTCAGCTGTACCGTGGCCGTCTGGGGGAGCGCCCTTGAAGTCGGTCGGGAACGAGCGCTATTCGGTCGAACGGAACCCGTTCGCTTCGGCCCATCCAGCCGCGACGACCCTCGATCGCGTCAAGGGCTCCACCAGTGAGGCAGTGACGGAAGAGGTCGGTGCTGCGGGGGAATTGGCGCTATGACTCGCGAGCGGAGTCGCCAGCGGCGACGTCCGCTGGCGGGGGTTTGCCGGCCGCCCGGCGAAAGGCTCTCTCGCGAAGCGCCTGCACCTGCCGTCTCAGATTGCCGCCGTCTACCACCATCGGGGTGACCCGCTTGCGATCCCGGCGCCGGACCCGTTCTTGCTCTGCTGGGTTCAACTCTTCCATTCCTCGATCGTATCCCCTGGACGGGGCCGGCATTTCCGGGCCGGCTAGCTCAGCTGATCGGTTGGGTCGGTCGCACCAGGAAGATCCAGACGTCCCAGATGATGTGGCTCGCGACCAGTGCCGGCATCGGCGCCCCGGCGGCAGCTAGCCCGGACCACGCAGCTCCCGCGATCGCGGCGGCCCCGACAAGGGTGGGATTACCTGTGCAGATGTGGGCGCCACCGTACATGGCGGCGGAGATCGCGGCCCCCTTGGTGGCTCCGAACCGCTCGGCGAGCGAATCCTGCAGCAGACCTCGCCAGAAGAGCTCCTCCGCCGGAGCGATCACCAGAGCCAGGCGGAGTGCCAGTTCGGCACGAGGTCGGAGTCGGCGCAGCGCATAAATGTTTCCGATGTCCTGGTCCCCGCTGGGCATGACCACCCTGGCGGCTCGGTCACCCACGGTGAAGACCCCATACAAGCCGGCGGCGATCGCTGTGCCGAGGGCCACATCGCGCGCGCTCCAGCGCTGGCGGCGCAGCCTCGGACTGCCCAGCAGAGAAACCGCACCGAGGACGGTGGCCGTGCCGGTCATCCGCTGCCAGAAGCGCGGCCGGGGGCCGCGAAACGTGGCGGCAAAGGCCAGGTAGGCGAAGGCCGAGCCCGCCAGCGCCAGCCGCTCCCGCGGTCGCTCCGGAACGCGCACCGTCACCGGCTCAGCCACCCGGGTGCCAGACGACGCTGATGGCGATTCCGGCGACCAGCAACAATCCGAAGCCGGCGTGGAGCTGGGCGGTCTCCAGGTCGATCATGGCGATGGCCCGCTGCTGGCCGGAGGCGCCCATCTGAGAGGCGTTGAGAGCGCGCACCAGCAACGGCAGAGACAGCAGGGCCAGCAGGCTGAGCCGAGGCAGCAGCCCTACGGCGACGGTCGTAGCCAGGACGACAAAGGCGCCCACCAGCAGAACCACGTAGAGGTGGTGGGCAAAGCGGCGGCCGGTTCTGATCGACACCGTGCTGATCCCCGCCCGGGCGTCCTCGCCGATGTCTCTCCACTCGTTGCCATGGAGGATAGCGGTCACCAGGAGACCGATCGGGAGACTCACCGCGCCGGCGGCCCACGAGAGGTGTCCGGTGATGGTGTAGTAGGCACCCAGGACCATCAGTGGCCCCATCAGCAAAAAGACCAGAGGCAGGCCCGCAGCGCGGTACTTGTACTGCAGCGGAGGGGCCGTGTAGCCCCAGCCTCCGATCAAACCGATGGCTCCGATGACGGCTAGCGGCCAGCCTCGCGTCAGGATGAGCACCAAGCCGATCAGCGTCGCCACCAGAAAGGCGGTGCCCACGAGCACGAACGCCTCCTTTTCCCGGACCCGGCCGGTGAGCAGCGCCTGACTGGCCCGGGGCGAGGTGATGGCGTCGATCCCCTTGCGAACGTCGTAGATCTCGTTGGTCACGTTGGTGCCCACCTGGAGCAGCACCGCGCCCAGCAGGACCAGCGCAAAAAGTGGCCAGCTGAACTGCCGCTGGACCGCCGCCAGGGCGGCCGCCGTCGAGACCGGCACGATGGAAGCAGTGAGGGCAAAGGGTCTGGTGATCTCGAGCCACCCCCGTGCCCGGCGCCGGAGGCCGATCCGGTCGGTGGACTCGACCGCCCGCCGACGTCCGGATCCCCAGGCGGGAGCCACGGCTCCCGCGGAGCCGTATAGCGCGGCTGCCTCGATGACCGCCACCACTTGGGCCTCCTCCTGGACGATCGGCTGGAGGATGGGGAGGTCCATCCCAGCTTCGCGGAACCGTTCGGCTCCAGCAGCCACCTCCTCTCGGGTCCCGCAGAGCAGAAAGGCTTCCACCAGTTCGTCGGGTATCAGCTGGGCGGCCCCGTGGTAGTCCTCCGCTCTCCACGCTGCCAGGATCGGCTGACGCAAGGCCGGATCCATCCCCGTGCGGCGCATGGCGACGTCCGTCTGCACGGCCAGCATGTAGATCGCGAACGGCTCGCGCTTGGCGCGGTCCAGTGCCGCTCGGCGGCTACTGTCGATCAGGGACAGGAGGTAGCCACCAACCACCACCGAGCCCGGGTCACGGCCGGCCGCCTCGGCCGCGGCTTTGATCCGCCGAGCCGCCAGTGCCACCGCCTCCACCGGCTCGGCCGGTCGGGCCAGGTAGCCGTCCGCGGTTCGACCGGCCAGTTCATGGAACGCCTTCCGGTAACCTGCCGCCCAGATCGGTACCTGGTGCACCGGCGGAAACATCGGCTCCACGTCGGGCACTCCAGGGGGTCCGAGAGTCAGCCGTTCGCCTCGCCAGAGCTGGCGTAGCTCGACCATCGTCTGTTCCACCTTGGCGATGGCATCGTCGGGCTGGTAAGGGATCCCCATTTGAGCCAGGCGTAAAGGCAAGGCCGTTCCCAGGGCCAGGGTGATTCTGCCCGGCGCCAGATCGTCCAGCGCGCTCACGGTCATCGCCAGCACCACCTGGTTTCGGGTGCTCGGGTTGAGCGCGCCCAGGCACACCCGCAGCCGCGGCACCGAGGTGGCGACTGCGGTGGCATACGTGACCGCGTCCCTGGCGAAGTACGACTCGTGGAACCAGATCGAGTCCAGTCCCGCCCTTTCCGCGAGCTCGGCCTGCCGGACGGCGTCTCGCACGTCGCTCTGGGCGTTGAGTCCCAGGCCGACCGAGCGCGCCAGTACGGGCATTTCCGACCTCCTCGCCGAGCCATCTCAGGTCCAGTGGGGGCCCTGAGTTCCATGCCGCCCGGATGAAGGGTAGCCGGTACCGGCGCCCCACTGGCGCCAAGCCGCTCGTCGCTGCGGTCCGGCGACGGACAGTAGGTTCAGCCGGGTGCCAGCACCACCAGGGGAAGTGGTCGCTCAGTCCGGGTCTGGTAGCCGTCGAAACGCTGGTGATTGTGGTCGTTCACCAAGCGCCAGAGCCGGGCGTACTCGAGGTCGCCTCGCTCCACGATCGCCGCCCGCGCCGTCATCTTGGCGCGAGCCACCTGAATCTCCACCAGCGGCTGAGTGCGCAGATTCAGCAGCCAGGCAGGCGGTCGGTCGGCCCCGCCGTTCGAGGCCACCAACACGTACGTGGCGCCGTCCTTCGCGTACACCACGGCATTGGTGCGGCGTGCGCCCGTGTGGCGCCCGGTGGTTCCCAGCAGAAGCGTCGAGACGCCGATCATGTGATGGCCGACCCAACCATCGCTCTGACGGTAGGCCCAGGAGTGGAAGCGCAGGAACGTACCCAGCAAATTGACGGTCATGGCCACGATCGCGGAAGTATAGCCAGCCGAGTTCTGCCGTAGGGCGGCTCTGCGTCAATCCAAAAAGATCACCAGAGCCGTGCGGTCGTCCCGCTTGCGCGCGATTTCCACTAACTTCTCTGCCGCGCCCTGCGGATCGTCACCGGCGATGGCCGCCGCCAGGTCCTGCTCGGTCAGTAGATCGGGCACGAAGTCACCGGTGATGCCATCAGTAACCAACAGCAATTTATCCCCCGAACTGAGGCGGAGGGTTCCCTGCTGGGGCGCCACTGACAGACCTTGGCGGTCTGGGCCTTCGCCTAAGGCATTGAAGAGGATGTTTCCCTCGCCTTCGTCCACGGTGATCTGCGTCAACGTCGAGCCGCCCGCCGGCTGGTGGTAGAGGCGCGAGTCACCGACGGAGACATACAGCAACTGTGCGCCCAACACCCAAGCGACCACGGCCGTGGTACAGCCCAGGGCCTGCTCTCTGATCAGAGTCTCCGCCCGAGCGCTGCCCGCCACAATCGCATCCAAGGGCGGTTGGTTGCCCGCCCGACAGACTTCGGCGATGACCTCCGCAGCCAACTGAGCTGCTTCCCCGCTCCTGGCGAATTCACCGACGCCATCAAAGACGCCGAAAAGGCCCAGTTTCAGGTCGACTAGGGAGCGGTCCTGATGATGCAAGGGGCGCTCCGCCAGTCCGACGCGCCAGGCCAGGGACGCGTCAGCCATGCGGAACTCTGACTCTGGCCCCGCCGGTGTTGGTTTAATCACCGAGGTCTCGCAAGGTACCACCTTTCCGAAACATCACTTGGTGGCGATAAAAACACACAGATGTGCCGCAGCGAACGAAAGGGGTAGGGCTGCTCGGGGGCCATCACTGGACCCGCGAGCCCAACATACGCGTCCAGGTAGGTCTGAAGACTTCCCCGGTCGTCCCAGAGAGCCTCGCTGTGGGTCACTTATTGTCTGACGTCGGCGAAGTGGGCGCTCACCTGGGCCATTCCGGACTCCGCGCCGAATCCCTCCGCATCCCACGTTACGCCGGTGGCTCGCCAGACCTCCTGCAGGTGATCGGCGAAGTTGTACATACCCACAAACCGACCCCCTGGGAAGAGGACCCGGGCGAGCTCCTTGATTCCGCGATCCCGGTCGGGCAGGTGGAACAGCGTCCAGTTGCAGATCACGACGTCGAAATCACAGTCGGGAAAGGGAAGGCTTTCGATCTCGGCCAACTGAGCCTCCAGACCGTGCGACCGCGCCGCCGCGACTGCGGCCGGCGACGAGTCAACGCAGACGAGTTGCGGCGCCGCGATGAGCGCCGCAAACTCGCCGGTGCCGCAGCCGGCCTCCAGCACTCGTTCGGGACGACTCTCGGCGATCGCTGACAGCGCCACTGTCCACTCCAGTTGACCGGTAAGCCGGGCGGTTCGGTCCAGCCGTCGCAGTGCGACTCTGTCCATCGTGGCGTATTCGCGGGCCACCAGCCTGGGATCGTCCTGGTGCACCACCCACCCGCTGATCTATTAGTGTCGTCGGACGCCGGATGACGTCCGGTGCCCAGGCTAGCGACTATGCCCTGAGGGGACTAGTGCTCTCGGCGCCGAACGCTCGGAAACGGCAGTTCGCCTTGGGCCTTTTTCGCTGGCCGCGGGACCCACGTGCAAGAGCTGTCGGGAACGTTACGAAGAAGGTGACCCGAGCCCGCCGTCGTCCCCCGGGCTGAGTCCGCCCGAGCCCTGGGCCGACGCCTCGAGCTCAGAAGTCGAGAGCAAAGCCAAGATCGCCGCCACTGCCAGAAGGGGCACCTGGGCCATATATTCGTCCAGGCTGCGCCAGCTGAGCCAGAACCCCGTGAGCATGATGACTCCGGCTGATACCCGCCACGCTGGTCGGCGCCATCCCCAGAGCAAGATTAGGGCCATCGCCACTGCGCTCATGCCCAGCATCAAGTCGGGAGGTGGTGAAGTTACGAGCCTCTGCAGAACCAGCAGGACCGGGCCGTAACCGAGCGGGAATGTGGGAGCGGCCAGGTTGTGCCAGATGGTGGGGATGGCGTCCGGATACCGAAACAACCAGGGAACCACTCCGATGACCACCGCCGCTACCAGGCTGAGTAGCCGTCGAGACTGCCCCGGCCGCCCCAGGCCGATTAGCAGATATGCGGGGAGAAAGAATAGAGCCAGTTCGTTGGAGGCGATCGCTACACCGAGGCATGCTCCTGAGAGGACCGGGCGCCTTATCCAGAGCACGGACAGCGCCATCAATAGGTAGGCGACCGACTCGGCGTTGCCGAAACTGGCGAAGTTGATTGCCGACCCGGGAATGTAGTAGGTGGCGAGGAACGCGGCCACCGCCGCGGCCCAGAGCGGTCCGGCCGCGGCCCCCAGCAGCACCGCAAAGATGGCCGCCGCCAGCAGAGTCCAGAGTGCCCGCACCTGTGATGAGTCGTGGGCCACCGGTAGCATTACCGCGAGGTCGAGGGGAGGTTTGGCGAGCCCCGAGAACAGCGTCTGGGTGCCCCCATGGTGGATGGCGGTCGCGACCGCCGCCTGGATCTGGTCAGGACTCGGGTAGCCCTCGATCCCGGCCAGCGTTCCCTTCCGCAGCGGGGTGGCCAGGGTTGTCGGGAGCCCCAGTTGGCGTAAGCAGTTGACCTCCTTGATTCGGTAGGGGTTTCGTCCGGCCTCGATCGCCCGGGCGCCGCAGACGGCCATCGCGTTGGCGTCGTCGATCCGCTGGTTGGCGGTTGGCATCGACCGGACGATCGTGGCCGAGACCAGCCCGGCGAGGACGACGAGCAGCAGTGGCGCCAGCACCGCTGCCCGGCCCGGGCGCGCCCGGCGGATCCACTCAGGAAGCGCAGCCCTACAGCTGAGAGCGACCAAGACCACGAAGAGTAGGAATGAGATGAACTGCAGCGCATCGCTGGCGATTGCAGCGCCTCGTCCGGGGATCCGGGCGGACAGCCAGCTCCAGTTGGCGAATTTGAAGGCGGCCAGCGCCATCGCAATCAGCGCTAGCCGGTCTGCCGCGATCGGCTGGAGGCGCTTCCCGCCGAGGACCCAGTCGCGCAACCGTGCCAACGCGGTCAACCCAAAGTCGCCTCCTTTGACCCCCGATGCAGAGACCAGCCGCCAGGCAGTCGATTGCTCGGCCGCACCGTGGCGCTCGAATCCCGGCCAGCGTGCTCTCGAAGGCAGTCTCGGAGCTAGACCTTAGAGAACGCTGGGCGCTGAATGTAGCGCCGATCTCAGGACCGGTGGCCTACGCGCCGTTGGACCTGCGGCTTCCGCGACTCCGGTGCCCCGGCGCCTGCGTGGGGTCGCCACCAGCATCCAAGCCTTTTCCAAGGGCGCCGGCGGAATACTGCGCTGGCACTCGCCGCGGAAGGGCACTCGGGGTAGACGGCTGGTGCTCTGACCGGCGGCACATCTGCCTACTGACCAGGCGACTCAAGGGGGAACTTCATGGACATCACCGCGTTAGTCGAGGGGCCGGTTCCGAGTGATCCGACGACCAAGCCTAGGAGGGTGCTCCGACGGGTGGGTACCCTCTCTCTCCTCCTGGCCTTTTACAGCCTCCTGGCAAGAGATGTCGGCGACTTCCTGGTGGCTCTGGTGGTAGGCGTGGTCTGCCTCGCGCCGTGGGCAGTGGCGAGGTGGAACTTCACTCAAGTTCGGCGAAGTGACCTGGCGTCCGCGGCGGCGCTCGGGCAGGAGCTACGGGCTCATCAGGTCCCGACCCCGGTCACACCCACGAGACTCAGCCCGGAGGACAACCACCTCGAGCCGGGCGAGCAGTTGTACGTCGACGGCGTGAAGGCGCAGTTCCTCTCGTTCTACGGGGATCCCGTCGTGATCCAGTCGGGGATGTTCATCGCCATCGGCTCGCCGATCGCTTGGGCGTTCACGATCATCGGCAATCTCATGTTCTGGAGTCATGCCCGCAAGAAGCGCAAAGCTGCCGCTCCGCGCTGGCGCGACCCGGAGCCGGCCCAGGTATGGGTCACCGATCGGCGATTCATCGTCCACGCCCTGAAGGGTGGCCAGAGCTGGCTGCAGCTCCGCTACGAAACTTTGGGTCCGTCAGCCCTGGATCGGGATGGCATTGTCCTTCAGATACCGAACGAACCCCTGCCGGCCAAGCTTCGGGTGCGGGCCCCCGGCGTGATCTACGTGCTCTACCGGTACTTCGCGACGGGGCAGGTCTTCACCGTGACCTCGCCGTGGTGGTACGGGCACCTACCCATCGGGGCTCCGGGACTGCGAGCGGGAACTGATGGCTGACGGCTGAGGGGCCCGCCCTCTCCCTCAACCAGGCGGGTAGGGCCGCTTGGTCGAGGGAGGGTATCGACGCGGCGTCGTGACGAGCGGATCGCTGACCCGGGACAGCGATCCGCTCGCTCCGTCGCCCAGTGGCGAGCGAGCCCCGCGAGCAGGAGGGCCAATTGGCCCAGGTCTGCCCTACCGCTCGTCCCAGCGCTGGGCCAGCTAGCCGACCGCATCTGGCATCCTGTTGCCGCACGGTGCCACGATCCGCCAGTCGATGATCGTGGAGCAGGACCCCGTCTCAAACGACGGAAAACTTGAAGTGACTTCGGAGGTCGATGGGTGGCACGCAATTCGACGGGCGGGCGGGGGAGCGCCAGCCACGATCACTCCCGCGCCGGTGCCGGCCACCCGATGTCGGCTGACGCGGATCGGCGCTACATCTACGCTGCACTCTGCCTGATCGTCGCCTTTATGGCCTTCGAGGTGATCGCCGCGATATTCGCGGGGTCGCTGGCGCTTCTGGCTGACGCCGGTCACATGCTCACCGACGTCGGGGCCCTCGCCGGAGCGCTGTGGGCCAGCTACCTAGCCGCCCGACCGTCCAGCAACCGATTCAGCTTCGGGCTCAAGCGGGCTGAGGTTCTGGCCGCTGCCATCAATGGGGTGACCCTGCTGGTGGTCGCCGTCCTAATCGGTATCGCCGGTGTGGACCACCTGGTCGCACCCCATCCAGTTCACGGGCTGACCCTGCTGATCGTGGCGGGAGTGGGCGTCGCGGTCAACCTGACGGCGGTTCGAGTCCTGGCGAGAGCCAATCATGCTTCGATGAGCATCCAAGGAGTCTCGGCTCACGTCCTCACGGACCTGTACGCCTTCATCGCCACCGTGGTCGCCGGGATCGTCATTCTGCAATTCGGTTTTGTCCGGGCTGATGCGATCGCCTCCCTGGTTGTGGTCGGCCTCATGCTGCGGGCCGCCTGGAGGCTGCTGATCGGGTCGGGCCGGATCCTGCTCGAGGGCACGCCGGCCACGGTTGACCTCGACTTGGTGCGCCGCCACCTGACGGCGCTACCAGACGTCCTGGCCGTCCACGAGGTCCATGCGTGGACCCTAACGTCAGACCTGCCCGTGCTCTCGGCCCACGTCATCGTCTCCGACGCATGCCTGAGCGACGGCAGCTCCGGCACCGTCATCGACCGTCTCCAGGAGTGCTTGGCCGGCCACTTCGATGTCGAGCACTCGACCTTTCAGCTCGAGCCCGCCACCCATGCGGACCACGAGCTCCCTCAGCACTCTTGAAGTGGCGGCGCCCCCAAGCTGCGTCTGGATCGCGGCACTGTGCCGGGCTGCGGCGCGGCGCAGTTTGCGCTTGTGCTCATGGCCGGATCTCTGTTCATTGGCCAGATCGTTAGCGAGGAACCGATGGGAATGTATATCGGATCAACCGTAATTAATACCGGCGACGTTGACAGAGCCATCACATTCTGGACCGCTGCCCTAGGGTACGTGGTGCGCGACGCAGATCCGAGCTTTGCGGTGTTGAC
>Ga0307373_10014564_pt1 | contig 10804 bp, 9 predicted proteins | sample OX2MG_FD_202534 | JGI IMG/M metagenome (GOLD analysis project Ga0307373, IMG submission 202534) | Soil microbial communities from Risofladan, Vaasa, Finland - OX-2 | ecosystem: Environmental > Terrestrial > Soil > Coastal area > Acid sulfate soil | place: Finland: Risofladan, Vaasa | collected... | reverse complement strand
CAGGCCGGAACGATCAGCGAAGAAGAATACGCGCGCGAGCACCAGCGCACCGAAAAGATTTTGCGCGATTTCGTGAAGGGCTGAGCGTATCGCCTTGGCGACTCCGCATCCGAAAACTTCGCTGGGCGTCTCATCGCTTGGCGTGTCATCGCTTGGCGTATCATTCGACCAAATCGAAAAGCGTTACGGCGCATTTGTCGCCCTTCGCCGCGTTTCGCTTGCAATAGCGCCCGGCGAATGCGTCGCCTTGCTCGGCCCGAACGGTTCGGGCAAAACCACTCTCCTCAAAATGGCTGCGCTCTTGGCCCGTCCCACCTCGGGACGCGTCACATTCACCGGCGACGCAGCCGCCGGCACTGACCGCCTCGCCCTCAAGCGCCAAATCGGCTTGGTCGGTCACAATATTCTCGTCTACGACGAACTCACGGCAAAAGAAAACCTCGAATTCTTCGCGCGCCTTTACGATTTGGAAGCTCCAGCCAGGCGTGCAGCCGAAGCTCTCGACGCCGTCGGCCTCGCATTGCGCGCCGATTATCTTGTCCGCACATTCTCGCGCGGCATGCGTCAAAGACTCGCCATCGCGCGCGCGCTATTGCCATCCCCAAGCCTTTTGCTCTTCGATGAACCTGCCGCGGGCCTCGACCGCCAGGGCGTCGCATGGCTTTCGGGAACTTTGCGCCGTCTGCGCGCGGAAGGCCGCACCATCGTCATGAGCACGCACGCGCGCAACGAGTCGCTCGATATTTTCACTCGCGCGGTCGCCATTGCAAACGGCCGCGTCGAGCGCGACACCGGCCCCGGCGGAAATCCAGCGCCCCTATTCAATGAAATGCGGGCTGAATCTTGATGAACGCCGCGCGCGCCGCCTCGATTGTCCTTGGCAGGGAAATCCGCGCCGAAATGCGCACGCGCGAACTCCTGCAGACCACCATCGTCTTCGCCGTAATCGTCGTCTTGCTTTTCAATTTCGCCTTCGAGCCCAGCGCCGGCGAAGCGCGCCGCTTCGGTCCCGGCCTCATCTGGATCGCGTTGCTTTTTTCAGCGTCGTTGATGCTCAATCCTTCGTTTGCGCGCGAACAATCGAACGACACGATTTACGCCCTGCGCATGGCGCCCGCAAGCTCCTTCGCGATTCTGCTCGGCAAGACGCTCGCGAATTTGCTGTTCCTCTGCATCACGGAACTGATTCTGCTGCCCGTTTTTTCGGTTCTCTACAATGTCCCGCTGCTGCCGGTGATTGGCCGCCTCGCGCTCGTTCTTTTCCTCGGCACATTTGGAATCGTCGTCGTAGGCACCGTTTTCTCCGCTCTTGCCGCGCAAGCGCGCCTGCGCGAACTGCTTCTCCCGCTTTTATTATTGCCAGTGCTCATCCCGCTTCTGTTTGCCTCGGTGGAAGCCACTGCGGGGCTGTTGGGAGATTCGCCCACGCTCGATCGCACATGGATGGCTGTCCTCATCGCCTTCGACGTGGTATTTTTTACGGCTTCATGGTTGCTGTGCGATTATCTGTTGGAGGAATAGCCGCGAAATGAAACGCTACGGAATCGCGAACGTCGTGACGGCGCTGCTGCTTTTCTTCGCCGGATACGCCGCGCTGTTCATTGCGCCCGATGAAGCCACCATGCACGCCATCCAGCGCATTTTTTATTTCCACGCATCGTCCGGCTGGGCCGCCATGGAAGCGTCGCTGATCGTCTTCGTTGCCAACGTCGCCTATCTCGCCAAGCGCAATCCGCAATGGGATTGGCTCGCCGTTTCCGCCGCCGAAGTCAGCCTCGCCTTTTGGAGCGTGATGCTCGTCACCGGCCCGATTTGGGCTCATCCCGTTTGGGGCGTGTGGTGGACTTGGGATTGGCGTCTGACTCTGACGCTCATTCTCTGGATTTTGTACGTCGCGTATCTGATTTTGCGCACTCTCGTCACTGATCCCGAGCGCCGCGCCGTCTTCTCCGCCATTTTCGGCATTTTTGTTTTTCTCGGCGTTCCGCTCGACTATCTGTCCATTCGCATTTGGCGCACGCAACACCCGCAACCCGTTGTATTCGGCGGACCCAACTCAGGTCTCGATCCCACCATGTTGAAAGTTTTTTTCTATTGCAGCGGCGTGATGACGCTGCTGATGATCTTGCTCGTGCGCCAGCGTTACAAACTCGAGCGCCTGCGCTACCAGACGGAAGAGCTGCGCCTCGCTGTCGAAGAGCATGCCGATGCACGCGCGGCTGCCCCCGGACTCAGGGCAGGGAAGCCATAACAAGTTTCTTGAGACTGTTTGCTAACAAGGAGCGCTGCAATGCAAAATTTCGGGAGCCTGTTCGCCGCATACATCGCCGTCTGGGCCATATTTTTTATCTATGATTTCACCATCGCCCGCCGCATGGCGCGCATCGAAAAGGAGCTGGCCCAGGTCAAGCGGCAGTTAGGCCACCAGTAGCAAGTCCGGATCACCGGTGCATCTCCGGCGTTCTACGACAAAAGCAGCCCTTAAGTTAAGCTCGTCATTCCGAGGAGCTGCGCGACGAGGAATCTACTTTTCTCTCTCGCCTGAGGTCGCCAAACATTAACCATGCCACCACGCAAAAAAATCGGCGTCGTACTATTCCAGTTGGGCGGGCCGGACACTCTGGACGCGGTCGAGCCTTTCCTCTATAACCTTTTCTGCGATCCCGAAATCATCAATTTCATGGGTGCGGGACTCGCCCGCAAGCCTCTCGCAAAATTCATCGCTCGCCGCCGTTCAGAAATCGTCCGCGAACATTACGCCGCCATCGGAGGCCGCTCGCCCATCGTTGAACTCACTAATCGCCAGGCAAGCGCCCTCGCCACGTCGCTTGAGCCCGAGTTTGACGCCACAGTCGTCGTCGCCATGCGCTATTGGCACCCGCTCACTGCCGAAGCGATCGCCAAACTTCAAGGCCTCGCTCTCGACGAAGTGATTCTCCTGCCGCTCTACCCGCATTATTCGTTCGCGACAACAGGAAGCAGCTTAAAGGAATGGCAGCGCCTTTATCGAGCGGATAAAGCCCGGAAAGCGCCTTCCGTAAAAATGGTGAACGACTTTCACGATCACCCTCTCTACATCGCCGCACTCGTGGAACGCATCAACGAAGCGCTTCAAGGATTGTCGCGGCCGGACGAAATTCACCTCGTTTTCAGCGCCCACGGATTGCCCATGAGCCTTGTCGAAAAGGGCGACCCGTATCCGAAGCAAATCGAGACCACCGTCAATCTGGTAAGAGAATCCGGAGCGTGGAAGAATCCCTCTACTTTGTGCTATCAGAGCCGCGTCGGCAAACAGAAATGGCTCGAGCCGTCGCTCACGCAAACCATCGAAAAACTCGCGAACTCCGGCGTCTGCCGCATGCTCGTGATCCCCGTATCTTTCGTCACCGAACACATCGAGACGCTGCACGAAATCAATATCGAAGCGCGCGAAGAAGCCGAAGCGCTCGGCGTCGCCGAATTTCGCATGATGCCCTCGCTCAACGATTCCCCCACCTTCATCCGCGCCCTGGCCGACCTCGTCCAGCAAGCCGCCGGCGATATGTCGTGATGCGAACCTCGTAGATTTTTATGCGCGAGAGCGCTTGACACCAGTTGCCGCGCATCATATAAAAGTAGCTTCGAAAACGTACTTATAGAATTTATTTTTAATACTTCGAGCAAGCGAAGCAGTTAATCCCGATGCCGGAAAACATTCAGCCGAAGACTGCTGAAAAATCTAGCCCCGCGGCGGCGCCTTCAGCGCCCGTGAAATCGAATTCTTCCGATTCTCCCGAGGCCGTCAACCACATGCGCCGCAGGCTCATCTGGACGGGCATCTGGGGATACCTCGGCGTCAATCTCCTGATGTTTTTGCGCTATTTTTTCCCGCGCGCCCTCTTCGAGCCTCCCACGGTCTTCAACGCGGGCTATGTCGCCGATTACAGTCTCGGCGTTGACCAGCGCTTCCTGCAATCCGAGCGCTGCTGGGTGGTGCGCGAGCCGGGACGCCTCTTCGTGATTTTCGCCCAGTGCACTCATCTGGGCTGCACGCCGGACTGGGAGCCGTCACAGAATATTTTCCATTGCCCGTGCCACGGCAGCGAGTATGACAGCGAAGGTGTAAACTTCGCCGGGCCCGCGCCGCGTCCCATGGACCGCTGCCACATTATTCTCGATCCATCGAATCAGATTGTTGTGGACACCAGCCAGCGCTACATTCAGGACCCGGCGGCTGGCACGAATCAGTTCAACGATACGGGCGCGTACATCAGCGCCTAATTTCAGTCAGCAGGGAAGAGGCCCCCGAAATGGCGGATGAAGGCGGAGAGAGCGGCCGCAAGCAGGGCGTTCTCGAAGACATAAAAGAGAAGACGCGTGAGCTGGGCGAAACGCTCAAGGTAAAAGCTCGCGAACAGGCCGAAGAGCTGAAGAAGCCCGAGGAAACTCAGCTCTATCGCGCGATTTTCCGCATCAAGCACAATGACGAGCCGCGCAACCGCGCCCTCTCAACGCTCAATAATCTTTTCTTCCACATTCATCCCGCCAAGGTCAATCGCGACGCCACGCGTTATGAGTACACATGGGGCATGGGCGGGATCACTTTTTATTTGTTCATCGTCCTCGTTTTCACGGGCGTGCTGCTGATGTTTTATTACCACCCCACGAAAGTTCAGGCGTTTCGCGACATTCTTTATCTCGAAAACGACGTTCCCTTCGGCCAGCTCCTTCGCAACATGCACCGCTGGGCCGCTCACTTGATGGTCATGGCCGTCTGGCTGCACATGTTCCGCGTTTTCATGTCCGGCTCTTACAAGCGCCCGCGCGAATTCAATTGGTGCATCGGCGTCCTCCTGATGGTCTTGACGTTGCTCCTCTCGTTCACTGGCTATCTGCTTCCTGACGATCAGTTGGGATTCTGGGCCGTCACCGTGGGAACCAACATGGCGCGCGCGACTCCTTTGTTAGGCAGCCAGGGACCTTTCGGTCCGCAATTAGGCATGACCGCCTACAACGACGTGCGCTTTGGCCTTCTCGGCGGCTCCATCGTGGATGCCAACGCGCTTCTTCGCGCCTACATTTGGCACTGCATCGCGATTCCGCTGATCGCCTCGGTTTTCATGGGTGTGCATTTCTGGCGCGTTCGCAAGGACGGCGGAATCTCCGGCCCCTCGCCCGTAATGCTGGAGTCGGAAACCAAAGTATGAGGCCGTCTTTATATCGGAGTTTTGCGCCTTGTCATGCCGAGGAACTTGCCTGCCGACGGCAGACCACGCGACGCGCATTTTGCGTCCCGACGATTCGTGTCGGGACGAGGTCCGGTCCGGTGCATCAGCGTAAGGGCACGGCTTTAGCCGTGCCGCACCCGGTGCAAGTTATTGCGGCTTTAGCCGCCGAGGTTCGTTGGTGGAGTCCGTCACAACCGAGGCCGGACAATCCGATTTTTTTGTAAAGCAATGCCAAGGACAAACGTGGAATCCAAAAGCGCAGGAACTAACTGACAATGTTCGGTGACTGGCACCAACTCTGGGTCATCATCTCCACGCCCGACAATATCCCCATTGTCGCGATGCTCCTTTTCGTCCCGTTTTTCACTTGGCTTGCCTTTCACAATGCTCTGGCGAACGACCGCCTCATCGCGCAACTCGAGGGCGACCCGCAACTCGCGCGCACGCATCACCGCACCACCTATCCTTACAGTTCCCGCTGGGAACGCGAGCTGCACACGAATCCGTTCCTCATGCGCAAAGAATTGCTTGCGGCCATCATCATCACCATCATCCTGATGGTCTGGGCGCTCACAATGAATGCGCCGCTCGAAGAACCCGCCAACGCCAGCGTCACCATGAATCCCGCGAAGGCTCCGTGGTATTTCCTCGGCCTTCAGGAAATGCTGGAATATTTTGACCCTTGGATCGCCGGCGTCATCGTTCCCACGCTGATTATTGTCGGCCTCATGGCCATTCCTTTTATCGACGCAAATCCGCTCGGCAACGGCTACTACACCTACAAGCAGCGCCGCTTCGCGATCTGGACTTTCCTGATCGGGTTCGAGGCCATCTGGATGGTCCTGGTGTCCATCGGCACGTTTATTCGCGGCCCTGGCTTCATGTGGTATTGGCCCACCCAAACTTGGGACCCGGATCGCGTGGAATTCAACGTTAACCGGAACCTCGACCAGATTTTCGGCGTCAATGGGCACTGGCTCGCCCACATCTTGCCCGCTGCATGGAAACCCGAGGCCTTGATCATTGCCCGCGGCCTTTTCGGGATCATTCCCATGGTGCTCTATGGAATCCTCGCCGCGCTGCTCGTTCACTGGATCTGCACGCGCACCGACTACAGCCGGAAGATTTACCGCAAGATGAGCCTGGTTCAGACCGTCACCATGTACATCTTTCTCATCACCATGCTCTTTCTGCCGGTCACCATTTTCCTCCGGCTCGTGTTCCGCATTAAATATGTTTGGGAGACGCCGTGGTTCAGCATCTAGCGTTTAGAAGCCGACCCATGAGCGGCCTTCGTCAGGGCAAGGCTTCAGCCGTGCCGAAAAGCTCCGAAAATTCAGGGGTTTTAACCCCTGAGGCGGGCACGATCCTAGGTAAAGGCAGTTACAAGATAGGTTCTAGTCGTAAAAGACTCTCGTTGTCATTCCGGGGAGCCCCGCGACGAGCCTGCCTGCCGCAGGCAGGGAATCTGCATTTTCTTCTGAAGGAGATTGCGTTTGCCTGAACTGCTGCCCGATGATCCGATAAAAAGCCGCTCGTACGCCAACGTGATTTTGATCGCGGTGTTCGTGCTTTTGTTGTGCGTCACTTGGGCGCTGTACCAGGAGTTCGTCGGCCTCCGCCCCTGGCGCGGATATCAGCAGCATTTCGCATCCTCCTACTCCGGCTATCTGCAAAAACAAATCCGCGCGCGCGACGCCGCGGAAAAATCCGTCTATTCGTCTCCCGACTATCAAAAACTCAAAGCCACTCTCGATCAAGCCCAGGCCGCCGCCACGCCGCAAGACGCCGCGATTCACCAGCAAATCGCCGTCGTCGACGAGCAGCGCGCCGCCATGCTTCCTTACTTCCAGACCGACCGCAGTTTCGTCGGCTCGCTCATTTACGATTACGAAATTATTCCCAACACCGCCTCTTACCGCCGCGAAAAGCAAAGCAAGTTCAAGGATGTCCAGGAAGCTGAAGCCAGAACCTACAGCGTCGATTGGCCCGAAGGCGGCGGCAAGACCGTTGAGAGAAAGCTCAATTACAATCAGCTCAACGATACATTCAATCAATTGCTCGACCAAAAAGCGCAACTCACCGCCAAGGAAGGCGACGTTGATAAGCCCGTCAAAGATGCGCAAGACGCCATGGCGAAATATCTCGCCGACAGACTTCCCGGCTTGAATGCTGCGCAACTCAAAGGCCTGCTCAATACCGTCCAGTCCATGGATGTATCGCTGATTCAAATCAATGTGAACCCGCCGGGCCATGAGATCAACGATGTCGGCGGCGTCGGTCTCACGGATCGCTGCCAGTCCTGCCACGTTGGCATGGATCCCACATTCGTACCGCCTGCGTTGAAGCTCACCAAGGCCGATCTCGGCTTGCAAAAAAGCAAAAACGCTCCTTTTTCGAGCCACCCCGATCAGCAGCTACTCGTTTGGCATCCGCTCGATAAATTCGGCTGCTCGCCGTGCCACGGTGGAAACGGCCGCGCGCTCGACACCGTCGAGACGGCTCACGGCCGTTACGAGCACTGGCTCTGGCCCCTCTATTACCCGGAAAATTACGACGCCGGCTGCCAGCAATGCCATTCCGCTGACGCATGGACAGAGCACGCTCCCGTTCTCAACGAAGCCAAGCTCCTCTACCGCCAAAAGGGCTGCGTCGGCTGCCACAACTATGCCGGTTTCGACAATCAGGCCCAGCGCCTCGAGGACACCGTTCGCGAAATCGCCAGCCTCGAAAAGACCAAGGCCGACGACAATCAGAAAATCCCTGAATTGAACAAGGCCGGCGACCAGGCCCCCGACAACGCCACCGCGCAAAAGCTCTACGCGGAAGCTACAAATCTCACCGTCGGTGTCAGCAAGATTGACGCCCGCGTCGAACAGCTCGACGAGCTCAGCCACAGCCTTCAGCAGGAAGTCAAGCGTGTCGGCCCGGACTTGAAAGAAGTCCGGCTGAAGCTGAATCCGAATTGGATTCCGTACTGGCTCAGCCACACGTGGCAATTCGATCCGACGACGAAAATGCCCCAGTTCCGCTTGCAGCCCGATGAAGTTCAGGCCATCTCCGCTTTTATTTGGCAGCAGGGTATCAAAGGCCCGGCCCTCGATAAGCAGCCCGCCGGCGACGCCGCCAACGGCAAAGTCATGTTCGATTCGCTTGGCTGCCTGGCATGTCACTCAATTGGAGAGGGAACTCAGAAAATCGGCGGCGATGCGGCCGCGAATCTCAGCCGCGTCGGCGAAAAGGCGAATTACGATTACATCGTCCGCTGGATTCACAATCCCCGCGTTCGCACCGAGCCCTATTGTCCGTACGAACATAAAGACATCGGCCCTGCCGACTACGCCAAACACAATCTGCCCTACGTTTTCGACGCGAACCACTCGCGCTGCCCGAATGACGGCCATGAACTCGTCGTCGAGCAGCAAACCATCATGCCCGACTTCCGCCTCAGTTGGCAGGAAGCCCGCGACATTGCCAGCTATCTGATGACCCAGAAGGATGCGAGCGCCCACTACGATCAAGCCAGCTTCGTCAACGACACGAAACTCTTCGACGAAGGCAAGCGTTTGGTCGAGCATTACGGCTGCGCCGGTTGCCACGAAATTTCTGGACTCGAAGACGCCGCGCCCATTGGCACCGAGCTCACCACCGAAGGCAGCAAGCCCATCGGTCGTTTCGATTTCGCCCTTCTCTACACTAAAGCGCAGGACGGTATTCTGCCCGACGGCCAAAAAGATCCGCGCGGTTCCTGGTACGACTTAAAGGGCTTCTTCGATCAGAAGCTCGCGAATCCCGCGATATTCGACGAAGGCAAGTACAAGCCGAATCCGCTGGACAGGCTGCGCATGCCCAGGCCGAATATCGACCAGTCGCAGATCAATGCCCTCACTTCTTTCTTGCTCGGCAGCACGGAGTCGACCCTCCCGCCGAGTTATCAATACACACCCGCCGATCAGCGCAAATATATCCAACAGGGCTGGTGGATCGTCACCAAGTACAATTGCATTGGCTGCCACCAGATCGATATCGGCCAGAAAAGCGTCCTCATGGGCCTGCCGATGTATCAGGCCGACAATTCCATCAACCTGCCGCCGGTTCTCACCAGCGAAGGTGCGCGCGTCAACCCCGAGTGGCTCAAGCAATTCCTCGCCAATCCTGCGTTAAGCACCACCGACGAAGACCGCAACGGCGTTCGCAGTTATCTCAAAGTTCGCATGCCCACCTTCTTTTTATCCGACGACGAAATTCGCAAGCTCGTCCTTTTCTTCGGCGCTTTGTCGTCCCAGCAGCAGCCCTACATTCCGGAGAAGCTTGCTCCGTTGACCGATCAAGAGCGCTCCGTGGCGCGCGCCATCTTCACCAGTCCTGCCGCGCCGTGTTTGAAGTGCCATGCCACCGGCAATCCGGCGCACGACAAGACCGCCACCGCTCCCAATTTCCTTCTGGCCGGCCAGCGCCTGCGCGCTCCGTGGACCGAGCGTTGGATCACCGAACCAGCCACCATCATCCCCGGCACCGCCATGCCTTCCGGATTGTTCGTCCGGCAGAACGGCCGCTGGGTATTTAACGCGCCTTTGCCCGCGGCGGCTCAGCAATACAAGGGCGACGAAGCGGAGTTGCTCGTCCGCTATCTCCTCGAACTGACGCCGCAGGAGCAGGCCATGCTTTCCGGTCGCACCCCCTCCGCGCCGAAATCAGGTTCTTCCCGTGCCAAAAAGTAATATCCTAGTTGGGTGACATGCGGGGGTCACACCGGAGGGCAAACCGTTTATCTCGATTCTCGGAGCTACTTAAAAATTCAGGAGGAATAATCGCATCATGAATAGGAAATGGATTTCTTGGACAGCGGCAGCTGCTTTCGCGCTTGTCGTTGTCGGATGCAGCAAAAATCAGAGTCAATCAACGGGCGAAGAACAGCCTGCCGCAGCCTCTGCGGCGAAAAAGACCGTGGACATGTCCACCGTCGGCTCCGTCAGCGGAGTCGTCAAGCTCGATGGAGCGCCGCCAAAGTTCAAGCCGATCAACATGAGCGCGGATCCTTATTGCGTCAAGGCTAATTCGAAGCCCGTCTATCCAGACGAAGTCGTCACCGGCAGCGGCGGCACGCTTGCCAACGTCGTCGTATACGTGAAGTCCGGCGCCGAGGATTATTCCTTCCCAACCCCGACAGAGCCGGTAACTTTTGACCAGAAAGGCTGCATGTACACCCCGCATGTCGTGGCTCTCATGGTGGGACAGCAGCTCCAGGTCATCAACAGCGACGACACCACGCACAATATTCACCCGACGCCCGCCGACAACCGCGAATGGAATAAATCCCAGCCGCCGAAGGCGCCCGCCATCGTGGAAACTTTTGCCCGGCCCGAAGTCGCTATCCCGGTGAAGTGCAACGTTCACCCGTGGATGAAGGGTTATTTCGCCGTGATGGCCAATCCGTATTACGCCGTCACGGACAAAGACGGCAAATTCGAACTCAAGAATTTGCCTCCGGGAACTTACACGGTCGAAGCCTGGCAGGAAAAGTATGGCGTCGTCGACCAAACCGTAACCATCGGAGCCAAGGAGTCGAAGACTGCCGACTTCACTTTCAAGGCTTC
>Ga0307373_10014563_pt1 | contig 10805 bp, 10 predicted proteins | sample OX2MG_FD_202534 | JGI IMG/M metagenome (GOLD analysis project Ga0307373, IMG submission 202534) | Soil microbial communities from Risofladan, Vaasa, Finland - OX-2 | ecosystem: Environmental > Terrestrial > Soil > Coastal area > Acid sulfate soil | place: Finland: Risofladan, Vaasa | collected... | reverse complement strand
CTGCGCCACCCGCCCGCCCGACGCCTCGTACGCGCTCTAAGGAATAAAAAATGATTCGCTTATTGGCGCTGGACAGCTTTGGGACGCTATTTGACGTGGAGCGCGGTCTGTCGTCGATTCTGGGGGCGGCGGGGGTGGAGGACGTCTCAGGATTCGCCAGCGACTGGTTCAAAATGGTGAAGCGGTTGACTCAGGAAGTGAACGCTTCCGGTCAATTTCAACCATTTGGTGAACTGTTGGAGGCGGCGCTGGAAGAGATGGCGCAGGTGCGCGGGGTCTCTCTCACGGAACCGCAGCGGGCACGGGTGATCGATGTTTGGCGAAAGCTGCCTATCTTCGAAGACGTGAAGGGATCGCTGCAGACGTGGCGGGATTCGGGCGCCGCGGCCTGGATAATCACCAACGGCGATCTTGATACCGTCCAGGCGCTGCTGGAAGCGAATAATATCGCCGGGCTGATTCAGGGCATCTTTTCGGCAGCGGCCGTGGAGACATATAAACCGGCGAGAGCGGTTTATAGCGGCGCCTCATCGGCTGCGGGTGTTCTCCCGGCGCAGATGGTGATGGCGACGGCGCTTCCGTTAGACGTGGAGGGAGCGAAGGCCGCCGGGCTGCAAGCCGCCTGGATTCGGCGAAACCCATCCGAAGCGCCGCCAAAAGCCGCCGATTGGACCGTGGACAGTCTTCAAGAGCTGATTCCCATTCTCCAACCGCTCCTGCCGCGCCCCGATCCGGGTCAGCACGTGGTCTGAACAGGCGCCAGAGCATGGGTTCAGTGACCGGCGCCGGCGGGGAGACTCATATTCCCCTGACTGGCTGCAGCGGCTCGTACGGCCCGGCGCTGGCAGCGTACCACGCGCCTCCCCGCCCATCGCGTGGCACGGCCGGATGGACGCGCTTAGGAGCGCCATTCCACCGTGCGTGCGTTCTCTTGACAATTCACGGTTGATGGCTCATAATCACGTCATCAACTAACCGAGCAACAAATCATCGCATCACCCAGGAGGTTTACATCCGCTTCGTGCGGGTGTGATAGCTCAACGTTTGTAGAGCGCCTGGAGTTGTGTATAGGCTTTCGCCTGTACGCAGCTCTGGGCGCTCTTTTTTTTTTGAGGGGAGAGATTGCAGTGACACACAAGCGACAGAGAACGGTATTCGTAGCGACGCGCGGCGTGAAGGAGTACCGGGCGACCATCCCGTTCTGGATAACGGAAAAGGATATTGTGCTGGAGATTGGCTGCGAATGGGGCGCTACGACGACGCTGCTCGCGAAGCGCTGCCAGGAGGTCATCGGGACCGATATTGGCCCGGAGTGCCTTGCTCGCGCGAGAGAGCGGCATCCCGAAATTCGTTTTGAGGTGTTGGACGGCTTCGACGTTCTCGCGGCGCTGCAGCTTGGCAGACCGTTCACCAAAGTGTACATCGACATGTCCGGTATTTCAGGGTATCGATCCCTCCTGGACGCTATCAGCTTGCTCAGCATGTATGCAACCGTCATTAAACCGGAAGCCATCATCGTCAAGAGCGCGTCTGTTCAGGCTTTCGCACGCCAGTGTATCGCCTGGGAGGGTCCGGTTGGAGAGGTGTCTGTTGCGGTCGGTAGATCCGCGGGCGGCGGTGTTCTCGGCCCGGTGCGATCCCTTTGAGGAAGGCGCGCTTCCGCGGCGGAACGGCTGTGCGGAAGCCATATCGGACCAGCGATGTCGCGATCCGGCGCTCGTAGGAGGAACCCGGACGTTTCTCGCAGAAACCAGTGATTAGACGAGACGGCGCTCAGAGCGTCGGCAGGATTATGTTTCCGGACGCGGAGTACCCGCGGTTCCGTAAGCGGTTCCTTAAAATGATGGAGATCGCATTATGAGTATTGATGTAACCCCGGAAGATATGGAGCACGCGATTGAGGCGCTTCTCCATGAGAAGCGGGTGTTCCCCCCCAGCGAATCGTTCCGGGCCAACGCAAACGCCGGCGATCCCGCCATTTACGAGCGAGCCGCCGCCGATCCGGAGGGTTTCTGGGCCGACCTGGCGGGTGAACTGGATTGGATGAAACGTTGGGACCGGGTTCTTGAGTTTGAGGCGCCCTTCGCAAAATGGTTTGTCGGAGGCAAGCTGAACGCCTGCGTTAACTGCGTGGACCGGCATCTGAACGGCCCGCGAAAGAACAAGGCCGCTATCATCTGGGAGGGAGAAGACGGCGCCGAGCGGGTTCTCACCTATCGTGATCTCCATCGCGAGGTGAGCAAATTCGCCAACGTGCTTCGAGACCTCGGCGTCAAGAAGGGCGACCGGGTGGCGATCTACCTGCCGATGATCCCGGAAGCGGCCATTGCCATGCTCGCCTGCGCCCGGATCGGTGCGCCGCATTCAGTGGTATTTGGTGGTTTCAGTCCCGATTCGCTCCGCGACCGGATCAATGACGCCGAGGCCCGGGTCGTCATCACCGCCGATGGCGGATACCGCCGCGGGAATATCGTGCCGCTCAAACGCAACGTGGACGAGGCGTTGAAAGAGTGTCCGTGCGTGGAACACGTGGTAATGGTGCATCGTGCCGGAGATCCTGCCCAGGCGCCGTTCACTCCGGGCCGAGACCAATGGTATCACCGCCTGATGGCGTCCGCGGCGTTCCACTGCGAGCCGGAGCCGATGGACAGTGAGGATCTCCTTTACATTCTTTATACCAGTGGATCGACCGGCAAGCCGAAGGGAATTGTCCATACCACGGCCGGTTACCTGCTGGGCGTTTACGCGACCACGAAGATGATTTTCGATCTGAAAGAGGATGACGTCTACTGGTGTACCGCAGACGTGGGATGGGTGACCGGTCACAGCTATATCGTGTACGGTCCGCTGGCAAATGGGGCTACCTGCCTGATGTATGAGGGCGCGCCCGATTTTCCTGAGAAAGACCGCTTCTGGGCGCTCGTCGAGAAGTATGGCGTATCCATTCTCTATACCGCGCCGACCGCTATTCGAGCCTTTATGAAATGGGGAACGGAATGGCCGGCGAAACATGATCTCACATCGCTCCGGCTGTTGGGGTCCGTCGGTGAGCCGATTAACCCCGAGGCCTGGATGTGGTATTACAAGCATATAGGTGGGGAACGCTGTCCGGTGGTGGATACCTGGTGGCAAACTGAAACCGGTATGATCATGATCACTCCGCTGCCGGGATTGATACCATTGAAACCCGGTTCGGCGACACGGCCATTTCCGGGAATCGAAGCCGACGTGCTCGATCAGCGGGGCGCCTCGGTTCCACCCGGCGGGGGCGGCTATCTGGTAATCAAAAAGCCATGGCCTGCGATGCTTCGCAACCTTTACGGGGATCCGGAACGATTCAAACAGCAGTACTGGAGTCAATATCCGGGCATCTACTTCGCAGGCGACGGCGCCAGGCGCGATGAAGAGGGCTACTACTGGCTCCTGGGGCGTGTGGACGACGTCATGAACGTTGCCGGGCATCGAATCAGCACGATGGAGGTGGAGAGTGCGCTGGTGGATCATCCCTCTGTGGCCGAAGCTGCGGTGATCGGAAAGGCGCACGAGATCAAAGGGCAGGCCATCTCGGCGTTTGTTACCATTAAAGAGGGCATATCGCGCTCTCCACAGCTTGCCCAGGAGTTGAAGGAGCACGTTAGTAAGAAGATTGGCGCCATCTCTCGCCCGGATGACGTGATCTTCACGGGAGAGCTCCCGAAGACCCGGAGCGGAAAGATTATGCGCCGGCTTCTCCGGGACGTGGCTGAGGGCCGCGCGCTGGGCGATACGACGACGCTGGCGGATCCCGCCGTCGTCGAGACGCTAAAGCAGAAATATGAGGAAGAGTGATCGTCCGGGATGATCGAAGACTCGACCGTTAGGAGAAGAGGCGCCGCAATTGAATCTCACCGAAGGAATTAAAACGCGATCGAGCATTGGAAAACTGTCGCCGGAACCGCTTGATCGCGAGACAATCTCATCTCTCATCGAGGCGGCGATCCAGGCCCCCAATCATCATCTCACCGAGCCGTGGCGCTTCTTTGTTCTGACGGGAGATGCGCTCGACGAGCTGGGAGAGGTCATGGAGAACGCGCTCGTGGAACAGAAACCCGACGCGAGCCCGGACGAACGGGCACGCGAAAGGGCGAAGCCACTGCGAGCGCCGGTTATTATCGCCGTGACTGCGGAAGCCGGGTCCGACGCGGTCGAGACCATCGAGAATTTCGCGGCCACGGCGGCGGCCGTGGAGAATCTACTGCTGGCCGCCCACGACGTCGGGCTCGGGGCGCACTGGCGCACGGGCCCGACAGCCTATGCGCCGGCTGCAAAAAAGTGGCTCGGTATTTCCGAAACATCCGCCATAGTCGCCTTTGTCTATTTAGGTCATCCCGCCATGAACCCCAAACCCCGTCACCGGACGGACCCCTCCGTGAAAACCGTGTGGATGGGCAGCGGTTAAAAAGCGCCAGAAAAGAGAGCTTGGACGCCTGCGCGCTCTATGGCGTGAAAAGTTCATCTTCCGTTAACACGACCGGAATGGCGCCTTAACAGTCCGCGCCTACAATGATGATCGAAGTGAGGGGGCATCGGGTGTTCAGGATGGCCTCGGGATACCCGACGATTGTGACTTCGCTTCTCAGGATCTCTTGTGCAAATATTGCTATAATCGCGCGGAACTTTCGTGCAATTACGATGGAACGCGCACAGAAAAGACAGACTCTAACTCTAACAGTTGGATGCTGGCGTGGGCGCCGCGGGCGCTTTTAGCAGGGACGACGGTCGGGAAGAGACCACGACGATCCCTGGTAATTGGTAGGGAGGTGCGGTCATGTCGCTTACTAGATGTATTGCCTGTGTCCAACGTGCGGGGAGGCTGCGAATCTGCATGGCGCCTGCCTCGATCCTGGATCTCACCCGAGCGGGGATGATCTGTCCGAGCTGTTATGAAGCCGACCACCGCCCCGATGACGAGAAAGCCGCCCGCTATATTCTGCCTCCCACAGAATCCCCGCGTCCGCGTGAGGATTGCGTACGGTCACCCGAGGTGGTGACCGTCTGAGGGCAGGATTTCACGGAAGAGGGCGCGTACCTTACTGAGCGTCAAAAGGTCTTGGCTTCGCGAAGCATGGCGAGGACGTCCATGATCGCCGTATGCATCCGCCCCTGTTGGAAGATATTGGTGGTAGGGGTCATACCGGGCATAATGTCGGGAATTGGACTGGCCGCCCCGCGGTGTCCGCCCTTGGCGGCGCCCGGCGTTCCACCTCCAGGCATTCCGGCGCCTCCGGGACCTCCGGGACCACCTCTACCCCCGAATCCACCGCGGCCTCCCCGACCGCCTCTACCACCACGACCGCCGGCGCCTCCCGGCCCGCTGTTCTGACGCTCTTCGGTCGCCGTGAGAATATCTTGCTGCTGATCGGGCGAGAGGTTGCCATTGATGTCGCTGGCTAACTTCTTCGCGTCATCCTGAGAGAGCAGACTGCGGTTTGGAAGCGGCTCAAGTAGCGCGTCGAGCCGTGTCGCCTGGTTGACGGTGAGGGGATGCTGATCGGATTTCACAGCGGTTCTGAGGCCAAACACGGCCTTAATCAGAGCCGCGGCGCCCGGATATTTCTTCTGCCAGGCGGCGAGCTTTGGATCGACCGGCTGCTGAACGGCGGAATCGGAACCGGATCCGGCGCCATGCCCACCACGACCTCCGCCGCCACGGCCGCCCGAGCTTCCGCCGCAGCCGATCATGCCGATGGCGAGCGTGCCGGAGACAAGCCCGACGATAGCGCAATGTGTAATTCTCATCCTTCGATCTCCCGCGCCATTTTCAGGCGAGAAAACGAATCGCAGCCCGAGTATAAAGAATCGCAGCCCGGGTATAACGAATCCCAGGCTGCGTCCCGGGCATGAATTCTCCCGCGCCGCGGCCGGCTATTCGTAACGAAGCGCATCAATGGGGTTCTGGCGAGCGGCCTTCGCTGCCGGATAGATTCCGAAGATGATTCCGATTCCACCCGATACCGCGGTGGCAAGCAGGACGGTGCCGGGATCGATGACCGTCGCCCAACCCATTTTGGACGCGACCATAGCGGCGATTCCTATCCCTATGCCAATTCCTATAAAGCCGCCAATCAGCGCCATCACCAGCGACTCGATCATGAACTGTAAAAGAATATCCTCACTCGTGGCGCCGACCGCCTTACGCAATCCGATTTCACGAGTGCGCTCCGTCACCGAGACGAGCATAATATTCATAATTCCGATGCCGCCAACCACAAGCGAGACGATGGCGACTCCGGCGAGAAGGCTGGTAAGCGCTCCCGTAACTCCCTGCGACGTCTGTAGAATCGACGATTGACTCCGGACTCTGAAGTCGTCGTTATCCGGGAAGGGCGGGTGCAAATGATGGCGCTGCCGCAGTAAATCGGTAATCTGCTCGGTCGCCAGATCCTGAGTGCTCGGAGACTTGGCTTCGACGGAAAGGCGGCTGAGATTCGTGCGATTAAAGAGGCGCCGGAGCGCTGTTGTTACGGGGACTAACGCGGTGTCGTCCTGATCCTGTCCCCATGAACCGGATCCTTTTTCCTTTAGCACACCGATGATCTTGAACGGAATACGGTTGATCGCGATCGTCTGGCCGATCGGATTCAGCGTGCGATCGCCAAGAACATTCTCGATGACCGTAGCGCCCAGTACGACGACCTTACTTCGACCGCTAACTTCCTCGTCGGTGAAATACCGACCGGCCCTCAGAGGAGCGTTGTTCACAGTAGCGTAGCTCGGCGTCGTGCCGGTGATCGAGGTACTGGCCTCCAGATCCCCCATTTTCACCGAGGCGTCTCCCTCGGCTACTGGCGCTACTGCCGCAATACTATCTTTGAACCGCTGTTCGATGGCCTGCGCGTCCGCAAGGGTGAGGGTAGGGGGAGCTGTACTTCCGAATGCCCTCCGCTGTCTATCGGGAAAGACGATCAGCAGATTGGTACCCAGTTGGTTGATCTGATCGGCGACCATCTTCTTGGCGCCCTGGCCCATCGAAACCATCGCGATCACGGCCGCGACGCCGATGATGATTCCGAGCATGGTCAGCCCGGTCCGCATTTTGTTGCTGGTGAGGCCGCGCCATGCCACGCGCATACATTCCCAGATTGGCATTCCGCCGGCCAGGCTGTCCAGCGACTCTATCGAGTCAATATTTGGCTCTTTTCGCTCCATTAAGCTCACGGATGCGCTCCTTCCTCCCGAATCTGCTTGAGCGCCGCTGCGGCGCTGACCCGGTTCTGAACTCTCTCATCACCCACCATCCGGCCATCCCGAAACCGGATGATCCGCCGGGCGTGATCGGCGATATCCGGCTCGTGAGTGACCATGATCACCGTTTTGCCCTCGTCATTGAGATCCTGGAAAATCTGCATGATCTCTTCGCTCTGGATGCTCGCCAGGTTTCCGGTTGGCTCGTCGGCCATCAGGATCGGAGCATCGTTCACCAGCGCCCGAGCAATGGCGACACGCTGCTGCTGGCCGCCCGAAAGCTCGTTCGGCTTGTGACCGAGCCGATCGCCGAGACCAACCTTACCCAGCGCCCATTCCGCACGTTCCTGCCGGTCGGGCTGACGGCTGTACAGCAGCGGCAGCTCGACATTCTCAACGGCTGTCGTGCGAGCCAGCAGGTTGAAGCTCTGGAACACGAAGCCGATCTTCCGGTTTCGGATGCGCGCGAGCTCCATGTCGTCCAGTTCCCCGACTTCCAGCCCATCCAGGAGATAAGAGCCCGCGGTGGGAACGTCCAGGCAGCCCAAGATATGCATCATGGTTGACTTCCCGGAGCCCGAGGGTCCCATGATAGCAACGAAGTCCCCCTTTTCGATCTCCAGTGAAACGCCGTTGAGAGCCCGGACTTCCTCGTCCCCCATCTGATAGACCTTGGTTACATCATCAATTTCGATGATCATACGTTCTCCCGAGACCCCCACCCCGCCATAAGCAGACTATTTTTTAGCCTTGGGTTTGCCGTGCTGAGGCCTCATACCGAACGGCGTCATCTTGAAGCCGGTAATCCCTCCGGGCGGCGGCCAGCCCGCCAGGACGACAGTGTCGCCTTCGTTGACGCCGGAAATGATCTCGGTGTAAGTTCCGTCGGTGGCCCCTGTCTTGATCGGCCGGCGCTCAGGCGTGGCCTGCTGCCCACTGGCCGGCTTCGTTCCCGCCGGAATCACATACGCGTAGGTCCCACTATTGTCCTGCTTGACCCCTTCGTTGGGAATTGCGACGACATCGGGATGTTCCCCGACACTGATTGTCACGCTCGTTGTCATGTCCGGTTTCAACTGGTGCTTCGGATCTTTGATAGCGATGGTCGTGTCGTAAGTGACGACGTTCTGCTGGAGCGTGGAACCCGAGGCAATCTTAGTGACGCGCCCGGAGAACTTCTGATTTGGGAAGGCGTCAACCGTTACGCTCGCGCTCTGCCCGAGCTTAACTTTGCCGATATCGGTTTCGTCCACGAACGCGTCCACCTGGAGTTTATTCAGATCGGCGACGACGATAACGGTAGGCGACGACAAACCTGCCGCCAGCGTCTCACCACGCTGCGCAACCATCTGCAGCACCGTGCCCGAGATGGGCGTGGTAATAATCGTCTTGGCCCACTGCGCTTCCTCGTACTTCACCTGCTGCTCAGCCTGCTGAACCGCCTGTTGGGCCGCTTGAACGTCCTCATTCTTCAGGACGTCATTCGCCGTGCCAGCCTCGGCGGAACTTAATTGGGACTGCGCCTGGTGAACTGCGGAGAGAGCGTCGCGAACATCCTGCTGGCGCATCGTATTGTTATAGGTCTCTGCCTTCGCGGCGTTCAGATTCGCCTTCATCTGAGCGACCTGCTCGTTCGCAGTCGCCAGATCGGCGTCGGCCTTGGCCTTTGAAAGCGCCAGGCTTTGCTGCGCCGAGCTGAGTTGCGCGGTGGCTACCGCGTCCGCCGTCTGCGCCGTGTCCAGATCGCTCGCGGCGATATAACCTTCGTTGAAAAGCTGTTTTTCACGCTTCAGATTTGAAGCGGCGTTGACGGAGCTCGCCTTTGCCTGGTTCACCGCGGCCTGCGCGGAGGCGATTTCAAGATTGTAGTCCGCCTTAGCCTGCGCAGACTGCGCGATTGCGGTGTTGAGCGCTGCGGCGCTGCGTGCGATATCGCTGCTGGTCTGATGGGGTACCATGCTCGAATTGGCTACCGCCGACTGGTACTTTGCCTCGGCGGATCTCAGCGCTGCCTCTGCGACACGCACGGTGTCACTCGTCTGTGTGCGCTGCATGCTAACGCCCGATTCCTGCTGCTGAAGCTTGGTGATCGCCTGAGCCAACTGGGCCTTCGACTCCTTGACCTGCGCCTTGAGATCCGGGAGATCCAGAACGGCGATCGTCTGACCCTTGGTCACGTGGCTGCCCACGTCCGCATACAGATCTTTAATCACGCCGGTGATCTGGGAGCCAATCTTAACCTGCGTTCCCGTCTGCGAAGTTACGCTCCCCGTCGCCGAGACGGTCTCGATGAGTGTGGTGCGGAACGCGGTCGCGGTTTGAAGCTCGGGTCCCTTATCCGCCGCGGCGGCGTGCGCGTGGTAAAAGTAGTATGAGCCACCCAGCAGCGCGAGCACGATGACGCCCCAGATAATACGGCGTCGGAGCCGCTTTCTTGCGCGCCGAGCCGCCGGGGATGTCCCATTCTTACTGATTCTTGTTTCTGCCGTAGCCATTGTCGCCTCCGTACTGTTCGGGCCGTAGTGATCCGGTTTTTAGATTCCCCCGCCGACGGCTCGATTTAACGCAGCCAGCTCGATATCCAACGCGTAGACGGCATTCACCTGGTCCGCTTCCGCCAGAGCCAGAGCCGCCGTATCGTCTGTTACTGCTAAAAGGATTCCTACCTCAGCCCGGTACTGTCCCTCCGCCAGGCGGAGCGTCTCCTGAGCGTTCGCCACCTCTGCGTTCGTGGTTACCACCCTCTGCTGCGCGTTGGCGACGTTCAGATACGCCTGTGTTACATCGGTTGAAACCGTTTGCTGCGTCTGGTACAGATCTGTCTGAGAGGTGAGCAGCGCGGCTTCCGCCTCCTTAATCAGCCCGCTGGTGGCGCCTGAGTCGAAGACATCCCACTGCAGGCTGAGACCCACACTCCGGTTGGTTGTATCGCCCGGAAAGGAGGAGCCGCGGATCCCCAGACTGCCGCTCGCCACGACGGCTGGATAGTTGTTAGTGCGCGCGTTCTTGAGATCCTCTTCGCTGGCAGCCACCTGATCTTTGGCCGCCGCCATCTCCGGTCGATCCGCGAGACCCTTGGTGACCAGACTATTGAGGTCCGGCAGCGTGGCGGCGAGCGGGCCGACCTGCACTACATGTGTCGGCGTCCGCGGGTCAATTCCCATCGCGATATCAAGGTTGGTGCGAGCGATAGCGGCTGCGTTCTGGTCGGTTGAGAGCGTAAGGAGCGCATCCGCGAGATTGGTCTGGGCCATCAGAACATCTACCGGAGCGCCCGTCCCCGCCGAATACTTCGCCCTGGCTTCGGCCAGGTGCGCTCGCTGCGCATCCACCGTCGTACTCGCGACGCTGATCAGGCCTTCGTCTTCGAGAAGCGTGTAGTAGGCCTGCGATATGTCGAAAATGGTGTTCTGCCGCGCGGTCGTGAACGAAGCGACCGCGGCCTTTTCCTGGTCGCGGGCCGCCTGCACCGATGATTTCGTATGGTTGAAGTCGAAAACAAGCTGGCGCGCTGAAATCGCGTCGTTGAAGCTATCTGACGAACCGCCGAACCCACCCGGCGCCTAAGTGCTGGTGTGGTT
>Ga0307373_10014562_pt1 | contig 10806 bp, 11 predicted proteins | sample OX2MG_FD_202534 | JGI IMG/M metagenome (GOLD analysis project Ga0307373, IMG submission 202534) | Soil microbial communities from Risofladan, Vaasa, Finland - OX-2 | ecosystem: Environmental > Terrestrial > Soil > Coastal area > Acid sulfate soil | place: Finland: Risofladan, Vaasa | collected... | reverse complement strand
GACATGCGCCCAGTGCTTACTCGCCCCTCCTTGTTCAGCCCCATCCCTGCTGGCCACGAAACAGCTAGCATTGAGCAAGCTTAAGATCAAGGCCGGCCAACCCTCTGTTAAGCTTAACCAAATTGCCAAAGAACACCCCGCGACGATCTACCGCCTACCGCCTGCGACCGATCGCCACGAGCCTTCTCATCTTCTTTTTCTCTTTCCGCTTCAGACGCTTTGCCTTGGCGGCGGCCAGGTCGCGCCGCGGGCCGCCGGTATCAGCCGCCCGGCCATTTTCGCGCGCCAGTTGAGCGCCTTGCTCCGCCAGTTGAACACCTTGGTCCCGGCGAGCGGCCGGCGTCAGCCGGCCGGTGATTTCGCGCGCCAGTTGAGCATCTTGCCCCGTCAGTTGCGTACCTTGGTCTCGAAGCGGGTGCCCCGGCGTCAGCCGGCCGGCGATTTCGCGAGCCAATTGAGCACCTTGCTCTTGGCGAGCGGCCGGTGTCAACCGGCCGGTGGCTTCGCGCGCCACTTGAGCATCTTGCCCCGCGAGTTGAGCACCTTGCTCCTGGCGAGCGGCCGGCGTCAGCCGCCCGCTGATTTCGCGCGCCAGTTGAGCATCTTGCCCCGCCAGTTGAGCACCTTGCCCTTGTCCCGTCGGCCTGGCAGCGTCCGCCGGCCCATCCGCGGGTCCGACTGGCAACTTGTGAACCGGCTTCATGGTCGCCAGGTTGACGAGCTCGACCTCGGGCAGGGGTCGCGGCTTGTCGTCGGCCGCGGCCTTTCCTTGGCTGGCCAGCCAAACGTCGGCCCCCATCTTCCAGAACCAGTGTCCATCACAACCGTTGTATTCACGATAGGCGCGGACGAAGAGTTCCTGCCGCGCGCGGCGGACAGTGGCCCACGAGTAGCCCGCGCCTTTAGCCTCACGTTGGATCTCGCTGACGGGCATCCCGCCCTTACGCAACAGCGACTTGAGCCAATGGATGGCATCAATTCGCAGCGCGCGGCGGCTGGCCGCCGCGCCGCCGAAAGCGCGCGATGCTCCGTCGGCGGTCTCCAGCACTTTGGCTCGCCACTCAACCCTCGCGACGGTGCCCACGGCGCACGACGGGTCTTGACGGATTCGGAAAGCCATCGCCGTCTGATCGTCGGCATCGGGTGAACGGGTTGCGACCAGGTAGCGCAACGCGGGCGATGCCTCGTCGCGCAGCACGGCCCAAACGGACATCGCCGCACCGCACGACGCCAGCGCACCCAATTGCCGTTTGGACACTTGTGCGGAGAAATCGTGGCGCAGGCCCACAACCGCCAGCACGGCCACCTTGCGGCGCGCGGCCAGACGGGAGAGCGACTGAAAGAACGCCGCGCACTCCTCGTCGAGCTCCGCGCCCCGCGAAGCGAAGCCGAGGGGCGGGGGCTCGTAAATCACCAGCTTGCAATGGCCGGCGCGCGCCAGGGCCTCCTCGATCGAGGCGACGATCTCGTCATTCGGGATCTTGCCCCAATCGACCTGATCAACGACGACGCGGTTGAGATCGGCGCCGGCCGCCGCGAGCCGCGGCCCTAGCCGGCGTGCTCTCGACGGGTTGTTTGTCACGATCAGCACGCGCGCCGGCTGCGCCCTGGGCGGCATTTCGCCGTTGCCGGCGTCGACCTGATGGCCAAGCGCGTCGGGCCAGTCGAATCCGTTACTGACCCTGGCCGCCAGATCGGCCGAGAGGAAGCTTTTTCCCGACATCGTTCCGCCGGCGAGAATGGAGAGCTGGCCCAGGGCCAAACGGCGAGGCCACAGCCATTCGACGCGTTCCGCCCCATTCGACCCATTCTCCCCATCAAAGCACGGCTCCCCGTCGGAGCATCGCTCCACGTCGGATGATGGACGCACGACAAGCGACGGACATTCGCGATGGACTGGCATTATTGGACCTCCTTAAAATCGTTATTCAGGACGAAAATCAGAACCAGCAGATGTAAGTGTAATGGTCGGCCGTATACGTGTCAAGTGTATACTTTACGCATAGTCCACCTCGGCCTTGGGGTGCAGGCGTCCCGCCTGAATGGCGGCCACACGTCAAGGGCCGTCAATTCACTCATGTCACGCGATCGAGCGGCCGATCGTCAAAGCACGTAAGTCGAGCCCTCGCACCGAATTGCTCGTCGCCCGCGGCCCCGGTATAATTCGCTGGCGAGCACGGTGGGATGCCTGGCATGCCAGGGCCTGCAGCGCGGACAACAGATTTGCGGACGCGTTTGAACCGTGTCTCGTAATCGGATCTTCCGGCCGTGCTTCCGGCGCTGATTCGTTCAACGCCTCCCATGCGAGGGCGACACGACGCAGACTGATGGCTAACGCCATGCGCGAAATCTCGAAGTTCCGCTGTTGTTGCACCAGGACGCGCAGGTTCTGACGCAATGCCGCGTTCAGGCGATCCTGATCGCCGTGAGTTTGAATCGTTTCGTCAACTTGCGCAGCACACTGTCGTTGGGCGCCGTGGAGATCACGCCAAGGCGTTCATTGCCCACTCGGGTCCAGTGTTCGTCGAAGTCCCCCTTGTCCGCGACGACGAGTTTGCCCGAGTCGATCGCGACCTGTCCGATTTTCCGCGGAGGTCCAATACCCGAATCATCGCCGAGTCGCAGGGTCAGAGCCATCAACGTCTGCCCTCCCGACGGATATTGCCACAACTGCGCCGCGATCGCGATTTCACCGACAGTGACGTTCGCAACCTCGATTCCCGGCAGGTATTGCGGGTCGCCTAGGAGCAGCATTCCCGATTGAATATCGAGCCTCCCCAGCGACTGCTCGACGGTTCGGGGCTCGCCGCCGTCCGCTTCCGCGGTGAGCGTATCGACCATCGACGTCATGCGCCGACGCGCACCTTCGGACGACGCCCCAAACGTTGATACCGGAAAAACGCCTGCACGCCGGGAAGCAACAAGATGGCAAGTCCAACCGACGCTTTGAGCAAACCTTTTACAATGGCGACGGCAAACGGAATGCCGGTTACCTGGAAGAATGTGCCGATCGACTCCGCGGGAGTGATCGCGGCCATCCCGATCAAGGGCCTAATGCAGATGACAAGTGACATGCCTCCCGAAAGCAGGCACCAAACGCCGACGAGCCAACGGAGCGTGTTTTCGCCGCGCCACAGAAACAGCAAGACGACGATCAGAAGAAACGCCAGCGCAACGGACTGGATCGCGGGCGCGATTGCCAAGCCATGCGACAGCGATAGCCCAGTCTCGACGATACGCTCGAGGGCGAGATATGCCGCCAGGGTCAGAAAGATCCACTTGCCACGCCGTTCTTGGGAGTTCATGTTACCACAGATCGTACCAAGCTAAACGCCGTTCGGCGAGGGCCTGCGGACGCTGCGTGCGGTATCCGTTTCACGCCGACTCCGGTGACTCAACGGCCCTTCTGTCCGCAACAGAACTTGTACTTCTTGCCGCTATTGCAGGGGCACGGATCGTAGCGGCCGGTTCCAGGGTACTTTTCGGCGCGTGCCGCCGGTTGCGCCAGCGGCGAGAGGTCAAATCGTGAAGGGCCAGTCGAATGCCGCCGATGCATGACCGGGAACATCTCCTCGTGTCTCCGGATCATGGGGGCAACGACGGTACGCCGAAATGCGTCGAATTCATCGTCATCCATTTCGAGGGTTGACCGCATGTCGCTGATGAACTCTTCCCGTTTCTCTTCCGGTAACAAAGCGAGATTGAAGCAGAGTTGGCTAATTGAAAGCGCCTTGTTCAAGTCCTCCTCCGATCCATTGGTCTCGTCGAGCAATGGCTGCGCGTAGGCCACAATCGCTTCCGCAATGGCTCCCATGTTTGGGTCCCTCCGTGTTGGTTACACCGAATAGTCGACGATCAGCGGCGGGCCGAAAGTCCGAACACCGCGCGGCGGGACATTGCCGGCACACGCCGCGCGGGTGATTGTACCGCGGAGCTGAAAAAAAACGAACACGAATCGCGAAAGTTCATCAGCCTCTGGTATCCCCGTCGGATAATTCATTAGCCCACGGATGGCGTGGCAATACCACGGATGCGTCCGACATGGCTCGGAAGTCGAATCAAATGCATCGTGCGGGCACTCGGCTAAACATTTCTCTTATCCGTGGTATTGCAACGCCATCCGTGGGTACCTTTTTGCGACCGATCGTTGGTTGCGAAACCGTTTCAGCCCGCGGTATCGAACCCCAAGACCCTTCGCGCGTTGTCGCGGAAGATCTTGGCCTCCACTTCAGGGGGCAGATCGAGCTTGTCGAACAGCTCGAATTGCGGCACGTCCATACGGGGTTCCAGAAAGTCGCTGCCGAACAAGAGCTGGTCGGCACGGCGGATGAGGAACTCGCGGGCGAACTTCTCGTCGCGGCCGATGGCGTTGGCCCCGCTCGGCGCCGAAAGATCGCCGAAGAGATTGGGAAACTTGGCCAGGAGCTCGTCGACCGCCCCTCCCGGCGCGATTTCACCGCGCGGATAGCCGCCCAGGTCGGCCTGCGTCGCGCTGGCGGAGATCGAAGCCCACCAGCCTGGTCCGTGGGCGATGAAATTCACGCCGGGCAACGCCTTGAGCACTTTGGCCAGGCCGGGTAAGCCGGGCAAATCAAGATTGCGCTCGTTGTCCAGATGGAGCAAGACCGGCAGCTTCACTTCGTCGCAGGCGGCGAACAGGGCCAGGTTCCGCGGCGAGTCGATCTTCACGCCCGGCTTGTGTTCTCCGAACCCCTTGGCGCCGGCCTCGACGTAACGCGCGAGCATTCCGACCAGGCCCTTGTGGCCGCCTTCGAAACTGGTCCTCGGATCGATCGAGCAGAAGGGAACCAGCCGGTCGCGATGGGGCCTGGTTTCGGCCAGCACGAAATCGGTCGTCAGCGGATAGCTCGACGCCTCGGGCGAGATCAACGGCAAGACGACCGCCTGTTCGACTCCGTGGGCGTCCATCCAGCGCAAGAGCGTCTCGGCCGTGAGCGGCTCGTCGGTGTTCCAGGTCTGGCCGACGTGCGTGTGGATATCGAAATAGTGGCCTCCAGGCGACGTTTTGCCCGTCGGCTCGGCACGCGCCGGTCCGGCGAAGGCCGGGCTGCAAGCGAGCGCCGCGGCCGTGAAATGGCGATGAAAGTCGCGTCGTGAAAGCGTTTGGGGGTTCATAGCTGAGATTCCGCTTCGGCAATATGGTAGAGCTATTTGGGCACACATATCGGCTCGATGGTACGCTGGTGACTCGCTGACGGCAACCGGAGCATTGCACTGGCTGCTCGCTTCGAGGTACGATGTTGGTACTGCTCCGCCCTGCGATTTGAACATCCACGTTCGGTCCCAAGAGCACCATTTCTCGACATCCGGATGTGCCTATGCGTTCCATTCAACTTTGCGCCGTCGCCGTTGCGCGTTTTATCGTTGTTGTTGCGCTGGTTGCGTCGGTGACTTTGATGGGAATTGGGGGCATTCGGATTTGCAAACCCGTGGCAGACATCCGTCCCGAAACGGCCAGTCGTATCCAACCGGGAATGACTGAAGACGAGGCATCGGCCATGGTGGGCGCTCCCAGCGGTTGGTACGATGGTGTGTGGATGACGAGCAGCGGGGCACCCGCCCGGAAAGGATATGTTCCCACGTGGATTGGAAGGCGAGGCGAGCTCGTTTTCGATCAACAACGCGGGGATGCGCATGCCGGATTTTACCCCGCAAAGTCAGTCAAGTGGTCGCTACCTCGGTTCATCCTCGAACGCCTCACCCGGCGCAGCGAGACCACCCCGTCGTACATCTCCATTTATGAAAGAATGTTGGCGTTTCTGGTCTTGTTGCCACCAGGCCTTATCTGCGTCAGCCTGTGGCGCCTGAGAGTCAATGGTGCCAATGTCGTGGCGAACCATGGGGGCATCGGTCTTCTCGTCGGTCTGCTTTCCGCAGGAACCTCCTTCTGGATAGCACAATCAGAATGGGGCGGAATCATTTTCGTTCTCTTGGGGTCGATTGGTGGCGCGATTCTTGGCACGCTCGTCGGCGTCGCACGCGCCGGATTCAACGACGAGTCCGGTGTTGCAGAACCCATTACCGGTAGCCGTCCAGCTCCGACCATTTAGTGGTTCACGCCGGCTAGCTTGTTGGAACACCGACTGTTCCGAGATCATGCTCTCACGCGTGGCTTGACCTCCACATCGAGCCGTCGCACGCCCCGCACCAGCGACAACGAAATCGCCTCGCCCGCCACCACGCGCGACAGCAGCCGGTGCATGTCGTCCACGCTGCTCACGATTCGATCGTTGATTTCCACAACCAGGTCGCCGGGCCGCAAGCCGGCCCGGTCGGCGGCCCCGCCCGGTTCGACAGTGACGATTTCGACCGCCAGGTCGATCAACAGGTCAAGGCTCCGGGCCAGTTCCCGGCCGATGGGTCGCATCGTGACGGAAATCCCTAGCGCCGGCCGGCGCACCTGGCCGTGGGCGAGCAGTTCACCAATGACCCAACGGGCCGTGTCGGACGGGACGGCGAACCCGAGGCCCTGGGCCATGACGATGATCGCCGTGTTGATCCCCACGACGCGGCCGAGGGAATCGACCAGGGGCCCGCCTGAGTTTCCCGGGTTCAAGGGCGCCGTGTGCTGAACCACGTTTTCGATGAGCCGTCCCTGTTGGCCCCGCATCGAGCGCCCCTGGGCACTGACGACGCCTGTGGAAACGGTCGATTGAAAGCCGTAGGGGTTGCCCATCGCGACCACAAGCTGCCCGACGCGCAAGGCCGCCGACTCGCCCACGGGAGCGGCCGGCAGATCGTTCGCGGCGACACGCAGCAAGGCCAGGTCGGTGGCCGGATCGTCGCCCGCGACTTCGGCCTCCAGCACGTCGCCGTCGTGAGTGGTGACGGTCACTCGCCGCTGACCGCCCACGACGTGGCTATTGGTCAGGGCGTGGCCGTCGCGGCTGATCAACACGCCCGAGCCGACGCCCCCCGATTCTTGCCCGCGACGTCGCGTTACCGCGACCACGGCCGGCCCGATGCTCTCGACCACGCGGATGACGGCCCGTGAGTAGGCGTCGAGCAGTTCACCATCGGACGTTTCGGCCGGGGTGTTCGGCAACTTGGGCAAGTTGCTCTCATGGGGCCGGTTGTTGGACGATACCAGCCAATGAGGCTGCCAGCGCGGGGAGGGTTGGAACGGGTGCATGGGAAAATCTCCGTTGATTGTTGGGTGTCGCTGAATTGTACGGGCGCGGTAAAGCCCTGGGCCATGCGGCCGTCGCCTCGCTCGCAGAATTGGGGCCAGAGTCTCGCCCCTTGTTGTTCTACACAAGTCTGTATCGGAAAACAGGCCAGGGGCTTGACCGGGCTTGACCCCTGGTAATTGACGTTGGCTTCTAGATCAAATGCCCCCCCCACTCCCCGTCGTCCGTGTCGCCTCGCAGGCTGCCGAAGGCAGCCTGCGAGGCGACACGGACGAATGCAGGTAAGTTTAGGGGGCCTGCGTGTCTGGATTGCGAGCGTGAATCTCCAGGGGACAAGCCCCTGGCCTCAAGAAGATGGATCGAACATCGAGCACTCCCTCTGGAGATTCACGTTCGTTTCCATACTCCGAGCGGCCGAGAATGAGACCTTTTGCAACGAGGACGTGGTGAATGGCGGCAGAGCCTGACCCTCCAGCCAGCGTGAATGTCGCATCGGCGGCCGTGTGACGTAGCATTGAACCGAACCTCGCGAAAGCGTATCATTCGTCCATGCAGCCTCTACACTGCCCAGGTCCGATTTCGCGCCGCCAATTGCTGCAAGTGGGCGGGCTGGCGCTGGGCGGAATGACGTTGGGCGACGTGTTGGCAGCGCAACAAGCCAACGGCGAAGCCGGCAACGACCGGGCGGTGATTCTCCTGTGGCTCTACGGTGGGCCCTCACAACTGGAGACGTACGACCTCAAGCCATTGGCGCCTTCCGAATACCGCAGCGTTTTTGGTCCCATCTCCACGAACGTGCCGGGGATCGAGATTTGCGAGCTCTTCCCGCTGCAAGCCGCCTTGGCCGACAAGTTCTCGCTTATCCGCTCGCTTCACCACTCGATGAGCAGCCATAGCGACGGGCACATCGAGGTGCTCACCGGTAAGGGCCCAAGCCGGCCAGACCCCGGCTCGAACAACCACAGTGAACATCCCGACTTTGGGATGATTGCCAGCAAGCTCCTGGGAACAAGGCGGCGCGGCATGCCACCCTACATCGGCCTGCCCCATCCGCCGCTTTACACCCAGCCGACATACCTGGGAGTCGAACACAAGCCGTTCGCCGGCGCATCGGGTAGTTTCGCGCGACCCGGCGAACTCGACGACGAGCGGTTGGCCGAACGGCGAGGGCTGACACGGCGGCTAGACCGTTTCCAGGCGGCGCTCGACTTGCGCGGCAACATGGGCGCGGCTGAAAAGTTTCGTGAACAGGCGTTTGACATGCTGGCCAATCCGCGGATCGCCGCGGCTTTCAATCTCGAACTGGAAGATACCGCGCTGCGTGACCGCTACGGCCGCCACCGTTGGGGAGCGAGTTGTCTGCAAGCCCGGCGGCTTGCCGAGGCCGGCTCGGCCGTGGTCACCGTCGTGTTCGACACGCCTGATGACGGCGAACAGTTCACCAATTGGGACGACCACGGCGCCAACGCCGGCAGGCCGGGCCATTTTGCGAACTACGTGCGCGTACGGTTGCCGTACATGGACCAGGCCCTTTCGGCACTGATCGAGGACATTTATGCCCGCGCGCTCGATGAACGGATCATGGTCGTCGTGATGGGCGAGTTCGGCCGCACGCCGCGAATCAGCTACTATCTGCCCAAAGACGCGCACGGCCGCGACCACTGGCCCGACGCCGCGACCGCCCTGATCTCCGGCGGTGGCCTGCGGATGGGCCAGGTCGTGGGGGCGACCAACGCCAAGGCCGAGTACCCCACCGTACGGCCATACACTCCTCAAGACGTGCTGGCCACAATCTATCGCCACCTCGGCATCGATTACAAGACCGCGTTCAACGACTTCTTCGGCCGGCCGGTGCCGATTCTATCGAATGGCGCGCCGATTCGGGAGCTGATTTGAATCGATGTCGAATCAACGAAAAGCAGCGAATGATGAACTGCGGCAGCGAGCGCGAGCGCGATGCCGGCGCATTGGCCCGTTCGACGATGTCGTTCCAAGTGCAGGTCGCCATGTCGAGGCCCAAGTCGGCCAAGGCCGCGCGAGCCTCGGCGATGTACGCTGTTTCGCCGGAGGTGCGCGATCCACTGAAGTCGCCTTCGTGCCCCGTGAACTTCACGTCGCACATGCCGGTATAGTTCCGGGACTCTTCGAACCATAGCTTGGCGTACACTCCAGAGCGTTTCACGTAAATGCGGAAGACCTTGCCCGATCTTTTGTGGACCAAAGGATGAAGCTGTGTCATGGTGTGCTCCCATATCGTCAGAAAACCGTTTGACCACCGCGTCGCCAAGGACTGCTTCCAAGCAACCGGAAGTTTAAGACATTCTGTCTTGTTTGTCAAGGTGGCGGGCCCCGGTTCCAGCTTGGGACGGAGATCATTTGGGGGTTCGGAACCGCGGCTCAACTCGTCCGCGGTCCAGGGGCGAGCACCACATACTGGGCAACGAGGTTCCCGCGGTATTCGACCATCCGGTCGAACGACATGCCGACTTTTTCCAGGACGCGGATCGAGCGAGTGTGCCCTGGCTCGACGAGTCCGACGATCCGGTCAAGCGAGAGCCGGCCAAATCCATAGTCGACCATCGCGCGGGCTGCCTCGGTCGCCAGGCCGCGGCCCCAATAGGCGCGCTGCAACCGATAGCCAAGATCCACCGCACCCAACTCGTCGAGGTACTTCAGGCCGCACATGCCGATCAGCTCGCCGGTTGCCTTCCAAACGCAGCCGCAGCGGCCGAACCCATAGCGGCGGTAGTCGGCGATCGACCGCGCGACGAGGCCAGCCCGCGCCTCTTCGACGCTACGGGGGCCTTCGCCGCCGCCGCCGGTATGACGGACGACTTCAGGATCGCGGTCCAGCGCGTACAACGCCGCCGCATCGTCCGGGACGATTTCTCGCAAGAGAAGGCGTTCGGTTTCGAGGATCGTCGCCAAGGAGCCGTCTTGCGAACGCCCGTTGTTCCGATCGCGTTGGTCGGTCATCGTCGGATCGACCTTCGATGCGCATTCGTCGCAGATGGCATGAGAAAGATCGCCGGCGACGATCCGCCAGCCGGGGCCTACGAACATCCGCCGGGCGCAGCCGACACAATCGGTAAAGAACGGTTTCGCATTCTCGATGAGCACGGGCTGAGCCATTTTGGAAGGATGCATGTGCCCACGGATGGCGTGCAGATCGTTCATACCGAGTCACGCCCGCACAGATCCTGGCGTGTCCGTTCCAGAATAACGCCACTCGCTGTGGCCGAAAACCCCGTGGTGGCCACACGCCCGTTTGAATCACGCCGCGAGAGTCGATAAACTCGGAATCGACCTGGCGCGTCAATCTCCTTACGCACGCGATTCCTTCGGAGAACGTACAATGCGAACGAGCGACCCGCGGCGACGGTGCGCGCGACACGCAATTCCTCGCCTTCTCTCGCGGCGCCGGCTTCCAAGTTTCAAGCTCGTCCTTGGCGTTCTGCTCGTCGTCGTGATGCAACAGGCCCTTTCCGCGGAAGAGCCGGCGAAGGCTTCGCATCGCAACGGCGAACCGTCCGCGGAGCCTGAACCGCCGAAGACGATCGAAGCCGGTCCGATCGTTCTGACCGAGCGGCGGTTGCTCGCCAATTACACGTACTCGTACGCCTGCGCGGCGGCTGATCTCGACGGAGACGGCGAC
>Ga0307373_10014560_pt1 | contig 10807 bp, 15 predicted proteins | sample OX2MG_FD_202534 | JGI IMG/M metagenome (GOLD analysis project Ga0307373, IMG submission 202534) | Soil microbial communities from Risofladan, Vaasa, Finland - OX-2 | ecosystem: Environmental > Terrestrial > Soil > Coastal area > Acid sulfate soil | place: Finland: Risofladan, Vaasa | collected... | reverse complement strand
GCGTCTGAGCCGGCGCTCGCTTTGAGGCGGAACGCGAGCACCCTCGTCTCCGCGCACAGCAAGACAGCCAGCCGCAGCATCGGTCGGCGCGTCCCACCGAGAGGGCAGGTCCAGCCGGAGAACTGGCGCGGGGTTGCCGGGCAACTGGCGTCGCAGCGGAGCTGGCAATCACGTTAGGCTTCGATGTCGACGATGACCGTGCGAACCAGCGGAATCCGGCAGCCGAGCATCTGGGCGAGCGTCGTCAGCGACCACGCGTTGGTGTTACGCGACTGGCTGCTTGGTCTCGGTTTCACCGAGGATCTGATGATCCCCGGAGAGGAGGACGGGCTCGTCCATCACTGCCAATTGGATTGGCCTGAGGGCGGTCGCGTGTTGCTGTCCAGCACCGGCGAGCGCAGCACGCCCTGTCGGCCAGGCACCAGCTCGCTGCACGTCGTCACCTCTGAGCCTGACACTCTGATGGAGCGAGCGCTCAAGGTCGGCGCCACCATCGTGCACCCACTCGTGGATCAAACCGACTATCCATCGCGCGATTTCACTGTGGCAGACCCCGACGGAAACCACTGGACCTTCGCGACGTTCGCCGGGTAGCGAAACCCGCGCAACCCGAGACTGTCGTCCCCCTCCGCTGAGATGCCCTGTGCGCTATCGGAGGATCGAGGACCGCCGTGGCGGCTCGCGTCCAGTGGCGGTTCAGTCGTGATCGCCGGGTGTGATCAGGCCGCTTTCGTAGGCGATTGTGACGAGGGCGGCGCGGTCGTGGCAGTCGAGCTTGCGGAGGATGTTGCGGACGTGGCTTTTTGCGGTGAGGGGGCTGATCACGAGCCGGCCGGCGATCTCGTCGTTGCTGAGGCCGCGGGCGATCAGGAGCAGGATGTCGCGTTCGCGGTCGGTCAGGTCGGCGAGCGCCGGCAGCGGTGCGTGTGGGTCGCGGCGGGCGGCAAACTCGGCGATCAGGCGACGGGTGATCTTGGGAGAGATCAGTGCGTCGCCCGCGGCAATGACTTCGATCGCGTACAGCAACTCGCGCCGCGGGGTGTCTTTGAGGAGAAAGCCGCTGGCGCCGGCGCGTAGCGCCGCGTAGACGTATTCGTCGAGGTCGAAGGTTGTGAGGACGAGCACGCGCGTCCGTCTGAGGGTCGGGTCGGCGCAGATCAGCTTGGTGGCTTCGAGGCCGTCGAGGACGGGCATCCGGATGTCCATCAGGATCACGTGCGGGAAGCTGCGCCGCGCGAGGTCGATTGCCTCGCGTCCGTTGCTTGCCGTGTTGGCGACTTGCATGTTGTCCTGGGCGTCGATCAGCGCCGCGAATCCGTCGCGGACTGCGGCCTGGTCGTCGGCGACGAGGACGCGGATCATCCGGCGAGCTCGTAGGGCAGCTCGGCGTGTACGCGAAACCCGTCCGGGGTGGGACCGGCTTGGAGCGTGCCGCCGATCGTGTTAGCGCGTTCGCGCATTCCGGCGATGCCGACTCCTGGCCGGGTGCCGGTCCCTCTCGCCGATGCGCCGGCGCGGTTGTCGACGGCGATCGATAGTTGGGCGGCGTCAAAGTTGACGTGGACGCGTACGCGTGCTCCGGCGGCGTGGCGACGGGCGTTGGTGAGCGATTCCTGCACGATCCGGTAGGCGGCGAGGGACACGGCGTCCGATAGGCGCCCGGGGCGCTCGCCGTTGACCTCGAGCTGCACGTCGAGGCCCGCGTGGCGCGCGCGTTCGACGAGTTCGGTGATGTTCTCGACGCTTGGAGCGGGGGCGCGCGGCGCGTCCGCGCTTCCGGAGTCGCGGAGCACTCCGAGGATCGCTCGCAGCTCGCCGATCGCGGCGTGGCTCGTGCCCTCGATCGTCTCGAGCGCGGCGCGCGTCTCGCCGTGAGCAGCGCGCTCGGCGGCTGCGGCGGCTTGCACATTGATTTCCGTCAGGGTGTGGGCGACGACGTCGTGCAGCTCGCGGGCGATCCGCAGTCGCTCCTGCTCGGCTTGCAAATCGGCTTCCTGCGCGCGCGTGCGGTCGGCGAGATCGAGTCGCTCGAGCAGAACCGAGAGGTACGCGCGGTGCGTCCGGATCGCTTCGGCGGCCAGCAACGGGACCGCGATCAGCAGAACGTGGCCGAGCGTCTGCAGCAGCGTTGGGCGCCCATGATGGAGGACGTCGGCGAGGATGACTGCCGTGACCGCCGCGACGGCCGCGAGCAGCTGCTCGATCCGACCGCGCGTGAGCGCGAGCGAGTACAGCGCCACGGCAGGGGCGAGTACGGCGATTGGGCCGGCCGCGGCGTCGACGTGAAACAGCGCACCGGTCAGCGCCCCGGAGATCGCGAGCGTCCATCCCGGCACGCGGCGGCGCGCCCACAACGTCGCCGCGGCGGCGATCCCGACGGCGATTGGCAGCGGCCGGGCGCTGGTCCCGCCGTGCAGCAGCATTGCCGCGACGATCACGGCGCCAACGAGGACCGGCACGGCCGCATCGATCAAGAGCAGATGCCGACGGTGCAAGGTGAGAGCGAATCTAGCGCGGCGATCGGGATCTGTCATACCCCGGCGGGGGTATGACGGACACCCCGGGCGGACGATGTCACGCTCGCTGCCCTGGGCCAGCATGCAGGTATGCATGAGAATGACGCCCGGTCCACTCTCGATCTCAACGTGTCCGAGGGCAACCTGAGTGCCGGCGAGCCGGCGGTCAGCGTCCGGGAGCTGACGAAGCGCTACGGGGAGGTCGTGGCGGTCGACGCGCTGACGTTCTCGCTGCGGCCCGGAACGATCACCGGGTTCCTCGGCCCTAACGGGGCTGGCAAGACGACCACGCTGCGGCTGCTGCTCGGGCTCGCGCGACCGACCGCTGGGGAGGCGCTGGTGTTCGGGCGCCTGTACAGGGAGCTCGTGCGGCCCGCGCACCGGGTCGGCGCGGTGCTCGAGTCAAACGACTTCGACCCCGGTCGCTCGGGCCGCAACCATCTCCGCGCGCTCGGACTCGCCACCTCGATTCCATATGCCCGCGTCGACGATCTGCTCGAACTCGTCGAGCTCGGCGCGGCCGCCAACCGGCCCGTCGGCACCTACTCGCTGGGGATGCGCCAGCGGCTCGGCCTCGCCACGGCCCTGCTCGGGGATCCCGAACTGCTCGTGCTCGACGAACCAGCGAACGGCCTCGACGCTGCCGGCGTTCACTGGCTGCGCGGCTTCCTACACCAGTTCGCGGCCGAGAACCGCACGGTTCTGATCTCCAGCCACATCCTCGCGGAGGTCGCCCAGACGGTCGACCAGGTCTTGATCATCGCCAACGGACGCAAGCTTGCCACCGTTCAAATGAATGAGCTCGCCGGCGGCGCCGGCTCATTGGAGGCCCTCTACCTCGAGCTGACCGCAAAGGCGGCGGCGTGATCGCGCAGCTGCGCTCCGAGCTGTTCAAGCTCCGCACGACGCGTGCGACGGTGACGGTGCTGCTGTGGATGCTCGGGCTGATCCTGCTAGTCGTGCTCCTGCACGTCTTCGCGCTGAACGCCAACGACCTGCGCAAGGCGAGCAACCAGCCTAAGGTTTACGGCTGGGGAACGAGCATCGGCGCACTGTTCGCCGCGCTGCTCGGCGCGATCTCGGTGACCGGCGAGATTCGCACCGGGATGATCCGCCCGACACTGCTGGCCACGCCGAACCGAGCACTGGTGATCGCCGCGAAAGTCTGCGCCGCAGCACAGGCCGGAGTGCTCGTCGGCCTCGTCGCCGAGGCGCTCGTCTCCGGGATCGCGAGCGCCGGCCTCGGGGCGCGAGGCATCCACATCACGCTCACCGCGGGCGACTTCGTGCAGATGCTGGCCGGTGGTGCAGCCGCAGCGGCGCTGTGGGCGGTGATCGGCACCGGCGTCGGCGCGATCGTCAAGAACCAGGTCGGCGCTGTCGTCGGCCTGTGCGTCTGGCTGCTCCTCATCGAGAGCATCCTGATCGGCGACGCCCCATCCGCCGCCAAGTTCACACCAGGCGCGAGCGCAGGCGCACTCGCGGGGATGATCCAGAACGCCAGCGCCGGAGGCCTGCTCGCCCCTGCACTCGGCGCGCTGCTGCTTATCGGCTACGCCGCCATAGCAACAACCGCAGGACTGATCGCCGCCGAACGCCGCGACATCAACTGACGCGGAGGGAGCCATGCAACACGACAATGACCAGCAAGCCGACCGCGGCAAACGCCGTTTCATACTGCCGGTCGTGATCGCGGCCGTCGTGATTCTGATGGTCGTGCTGCACCTCGCCGGTGTGGTCGGCCCTGGCTCTCACTAGGAAGCCGAACGGTGGAGGCATCTCGATGAGCCAATCAGGGGTCCAACTGCAACAAGCCGCCGATGCGCAGATCGCTGAGCTGATCGATCTCCTCTCAACACGCGACCCGAGCGCGCTCAAGCTCCAGTGTCGCGGCCGCGAAAGGCTCGGCGATGGCACCGTCGCTGCCTCCGCGATGCATACGGCGGACAACTACCACCGGATCGCGGACTTCCTTAGGGCCAACGACCACAGACCGCGCGCGCCCCGCGAGGCCAAGCGAAACCACCGCCTCCCACGCTTCGCTCGAACGCCCGGCCACGCGGCGGGTCACAGCACCGAATCGCACCCCCGGTCGCCTGGTTACTCCGCGCGAGACATCGACCTGCGGCGCCTGGTTGAACGCCTGTCGACCGCGCGAGAGGCCCTCCGCCCGCTCGCCAGCCTCAGCGACCAGCAGCTCGCCACAATCCCACCCGCAAGCGATATGAAGTTCTGCGACGGACGACGGACCCTGCAGCAGGCCCTCGCCAGCCTGCTCAACCATCAACGCCATCAACTCGACGCCCTCATACGCACCCTGCAGTAAGGCCCGCTGCACCAGCGCCCCCAAACGCGCACGCCTACGCCCCGGCCCTGAAACACGTGAACGAGCAGCCACCGCAGGCGCGCCCAACAGCCAACGAACCGCCGCTGCGGCCCTCGGCAGCCGGTTGACAACCCCCGCCAGGAGAACCAAGCGGGAGCCGGCAGGTCCGCCTCGTGACGTCCCTCCTTCTCGCCTCGGTGAGAAGCTGACGCCCGGCGTGTCGCGCGCTCGCTGTTCGTCCGGCCCGGACACCCTCCCAACATCGGCGGCTGACTCTGAAGCGCCGGCGAGCAGGTTCGCGACCGAGACACGTGAGCGAGCGTGGGTGCTCAGTCGTCCGAGCCGCCCCGGGGTGGGGGCGCTCGCCGTCGCTGATTGCAGCTACGCGATCGGGGCCGGCGCTGCGGGGTCGTTCTGCCAGAGGCCGAAATCGTTGCCGTGTGGGTCTTTGCAGGTTGCGAACCAGCCCATGCCGGGAACGGCGCCGGGTTCGTTCGCCTCGCCTCCGAGTTCTTTCACGCGCGCGGCACCGGCATTGATGTCGTCGACATCGAAATAGACGCGGAGCCCTTGTTTACCGGGCTCCATATCGGTGATTGCTCCGCCGGTCGTGTCGCTGATGCGGGTCATGTGGTACTCGAACGGGCCGGGCATCGCCTCGAATTGCCAGCCGAACAGCGGGCCCCAGAACGCGCGCCCTGTCGTGGTGTCATCCGCGGGGATCTCGATGTGGACGATCTGGCCGGTCATTGCGATCCTTTCGTTGCGTCGGTGGGTGGGTGTGCTGGTTCGGCCGCGGTTATGTACCCAGATCCGCTGGCTGGCTCGACTCGAGGCGTTGCTTGAGCCGGCGGAGGTTCGCGGGCATTTCGGTGCGTGCCTGGCGGCGCACGACGAGCGGCACGAGCAGCTTGCCGAGGCCATGCCCCTCGAAGTCGAGCTCGATCGTCACCCGCGACTGCGCGCCACCGTTCAGCGGCTCGACGGTGACGTTGACGATCGCCCTGATCGGCCCGTCGATGCCGCGGACAGCCCAGCTCGCGGGCGGATCGAGCTTGGTGAGCTCCGACGTCGCTTCCCGTTCGGCGCCTCCGACGCGACGCGTCGTCGTGCATTTCGAGCCAACGGCGGTGGGCTTTTCGCCCTCGATGCTGCCGCCCACCACCCCTGCCTGCCACTCGCCGAACGTGCTGGGGTCGGTGACGTAGGAGAACACCTCCGCCTGCGGACGAGCGATCTCGATGATCGACGTGAGCGGTGCCATCAGCTCACCTCGCCAGGACGTCGGCGAACCGGCGCAGATACAGCGGCCAGCCGCCCTCGGAATCGACGCCTTCGCGGATGGCTTCCCAGCCGTCGCCGTGGCGATCGAGCGCGCGGTGCTCGAGTTCGACACGGGTGCGGTCGGGTGCCTCGGCGATGAACCGCACTTCGACCTCGCTGGTCTTCTCGAGCTCGGTCTCGATCTGCCACTGCGGGGTGATGTCCCAGCTGATGACGACACGGTCCGGCGGCTCGTACGCCAGCACGCGCGCCCAGCGGCACTCGCTCCCGTCGACGCCGCGGTCAAAGACGTCGCCGCCGACGCGCGGTTCGAAGACCGTCTCGGCGATGTCGACGCTGAGCATGTTGTGCTCAGGCGGCTTGAAGCTGCCGAAGTCCTCGGTGAAGACCGAGAACGCACGCTCGATCGGCGCCGCGACGACGATCTCATGGCGGATCGACGTCGCTGATGCTGATGTGCTCATTTGACCTCCTCTTCGCGTTGTTCAACCGCGGCCTGATACGCCGTCAGGGCACTGCTCCAAAAACGGTCGAGGTCGGCGCGAAGCTCGGCCAGACCATCGGGGTTGATCCGGTAGATGCGACGGTTGCCCGCAGGCTGGTCGACGACCAGCCCTGCGTCCTTGAGCACCTTGAGGTGCTGCGACACCGCCGGCCGGCTGACCGGCAGCCCGCGGGCAAGCTCGCCGACGGCGCACGGGCGATCGACGAGCCGCTCGAAGATCGCGCGCCTCGTGCGATCGCCCAGGGCAGACCACCCCCCATGTTCGTAAGTTTGCACGCACGGTAAGCATAGTCTAACGTAGTTCCCATGTCACCCGAGCCCTGCTCGCACGTCCTGCTGAGTCCGGTGACATGCGAGAGGTCGCGCTGCTCCACGGCGAGCCTGGTCAGTCGCCGCCGCATCCGCCGAGCCGAGTGGGTCAGTGCAGACTGGACATGGCAGGTGGGCGCACGCGGGAATGCGCAATGCTCTGACCATGGCCGCTGACCGCGCCCACTGGGAGCGCACCTACACCGATAAGACGGTCGACCAGGTGAGCTGGTACGAGCCGCAACCACAGCGCTCCGTCGAACTCACCGAAGCGACGAGGCTCGGCCGTGACGCTGGGGTTCTCGATGTTGGCGGGGGCGCTTCGAGCCTTGCGGCGCGGCTTCTGGGGCTGGGATACAGCGACCTCACGGTCGCGGACATTTCGCCCGCCGCGCTTGCCCACGCCCAGACCGAGATCGGCAGCGACGCAGCGCGGATCACCTGGGTCGAGGCTGACATCCGCAGCCATGACTTCGGCCGTTGGTATGACCTTTGGCACGATCGTGCCGTGTTCCACTTCATGGTCGACCCTACGGCTCGGGACGGCTACCTCGACGTGCTGCGCAAGACGCTGCGGCCAGGCGGCCACCTCATCCTCGCGACCTTCGGCCCACAAGGACCCACCCAATGCAGCGGCCTCCCCGTCGAGCGCTACGGCGCAGACGACGTGCAACGCGTCCTCGGCGACGACTTCGAACTCTTATCGTCCTCGCTCGCCGACCACCACACGCCCTCGGGGCGCAGCCAACAGTTCCACTACGCGCACCTTCGGCGGCGCGCAAAGACTCTCCCTACCTGACTGGAGCGCCGTCACGGCAGGCGTTCGACAGCAGCGTCCCCAACGGTCTTCTCGGACCCCCGTTCGTGAATCACGAGCGGGAGCAACAGAGTCCCAGCGGTCGCGGCAATGCACGGCGGGCACATGCCGCAACAGGCCGTCGTCGCCGAGGCCGCTTCGAACCAGCGCGACAGGAGCGGGATCATGCGAACCAGCCTCGCCCGGAACATTCACGAAGGATGGCAGACCACTGCGGCCGACAGAAGCGATGAGTTCGCCTGTGATTCCTCAACGAACAGCCGACGCTCCTCCTCGTCGCGCGTTTGCGGCGACGAGGCCGACAGCAGTTGTTCATGATGATCCAGGCCGCGTTCCCCGACATGCGCTGGGCAGCCGAAGACGTTCTCGTGGCCGACGACAAGGTCGCGGCTCGCGTGCGGTTCACGGGAACGAACGACGGCGAGTTCATCGGGATGCCCGCGACCGGCAAGAGCGCCAGCGTCCAGGCCATCGACATCATCCGATTCGGCGAAGACGGCCTGGCTCACGAACACTGGGGCGTGTTCGACATGATGGGCTTGATGCAGCAGCTCGGCCTCGCGCCCGGCGCGCCTGCGTAGTCGGAACAGTGGTTTGACGAATCGTCGGGAATCCGTCGATCTGCGTCGCGGGTCCGGGTGATCGGTCCGGTCGCGGTTCGCGTCCGTGTGGCTCAGAGGGTGACGAGCCCGGTGCGCAGGGCGAGGTCCGAGCGCCAGATGCGCTCGGGATCGGCGTGGTCGCGCACCGCGCGCCACTCGTCCAGGCGCGGGTACATCGCGCGGACGGTCTCGGGCCGCAGGCGGGCGTCCTTGGTCAGGTAGACGCGGCCGCCGGCCTCGGCCACGAGCGCGTCGCAGCGGTCGAGCGCCGGGAAGAGGTCCGGCGCGGAGCGCGGCAGGTCGAGGGCGAGCGTCCAGCCGGCGATCGGGAACGAGAGCGGCGCCTGGTTGGCTGGCCCGAAGTCCTTGAGGACCGCCAGGAAGCAGGGGACCCGCTCGCGCCGCAGATGGTCGATCACCGCGCGCAGAACCCGCTCCTGGCCGGAGGGCACGACGAGCTGGTACTGGAGGAAGCCGGCCCTGCCGTACAGGCGCGGCCAGGCGTCGAGCACGTCGAGCGGGAACATGTGAGCGCCGAAGCCCTGCACCTCGCCGCGCCGGCGCCGGGGCGCGCGCCGGAACCACAGTTCGTTGAACGCGCGCCCCGAACTGGGGCGCACCAGGCCGCCCGGCCAGCGCGCCGGGACCGTCGCCCGCGCCGCCACCGTCGCCGCGCTCGGCGTGCTGGGTGGAGCGGCCGACGCGGGCAGGTGCTCAGCGCGCGTGACGACACCCCGACCCGGCCGCGAGCAGAGCAGATCAAGCCAGGCCACCCGGTGCGGACCGCCGGGCCCGGACAGCAACTCCAGCACATCTTCGAGCGACGCGGCACGGTCGGTGTCGACCGTCAACAGTGGCGTGCTCACCGCGCGTAGCGCGAATCGCGCCCACAGGATCACGCCGGTGAGCCCCATGCCGCCGATCGTCGCGTCGAAGAGCCCGCGATCGTCCCCGGCCCGCAATTCGAGTTCCTCTCCCGCCGCGGTCAGCAGGCCGATCGCACGGACGTGACTGCCGAATGTTCCGGCGGTGCCGTGGTTCTTGCCGTGGATGTCGCTGGCGATGGCGCCGGCCACCGTGACGTGCTGGGTGCCCGGGACAACCGGCACGACCCAGCCGGCCGGCACCAGCTCGGCGAGCAGCTCCCCGATGGTCGTACCGGCCTGTGCGGTCGCAAGGCCCGCTTCGCGATCAAGCTCGACACCCTTGAGTTGCGCGGTATCGAGCACAAGGCCGCCGGAGAGCTGGGCGGCATCGCCGTAGCTGCGTCCCAGGCCCCGCGCGATCATCCCGTGCTGCACCCGCCCCCCACGGTCCGCTGCCCGCCAGTGCTCGAGGGCTGCGCGCACGTCGTCCGCGGTTCGTGCACGAGTCCGCAGCGCGGTTACGCCGCCGGCCCCGCCCCAGCCGCACACGCGTTCGGGGACCGTCGCGCTCGGAGGTGGCTGGACCGACACCAAGGCACATGATGTCAGGAGGCGCTCGCACCGAGCTCGAGCAGCCTGGCCACGGCGCTTGCGAATGGCACGATCGTCAGCGGCATCCTCCGCCGCGGTGCGATCAGCGGCCGACATAGGTGCCGCCCACAAACAGCGCCGTCCACGCGGCTGTGAGCCCGAGCAGCCTCCAGTCGCGCAGGATCAGTTCCTCGGGCGCCTCGCCCGCGCCGCGGCCGACAAGGACGCCGTAACGGTGGAACCACAGCACCACCGGCGCGATCGACATCTCATACCAGGGTCCGTGCTCGGGACGCCCGAACGCCCACACCGCGTAGGCGACGCTCGCCGCTATCGCCGTCGCAGCGATGATCGCACGCAACACAGCCGCGGAGTAGCGGCTCAGCGTGGCGCGCGAGACCCCGGCGCGCGCGACGCCGAGCCGTTCGCCGTGCCGTTTGCCGGCGACGATGAAGATCGCGCCGCACGACGTGACCACGAGAAACCACGCCGACAACCGCACATTCGCCGCGATCCCGCCAGCCGCAGCGCGCAGGACGAAGCCGGCGGCGATCACGAGGATGTCGGCGACGATCACGCGCCGCAGCCACAGCGAGTAGACCGTCATCAGCAGCAGGTAGCCGCCACAGACCGCGGCGAGCGCGGGGCGGACCAGCGCCGCGACCGCCAATCCGCCGCCTGCCAGCGCGACTGCGATCGCCAGCGCCACGCGCACCGGCAACGCGCCCGACGCGACCGGGCGCAGGCGCTTGCGCGGATGGACGCGATCCTGCTCGCGATCGCGCACGTCATTGAGCAGGTAGGTCGCGCTCGAGACCATGCAGAACGCGACCACAGCAACCGCGACGTTGCGCACCACGGCGCCGTGCGTGATCACTCCGGCGGCGAGCGGAGCAGCGAGCAGCAGCGCGTTCTTGATCCACTGCAACGGCCGGCAGGCGCGAAACACGACCGCGAACGTCACCGCCCCGCCGGGTGGCGGCGGGCCAGA
>Ga0307373_10014559_pt1 | contig 10808 bp, 8 predicted proteins | sample OX2MG_FD_202534 | JGI IMG/M metagenome (GOLD analysis project Ga0307373, IMG submission 202534) | Soil microbial communities from Risofladan, Vaasa, Finland - OX-2 | ecosystem: Environmental > Terrestrial > Soil > Coastal area > Acid sulfate soil | place: Finland: Risofladan, Vaasa | collected... | reverse complement strand
AGGCGCTGTCGGATGAAGCTGAGGTTGCCGTGGAGCCAATCCTGCTCAAATCGCAGGTTGTGCTGGATGATCGGGGCGCGCAAATAGGCGTAGTAGCCAATGCCGTCCCCGTGCACCAAAGGGTTAATCAGAGGCAGCGTCACGATAAAAACAGCGGTCAAGATGAGCAGATGATGGCGTAACCGGGCACCCGCAGCACCACTCTTTTCGCTTGAAACTAGATCTGTCGATACCATGCCTAACTTGCCGCCTGATGCAAAGCCGATTCCGGCCGGGAAGAGTCCACGGCGACATGGACCGGCTCCGGCACTGGTTTTCTCAGGACAGCGATGATGGACAGTGGCGGGAGCGGCAGGAATCTGTCGACCACGCGGAACAGCGGTGTCAGAAAATTCAGCGCCTTGATCTGCCACAGCCCGAAGGTTTTCCTGCGCAACACGCGGGCATTCAGCCACCAGGCCGGAGAACCCGCCCGGTTAAATGACAAGAGAGCTTCCAGATGAAAACCTGACCGGACGGCAAGGTCCGTGAATTGCTTCTTGGTATAGCGGCGGTAATGGCCGAGAACCTCATCGAGCGTGCCGAACAGTCCGGGGCCGCAGGGCACCAGAACGATGGCGCGCCCGTTTTCCTCCAGCGCATCCCAAATATTGCGCAGCGCACCGAAATCGTTTTCCAGGTGCTCCACCACGTTCAAGCAGATGACCGTATCAAATTTTTCTTCCACCGGATACGAATCGTGTTTCTCGCCGTCGGTATAGCCGACGCGCAAATACGGATGATCGGGAATCAGGTTTTGCAGATAGGTCAAATAGTGCGGGTTGATGTCGCTGGCATAATAGAGCTTGCGCGGGATCAACTGAAGCGTCAAATTGCCGGTTCCCGCGCCAATCTCCAGAACACGCTCGCCAATGTAGGGGCGGATGACATCGGCCATCCATTTCGTGAAGCGCGGCGCGCGATTCAATCTTCCCAGAATCTGGCTGCCGTATTCGTCTTCTGCGTACACGTGATCGGAACATGCGAAGCGCAAAATCGCGCCGATGGCGCGAATACCGTCTTTCAGGCCGATTTTTTTTCCTTCCTGATAGGTTCGGCCGGAATATCGGATCGGAACTTCAAAAATTCGCGCGCGCCGCTTCGCGAGCTTGATGGTAATTTCAGGCTCGATTTCGAAACCGCGACCCGTCAGCGGGATACTTTTCAGCAATTCCGTCCGCACCATTTTGTAGCATGTCTCCATGTCCGTCAGATTGAGGTCGGAAACGATGTTGCTCATCAGTGTGAGCAAGCGGTTGCCAATCTCATGCCGGAAGAAGAGCACGCGCCGGTATTCGCCCGCCAGAAAGCGGGAGCCATACACGGCGTCGGCGGGTTCCTGCAGGAAAACCCTGGCCATCTTGATGAGGTCCTGCGGATGATACTCCAGGTCCGCATCGTGAATCACGGTCAACTCCGTATCCGCATACGCGAGCCCGGTATGAATTGCCGCGGCCTTTCCTTTATTCGACGAATGGCGGATGAACGTCCATTCCAGCTTCGTTGCGGGCGCTGCCTCGATCGCGTGAGCGAATTTTTCCAGTGCCGCGGGGGTCTGATCGGAGGACCCGTCGTCCACGACAATTACTTTGACGCGATCGAAAATGGGTGATTCGCCGAGCAATCGGAGACGGTCAATGCTTGGCACAACTAGGTGTTGCTCATTATAGGCGGGAACAATGACCGAGAGTGATGTGGTTGAATTCACAAGCGGTTCGCACATCCTCATCGCCGGGATCGAATGTACTCTTGACGCATATCATTGTCATTTTGCGCAAAGGATTTATCGAATGCCGCCGGCGCCGCCCCGGCTCGCTTTTCCGTCTGATACTGCACGACGCGATCGACAATTTCCGGCAACGGAGTTCGAGGGCGGAAGCCCGTCAGCGCTTCCAGCTTCTTCACGCACGGCACTCGCCGGAACATATCCTCGAAGCCAAGCTCGTATGCCTGGTCGTAGGGAACGAATTCGATGGGCGAAGCGCTGCCGGTGCGTTCCTTGACCATGCGAGCCAGGCCTTCGATGGTGATCTCAAAATCGTTGCCCACGTTGATCACTTCCCCGACGGCCTTGTCGGTGGAAATCAATCGCAGGATGGCTTCGACGGCATCGCGCACATCGCAGAAGCATCGGGATTGCTGGCCCGTCCCATAAACCGTGATGGGCGCCTCTTCGAGCGCCTGCCCGACAAAACTGGGCAGCACCATGCCGTAACGGCCCGTTTGCCGCGGCCCCACGGTATTGAAAAAGCGGGCGACCACGACGGGCAATCCTTTTTCCTTCCAATAGGCGAGGGCCAGAAATTCATCCAGGGCCTTCGACGCGGCATAACTCCACCGGCCCTTGTTGGTCGGACCGAGAACCAGATCGGCGTCTTCGTGAAAAGGGAAATTCGTGCTTTTTCCGTACACTTCCGAAGTCGATGCCGTGAAAACAAGTTTCCGTTTTCTGCAGGCGGCTTCCAGAACCATCTGCGTGCCGTTGACGTTGGTCTCAATCGTGCGCACGGGGCTTTCGACAATCAGCTTGACGCCCACAGCAGCAGCCAGGTGGAAAATGATATCGGCCTCGTCCACAAGTTCCGCCAGAAGCTGGCGGTTTTCCATGGGTTCAAGGAAATACTGCATGCGGCCGTACTTTTTCAGGTGGCGGATATTCTCCATGCTGCCGGTGGAAAGATTATCCATCAGCAGGACATGGTCGCCTCGTTCAAGCAGCCGCTCGGCCAGGTGCGAGCCGATAAATCCTGCACCGCCGGTAATTAAGCAGACCAAGGATGGTCCTCCTGGAGTTCTAATCCTGTCCCAGCTGAGATTCCGATTGCTCCGCTCGGCGGGCCTTGCGTGACTTCCTGGTGTCCTCTTCCCGCCCGTACCCTCCATAAGAATATGGGTAGTAACGGTAGGAGTAATAGTAATCCGGAGAGGCTGCATCGACGGCGTTCAGGACCACGCCGAGCATATGGCATTTGACACTGGCCAGGAGATCTCGAGTCCGGGTAAAGGCTTCCTTTGGAGTTTCCCCGCTGCGGACCACCATTAAGACGCCATCGACCAGAACCGAAAGAATGACCGCGTCGGTCGCCGCCATAATGGGAGGCGAATCGATGACGACAAACTTATAGCGGGTACGAAGTTCGGCGATAAGTTCGGTCAGACGCCGGGAAGACAGCAAATCGGCCGGGTTGGGCGGGATGGGCCCGGTCGGAATCGCCGAAAGATTGGGGATCGCCGGATGCGGCACGGTAATTAAATCCAGCGTGGAAACGCCGGCAAGATAGGAGCTCAATCCGGCGTGTTTTCCGTCGACCAGACTCAACGCGCGGTTGATGCCCGGTTTGCGCAAATCGGCATCCACCAGAAGCGTTTTGTCACCGAGTTGCGCCAGCGTCACGGCCAAGTTAACAGCGGCGGTGGTCTTGCCTTCGCGCGGCAACGCGCTGGTCATCAGGATTACCTGAGGCGGATGATCGGCCTGCGACAGAAGCAGGGACGTTCGCAGGGCGCGGAACGCTTCCGACATCTGCGACTGCGGCATATTGTGCGAAATCAACTCCGCGCGGGCTTCCTTGGAAGCTAGCACGGGAGTTCTCAATAGTTTCGAGAAGCGGCCATGGCGTTTTCCATTCGAATTAGCCATCGCCGGAACCACTGCCAGCGAAGGCAACCGCGCCAACGTCTCAATGTCGTCCGGAGTTTTCACGGTGTTATCCATATACTCGCGCACAAGGGCCAAACCGATTCCGCCCAGCAACCCAATCAGAACGCTCAACATGATGTTGCGCCGTTTGTTCGGGCTGGAGGGCTCGTTGGGAATCAGGGCGGGATCCACAACGCGAATATTGGAGGATTGCAACCCCGCGGAGATGCCGGCTTCCTTCAATTTTTGAAGCATGCCGTCGTAGAGCTGCTTATTTGCTTCCGCTTCGCGGTTCAGGATGTTGTACTGCACCAGTTTCTCGGCGGTCTGGTTGGTTTCCGCCTTCTGCTGGTCCAGCGCCTTCTGCAGGAGCAATTCTCGCTGGCGCGCGCCGCGATAATCAGCCTCCACCTGGTTGGCTATATTCCCTTTTTCGCGGGCCAGGAGCTTATCGAGATCCTTCATCTGCGCCTGAATGCGCAGGACTTTGGGAAATTTCGGGCCGTACTGATTGAGCGCATCGGCGTATGTGGCGCTCAACTTGGTCTGCTGCTTGAGGATATCCTGAATGACCGCGCTGTTTCGCACGGCCGCGATTGCGTCATAATTTCCCGCTTGCGCCAGCTGATAGACGGCTTCTTTGTTGATCCGGTCCGCCTGTGCATCGGTCAGCTGCTTGTTCAATTCTGCCAGGGTATCTGTGCTGATGTCGCCTTTTTCACCAAGGCTCCAGATCTGGTTATCGCGCTCATAGGCAAGACGCGCGTCTTCCGAGTTCTCGACCTTGATTTTCATCTCGTTCAATTGCCCGGCCAGCCAGTTCGAAGCTTGCGTGGCAGCCTCAAAACGGCTGCGAAAATTCTGTTCGATGAAGTTATGCAAATGGGCGTTGACAATGCGCGCTGCAAGAACGGGATCGGTCGCCTCAAACGTCACGTCAAGCAAGCGGCTGTTGGGCACCCGCTTGACGGTCAAGTTGGCCAGGAACACGCCGAGTGCCGGTGGCTGCCGCAGGCTGGAATCGCTTCCCTTCGCCGCGGTTTCAGCCGGTTTTCCCGGCTTCCCGCCAAATTCAGGCAGGCGATCCAGCCCCAAGGACTTAACCGTCAGCATCGCCAGCGTTTGGCTCTGCAGAATCTTGGATTGCGTGGTGATGTAATCATTAATGTCATCACTCATGTCGAACTGGTCGGAATCGGAGAAGTGGATGGCATTCGCATTCTCGCGATCGATCTCGACCCGGGCCGTGGCTTGATAGACCGGCTTCATCCGGAACGTGGCAATGGTCACGATGGAGACGACCGCCAGCAGGAAAAATGCGATCAGCCATTGATGTTTCCGCAAAACAAGCAGGTAGTCGAGCAGGTGCGGCTCACGCGGCATCATATCCATCGCCAGGAATGGCGAACGGTTCTGAGAAGTTTCCAACGGATTCATGTTGGAGCGATCGCGCGGAGCCAGATTATTGATTTCGTCCATAAGGTCGTCATTCACTCCATTGCGTTCAATCGATCTATCCCGGGTTGCGCCAGACTAGAATTTGCCTGCCGTTATGAGCGCAACGCCCGTGGTAAGCGACAATGCAACATCGCCCGCGCGATGCAACGCCCTCTTGGCCGCACTGTCCGGAACATAGAGAATGTCGCTGGCCTGCAACGTGACATCTTCAGACCGCAAGTGCATGATATTATTCAAGTTGACGGGAACTTCGTCCCGTTTGCCGGTGTTCGGATCCTTGCGAAGTATCACGGCATTCTTCACTTTCGCAGTACTCGTCGTACCGCCAGCCAGAGACAGCATTTTCAAAGTGGTCATGCGGTCGCGATCATTTTGCATGACGAAACCGCCCGGATGGTTGACCGCGCCCACCACATAGATGATTCCGGCCCGCGGCACGGAAATCACATCACCGCCAATCACGGGAATATTGAATCGCGAATCACCCGTTTCCAGAAGATCGCTCAATCGGATCGTGAAAGTCTGCGCGTCCGTCGAAGTTATTTTCCCATCCGGACTGCCTGGATCCATACTCACTCTGGGAGGGCGTGTGACGATCACCGTGTTGCCGGCATCGTCGGAGATGCCGCCGGCCTGGGACAATGCTTGAATCAAAGTCGTGTGGCGCGTTGCCTGGATGACCATCGGATTCTTGACCGACCCGATCAAAGTAATGGGCTGGCTTTGCTCCTCTTTCACGGTCACGTTGACTCTGGGGGTCGAAACCAAGCCATTGGACTGCAGCAGTTCGGCAATCTTGTCCTGCAGCTGATTCGTCGTAAGGCCGCTAGCCCTCACCTGTGTGGGCACCAAGGGCAGAGAGATATAACCGGTCTCGTTGACGCGCACTTCGCGTGAAAGTTCAGGCACATCAAATACTTCCACATCCAACAGATCGCCGCTCCCAATCACATAATCCGTCGGCTTCACATTTGTGGCAGCAGCCAACTCGGCCAGCCGGTCATTCGTTTGAATGACTTCCTCGCTCTTCGGAGTGAGCACAGTATTATTTTTTTGTTGTTGAGAAAAGGCTGCCGGGACGACCAGAAGAATTAAAATCATCACCCGGCTGAAAAAATACGCCGCAGGGCGGAGTTCGCCCCGCTGTTTTTGAGTCTTCAAAATAGGTACTCCCCCACGCGTTTGCCATTATACAGAGACTTTCCTTGAATCAAGCGGTTTTGTTTTCGAAAACATTGAGTGTTCTGGAATGGTACACGGCATTGGCCATGCCGGGCCGGCATACCACCACGGTGCAAGCTCCGGAAACACCCTACCGCCTGGACCTCACCCCGGCAGACCGGCAGCAGATCCAGAAGGTTTAGCGCTCCCCCTCAGGGTGGGGAGGAAGAACAGCAGTCGCCAGAGCCGCTTGTAGAAGGAAAATGAGAGCGTTCGAAGGGATGTGAAAATTGAAGTCCACCGTAGCATGGACAAGCAGCCCCACACAGGCAACCAGGGCACCCGCATGGTAGGCAAAGTTTCTTGCGTTCTGCTCGACCACCAGGATTTTCCAGGAGTTTCGAAAGAGAATGACCAGGAAAACCAGGCAACACAGCCCCCCTATCGCGCCTGTTTCCGCAAGGGCTTCCGCGTAATCATTATGGCTGTGATTGACGATATAGCCATCATAAATGGTGTCGTAACGGAAAAAGACATCCTGCAAAGTGCCCAAGCCAGTCCCAATCACGGGATGATCCAGGAATATCCGCAAGCTTCCCTCTAGCATCTCCACCCGGCGGCTCTCACTGACTTCCAGCCCCTTGTAGGCCGCAAAGCGCTCCAGCGCACGGCCCACGCCAAGCCATGAGACTAGAACAATGGCCAGACTCAAGGTCAGCGCCGCGGCCACGAATACTTTCTTTTCTCTTCGACGCAGGATGATCAAAATCACCAGAAAAGCCATTTCCGCCACGAAGCTTACGATCCCGCCCCGGGAGGCGGATAGAAACAATGCCCCAATCGGCATCAGCGTGAATAGGGTCACCAACGGCAGTTGGTCGCGCCGCTCCGCGCCCAAAACCTGAATGGCCACGCCCGGTGGGATCAGCAATTCCATCAGGCCGGCAAAATGGTTCCGATTGACGAATGGGCCAAATGGGATGCCGCCGTAATGCATTACCCTCACCCAGTACAGTTTCCCGTTAAACGTGAAGTATTGCAGGATTCCGAACAGCGAAACGGCAAATCCGAGGCTGAGCAGGAACCAGATAAACCCATGCCACTGGGACCGCGTTCGATAAGACTGCACGCAGAGAAAAAACAGCGCCAGCAGCGCGGAGTACTTCATGAGTTCGATGCGGGTCGCGAATGGAACTGCCGTGATGCCTGCCGCCCACTGCAGCGCCACCACGAACCAAAGACCCACAAGAGGCCACAGCAGCGGGTTCCAGACCAGATCGAGGTCCGTCGTCACCACCTTCCATGCCCAAACCAGCAGTAAAAGTGAGGCCCCAACCTCCAGGACTCCCTCTGACCACGGTTCGACCACGCCGTGCGCGAGCACGGCAAACGCGACCAGCGTACAGATGCCGACGCGGATTACCCTCATTGTGCTGGTCCCACGGCAACAAGACTCACGTCGTCCACCCAAGCGGTGCCGCTGATCTTGTTATCGAAGCGCTGGCTGGGCTGGCGCAGCAATCGGATCTGTACCATGTGCGTCTGTGGGCCGGGCGTGAAATCGGCTTGCTCAAGCGTCCAGGGCAGCGTGCCCGTCTCATTCGGTGTATATACATTCAACTGTTTCGTGTCCTGCGGATCGAAAATTTCAAACTGTACCCCGCGATCGGTCGAAATCTGATCCGTGCGCAGGTACCCGCTAAAGCGATAGTGCGTACCCGGAGTGACCAGCACATTTTGAAAAGGGTATATGTAAGTCAGGTTTGCCGATCCATCGAAGGTGATGCGCGCGGAACGCTCGCCGGAGTGCTTTACCACCGTATCGAACTCGAAATCGGCGCCCAAAACATCCGTTTGTTGCCAGCCAAATCCTCCATTGGAAAGGCCTCCCTCAAATCCGCCGTCAAACACCAGCGAAATCCCGTTTTGAGCGGAGGGGAGGCGGCCCTCGATGTTCATGGCCTGGCGCCAAACGGTTCCCGCTTCATCAAATTGTCCCTGCTTCACCAGCAAATCGGTGAATGCAAACAGCGTCTTCGAGTCGATCGAAGGCCTTTTCGCGAGCAGTTTCTGCCAAACCGTGAGCGCCGCCGAAGGCTGTTGCGCCCCGGCCAGATATTTGAGCGCTTCCCAGTCTGCGGAAATTGTGTCCGGCAATACTTGATCGAGGAGCACCTGGACATCCGGATCGCTATGCCACGCGCGCGAAATGGCAAGAGGCATGAGCTTGGGTTCCTCGATGACCGCATGGTGAATTTCCGCGTACGCTTCGGGCAAGCGTTGCTGCCTCAAAAGGAAATTGCCATATTTCCAGGAAACTTCCGCGGATATGGGAAAGTCGGTCTGGGCCCCGCGATAATATTTATCCGCTTCCGCATTGTCCCCGACCATCTCCAACGCGCTCGCCAGATCGAGTTTGTAAAAAGGAGAGCGCGGATTGAGCGCAACCGCGCGGCGATAATAGGAAATGGCGAGGGGAATATCGGTGTGATCGAAGTCGAGTTGGCGGTAACGCCCCAGCCGGTACCAGTTTTCCGGATTGGCGGGCTCGATGCGCGCGGCCAGCACCCAATCCGCCGCATTCGATGACGCGCCGTAAAAGCCTGCCAGGCCGCGGATCGTACCGGCATAGCAAAGCCATGCCGCGGCCACAACCACTATGGCGGCGGCAATCCAGCGCCGGGAAGGATTGGCGAATCCCTGGGGCATCCGCGGATAATCTGCTACGGATGTGTGGTTCAGCGCAACTGAAAACCAATAAAACCCGGGAAACGTCTCGCATCGGTCAACCGAGCGAACCGCGCGCCTCCAGATTGGATACCACACCGGAGCGGACGCGTGCTTCTATGTGCGCCTGACCGGCAGGGAGAATCTCACCCTGTTCGCCAGCCTGAACAATCTCTCGCAGCAAGAGACTTCCCGGAGAATTGCGGAACTCACCGATCTGTTCGGCCTCGATTCAATTTTGGACCGGCAAGTACGCACACTTTCCACCGGGAACATTCACCGGCTGGGGCTGGCGCGGGCCATGATTCACCGGCCATCGGTATTGCTGCTGGACGAGCCTACGCGGAGCCTCGATCCGTTCGCGGCAGCCGAGTTCCGGCGTTTCCTGCTCGAGCAAATCGTCGGGAAACACGGGACCGCGGTGTTGTTTGCCTCCCATACGCTGGCGGAAGTGGAACAACTGGCCGGCCGCGTCGCCGTGCTGCACGGCGGCCGATTGCTGGGCTGCGACACGCCGGCCGGCTTGAAAACCGCCGCGGGCGCCGAGACTCTGGAACGATCGCTGGAAATCATGACGCACCATGCGGATCGGGAAACCCCATGACGGGCCTGGCTCGCGTGTACGCAACCTTGCGAAAACTGGCGATCCTGTTTCGCCGAGATATGGCCGTGGCCCAGAGTTACCGCACCGCATTCGTGATCGAACTTTTTCAAGCGTTGCTGGGCTCCGCCAGCTTTTATTTTCTCTCGCAGTTTATCGCCAGCCCTAAACTGACGAGGTCACTTCCGCAGGGAACGACCTATTTTTCATTCGCCCTGGTAGGAGTGGCCTTCTTCGACTATCTGAGCATTGCGCTGTACACATTCGACGAAAGCCTGCGGGAAGCGAGGCAAAATGGCACGCTCGAAAATCTTCTCGTCACGCAAACTTCCCTACCCGTGATCCTGGCCGGGTCGAGTTTGTATCCCTTCGCGCTGATGTCCTTGCGCACGCTGATCTATCTCGGCTGGGGCGTAGTGTTGTTTGGCTTCCCCGTCCACCAGGCGAATTGGTTTGGCGCGCTGCTGATTTTGGGTGCGTCCGTTCTGTCGTTCGTGGCCCTGGGCATCCTAAGCGCAAGTTACCTGCTCATCTTCAAGCGCGGCAGTCCGGTCAGTTGGGCCATTATCGGGGTTTCCTCGCTGGTCGGAGGAATGCTGTACCCGGTATCCTCGCTGCCCAGATGGCTGCAGATTGCGGCCCGCCTGACTCCGGTCACCTATTCCCTGGAAGGAATGCGCGCAGCGATACTGGGCCACGCCACGTTGGGGGAGTTATGGCCTTCGCTTGCGGCTTTGCTGGTCTTTGCGGCCGTTTTGTTGCCTGTCTCATTTGCTGTTTTTTCATGGGCGCTGCGCCGGACAAAAATCACGGGCACGCTCACGCATTTCTAGCGCGAATTTCTCACGACCGCCGATGTCAGGCGACGTAAGGGAAACAGAAACTCCGGCTTCGACCGCGAAGCTGTGATTCTTCGTCGCGGCGGCGGCAAGCCGCGCTGCAAAGCCTCATCGGATACTCGCTCGCCATTGCATTTATGTTTCAGGAGGGACTTTTTGCGGGTAAGACAGGGCCGGCAGGGTGTCTTCGCACGCTGAAAAAAAGAGCCGCACCATCGGCACACCGTTGCCGGCGCCGATGGTGCGGCCATCAATCTGAAATTTACCGCTTGCGCTTCTTAGACTTAGGTTCGACGGGCGCCTCTCCGACCTTGGTGGTGATTCCAACGCCCATGGCCTTCAG
>Ga0307373_10014558_pt1 | contig 10808 bp, 8 predicted proteins | sample OX2MG_FD_202534 | JGI IMG/M metagenome (GOLD analysis project Ga0307373, IMG submission 202534) | Soil microbial communities from Risofladan, Vaasa, Finland - OX-2 | ecosystem: Environmental > Terrestrial > Soil > Coastal area > Acid sulfate soil | place: Finland: Risofladan, Vaasa | collected... | reverse complement strand
GGTCCCAACCGCGTTGCCGAGGTGCGGCGGCATCCGCTGCGGGTGCTGCTGGGCCGCTTCTGGGCGCCGGTGCCGTGGATGCTGGAGGCGACCATTGTCTTGGAGCTGGTGGCGCGCCGGCGGCCCGAGGCGCTCATCATCGCCTGCCTGCTGCTGTTCAACGCGGTGCTGGGAGCGGTGCAGGAGAACCAGGCGGACCGGGCGCTGGCGCTGCTGCGGCAGCGGTTGGCGGTGGGGGCGCGGGTGCGGCGCGACGGCCGCTGGCAGCCGCTGCCGGCCGAAGAGCTCGTCCCCGGCGATGTGATCCATCTGCGGGTGGGCGACTTGGCGCCGGCGGATGTGCGCCTGTTCGAGGGCGCGGTCTCGGCGGATGAATCGGATCTGACGGGCGAGTCGCTGCCGGTGGAGAAGGCCGCCGGGGCGCTGGTCTACGCCGGCTCGCGGCTGCGGCGGGGCGAGGCCAGCGGCGAGGTGACCGCGACCGGCAGCCGCACCTACTTCGGCAAAACCGCCGAGCTGGTCAAGACCGCCAAGACGCCCAGCCACTTGGAGGCGCTGATCCTGGCCATCGTGCGCCAGCTCGTGCTGGTGGACGGGGTGTTGGTGGCGATCCTGCTGGCCTACGCGGGAATCACCCATCTGCCCTGGTCGCAGGCGCTGCCGTTTGCGCTGATCCTGCTGGTGGCGTCGGTGCCGGTGGCGCTGCCGGCGACCTTCACGGTGGCGACCGCGCTGGGGGCGATGGAGATGGCGCGGGAGGCGGTGCTGGTGACGCGGCTGTCGGCGATCGAGGAAGCGGCGGCGATGGATGTGCTGTGCACCGACAAGACCGGCACGTTGACCCAGAACCGGCTGGCGGTGGGCGAGGTTTGGGCGGCGGCGGGCGGGTCTGCGGCCGAGGTGCTGCGCTGGGCGGCGCTGGCGTCCGAGGCGGCGACCCAGGACCCGCTCGACCTGGCCATTCTGGCCGCGGCCGGCGTTGAGCCGGACCCGACGCCGCGGCGCCTCGGCTTCGAGCCCTTCGATCCGGCGACGAAGCGCTCCGAGGGGCGGTATGCATCCGCGGGCGGGACGTGGCGGGCGGTCAAGGGCGCGCCCGACGTAGTGATGGGGCTGGCCGGCGGCGCGGAGGCCGCCGCGGCAGCGGCGGCCACGCGGATGGCGGCGCGCGGCGCGCGCGTGCTGGCGGTCGCGGCCGACCGGGGCGAGGGACTGCAGCTGGCGGGGCTGGTGGCGCTCGAGGACCCGCTGCGGCCGGACTCGGCGGCGCTGGTCGCAGCGCTGCAAGGGTTGGGGGTGCGCGTCATCATGGTCACCGGCGACAGCGCCGCCACCGCGCGCGCGGTGGCGGCGGCGGTGGGGGTGCGGGAGCAAGACGTTTTCGCCGGGGTGTTTCCGGAAGACAAGCTGCGGCTGGTGGAGCGGCTGCAGCGCGGCGGCCACGTGGTGGGCATGACCGGCGACGGCGTCAACGACGCGCCCGCGCTGAAGCGCGCCGAGGCCGGCATCGCCGTGGCCAGCGCCACCGACGTGGCCAAGGCGGCGGCCAGCATGGTGCTGACCGAGAGCGGCCTGTCCGGGGTCGAGCGCGCGGTCGAGACCGGGCGCCGCATCTACCAGCGCATGCTGACCTACATCCTCAACAAGATCATGAAGACGCTGGAGATCGGCGTCTTCGTCAGCGTGGGGGTGATGCTCACCGGCCGGTTCGTGATCAGCCCGCTGCTGATCGTGCTGCTGCTGTTCACCAACGACTTCGTCACCATGGCCATCGCCACCGACCGGGTGGGGTTTTCGGCAAGCCCCGACCGCTGGCAGGTGGGCAGGCTCATGCGCACCGCCGGGACGCTGGCGGCGATGGTGCTGGTGCTCTCGTTCGCGGTGCTGGCGGTGGGGCTGCTCGTGCTGCACCTGCCGCTCGCCCAGTTGCAGACCCTGGTGTTTGTGATGCTGGTGTTCACCGGCCAGGGCAACGTCTATCTGGTGCGCGAGCGCGGGCGGTTGTGGCATTCGCGCCCCAGCCGCTGGCTGGTGGCCAGCTCGCTTGCCGACGTGGCGGTGGTCAGCCTGCTGGCGACCCGCGGCATCCTGATGGCGCCGCTGCCCCTGCCGCTGGTGGGGGCGCTGCTGGGGGTGGTGGCGCTCTACCTGCTGGCGATGGACGCGGCCAAGGTCCGCATCCTGCGCCGGCTGGGGTGAGCTACGGCTGGCTGGGTTGGGAGGAGCGGGCCAGGGTGCGCTCGATGGCTTGGCGCAGCTCGAGCTCGAAGGTCTCGGGCACGAAGCCGGACTGGCGGTAGACGACGCGGCCCTGGGGGTTAAAGATCATCGTGGTGGGGAGAGAATCCACGCCGAGGTAGGGGCCCAGGCCGGCGTCCAGCCAGGTGGTCGAGCTCCAGCCGTGGGCGGCGAGGAAGGGCGCGACCTTGCCCTGGTCCTCGTCCTCGTTGACCGCCAAAAAGATCACGCTGTGATTGTTGGCGAACTCGCGCCGGAGGGCGGCGATCAAGGGGTGCTGCACCAGGCAGGGGCCGCACCAGGTGGCCCAGAAGTCCACCACCACCACCTTGCCGGCGTCCTGGGCGAGGCGGTGGGTGGACTTGCCGTCGAGCGAGGCGAGGGCAAAGGCGGTGGCGCTGGCGGCGCCGGTGTTGGCCGAGGCGCGGGGGGCGAGGGCGGCGGTTTCGGCGGCATCGCGGGCGGCGACATCGTCGAAGCGGCGCAGGATGAGGTCGCCGAAGCCCTGCTGGCTGCCGTGGTGGAATTGCTGGTAGAGCGCGCCCGCCTGGGCGCGGAGCTTGGCGCGGGCGGCGATGGTGGAGCCGGGCAAGGCGAGGGCGAGGGCGAAGGCGTCCACCGCCTGCGGGATCTTGCCTTGGGCGACGTAGACCTGGGCGAGGTGCTCGGCCGCCTCTTCGCTTTGGCTTTGCCGCAGGCTCTTCACCAGTTGGGGTTCGGCGAGGTCGTAGTGGCCGAGGGCTTGTTGGGCGGTGCCCTGAAAGAGCGAGGCGAGCGAGCGCAGGCGGGCGAGGTCGAGGCGCCAGCGGGCGGGGCCCATCTCCTTGGGCGGGGGCTCGGCGGCCTTGGCCTCGACCATGCGGGCGAACAAGGTGGCCTCTTCGAGGGCGCGCTGGCGGTCAGCGGGATCGGACTCGAGCAGCAGCAGGTTGAGCGTTTTGACGCGCTGGGCGAGGTCGGTGGGGTCGAGCGCCTCGAGCTTTTCGTTGTAGAGCAGGACGCGGCGGTCGTCGCTGAGCTGGGTGGCGTCGTCGAGGATGGCGGTGTAGACCTGGGCGAGCTCGGGAGCCTTGGGGTACTTTTGGGCGAAGGCCTCAAGGGCGCGCATCTGCTGGCCGGGCTCGGTGAGGCCCATCAGGCGCTCGAGCTGGGCTTGGCGGGCGGCCTCGGCGGCGGCGGCGCTTTGCGAGGGCGGAGGTGCGGTTTGGGCGGCGAGGCCGACGGCCACCAGCCCGGCGAAGGCGAGGGCGGCGAAGGCGGCGCGGGACGCGCGGCGCGGGCGAGGGAATAACTGCATCGGAAGCTGCCCCAATTGTGGCATAAGCGCGGCATTTGGGGCCAGAACCGGCCCCAAGCGGCGGTCGCGGCGGGGGGAATCCAGTTGGTAACGGTCGGGATGGCGCTCAGTCCTGGGGACCGGCGAGGCGCTCGTAGAGGCGTTGAAACTCGTCGAGGTCGTGGTAGGCGATCTCGATGACGCCGCGGTTGCGTTTGCCGGCGCGGATGGCGACCTTGGCGCCGAGGGCGCGGGCGAGTTGCTCTTCGGCCTCGCGCTCGTTGGGATCGCGGGGCGGGGCGGGCTCGGCCGGGGCGAGGGGGTGGAGCAGGCGGGCGACGTGGTGTTCGACGCGGCGGGCGCTCCAGCCCTGGGAGGCGATCAACACGGCGAGAGAGCGTTGCAGCTCGGGTTCAAGGCCGATGAGGGGGCGGGTCTGGCCGGGGGTGAGGGCGCCGGTGCGGAGCTGTTCCAGCACGGCGGTGTCAAGGCGGAGCAGGCGCAGGTAGTTGGCGATGGTGGCGCGGTCTTTGCCGGTGCGCTCGGCGATCTGTTCCTGGGTGAGGCGGAAGCGCTGGCCCAGCTCCTGGAAGGCGGCGGCTTGTTCGACCGGGTTGAGGTCGGCGCGCTGGAGGTTTTCGATGATGGCGACTTGCAGGCTGGCCTCGTCGTTGAGGGGGCGGACCAGGGCGGGGAGGTGGGTGAGGCCGGCGAGGGAGGCGGCGCGCAGGCGGCGTTCGCCGGCGACCAGCTCGAAGCCGGAGCCGAGGGGGCGGACCAGGATGGGCTGCAGCACGCCCTGGGCGCGGATGGAGGAGGCGAGCTCGGCCAGGGCCTCGGGATCGAAGTGGCGGCGGGGCTGGAAGGGATTTGGCTGGATTTGCGCTAGCGGCAGTAGCGCGACCTTCCCTGCAGGGGAGCTAGGGTCGGGGCTGGTTTCGGGGCTGGGAGTCGGAGCCGGGGTGGGGCGGGAGGCGGAGAGCAGGGCCTCAAGCCCCCGTCCCAGCGCTTTGCGCGGCGGCGGAGCGGGATTGTTCACGTGCGATGACCTCGTGGGCAAGTTGGAGATAGCTCTCGGCGCCGCGCGATTTGAGATCGTAGAGCAGCGCTGGCAGGCCGTGGCTGGGGGCCTCGGCCAGGCGGATGTTGCGGGGGATGGCGGTGCGGAAGACGCGCTCGCCAAAGAAGCTGCGCAGGTTTTCGGCCACTTGGCGGCTGAGGTTGGTGCGCTCGTCGAGCTGGGTGAAGAGCACGCCCTCGATCTCCAGCCGGGGGTTCCACTGGCTGCGCACCGCCTCGACCGTCTGCATGAGCTGGGCGACGCCCTCGAGGGCGAAGTACTCGCACTGCATGGGGACGATCAGGCCGTGGGCGGCGACCAGGGCGTTCAAGTTGAGCAGGTCGAGCGCCGGCGGGCAGTCGAGCAGGATGAAGCGGTAGCGGCCGGCGAGCGGGGCGAGCAGGCGCTCGAGGCGGCGTTCGCGCTCGGGCTCCGACACCAGCTCCAGATTGAGACCGACCAGGTCGCGGCTGGCGGGCAGCAGCTCCAGGCCCTCCATGGGGGTAGACAGCAGCAGCTCGGCCGCGGCAGCCTCGCCGCGCATTCCCTGGTAGAGGCTGGGGCGGCTGGCGTCGGCGGAGTAGCCCAGGCCGCTGGAGGCATTGGACTGGGGGTCGCAGTCGACCAAAAGCGTGGGCACCTCGGCGGCGGCCAGCGAGGCGGCGAGGTTGATGGCGGTGGTGGTTTTGCCGACGCCGCCTTTCTGGTTGGTGATGGCGAGGATGCGGGACATGGGGGAGGGGAGCAGCAACCAGGGGGCCGTGGACAGTGAAGAGTGGATCGTGGCCGCGTCAGAGGGAGTGTAGCCGATTGCGGGGAATGGGGGAACAGAGTTGTTTCACGTGGAACACTGGCCCAGCAGGATGCCGCGCTCGCGGCTGCCGGGCAGCGGGTGCAGTTGGGACCAGCGCCATTGCGGGAACTGCTGCCGCCAAGCGGCGGCGCCTTCGGCGCCCACCCAGAAGGCGACCTGGGCGCCGGGATCGAGCCAGCGGCCGAGCCAGGCGGGCACGCGCTCCATCTTGTCGAGCGCCCGCACGGTGACGAGATTGGCCCCGGCGAGCGGGGTGCGGCCGGACGGGGGCTGGGGCGGCAGGAAGTCGTGCCAGACCTCGACTTGCGTCTCCAACCCCAGCGTGGTCAGCGCTGACCGCAAAAACTCCACCTTTTTTCCGGTTGCTTCTACCAATGTAGTTTTTAGGCCGGGCCAGCCTAGTGCCAGCGCCAAGCCGGGGAAGCCGGCGCCGGCGCCTAGGTCCACCACGCGCTGGCGCGCCAGCGGCAGCACTTGGCCCAGGTAGAGCGACTCGCCCAGGTGGCGGCGCACCAGCGTCTCGGGCTCCACCGAGCCCACCAGACGCACGCGGGGGTTGGCGCTGGCGACGAGCTCCAGGTAGTGGGCGAAGCGTTGGCGGGCGGCGGCGTCGGCGCCGTAGCCGTACTCCGGCAGCCAGCGCTCGAGCAGGCGGGCCAGGGTGGCGGGCTCGGGCATGCACCCAGCCTACTCCGACTGCGGACGCGACGCGATACAGGTAAACTGAAACCAAGGAGTCGAGGCGCAATGTTGATCGTCATGCAGGCGGCGGCGACCGCCGAACAGGTCCAGGCGGTCTGCGACCGGATCACGGAGCTGGGGCTGCGGCCGCACGCCATGCCGGGGGCGCAGCGCACGGCCATCGGCATCACCGGCAATCGCGGCACGCTGGAGCCGGGGGCGCTGGAGGAGATGGCGGGGGTGGGCGAGGTGATCATGGTCACCAAGCCCTACAAGCTGGTGAGCCGCGAGTTGAAGCCCGATACCACGGTGATCCGCTTCGCCGGCTATCAAGCCACGATCGGGGGACCCGAGCTGGCGATTGTGGCCGGCCCCTGCGCCATCGAGTCGCGGGAGCAGGCGCTGGAGACGGCGGCGGCGGTGCGGGCGGCGGGCGCCCACTTCTTTCGCGGGGGTGCGTTTAAGCCCCGCACCTCGCCCTACTCCTTCCAGGGGTTGGAGGAGGAGGGGCTGAAGCTGATGGCCGAGGTGCGCGAGCAGTTCGGCCTGCTGATCATCACCGAGGCGGTGGACGAGCGCTCGCTGGAGCTGGTGGCCGAGTACGCCGACGTGATCCAGATCGGGGCGCGCAACATGCAGAACTTCTCGCTGCTGAAGAAAGCGGGGCGGGCGGCGAAGCCGGTGCTGTTGAAGCGCGGGCTGTCGGCGACGCTGGAGGAGTTCCTGATGGCGGCCGAGTACATCATGAGCGAGGGCAACTACCAGGTGGCGCTGTGCGAGCGCGGCATCCGCACCTTCGCCGACCACACCCGCAACACCCTGGACCTGAGCATCGTGCCGGCGGTGCAGCGGCTGAGCCACTTGCCCATCCTGGTGGATCCGAGCCACGGCACGGGCAAGCGCAACAAGGTGGGGCCGATGGCGCGGGCGGCGGTGGCGGTGGGGGCGGACGGGCTGCTGATCGAGGTGCATCCGCGGCCGGAGGAGGCGCTCTCCGACGGGATGCAGTCGCTGTATCCGGCGCAGTTTGCGGGGCTGATGCAGGAGGTGCGGCAGATCGCCCCGATTCTGGGGCGGCGGGTGCTGGCGCCGCTGGCGGCGGCGAGCGTGGTGGCGGGCTAAGAGGGGGGAGAGCCATGAACTGGCTGGGGCGCAAGCTGTCCTCGTTCCTGTGGTGGACCTATCCGCGCGGGAGCCTGGAGTACGACATCATGGTGGGAGTGATCCTGGCCTTCATCTTTCTGACGCCGCGACATTTTTTCCGCGACCAGCCGCGGCCGGGCGGGGGCGCCGCCGCCCCCTTGGCCCGGCTGCGCGTCTCTGCCCCGCCGATGGCGGCACCGCCGCCCGCACTGCGGCTGGCCCGCCGGGACGCGCCGCGATGACGGGGGCGGGCCGCCTGGCCGGGCGGCTGCTGCTGGTGGCGGCCGCGGCGGGATTGGCCCTGGCCGGCCAGGCGGCCCCACCGATTACGCCGCCGACCACGTTGGCGCAGGTGGTGCGGGCGCTGAACCAGGCGGCGCCGCAGATCCACGCGGTCAGCGCCACCGCCCAGGTGGCCGACTACACCGCGCTGGTGCAAGACACCAGCCGCAGCTCGGGCACCTTCGCCTTCCGCCGCACCGACCGGGGTCCGATGTACGCGCTCGACCTGACCTCGCCGCCGGAGGCGGCGCGCCGGCTGGTGTACCGCGACCAGACCGCCTGGGTCTACACCCCGGCCAGCAAAGAGGTGGTGAAATACGTGCTGCGCGGCAAGCGGGCGCTGGTGGACCAGTACCTGTCGCTGGGCATGGGGGCGAGCGGGGACGAACTGGCACGCTCGTTCCGGCTGCAGTTCGCCGGCGCCGAGGTGCTGGAGGGCGTGCCCACGGTGAAGCTGACGCTGACGCCGTTGCATGCGGAGCTGGCGGGCAAGCTCACCCGCATCGACCTGTGGTACGACACCCGCACCTGGATCGCCGCCCAGCAGCAGATCTTCCAGCAGGGGGGCGACTACCACCTGGTGCATTACGGCGAGGTGAAGCGCAACCCGGCGCTGCCCGACCGGGTGTTCTCCACCCGCTTTCCCGGGGCCACGGTGATCGTCCCCCAGGGCTAGGTGGTTGGCGCGGGCCCCTGCGCGCCTGCCCGGCCACGGCTGTAGCGGCGCCGGGCCGCTGCGCCGCGCGTCCCGCTTCTGCTCGCACCGGCTTGGGGGCCCGGGGCCCCAAGCCGGCGCTGCGCCCCGCTGGGGCCGCGCCGACTTTGCCCGCAGGCAAAACGGCGCAACCCCCGCGAACCGCCGGCCCGCCTCTCCCAGCACGGGGGTTGCCGAGCGCCGCCCACTGGATGCTACAATGAATCGGCTTTGCGGCCTCGGCGGAGCAGGGAGCGGGCATGGAGATCACCGTACGCAAGTTCGATCTATTGCAGGAGTTGCTGCTCCTGCAGGGCGTGGTGGAGCGGAAGACGACCATTCCCATCCTCTCCAACATCCTGGCCGAGGCGACGCCGGAGGGGCGGCTGCTGCTGGCGGCCACCGACCTGGAGCTGGGTCTGGAGACCTCGTGCGCGGCCACGGTGAAGAAGAGCGGCGCCTGCGCGCTGCCGGCGCGCAAGCTGCTGGACTACGTGCGCCTGCTGCCGGACGCCGACATCACCATCAAGCGGCTGGAGAACCACTGGGTGTCGCTGCGCTGCGGGCGCTCGAACACGCGCATGGTGGGCATGTCGCGCGAGAATTTTCCCGAGCTGGCCACCTTTCCGCCCAACGGGGCGCTGCGGCTGCCGGCGGCACCGCTGGCGGCGATGATCGCCAAGACCATCTTCGCCATCTCCAATGAAGAATCGCGCTACACCCTCAACGGCGCGCTGATGGTGCTCAAGCCGATGTCGCTGGCGCTGGTGGCGACCGACGGCCACCGCCTGGCGCACATCGTGCAGGACCAGACCCCGCTTGAGGGCGTCGCCAGCGAGATCAAGGCGCTGGTGCCCAAGAAGGCCATGGCGGAGCTGCTGGGGCTGCTGGAGCAGGCGCCCGAGGACGCCAGCATCGAGTTTGCCCAGGACGACACCCACCTCTATTTCCGGGTGCCGATGGCGGGCGGGGGCGAGGGCCGGGTGCGGCTGCTGACCGCGCGCAAGCTGAGCGGGCAGTTCCCCAACTACGAGGCGGTGCTGCCCAAGGCCCAACTGCACTCGGTGCCGCTCAACCGCGAGGAATTGTCGGCGGCGATCAAGCGGGTGGCGCAGTTTGCCGACGAGCGCTCGCACGCCATCCGGGTGCGGATCGAGCCCAACAAGCTGGTGCTGGCCTCCTCTTCCAGCGACATGGGCGAATCCGACGAGGAGATGGACACCACCTTCGAGGGCGAGCCGGTGATGATCGGCTTCAACTGGAAGTACCTGGAGGAGTTCCTCGACGCCGTCTCCAGCGACGAGGTGCTGCTGGAGTTCAAGGACGACTCCTCGGCCGGGCAGTTGCGCCCGCGCGACACCAACGGCGCGCAGTACCGCTACGTCATCATGCCGATGCGCATCTGAGCCACTGCCGTGGCGGGCGGCCACTGCCGTGGCGGGCGGCCACTGCCGTGGCGGGCGGGCTTGCGGAAGCAAGGCTCCGAGGACGCTCCCGGTGGTCGCTCTTGATGGGCGGTCTGCGGGCCTTGCCGACGCCTCGTCCGGCTGGCTACGGGCGACCGGCAAGTGGCAACGTCTCCCCGCACTAAGCCCCGTTTTTTCAGCGGCTTAGCCCCCTTTCTGGGGTGGCTTCCGCGGGGGCTTCCGTGGTATTCTGTATGGAGGCTTTTTTGCACAAATTTGCCGCCTCCGCCGGAACCTTGTGAGCACAAAAAACACAGTTACGCTTGAGCCGAATTTGCCGGAAGAGGGCGACTACTCCGCGTCTTCGATCAAGGTGTTGGGCGGCATGGAGGCGGTGCGCAAGCGGCCGGCGATGTACATCGGTTCCACCGGGGAGATGGGCCTCCACCATTTGGTCTATGAGGTGGTGGACAACTCGGTGGACGAGGCCTTGGCGGGCTATGCCGACAAGGTCGAGGTGACCATCCACACCGACAACTCGATCACCGTGGTGGACAACGGCCGCGGCATTCCGGTGGACACCATGGAGGTGGACGGGGAGACGCGCGGGGCGGCGGAGATTGTGATGACCAAGCTGCACGCCGGGGGCAAGTTCGACTCCTCCAGCTACAAGGTTTCGGGCGGGTTGCACGGGGTGGGGGTGAGCTGCGTGAACGCGCTCTCGGAGACGCTCGACCTGGAGGTGTGGCGCGACGGCTTCACCTGGACGCAGTCGTTCGCCAAGGGCGAAATTCTGGGGCCGATCCAGAAGGCGGGCAAGACCAGCAAGCGCGGCACCAAGATCACCTTCAAGCCGGACGCGACCATCTTCACCTTCACCGAGTACAACTTCGACACGCTGGCGAACCGGCTGCGGGAGCTGAGCTTTTTGAACCGCGGGCTGAAGATCACGCTGGCGGACGAGCGCAGCGAGAAGACGGCGGAGTTCCAGTACACCGGCGGCATCACCGAGTTCGTGCGCCACCTGAACCGCGGCAAGCAGGTGCTGCACGACAAGCCCATCAACATGGAGGGCAGCCGCGAGGTGCCGGGCGGGGTGCTGCAGATGGAGGTGGCGCTGCAGTACAACGACAGCTACTCGGAGACGCTGTTCAGCTTCGCCAACAACATCAACACGGTGGACGGGGGCTCGCACCTGTCGGGGTTCCGCTCGG
>Ga0307373_10014557_pt1 | contig 10808 bp, 11 predicted proteins | sample OX2MG_FD_202534 | JGI IMG/M metagenome (GOLD analysis project Ga0307373, IMG submission 202534) | Soil microbial communities from Risofladan, Vaasa, Finland - OX-2 | ecosystem: Environmental > Terrestrial > Soil > Coastal area > Acid sulfate soil | place: Finland: Risofladan, Vaasa | collected... | reverse complement strand
TTTCTTTTATGGGTGTCAGTTGGACTATAATTAGGCTATGAGGAGCCAGTGATGGGTGCGTTCCTTCTTGGTTTGATTATTGGCGTGGCGGGCGCGCTCGCGCTGTTCATCTATGACGAGGGCGAGTTGTTCCTGAAACTCGCGCATCAAATCAAGCAGACCGCCGGGCGATTCAAGCAATCGTCCTGAGACGATGCGAATTCTGTGCAATTTCCGCTTCATGCGCAATCCTGTGCGGGCGCGCATTAGCCGTGCGTCGCAGACGCTCGTGGTCCTGATGCTCGCCGCAATGATCGCGGCCGTGGCGCGCGCGGATACGCCGGCGGGGGTGGCCGCCGGACTCAGCGACGCGGCCTTTGCGATGCTCAACGCGATCGACGCCGACCCCAAGAGCGGGGGCGCGATGCTCGCGCCGGTGGCGAGTCTCGCCAGCGATGCGCAATCGCTCCAAAGCGCGCTCGAAAAGGACGACCGCTCGGCGGCGGGCCACGCGATGGCGGCGGTGGTGCGAGATCGCGATCAAATCGACGCGGCGCGGGCCGCCAAGGGCGCTCCTGCGCTGCCGCAGTGGAATTCGGTCAAAGGGCAGATCGCGGCGCTCGAGGCGCAGGTCACACCGGTAGCGGGTCCGATCGCGACGAGCGCTCCACCCCCGTCCAGTCCCGCGGCGCCGTCGGCGAGCCTTGCGCCAGAAGCGCCCAAGGCTCCGCAAGTGGTTATCAACTCGCGCTCGTTCTCCCAAGGCGCGGTACACGTGCGCGGCTTCTTCGAGGGCACCGATCTCAAGTCAGCGGGAATTTTCGACGGCTCGGCGCCGGTCAAGATGGTCAAGGTCAGCGACGTCAGCGGCGAGCAGCGGGTGAATTTCGATTTCGGGATTCAGGACCCGTCGCCGACCCAGACTATCGAGGTAACGGACGGACTCGGACGGGTCGCGCGGGCACAGGTCGCTCCCGACGCGGCGGCGCTGACGCATTCGCGCGACGGCCATGAAAAGATGATCGAGCTTGGCGGTAGCACGATGGATTCCGAGGCGGTCGCCTCGAGCGGCCCGGCCGCGGTTGCGTCCTCGCGCAACAACACCGAAGAGATTCCGCGCGCCGACGGCTCCGAGAGTGCCAGCGGCGCTCCGGGACGCAGACTTCCCGGAGGAGTCGAAGGCCCGCTTACGAATGTGCAGATCAACGTGCTCGGCGTGATGCCGAGTTCCTCGCAACCGGGCGGATATGAGGTAATCGGACAGATCACCGGCGCGGGAGTGCATCGCGCCGGCGTTTACGTCAACGGGCGCATGATGAAGCCGATTCCGATCGGCGCGGGCGGCTACAACTCGTTCGACGTTTCCTTTCAAATGCCTCCGGGTCAGCAGGCCACGATTCGCGCGTACGGACTGGGCCGCAATTTCGTCGAGGCGTCGGTCGATTCGAGCGGCACCGGGATGAGCACCGCCAGCGCACCGCCGCTGATGGTTCCGGGGATGAGTCCTTACGGATACCCGGCGTCGCCATATGGCTACGGCGGCGCCGCTCCATACGGCGCGCCAGTCTATTCGGGCGGATATCCTCCCGGTTACGGCGCTCCCGGTTACGGCGCTCCTGGTTACGGCGGATATCCCGGCTACGGCGCACCCGGCTACGGTTATCCGCCGGGCGCCGCGATGCCGTGGTACCGGCGCCTGATCCCGTAGCGCGCGGCGGGCGTCCTTGCCCCGATTGCCCGTGTTGGATAAGTTTTCGTCCTTAACCTTCGAGCCGAGAGTGCATCTACGATGTTGATTCAAGCGACGCAACTGCGCGCCGGGATGGTGGTCGAGTACAACAAGGACCTGTGGCGCGTGATGACCATCACGCACATCACGCCCGGCAACTGGCGCGGGATGGTCCAGACCAAGCTGCGCAATATCAAGACCGGATCCCAGACCGAGAACCGCTTCCGCTCTGAAGATCGCGTCGAGCGCATCATCCTGTCCCAGCTCAAGATGCAGTTCCTGTATCAGGACGGCGACGACTACCACTTCATGAATTCGGAGACTTACGACCAGATCACGATCCCCAAGGAGTTGATCGAGGACGTGGCCGGCTTTCTGACCCCCAATCTTGAAGTCGAGGTCGAGTTTCACGAAGCCACCCCGCTCAACGTCACGCTGCCCAAGACCGTCACCCTCAAGGTGACCGAGACGGACCCCGGCAATCGCAACGCCGCCGTCACCAACACGCTCAAGAACGCGACGCTCGAGACCGGGATGGTGATCCAGGTGCCACACTTCGTCAACGAGGGCGACACCATCACGATCAACACCGAGACCCACGAGTACCTGTCGCGCACCAAGTAGCAAACACTCGCAGCCGAACGCGGCTCAAGGAAAGCCGTGAACCGGTTTCAACGTCAGGTCCGAGAAAAGCGCGCGCCGCGGCCCGCACCGCAGGCGCTGCATTTTGGGCCGAACCAGTACATCGCGCAGACCCAGCCCGGCTTCGAGGCGATCGCCACCAGCGAAATCCTTTCCCGGGCGCCGCACGCGAGCGAAGTCGGACAGCGCATCGTTCCGGAGCGCTGCGGGATGGCGATCTTCTGCGCGCCGCATCCTGAGGCCTTGGTGCGCCTGCGATGCGCCGAAGACATCTTCGCGCTGGTCGGTTACCGCGCCGGCCCCGATCCCGAAGCCGTCACCCAGGACCGGATTCGCGCGGCCGCGCGCGAGGCGCCGCTGGTCGAAGCGGGGATAGCGGCTCGCGTGCGCTTCGACCCCAAGGCGCGCTCGGGGCGGCGGCTGCGCTACCGGGTGGTCGCGCGCCAGGCTGGAGAGCATGAGTTTCGCCGGGTGGATTTGCAGCACGCCGTTGAACGCGGAATCGGCGAGCGCACCGACCATACCTGGCGCCTCGACGACAACGATGCCGACGTCGAGTTCTGGGCCACGATGTTCGAGTCCGAACTGCTGCTGGCGGTCCGGCTCTCGAGCGAAGCGATGCGGCATCGCGATTACAAGGTCGCGCATCGGCCCGCGTCGCTGCGCCCGGCTGCGGCGGCGGCGCTCGGATGGCTTGCCGGGGCGGACGATAACGATATCGTGCTCGACCCGTTTTGCGGCGCGGGAACGATTCTGATCGAGCGCGCCAACCTGGGCCGATACGCGGAACTCATCGGCAGCGACCGCGACGCCGAAGCGATTTCCGCGGCGCGCATCAACGTTGGTCCGCGCTACAAGCCGATTCGCCTCGAGGGATGGGACGCGCGCGCGCTGCCGCTCGGCGACGCAAGCGTCACCAAGATCATCACCAATCTCCCGTGGGGAATCCGCTACGGCTCGCACGGCGAGAATCGCAAGCTCTATCCCGAGTGGATCGCGGAGTTCAACCGCGTGCTCGCTCCCGGAGGCCGGATGGTCCTGCTCTCGGCCGAGTGGGAACTGATGCGCGCGCTCTCGGCGCGGCGGCGCCTGCGGGTCGAAAAGGCGCGGCAAGTTGCAATCCTGGGCGCGCGCGCGTCGATCTTCATCTGCGCGAAAGCGTGAGAATTTGCGCGAAGCGCGGCAATGAACGCTCTCATTTCTTGAAAAAAATAAAAGCGGCGGTTGGCCGATGAAAGATACCGCCGAGGCCCCACTTGCACGCCGGCGGCCCTACTGGACAAAGAATTCCTTCACTAGGGCCGGCGCCTCGCCCGCATCTTTGAGTGTCGCGTAGGCAATGACCGGCGGGGTGCCACTGGCACACCGCCAGTCCTCCTAAGAAACAGGATTGAGAAGCGCCATCCCGAAGCAATCGTGATTGCTCGCGAGGGCGGGCGGACGAGCCGTCCGCCCCCACTGGCATATTGCTTCCTTTTGTCAGTGGCGGCCGACGGCTCGTCGGCCGGCTGGGCAGCAGAGGCGATGCGGGAGAGGCGAGCGAAACATCATCCCGCGCGAGGAACGCCCCTGTTTCTTACCTGACGTATCGCGACCCGCATCGCGTGCCCTGCTACTGACGAGCCAGTAATCGTGCGCATCACAGGTTCGCCCCTCGCGCGTTCTCTTTTACGGCACCAGCACGGTGTTGTCGATGAGCCGGGTCTTGCCGACCCGTGCCGCGACCGCCAGCAAGACAGGCTCCGCCATTGAGCGCGCGGGCGCGAGCGTGCGCGCATCGACGGCTTCGACGTATTCGATTTCAACGCCGGGGGTTTTGCGCAGCACGCGAACCGCGATCGCGACCAACTCTTCGACGCAGGAGGAACCGCACTTAAAGCGATCGCGCGCGGCGCGCAGTGCAAGGCTGAGCGCGAGCGCACGCTGGCGTTCGTCGGGCGAGAGATAGGCGTTGCGCGAGCTCATCGCGAGGCCGTCTTTCTCGCGCACAATTCCCACCGGGACGATTTCGAGGCCGAAATTCAGATCGGCCACCATCCGCTCGATCGCGCGCAGTTGCTGATAGTCCTTCTCGCCGAACACCGCCAGATGCGGCTTCACGATGTTGAACAGTTTCGCGACGATCGTGGTCACCCCGCGAAAGTGTCCCGGCCGCAACGGTCCGCACAGCCCGCGCGTAACTCCCGTCACCTCGACCCAGGTTTCAGCGTCCGGCGCGTACATCGCCGGCGCCTCGGGCGCGAAGACCACGTCCACCGGCACGGTTTCGAGCATCGCAAGATCGCGCTCGAAGTCGCGCGGGTAGCGCGCCAGGTCTTCGTTCGGACCGAACTGGGCCGGATTGACAAAAATCGAGGCGACCACCACCGAGGCGCGGCCGCGCGCCTCATGCATCAGGGCCATATGGCCCTGATGCAGAAAGCCCATCGTCGGCACGAGCGCGATTCGCGCGCCGCGCGCGCGGGCGGCGTCGGCGAAGCGGGCCATTTCACCGGGATTGCTGATTACCCGCATGTTCATTTCTCCGGTTGGCGCGCGGCGGCTTCCGCGTAGCAATGCTCGGGCGCGGGAAAGGCGCGCTCACGAACCTCGCGCACGTAGCTCTCGGTCGCGGCCGCGGCGTCCCTGCGTAGCGTGGCGAACGGCTTCGCAAAACGCGGGATGAATGCTTCGCCAAGTCCGAGCATGTCGTGCATCACGAGCACCTGGCCGTCGAGATCCGGACCTGCGCCGATCCCGATAGCCGGGATGCGCACGCGCGCCGCAATCTCTCGGCCGAGCGAGGCGGGCACGCCCTCGACCACGATTGCGAATGCGCCGGCCGCCTCGATCGCGAGCGCGTCTTCGACTAGGCGCTCGCGGCATCCGGGCCCGTCGCCGGACTTACGGCCCTGCACGCGATGCCCGCCCATCCGATGGACCGATTGCGGCGTCAGGCCAATGTGGCCCATGACGGGAATATCCACAGCAGTCAGGCGCCGCACGGTTTCGGCGATCGCGGCGCCGCCTTCGAGCTTGACTGCCTCGGCTCCCGCCTCCTTAAGCAGGCGGCCCGCGTTGCGCAGCGCATCTTCGGGCGTGACCTGGTAGGAGAGGAACGGCATGTCGGCGACGAGCAGGGCGCGTTTGCGGGCGCGCGCGACGGCGCGGGTATGGTAGATCATCTCGTCGATCGTGACGGCCAGGGTGCTTTCTTCTCCCCGCACCGCCATCGCGACGCTGTCGCCGACGAGCAGGACGTCAAGCCCGGCGAGATCGAAGATGCGCGCGAACGGGTAGTCGTACGCGGTCAGCATCGCGATCGGCCGCCGCGCCGATTTCATCCGCGCAAGATCGGGTACGCGAACTTTTTCCTCGAGCATCGTAATCTCCCAAAACGCAAGCGGGGCTGCCGCATTCCGGCAACCCCGTGTGGGAGAGAACTTATCGGGCAGCCGATCCGTCATCCGGATCGATCCCAAATGTCGCTCAAGTCCCGATGGAGTCCCGGTCCGATTCGCGGATCCAGGCGCGAGCCCAAGCTGCGAGTTTTCTTCATCCGCCCTCGCGGGCGGAGTCTTTACCGTCCACCCTCGTGGACGGGGTTTGGCGCCCTTGCGGGCGATTCATCTTTAGACCGTGGCGGCCACGCCGTCCGATCGGTCACGGAGCCGCCTCGCCGGGAATCCTGATCCTCGACGGGCGGAGAAGATCACTTAGTACGAATTCGGCGTGACGTAAAGAGCCACGGCTCAATAGGTGGCGAGCGTGGCGCCGACCGGGAAATCAACCCGAAACTGCAGGCGGCGACCGTCGCGCACGACACTGAGATAGACGATCTCGCCGGGCCTCAGATCGCGCATCCGATCCTCAAAATCGAGGAAGGTCGCCACGCGCGCGCCGTCAACCCCGATGATCATGTCGTAGCTCTCGCCGACCTCCGTGTAGTCGAGCAGTGGAACGCCAAGAATCGCAGGCGGGAAAATCAGCCCCGCGACGATCATCGCGCCGGTCAGCGCATTGTGGATGCCGCGCGAGTAAGCGTGCAGTCCCGCGGCGGCGGCGGGACTTCCCTTCGCGACGCCGACCACGAGCAGTCCGTCGGCTTCCTCGCCGGATTTGAGCGTGCGGCGCGCCTCGCGGATTTCAATGCCGATCGGCGAGGTGATCGCGTCCGCGGACAGATAACCCTGCATCGCGTTCATTCCGGCCGGCCCGGGCGCTCCGGCCGGCGGGGGATCCTCCTGATGCTGTTCGTAGTCGCGAATTTCAGGGGTGTCCGCGAAGTTGGACAAATCTTCACCGGGGGATTGCGATGCGTCGGGCTGCTGTTGCTGCGCGGCCTGCGGCGCGATCAAGGCGGGCGCGATCTCGACCGTTGTCGAAGGTACCGCGTCATGATCGGGAACCTCCGCCGCCGGCGACGCCGCGGCGACCGGGGCGTGCGCGCTCGCAGGGCTGGCGGCAGATCCCGCTGGCGAGGGAATCGCGCTGGCCAATGCGGCGCCGGAATCGTCGCCGGCGGCGCAGATTCGGACGCCGCTGGTAGCGGCCACGATCGCGACCGCGCAGGTGACGCCGATCAGCCGCGCGCCGCGTATCCGCCGCGCACGCTCGCGCCTAGTTGAGGCTCCAGCGCTGCTCATGCTCCGTTACCCGACCCTCGATACCGAGCTTCTTGAGATGGGAGCGAACCGAACGCGCCGCGGCCGGATGCAAATACTCCGGCACATCGGTGTAAATCTGTTTGACGATCGCGATCACCTCGAGCGGACCCGAAGCGAGAGCCCCCAGAATCTGGCGGTCGCGCAATTCCCGATGCGCAATATACTCGCGAATCTTTTCCTTTGGATTTCGGATGACCGGGCCGTGCGCCGGATAAATCGTCGCCAGATCGAGTTCGAGCAGACGGCGCAGTGAATCCATATACTGCCCCAAGTCGCCGGTGTCGTCGGGTATCACGGTGGTGCCCGCACCCAGGACGACATCGCCGGTGAACAGCGCGCGTTCCTCGGCCAGATAATAGCACAGATGATCGGGAGCGTGGCCGGGAGTGTGAATCGCGCGCAGGGTCACGCCCTCGGCCTCGATCACGGCGCCCGCGCCAATGGCGGTTATCGAATCGGCGGATACCTTGTCGTGGCCGGGCCACGGCATCTTGAGCACCGCGATATCGCCGAAGCGCTCACGCGCGTGGGCGACGCCGCCGTCGTGATCGGGATGCGCATGGGTCACGACGATTCGATCAAGCTCGCTCGCGTGCGCAAGCTCCTTCATCGCCGCGACCAGCAGGTCCGCCCAAATCGGCACGCCCTGCCCCGTATCAAGCAGCATCGGACGGCGGCCCGCGCCGACGATATAGGTATTGGTTCCCGGCCCGGTGAAGGGTCCCGGATTGTGGCCGAGCACGGTTGCAACGCGCGGCGAATGCCGTGCGTAATCCGGCAGTTTCATTCCGATCATCGAGTCGGTAACGATCCGCACGGGCTGCTTGTCCATCAAAGTTCCCTCAAAGCGCTATCTGCGATTACGCTCGAAAATCAGCCGGAGCCCCTTGAGCGTCAGGAACTCGTCCACTTCTTCTATGGTCTCGGATTCGGGCGCGATCAAGGCCGCCAGCCCTCCGGTCGCCAGCACCCGCGTCTTCTCACCGCGTTCCTTGCGAATCCGTTGCACCAAGCCATCGACCAGCGCGGTGTATCCGAAGATCAATCCCGATTGAATCGAGCCGATCGTGGTGCGGCCCACCGCCTCGCGCGGACGCACCAGCTCGACGCGATAGAGTTTCGCCGCATGCGCGATCAGCGCGTCCATCGAGACCCCGAGCCCGGGCGCGATCGCTCCGCCCGCATACTCGCCGCGCCCGGTCACGTAGTCGAAGGTGGTGGCGGTGCCGAAATCAACCACGATACAGGCGCCGGCGCACTTGTCGTAGGCGGCGACCGCGTTGACGATCCGGTCGGCGCCGACCTCCTTGGGATTCTCATAGAGAATCGGCATCCCGGTCTTGATCCCCGGGCCGACCATCAGCGGCGCGCATCGGAAGTAGCGCTCCGATAGCTGCTCCATCGGTTGATTGAGCGGCGGCACCACGCACGCGATCGCGACCCCGTCGGGCGTGAAGCCCGGTTCAACTCCCGCTCCGAGGAGCAGCGTGTTCAACAGCGCGCCATGCTCATCGGTGGTTCGCTCGGCGACGGTCTGGATGCGCCAGTGATGGGTCAGGCGCTCGCCCTCGTAGATGCCGAATACGGTATGGCTGTTTCCAACGTCAACAGTGATGAGCATGAAGTGGCGATTACCCTCCGCATCCGGCGCGTGGCGCGCACGCCGATAATAGCGCCTGGCTTCAGCGGACGCGAAACCGGCGCGCGCCGCGGCGAAACCGCAGCCCGCCGGGACGTGGGCGGTAGGGTTGCGGGATCATCCAGGATCCCGGCCCGAGTGGCCGGGCGATCGCCAGCGGAGGCGCGGGTAGGAAGTAATCCGGCGGTGCAAGCAGCAAACCCGTATCGGCGCCCGAGGTGGAGATCGCGGCGATCGGCGCCTCGCCGATCCCCTGATTCTCATAATCCTGCAGATTGCCCAGGCTCGGATCGCTCGACGCCTCGTCGATATTGCCCGAATCGGCCGGAGGCGATTGAGCGCCGGTCTCAGCCGTGGGATCGCCGGCATCGGGAAGATCGACCGTGGCGGAACTGAACGAGTCGCCGTCGGGCGGGGTAACCTCGCAGGTCATCAAGGCGCCATCCGGGACACAGGACTGCGGAATTTCCAGGACTTGCCCGGTGGGTTCCCAATCGGCGGCAGGGGAATCCTCCGCGCGGGCAGGAACCTGTGCGCCAAGCGAAAGCATCACCGCGGCGCAAAACGCGGCGGCGATTAATCGGACGGAGTTTCGGGCGGAATTTTGATAATCGTCCACCGGATGCCGGAGCCGCTCGCACGGTTCACGCGCTCCTCTGTGCGAAGAGGCTACCACTGGCCGCGCCGATCGCCAAGTCGCGATGCACGCGCGGGCGCGCGCCAATCGATCGCGCGCGGGTTTGCAGGCGCGCGCAGTCTGGATAAGATTGCCCCCTATGCCGGAAGCAAAAATCGCTCTTGTCACTGGCGCGGGCCGCGGAATCGGCCGCGACATCGCTCTTGGCCTGGCGCGTGAAGGCTATGCCTGTGGCCTCATCGCGCGCACCAAATCGCAACTCGAAGAAACCGCTGACCTGATCCGCAAGGCGGGAGGCACGGCGCTCGTCACTCCGACCGATGTCTCGCGGCGCGAGCAGGTGATCGCCGCGGTCGAGGCGGTCGAGCGCGAGCTCGGCCCAATCTCGGTGCTGATCAACAACGCGGGCGCGTACCTGAAGAAGCCGATCCTTGAAATCACCGAAGAAGATTTCGACTTTCAGCTCAAGGTCAACACGTACGGTCCCTTCTTCTGCACGCAGGCGGTGGCGGGCAAGATGGCCGAGCGCGGACACGGCGCGATTATTTTCGTGCTCGGCTCCGAGACTCGCGGCGGCCCCGCGCAGTACTCGGCCTATACGGCATCGAAGGTCGCGCAGCGCGCGATCGCCGAGTCGGTAGCGTACGAGTTCATGCATCTCGGCATCCACGCCGCCGCGCTCGACGTCGATGGCGCGGTGGACAGCGCGCGGGTGCGCGAGGCGATGCCCGGCACGGACCCGTCGCACTTCGTCTCGCCGGAGCGGATCTGCGCCGAGATCGTGCATCTGATCAATCAGCCGAAAAGCTCGTGGACGTTTCAGGTGGATCTGCGCTCGTACGCGCAATGGCGTCCGCGCGCCGCCGCGAAGAAGAAGCCGTAAGCCGCGGCACGCGCGGCTGCGGCGGGGCCTCGTCGTGTGGAGTAATCGGCGCGGAAAATATAGTGTCGGGATGGTCACCCGCGTTCCCGCGCGGGAGTAAAGGTTTATCGCGGTCGGGGTGTGGCGCAGCCTGGTAGCGCACACGCTTGGGGTGCGTGTGGTCGCCGGTTCAAATCCGGCCACCCCGACCAAACTAAAATCCTGTAAATCCAAGGGTTTTTTCGAGTTTCGATTAGGTATGTCTCGGCCTGTGCCGGAAGATTGTGCCCAATTTTGTGCCCTCCCCTGCCGATGGTCAAAAGGGCGGTTAGTTTCTGTGTCTCGCTCCAGCGTTGCGATTGCTGCGCGCCGGGCCTGGACGCGGATATGCGCGTATCGAGCAAGCATCCGATCATTTACGTGTCCGGCAAGCTGTCGAATGGTCTCGACAGACACCAACGGATTTTCGGCGAGTCGGGTCACAAATGTGTGCCGTGCATCGTAAAAGCGGCAATCGACTTCGGCAGCACGGCGGGCAGTTTCAAACGCGGACTTGTAGCTCCACTGGCCCATCGGACGTTTCAGGTCCAGGTCCCAGATCAGCGGTTTGCGGCGATTGCCCGCGAGCCCCACGCGATGGAAAGGGAATACATAACTATCCGGTGGAGCATCGG
>Ga0307373_10014556_pt1 | contig 10809 bp, 10 predicted proteins | sample OX2MG_FD_202534 | JGI IMG/M metagenome (GOLD analysis project Ga0307373, IMG submission 202534) | Soil microbial communities from Risofladan, Vaasa, Finland - OX-2 | ecosystem: Environmental > Terrestrial > Soil > Coastal area > Acid sulfate soil | place: Finland: Risofladan, Vaasa | collected... | reverse complement strand
CGACTGTCTTCGTCCAGCGCGCCTTCGTGGACACGGAAATAATCCACCAGCACCTCGCGATAGCGCGCGCGCGCCTCAAGGGTGCCGAGCGAATTGAGTACCAGTCGCAGCCGCGTCAATCCCAGCGCGCGCCACAGCCGCGCGGTCAGCGCGATCAGCTCCACGTCGATGTCAGGGCCGGCAAACCCGACCGCCTCCGCATCGATCTGGTGGAACTGCCGGTAGCGGCCCTGCTGCGGACGCTCGTGCCGGAACATCGGCCCGCTGCACCACAGCTTGTGGCGCGCTCCGCGCAGCAGGCCGTTGGAGATCACCGCACGGGCGATGCCCGCGGTGGCCTCGGGCCGCAGCGTCAGGCTGTCGCCGCCGACGTCATCGAAGGTGTACATCTCCTTCTCGACGATATCGGTGTACTCGCCGATCGAGCGCTTGAACAGCTCCGTGTGCTCCACGATCGGCACGCGCACCTCGTCGTAGCCATACACGGTGAAGATCGTGCGCGCGAGCTGCTCGAGCCGCTGCCAGGCACTGATGTCACCCGGCAGCACGTCGTTCATGCCGCGCACCGGCGCAATGGGCTTCAATTCAGATCGCCCCCGGCCGCCGCCCGCTGCAACGTGCGCGCCTGCTGCGAGGTGGGGAACTCCTTGGACAGGCGCGATGCGTAGAACTGCTGGCCGCGGTCATCCTTCTGCGCGCCGGCGATGCGCCAGCCGAGCAGCAGCAGGTCCGGGGTCGCGGCATTACCGGCGAGGTAGCCATCGATACGCAGCCGGGCCTGGTGGTAGTCGCGCAGCGCGAATGCGGTAGCCGAGGCCTGGTATACCGCCTCCGAGTAGGTCGGGTCCAGTTGCAGCGCGCGCGTGAAGCGCTGCATGGCCTGCTGGTCACGATGCACCGTGCGCAGGCACACGCCGGCATTGGTGTACGCCACCCACGGGGTGCGATACAACGCATTGCCCGCCGCCTCCTCGAACATCTTCACGCCCTCGGTCGCGCGGCCGTGACTGCACAGGTAGACCGCGTAGCTGTTGAGCATCGGGGGTGAACGATGTGAGAGGTCCAGCGCGCGCCGATATTGCTGGTCGGCTTGCCGGGACTTGCCGAGCCGTTCGTCGAGCATCGCCAGCGCTGCGTGCACATCGGCGTTGTGCGCGTCCTCGCTTAGCGCTCGCTGCAGCTTGGTCTGCGCCAGCGCCAGTTCCCCACGCTGCATGTAGTCGACCCCCAACTGTACGTTGATGCGCGCGGCATCGGCGCCGCCGGTGGAGTTGCCGCCGGTGCTCACGCAGCCGGCGAGAGTCGCGCCGGCCACCACCGCGCCGCAAGCCATGATTGCCGCGAGCCGGCCGCGCGCGCATCGCGCCAGGCGTTGCCCTGTCATTTTTGTTCCCGTCACTGTCCTAGCCTGCCAACGCGGCCCTGGCAGCTATCTTACTGCCGAGCCGCACGACCGTGCGATCACTGACACGACCTACCAGCTGCCCGCAGGCCGCATCGATGTCCTGCCCGCGCGTGCGCCGGATGGTCGCGATCACCCCGCCGCGCAGCAGTTCGTCGCGAAAGCGGCCGATGACGGCGTCGCTCGAGCGACGCAGCGCCGTGCCCGGGAACGGGTTGAATGGAATCAAGTTCACCTTGGCCGGATGCCCGGCGAGCAGCCGCGCCAGCGCGCGCGCCTGCGCCGGCGCATCGTTGATGCCATCGAGCATCACATACTCGAAGGTGACGCTGCGGCCATTCTGCTCGTCCAGGTAGTGCCAGCAGGCCTGCAGCAGCTCGGCGATCGGATGGCGGCGGTTGATCGGCACCAGCTGGCTGCGCAGCGCATCATCCGGCGCATGCAGCGACACCGCCAGCGCGACGTTGATCTGCTCGGCCAGACGGTAGATCTGCGGCACCAGTCCCGAGGTCGACAGCGTCACGCGCCGGCGCGACAGATCGAATCCGAGGTCGTCGAGAAAAATGCGCAGCGCCGGCACCACGTTGCGGAAATTCGCCAGCGGCTCGCCCATGCCCATCAGCACCACATTGGTGATGATGCGTTCGCCTATGGGTTGGAAACCCAGTTCCTGGCGGGCGAGCCATACCTGCCCGACGATCTCGGCGGTGGATAGGTTGCGATTGAAGCCCTGCTGGGCGGTCGAGCAGAAACTGCAGTCCAGAGCGCAGCCCACCTGCGAGGAGATGCACAGCGTGCCGCGCTCGCTCTCGGGGATGTAGACCATCTCGAAGGCCTGCGAGTCGCCGGCCGCCAGCAGCCATTTGCAGGTGCCATCGCCGGCGCGCTGCGTGGTGAGAATGCGCGGCAAGCCGATCTGTGCGCAGGCGGCCAGCTGCGCGCGGAAATCGCGCGCCAGGTCGCTCATGTCCTCGAAGCCTCCGCAGCCGCGCTTGTACACCCAGTGCATCAGTTGGCGGGCGCGAAACGGCCGGCTGCCCAGCGTGGCGCAGAATTGCTCCAGCTGCGCGCGCGGCAGCCCCAGCAGATTGGTGCGCTCCTCAGCCATCGCTACCTCGGCCATCGCTACCCGCGCGGACAAAGCTCGGTCGTGCTGAAGAAGAACGCAATCTCGCGCGCCGCATTTTCCGGCGAATCCGACCCATGCACCACGTTGGCCTCGATGCTCTCGGCCAGGTCGGCACGAATCGTACCCGCTGCCGCCTTCTTCGGATCGGTGGCGCCCATGATCTCGCGATTGCGCGCGATGGCCCCGTCGCCCTCGAGCACCTGCACGATCACCGGACCGGCGCTCATGTAGCGCACCAGGTCAGGATAAAACGGCCGCTCGCGATGCACCTCATAGAACAGCTCCGCCTGCGAGCGCGTGAGCTGCAGCATACGCGCGGCGATGATCGTGAGGCCGGCTCGCTCGCAGCGTCGATAGACTTCTCCGATCTGATTGCGGGCCACGCCGTCGGGCTTGACGATGGACAGGGTGCGCTCGAGCGCCATGAGAAACCTCGATGCCGGCTAAGGGATTGCAATAAAGGGAGTGTGCAGTATAGAGGTTGCGCGGCTCGGCCGGCAATTAAATCTCGCGCGGAAGTGCCCGAGTTTTAAGGGATTTCGGCTGGCGTGCCGTGCCGCTCAGACCGTGAAGCTCTCGCCGCAGCCGCACTCGCCGCGCACGTTCGGGTTGTCGAAGCGGAAGCTCTCGTTCAAGCCCTGGCGTACGAAGTCGATGCGCGTGCCGTCGATCGCCGAGAGGCTGGCAGGGTCGATGAAAACCTTGATGCCCTGGCTGTCGAATACCAGGTCGTCCGGCCGCGCCTCATCCGCGTAATCCACCACGTAGCTGAAACCCGAACAGCCGCTGCTCTTGACCGCCAGCCGCAGGCCCAGCCCGCCGCCGCGCCGCGCCAGATGACTGCGTACCCGCTCTGCGGCCGATTCGGTCAGTGAAATTGCCATGGGATGCCTCCGGCTCGCATTTTACGCGCCTTTTGTCACTGCCGGGTCAAACACCGTCGCCGTCGGCTGCTGCAGTTACCAGCGCCGCTCGCAACGCATCTTCGATCACCAGCAGACGGCCGAGCCGTTCGGGTGGCACCGCCAGGCTCTCTGCCCACTGCAGAGGCCCCCCGAGCGCCTGCGCCAGGGCGAGGGCCGACAACGCCGCCAGCTCGCAATCCTGCAGTTGCCGCGCCACCCATTCGCAGGCAGCCAGCGTGTACGGGCAGCCGTAGGCACGGTAGCGTGCCTGGATCACCCGGTAAGCGCCGGCGCCGGCATGACCAGGACCGAGGATGCACAGCGCGAAGCGCACGCGGGTGCCGTGCTGCTCGGAGCCGGCCTGCCCGCTCAGCCAGCGCCCCGCGCACTCGGCGGCCGGGTCGCCGGCATGATCCAGCGCGCCGAACAACGCGCGCACCGGCGGCGCAAGCGCGGCGGCTCGCTCATGGCGCCACGGCGCGCAGGCGCCGCAGCTCGCGCGCCACGGCGGCCGCGGCGATGTCGATGTCCTCATCGCGGGTGAAGCGCCCGAGGCTGAAGCGCAGCGAACTGTGCGCCAGCTGCGTGTCCCGCCCCAGCGAGCGCAGCACGGACGACGGCTCATCGCTGTCGGAATCACAGGCTGAACCGCTCGACACCGCGATCTCGCGCAGACCGGCCAGCAGGCTCTCACCTTGCACGCCCGCAAACGAGACATTCAGGATGCCCGGCACCCGGCGGCTCGGATGGCCGTTGAGCAGCACTGCGTCCAGCGCCGATAATTGCTGCCACAGGCGCTCGCGCAGCCGCGTCAGGCGCGCCGACTCAAGCGGCAGTTCGCCCGCCGCCAGCGCGCAGGCCGCGCCAAAGCCGACGATCTGATGCACCGGCAGCGTCCCGGCCCGCAGACCGCGCTCCTGCCCGCCGCCGAATAACAGCGGCTGCAGGGCGGCGCGCCGCTGCGGCGCCAGGTACAGCGCGCCGATGCCCTTGGGCCCATAGAGCTTGTGTGCCGTGAATCCCAGCAGTTCGGCATTTAGCTGCGCAGGGTCGACCCCGATCTTGCCGGCGCTCTGCGCCGCATCCACGTGCAGTGGCACGCCGTGCTCACGGCACAGTGCGCCGATCGCGGCGATGTCCTGCACCACACCGATCTCGTTGTTCGCGTGCATGATCGACACCAGCACCGTGTCGTCCCGCAGCGCTGCGCGCACCGCCTGCGGGTCGATCAGGCCATCACCGTCCGGGCTCAGGTAGGTGACCGTGCAGCCCTCCTGCTCGAGCTGACGGCAGGGGTCGAGCACCGACTTGTGCTCGCTGCGGGTGGTGATGATGTGGCGCACGCGGGTGCGGTCAGCCCCCGTTGCCCCACCACCACCGCCGGCAGGCGTCGCGGCGGCGCGCGCGGTACCGAGGATCGCCAGGTTGTTGGACTCGGTGGCCCCGGAGGTGAACAGCAGGTCTGCGCTCCGACAGTCCAGCAGCGCGGCCACCTGCGCGCGCGCCTGCTCGACGCGCTCGCGCGCGCGGCGCCCATAGGGATGCTGCGATGAGGGATTGCCGTAGACACCGTCCTCGGTCAGGCACTCGTTCATCGCCGCCGCCACGCGAGCATCCACCGGCGTGGTCGCCGCATAGTCCAGGTAGACCGGCAGGCCGCTCACGGGCCCCCCCCGCGCGCCACCCATGAGGCTACCCGGCGCGCCGCTCATGGGGCGACCCCCGGCGCGCCGCTCGTGAGATCGCCGGCATGCCGGCGTCGCTGCTGCACGGCCGTAAGAAAACCGCGCAGGATATTGATTTCGTTACCGTCCGGTTCCGCACGTTGGAATAGTCGGCGGATCCGCTTCATCAGGTGAGTGCCGCGGCGCGTGCGATCGCGGAAATCGATCTGTTCGAGCACCTGCTGCAGGTGCAGGTAGAACTGCTCCATCTGCTCGGGGGTGGCGAGCGGCGCGCGGCGCGGGCCCGATCGCGGTGCAAGCGCACGTGCGAACGCCTCGTCGTGCGCCAGCCGCGCGCGCAGCACCTCGTAAGCCACCACCTGTACCGCCATCGCCAGGTTGAGCGATGCGTAGGCCGGATTGGCTGGAATGCGCAGCAGTGCGTGGGCGCAGGCCAGCTCCTCGTTGGTGAGCCCCGCGCGCTCGGAACCGAACAGCACCGCCACCGGACCGCGCCCGACGGCGGCCACAGCCTGCGCCGCCGCCTCGCGCACATCGAGCACACGAAAGTACTGATCGCGCTCGCGACTGGTGGTCGCCAACACCAACCCGCAGCCCTGCAGCGCAGCCGGCAGGTCCCGCTCCACCCGCGCACGGCCGAGCACATCATCCGCACCGGAGGCGCGGGCGAGGGCCTCCGGATGCGGGAACAGCGCCGGACGCACCAGCACCAGCTCCTCGAGCGCCATGTTCTTGAGCGCACGCGCGGCCGCGCCGATGTTGCCCGGATGCGAGGTCTCGACCAGTACGAAGCGGATCGGGTTGGACACGACCTGTTATCCTAACCGCTTTATTGCGCACGCTCTCTCAACGCGCCAAAGTGGCGCCACGCTCGGGCCGCCGTTTCGCATGCACCCTCTGCTCAACATTGCCGTGCGCGCCGCGCGTCGGGCTGGCGAGATCATCGTCCGCAGCCTCACGCAACTTGAGAGCCTGCAGGTCAGCTCCAAGGGTCGCAATGATTATGTCTCCGAGGTCGATCGCGCCGCCGAGCGCGAGATCATCAGCATCATTCACAAACACTATCCCGAGCACGCCATTCTGGCGGAGGAAAGCGGTGCGAGCGGCCACGACGACACGGTGTGGATCATCGACCCGCTCGACGGCACCACCAATTTCCTGCATGGTTTTCCAGTATTCGCCGTCTCGATCGCAGTCCAGCAACGCGGTCGCCTGGAAATCGGCGTCATCTACGACCCGATGCGCCAGGAAATCTTCTCCGCGGTACGCGGCGCCGGCTCGCACCTGGAAAACCACCGCATGCGCGTGAGCAAGCAGCGGGGCCTCGAGGGCGCACTGCTGGCGACCGGCTTTCCGTTTCGCGACGGCGATACCGGCGCCGAGGCATATTTTGCGATGTTCCGCACGCTCACCGCCCTCACCGCCGGTATCCGCCGCCCCGGCGCAGCCGCGCTCGACCTGGCCTACGTGGCGGCCGGCCGCGTCGACGGTTTCTGGGAGCTGGGATTGAAGCCCTGGGACACGGCGGCCGGCACGCTGATGATCCAGGAGGCCGGCGGCCGGGTCGGCACCCTGGGCGGCAGCCCCTATCAGCTCGGAAGCCACATCGTCGCCGGCGCGCCCAAGGTCTACGAAGAGCTGATCGCAACGCTGGCCGCGCACGTGCCCGAAGCGCTGCGCGAGGCGTAAGGCGGCCTGCCGCTTCCTTACCACACGCCGCCGCTGGTCGGCGCGGGCGACCCGCAGCCCGCAGCCCGCGGCGCTCGCTATCGTATCGCGCCGGCGGCTGCCGGCGCCTGCGCCGGCGTACCGCTGGCCGGATCGCCCAGGTGCGCCTCCATGCGCTCGGTCGGCAGGCAGTGCGCTACCGCCAGCCACATGATCAGCGCCGAGAACGCCGCGAACACGACGATTGCCCAGCCAAAGCCGAGCAGTCCGCGGTTACCGGCCTGGCTTGCGGCCTGGGGGTAGGTTCCCAGCCAGCTCAGCAGCGTCAATCCCGCCAGCCAGAACACGACCCAGATGCCGGAACGCCATTCCAGCGGCGGCGTACTGCGGTGGAAGCGCCCTTCGTGGATCACCAGCACCACGTAGCCAATGAGCACCGCGACCATCAGCTTCCACACCGTGTCCCAGCCCGACCAGTAGACGATCAAATTCGAGGACAGAAACGCCAGGTAGGCGATCAGCCTCACTCCCGGCAGCCGGAACGGCCGCTCCTGGCGCGGCAGGTGCCGGCGCATGGCCAGCAGCGCCAGCGGGCCGGAGCCGAACGACAGCACCGTCGCAGAAGTCACGAAACCGACCAGCTTCTGCCAGCCCGGAAACGGCAGAAAAAAGATCACTCCCGCCACGAACGTCAGCATCACACTCACCCAGGGCACGCCGCGCTCATTGACGCGGGCCAGCGAGCGCGGTGCATTGCCGTTACGCCCCATCGCGTAGGAAACCCGCGCGGTCACCGTCGTGTAGATCAGACCGGTATCGGCCGGCGAGATGAAGGCGTCGACGTACAGCAGCCCCGCCAGCCAGGCCAACCCCATCACCGTGGCCAGCGCCGCGAGCGGACCGAAGGCGGCGGCGATGTTGGCGATGCCGCCGTTGAAACTGGTGCCGATGTGAGCCCAGCCGTGGGTCAGCGCCTGCGGCGGCAGTGCGCCGATGAAGGCGATCTGCAGCAGCACGTAAATGATGCCGGTGAGCAGCGCCGATCCGATGATTGCAATGGGCACGTTGCGCTGCGGGTTGCGGGTCTCCCCGGCCAGCTCCACGCCCTGGCGGAAGCCGAGATAGGAAAACACGATGCCGGCCGTGGCGATCGAGGAGAACACCCCGGACCAGCCGAACGGCAGAAACCCGCCGGCCACCGCGTGACCGAAATTGGCGCCGCTGAACGCGGTGACCATGAAGGCCCCGACGGTCAGCAGGATGATCGCGAGCTTCCACCACACCAGCGCATTGTTCAGGCGGGCAAACCAGCGGATGCCGATCACGTTGATCAGGCTGAACAGCCCCAGCATCGCGATCGCCACCGCCAGTCCCGGCAGCGTCAGTACCGGCACCCCGTGCTGCAGCCGCTGCAGCCACGGCAGATAGTTGGTGGAGTACTGCAGCGCCGCCAACACCTCGATCGAAGCGGTCGAAGCCGCCGCCAGCCAGGTGATCCAGCCGAGCGTGTAGCTGGCGAAGGATCCAAACGCGTAGTGCGGGAAGCGGATCACTCCGCCGGAGACCGGGAACATCGTGCCCAGCTCCGCATAGCACAGCCCGATCAGCACGATCATGACGCCGCCGATGGCCCAGGCGAGCACCGCGCCGGGACCGGCGATCTGGGCCGCGTTGAGCGCCCCGAACAGCCAACCCGAGCCGATGATCGAACCGACCGCCGTGAACAGCAGACCGACCAGGCCGATGTCCCGTCGCAGCCGGCTGTCATCGGCTGCCCGACGGCTAAGCGTCGCGCCAGAATCCGCCATCATCCCCCCCTGTCGAACGTCGCCCTATTGAACGGCCGGCGCATGGCCCCCGCCGGGTCCTTGGGCTTCAGGGCATATTGTCGACCGGCCGCTTGGATGTCGAGGGCAGCAGGTGCTCGGCCCGCAGCCCGCAGTCCAGCGCCGCGGCGCTGGAGATGTAGATCGAGGAGTAAGTGCCGGCCACGATGCCGATGATCAGCGCCAGCGAGAACCCGCGCAGCACCGGACCGCCGAGCACGTACAGCGCCACCACCACCAGCAGCGTGACCACCTTGGTCATGATGGTGCGCGACAAAGTCTGATTGATCGACTGGTCGAGCACCGTGATCGGCTCGAGCCGCCGCGTGAGGTGGAAGCGCTCGCGAATGCGGTCAAACACCACCACGGTGTCGTTGAGCGAGTAACCGATCACCGCCAGCATCGCCGCGACCACGGTCAGATCGAAGGTGGTGCCGCTGAGCGAGAAGGCCCCGAGCACCAGGATCGGGTCGTGCAGCACCGCCAGGATCGCGCCGAACGAGAGCCGCCAGGTATGAAAGCGTACCGCGATGTAGCCGAAGATCAGCAGCAGCGTGGCGATGAGCGCCTGGAAGGCGCTGCGCTCGAGCTCCCCGCCCACCTGCGGTCCGATCACCTGCACCTGCTGGATCTGCGCACCGGCGTCCACGCCGTGCAGGATCGTCGCGATGCGCGTGCGCAAGACCTCGGTGCTCTGCTTGGTTGGCGGCAGGCGGATCGCGATGACCCGCGCGCTACCGAACATCGTCACCTGCGCATCATTGTAACCGTCGTGCATCAGCGCCGCGCTGACCGCGTCACGGTTCGCGGCGGCCGGAAAGCTCGCCTGCACGGTCACCCCGCCGGTGAAGTCCACGCCCATGTTCAGCCCGCGCGTCGCCAGCGAGATGATCGACGTGAGCACCAGGATCGCCGACAGGCCGTACCACACCTTGCGGGTGTGCATGAACGGGAAGTTGGTCTTGCGCCGGAAGAATTCCACTGCCTGTGTTAACTCCTGCTCCGCTAGCCGATCGACAATCGCGTGATCTTGCGCCGGCCGCCGTACATGAGGGTCACCAGCGCCCGGCTGCCCATCAGCGAGGTGAACATCGAGGTGGCAATGCCCAGCACCAGCACGATCGCAAAGGTCTGCACCGCTCCGGTGCCGATCACGTACAGCGCCAGGCCCGCGATCAACGCGGTCACGTTCGAGTCGGCGATCGCGGAGAACGCCTTGTCGAAGCCGGCGCGGATCGCCGCCTGCGGAGAGACACCATTGCGCAACTCCTCGCGGATACGCTCGTAGATCAGCACGTTGGCATCGACCGCGATGCCAACCGTCAGGATGATGCCGGCGATGCCGGGCAGCGACAGCGAGGCGCCCAGCAGCGACAGCAGCGCGGCCAGCAGCACCACGTTGGCCAGCAGCACCGCATCGGCCACAAGCCCGAAGGCGTGGTAGTAGATCACCATGAACACGAACACCGCGACCATGCCGATCTCGAGCGCACGGATGCCCTTGTTGATGTTGTCCTGGCCGAGCGACGGGCCGATGGTCTGCTCCTCGACCACCTCGACCGGCGCGGCCAGCGAGCCCGAGCGCAGCAGCAGCGCCATGTTGCTCGCCTCGCCGGAAGTCAGGCCGGTGACCTCGAACTGCGGCCCGAATACGCCCTGGATGGTCGCATCGTTGATGACCTTCTGGCTGATGTTCTCGCGGTTGATCTTCTTGCCGTTCACCACCACCTGCTGGCGGCTGCGCTCGATGTAGACCACCGCCAGGCGGTGGCCGACGTTCTCGCGCGTGGTGCGCAGCATCGAGGCCGCGCCGCGTGCGTCCAGCCGGATGTTGACCTCCGGGCCGTCCTGCCCGGAGGTCGAGGTCGCCTGCGTGAGCTCATCGCCGGTGACGACGATCTCGCGCTTGAGCAGGATCGGCGTGCCGTCCTGCATCTTGTAGAGCTTGTCGCCCAGCGGCACCACGCCGCTCTGCTGGGCCTGAAACGCATTGCCGCCCTCATCGACCAGGCGAAACTCGAGCGTGGCGACCTTGCCGAGCAGGTCCTTGACCTGGGCGGAGTTCTGCACGCCCGGCAGCTCCACCACGATGCGGTCCTGGCCCTGGCGCTGCACGATCGGCTCGGACACGCCCAGTTCGTTGACGCGGTTGCTCAGCGTGGTGAGGTTCTGATCGAGCGCATAGTTGTCGCGC
>Ga0307373_10014553_pt1 | contig 10811 bp, 9 predicted proteins | sample OX2MG_FD_202534 | JGI IMG/M metagenome (GOLD analysis project Ga0307373, IMG submission 202534) | Soil microbial communities from Risofladan, Vaasa, Finland - OX-2 | ecosystem: Environmental > Terrestrial > Soil > Coastal area > Acid sulfate soil | place: Finland: Risofladan, Vaasa | collected... | reverse complement strand
GCCAGACACCCAACGCCGATCGCCAGGCTGAAAAACGTCGTCGCGCCAAGCAGGCCTTTCTCCCTCCTTCAGGCTGGCTACACAACAGAGATGGCCTGCTTGAGGAGTGATCAGTCACCGACCTTGGTCTTTGCCACCGTCTCCTCTCCGTGGTTCTCCTCGGCGGGCGTCAGTGGCAGCGTCAGGAAAAATATCGTCCCCTGGCCCTCGGTAGACTGGAACCAGATGTGGCCTCGGTGCCGTTCCACCAACTCGCGGCAGAGATACAACCCCAACCCGACGCCGCCAATGCCCTGCGCGGCGGCGTTGTCGGCGCGGGCAAAGCGCCCAAAAATACGTCCCTGCTGCTCACGCGGAATGCCAATCCCCGTGTCGCGGACACACAACTCCGCCATCTCGGAGGGCGCAACGTCCTCGGTGGCCTCGGTGGCAGCGAACGCCACGCCCTTGGCGTGTTTTATCTCGACGGTGATCTCCCCACCCGCTGGGCTGTACTTAATCGCGTTGGTGAGAAGGTTGCCCAGCGCCTGCTCGATCCGGACGCTATCGATGTCCACGACGACATGCGCCTGCGCGGTGTGTAGAGTGATGGTGTGGCGGGTGGTGGTGACCTGCGCGCGGCGGATCACCCGGCGCGCCAGCGCCACCAGATCATGCGGCTCGACGCGCAGCGTCAGCCGATGCGCTTGTAGCCGCGTCACATCCAACAGGTCATCCACCAACTCCACTAACCGCTGGGTCGCGTCGTCAATCACGGTGAGCGCGTCGCTTTGCCACTCCGTGATCTCCTGGCCACTCGATTCGCTCTCTTGCCGTATCCCCCGCGCGAGCATCTCAGCATAGCCGCGCACCGCCGCCAGCGGCGTCTTCAGTTCGTGCGCGGCGATGGTGATAAACTCGTCTTTTAGTTGCTCCGCCTCCTTGACCGCAGTGATGTCCTGCAGGACGACCAGCGTCGCGTAGACGGGCTCACTGACGACAGCTATGACCTCCGCACCGACCGCACCGACCGCACCAGCATGCGCAGCGCCTGATGCGTCTTCGTCTGCGGCGACGGACGCCCCCTCCGCCATAGGCGGAGGGGTAGTGTCGGGGTCGGCCAGTTCCCAGTTCAGCAACCTGCTCTCCAGCGCCACCGCGTTGAGCAAGACAGGCAGCGTCAGCCCGTCGGGGCGGTGAATGATCTCCTGCTGCTGGCGAATCGCTTCGCCGGTCCGCGCCGCGCGCACGGTCGCTAATTCTCCCTCGGTCAGCGGGCGCCCATCCTGGCCGAGTACCTGCACGCCGGTGGTCGCCAGAAACACGCGCATGGGCATCCCAATCGGCCAGCGTGCGCCCCAGACTGCCTCTGCGGCATAGTTGGCCAACACGAGGCGCGCATCGGGGCCGCGCGTCAGATAGACGCCGCCCGGCAGTTCATCCAGCACAAATTGCAGCAGTTTGCGCCGCTCCTCGGCCATCGCCAGCAGGCTATTGAGCGCATCACGCGCCTGGCGAGCCAACCGCTTTTGCTCTGTTACGTCACGAATCACGGCAATCACGCAATCCTTGCCCGGCAACGCGATGGGACTGAGGCTGATCTCGAGGGGAAACTCCGATCCATCCTTGCGCATGCCGTAGAGTTCCAGGCCGATCCCCATCGGGCGCACATGCGGCTGGCGGGCGTAGCCCTCACGTAGGGCCGGGTGGCGCGCACGATACCGTTGCGGCAGGAGCAACTCGATCTCAGCGCCGATCAGTTCATCGCGCCGATAGCCGAAGCAACGCTCCGTCTGGCGATTGACCAGCACGATTGGCCCTGTCAGTTCGGCGATGATCACTGCGTCGGGGGCCAGCTCGAAAAACTGCCGAAACGGCATATCCACATCATCGGCCCGGACGATGGATGTGTTCTCGTGTTGCATGACGCCACCCTTCTCTCTCCGCGGTCGAGCAGGTCACTAACAGACGCGCCTCTATCGTATGACATTACGCCCCCGTCCAGTTGGGAGCGGGGGCGTAAATCGCTACTGTACTAAAGAACTGTACTAAAGAGTTGTACGGGTTACGCAGTCGCGCCTGTAGGAACCGGCTCCTTCGTGGCGGGCCGCGTAGCCGGTTGCGCCGGGCGCATGCTGCGGTTCACTGACTGCATCACCCGCACGAACAGCCAGACGGCAACTGCCGCGACACCCAGCAACGAGAGCCACATCAGCCAAAGCGCCACCGTCGGATTGGTGTTGGTGGTCAGGTAATGGGCGAACCAACTCAAATGGGTCTGGCTGGTCGCTTCCACTGCGAAGACCTGGGGGAAGTAGTAGAGCGTGGCGCCGATCACCACAAAGAGCGTCGTCAGCCGATAGGCGGCGATGTCGTCATCCGCCCGGCGTGTCAACTTGACAGCCAGCGCCAGCAAGAGGCAGAGCGCAGCGAGCGAGCCGGTGATCGGCAACGCCGCCGAGACCACCAGATTTGGCTCGAAGAACAACCAACTCAGTGCGAAGGTCGCCAGCAACACGGCGTCGCGCATCAACAAATAGCTCATCCACCAGATGTCCGCTCCCAGCCGCAAGCCGCACCGTTGCAGCGTACGTAGCACATACGGGCGCCCAATCTGCAGGATCAGCGCCATCGTCCAGAGGGCGGGCAGAAAGGCGACCAACGTTGCGACCAACCACTGCGATCCACCTCGCACCAGGGCGCCGGTAATCGCGCTTGCAATATCTTGCGGACTCATGGTCTTTGCTCCTGTTCTGAACTCTTGCAATTCGCTCGGTCAGGGCAAACTGCGTTGGGCTGCCATCAGCCCAAGCGCAGCGTCGCCCTGGCCGAATTCCCCTCTACCTGCCGCTTTATGCCCGCTGCTTTGTGGCGGATGGTTGCCCGCCAACGCGCAGACTGTAGAGCGCCGCGCTGGCGCCCATCACGGCCAGGCAGGCAATCGCCACATAGCCGATACCGACCGCCCAGATCGGATTGGTGTTCGTCACCAGGAAGGCGCTGACGGTGGCCAGTTGGCCCGCCGCGACGCCGCTGGCCTGCACGCCCAGCATGTACGGGATGAAGTAGAGCGCCGCGCCAATCCCGAGCAACGCCGTCACCCAGGTGAACGCGCGCGGGTCATGGTCAGGATCGCCCATCAGCTTGACCAGCAGCGCGCCAAACAGCGCGACAGCGGCCAGCCCGCCGGTCAGCGGCAGCGCGTCGGTCACGACGACATCAGGGAAGAAGAACATGAAACTCATGACGACGCCGGAGACGATCAGCAGATCGCGCAGGGCCACGTAGACCAGCCACAACAGGTCGGCGCCCAGCCGGAGCGTGAAACGGTCGATCATCGCCAGGATGTACGGGCGGCCCAGGTGCAACGCCAGTAGCCCCAGCCACATGATGGGTAGGAAGGCGGCCAGTGTGCCTTCGAGGAATTGTTCGCCTCCAGCGTTGACGCCGGAGATGATGGCATTAGTCAGGTCTTGCGGTGACATGGACAGGCTCCCCTTTCGCGTTGGTCGCATGATTGGCGACATCAGGTGATGGCGCATTGGTGGCTGTAGCGATCTCTGCCGTGCGGAGTTTGAGCGTTGGGCAGAGATACGCCAGATCGCAGCGCAGGCAGCGACTCGCCTCGCCGCGCGCCTGCGCCTCGGTGAAGCCAAGCGCGTACTCCGTCCGCCGGTCGGGGTGAGCGTCGTTGGCGGGCGCAACGAACAGCATGGTGGCGCGCGGTGTCGGGCGGAGGTCCAGGTAGATGGCCTCGCCCTGTGGCAGCGTCGAGGGCGTCTGGAACTCGTCGGCGGGCAATTCGGCGACGCTATGCAGCGTGGCGTCGCGCAGGTAGGCGTGGATGGCGCGCGCCGCCAGCCGCCCATGCGCGGCGGCCTCGATGATCGTCTTCGGGCCATACGAACAGTCGCCCGCCGCGAAGACCCCCGGCGCGCCGGTCGCCAGTGTCTCCGGATCGATCAGCAGGCCACCCCACGCGGCGACTTCCACGCGCGAACCTTCGGGCAGGAATGAGGGGTCCGGCGCCTCGCCGGCCGCCACCAGCAACGTGGCCACATCGAGCGTGAATGTCTCCTCGGGGATCGGCTCTGGCGCGCGACGGCCCTGCGCGTCGGGCGCGCCCAGCCGCATGCGCTGGCAGAGGATGTGCTTCAGTTTGCCATCTACGCCCGCCAACGCGATGGGCGCGACCAGTTCGTGGAAGCGCACGCCCTCGGCCAACGCCGCCGCCACCTCCTCTGGCTGGGCGGGCGCCTCGGCGCGGGTGCGCCGATAGAGCAGGTGAACCTCTGCCGCTCCAGCGCGCAGGGCCGACCGCGCGGCGTCCATCGCCGTGCTGCCGCCACCCACCACCGCGACGATCCCGCTGATCGTGGCGTCCGGCGCGTCGGGCGTCAGGTTATACGCTTTGAGGAAGGTGGTCGCCGGGATGACGCCATGCAACTGCTCACCAGGGATATTCAGTCGCTGGCTGCGTTGTGCGCCGACGGCGAGCAACACGGCGTCAAACTCCTCGCGCAGGTCGTCCAGTTCGACATCGCGGCCAATCGCCGTGTTCAGACGTATCTCGACGCCCAGATCGCGGATGGCGTCGATGTCGCGGGTCAGTTCGTTGCGCGGCAGGCGATAGGCGGGAATGCCGATCACCATCATGCCGCCTGCCACCGGCATCGCGTCGAAGACCGTCACCCGGTAGCCACGCCGCGCCAGGTAGTACGCCGCGCTGAGGCCGGTTGGCCCGGCGCCAACGATGGCGACGCGCTCGGTATACTGCCGCTCCGGCCTGGACAGGCGGCGCGGGGGGGCGGCAGGGTCCGCCTGGTCGGCGGCAAAGCGCTTCAGGTCGCGGATGGCAATGGGGGCGTCGAACTCGCCACGCCGACAGACCGCCTCACAGGGCGCTGTGCAGACGCGCCCACAGATGACCGGGAAGGGATTCGGCTCGCTGGCGACACGCAACGCCTCGTCGTAGCGCCCCTCGGCGATCAGGCTGACGTAGAGGCCCGCATTCGTGCCGACCGGGCAAGCGGCCTGGCAGGGCGCGCGCAGATCTTCTTTGCGTTCGCCCAGCCACGTCCGCCAGCTCTGCCACGGCGCCTGGCGTTCCGCGACATGCCAGGCGTGGTCGGGGATCGGCGAGCCGCTGGCGGCCTCGGCGATGGTTGGCCCCCAGGGCGTCTCGCCCGGCTCGGCGGGCGTAGCGCGGGTGTAGGCGTCCAGCGTCTGCCAGCCATCCCCGGCGGGCAAGTGGCTGATAGGGCCACGCGCGGCGTAGGCGACCGTAGATGCGCCGCTCTCGATGGTGATCGCGTTGGTGGGGCATTCCTGCGCGCACACCTGGCAACCCACGCATACGCTCACCTGGACCGGCGCCAGCATCATCCACGAGCGCTGGCTGGCGTCCGTGGGGATGGGGCTGAGGCGCTGGGTCGCGTCGCCTAGCTCGCCCTCGCCGCTTGGCCGGGTCATATCCAGACAGCGCGCAGGACACAGGTCCATACAGATGCCACAGTTGATGCAGGTGATGGGGTTGACCGTGAATCGGTACGCCATGCGGCGCTCCTTTCGATCGCAGCCCGATGCGGGCGAACGTGGCTACTCTCCCTGGTTGGTCAGCGATTCAGCGCGCGTGGGCGCGGTAGCACGGTCGCGCGCCAGGGGCGGGCAGTGCGGCGGGATGATGAGCATCGGGCCGAGCGCATGGCGCATCACGGCAGTGGCGACGCTGCCCACCAGGGCGCGGCTCACGCCGGTGCGCCCGTGGGTGGACATCACCAGCAAACTTCCGGGATGCGCCTCGAAGAGCTGGCGAATCTCGTCCGCCGGCTGGCCGATACGAAGCGTCACCTGCACCGGCTGCGTCGCCTGTTGCGCCAACCGTTTGCGGGTGTCGCGCAGGTAGCGCAGCGCCTCGTGTTCGTTCTCCTCCTCCGTCTCCGCCAGCAGCGCGCCAGTTTCGGGCGTCGCATACGAGACGAAGGGTTTCACGACGCGCGTCAGCAGCAACAGGCGATGGTATTCCTCCGCGAAAGCCAGCGCGTAGGGCAGCGCGCGTTCGGCCAACTCGCTGCCATCCAACGGGACGATTACCGAGGCGATAGGATCGCTGAGCAGGTGAACCGAGCGTTGGCTGGCGCTGCCCGGCGCGGCGGTGGGCGGCGTGAGGAGGGCGGGGAGCGACAACTCGGCGAAGAGCTGGCCGACGATGTCGGACCGCCAGATACCCTCGAGCAGGCCACGTTGATGCGGCGTGAGGGCGACGAGGTCGGCGCGCGTCTGTTGGGCGACGCGCAGGATGCCCTCAGCGATGGGACCATGCTCGACGACGGCCTCGGCGTCCAGACCGAGGTCGCGCAGGCGCTGCGCCATGCGCTCGACGGCGGCGCGCTCCTCGACGTCTTGCTTGCTGTCGCCGGGGATGGGGACGACGTGCGCCAGCACGATGGCGGCGCCCGTCCGGTGGGCGATGGAACGCGCCAATGCCAGCGTATCCTGCTGGGTGGTGGGCGCGTGCGAAGACGTATCCCACGGGATCACGATGCGACGAAACATAGGTGTACCCTCCTATAGGGGGGCGTCGCGGGAGCTATCCGCGACGCCCGGATGGTCATGTGCTGGGGCGCTTGTGCGCTGGAATCGCCAGCGTGCGCGCGACGAGTGTGACGATTGTCTCGATTGTCTCGAAGGGCGTGGAGGATATGGGCCAAACGGTCAACATCTGCCTGCGCTATTTGATCGGGGCTGTGCGTGGCAATGACGATTGGATGTCGTCCGCTTGCGCGACAGCTACTGATGAGGCGCCTTCGCGCGTGGTGAGTGATCCGGTCCAGGGCGTGCCGAGCAGCGGCAGCAGGTAGCGGTCGGCGCCGTAGTAGCCCGCGATGCGCCACGCCAGGATGAGGAATAGCCCCAAGAAGCCCAGGATGGGGTTGGTGCTCACGGCGCCCGCCAGCACGTAGTTCAGGTTCATGAAGACGCCGAAGAAGGCGGCGATGCCCGTCAGGATACCGAAGATCAGCCCCAGCCCAACCGCCAGTTCACCGAAGGTGATGAGGTACGCCCAGAAGGCCGGATGCGGCAGCACGAACGTCTTCAAGAAACTGCCATACCATCCCTGAACATTGGCGTGCGAACCGGTCGTCTGGGCCAGCGCCCCGTTGACGAAGCCTTTGATCGCGGCGCCGGTATGCGTGGTGAAGACCCACGGTGTTGATTTCTGGCCGAACGTTCCAAAGTCAATTGATGTTCCAGTCAACTTCTCAAATCCGGCGGCGAACCACGCATAACCTGCGTAGACGCGCACGATCAGCCAGACCCAGGCCATGCGGCGGTCGGCGAAGAGGAACCGTGCGAGTGGCGGCTCCGGGATAGTGGTCGCCGCGCGTGGATTGGCGCTGCGAAGGGCGCGCGTGACGCGCTGCGTCTGGGTCGATCCGGCATGCATAATGGATTGCACAGTTGGCGATTGCATTTGCCTCACTCCTTTTAACGTGGCGCCGATGCGCCATGTTGAAGTAATTTGTGGAGGAAGTGGAGACTCCGCGTCGCACTTCCGACGTATCGAGCATATGCGATGGGGATAACAGCGTCGTCACAGTAGCTTCTGAAGAGGTCACATACCAGTCACAATCGAGATCGAACCACAAAGCGAACGAGTCGCTATGGCGGCCCGATGGGCTGCCATAGCGACTCGATATCGCATCACACACAGTATTCGTGGGTCTTACCGTGTGTGCGCCTGCTGACGCGCGCGAACCTGCGCGCCGCTTAGCGGCGCCCCAAAGAGCGGCGCGAAGACACAGAAGTCGGAGAGACCCGCCACCAGCGGCAACAGGCCCACGATCACCAGAACGACGCCAAGAATGGTGTTACTGGCGATAAGCGCCAGCGCCCCCCCGCCGATCACCACAAGTCCGGCGACAACCCGCAGCAGACGTCCTGCCGGGCTGGACATAAAAGATGCGAATCCCATGAGTCATTCCTCCAGTTTTCTCTGCTCTGAAACGTAGACGCCGCCTGTCACGTCGCAGGCGTCTCTATCCTTGAAATGCGCGGACGAGCGAAAGGTTACAACGCAACGAGAAACGTGATAGACTCTACGTGCGGCGCCCAGGCGCCGCAGGGGAGAACCCAATGACCACCATGGCCACCATGACCGATGATGACTTGCTCGCGGGACTACGCCGCCAAGACGCCCAGGCATTCGCCACCTTCTTCGAAACCTACGCGGATCGCGTGTATCGGATGGCGGCGCATCTGCTTGGGAACGAGCAAGACGCGGAGGAAGTGACCCAGGCAACGTTTCTCTCTGCGTTCAAGGCGATCGACCATTTTGAGCCGCGAGCGAGAGTAAGTACCTGGCTGTATCGCATTGCCTATAATCACTGTCTCATGGTGTTGCGTCAGCGGCGCACAGATATCGAACTCCCGGACGAAGACGCCGCGCTCCCATTACCCAACGCGATGGTGGATTGGAGCCATCTGCCCGAAACCGAGATCCTCAGCGAGGAAGCGCAGGCTACGTTGCGCGCCGCCATCACTGATCTGCCGGAATCATTGCGAGCGGCGTTTGTGCTGCGCGACGTTGAGCAATTGTCTACCGCCGAGTGCGCTCAGGTGCAACACATTACTGAAGCGGCATGCAAGGTGCGATTGCATCGGGCGCGTTTGCATCTGCGCGAACGACTGAGTGACTATTTTGCGGAGTGGGTTAGACAACCACCGAAGGAGGAGCCACTATGACTTGTGATGACCTCCTGGCATACCTCTCGCGCTATCTCGACCAGGAGTTGGACGCAGAGTTGGCGACCGCCGCTCGCCTGCATATACAGACATGCCAGAACTGCCAGGTGATTCTCAATACCACTCAAAAAGTCATCGTGTTGGGGGCCGAACAAAGACAGCGCGTCATTCCGCAGGAACGACGTGAACAGCTCTTTGGGCGGCTCAAAGACGCATTCCTGCAACGCCCACTGCCTCCTACCGATGGGCAAGGGCGGTAGATCTCCAGGCGGCCACGTGTTTGGTGTCGCCCTGCTTAGTGAGGTGGACGCGCCGTGGTCAGGGCGCTCTGGCGCTAACTTTGCGGCGTCGGCGCGCCCAGCGTCAGTTCATCGATGCGCCAACCCTGCGCCGTGCGGATGAGCGTCATCGTGGCGGGCATGGTGAAGGCGACGCTCGTCGCGGAGCCGCCGGGCAGCGCGCCGCTGACGCCCAGCGTGAGCGCCAGCGTGGCCGACCGATCATCGGTGGCCACCTTATAGGTGGAGAGGTGGTCAACGCAGCTCGTCACCTTGCCGACCGCGCCAAACGCCTTGGCGAACCCACTCGCGCTGCCCTGCTCATGCTGGAAGGGCGGCGAGAGGTCGCCGTAAGCCCGTGTGTAGTTGTGCGCAGTCAGCGCCTGGCAGAAGTCGCTCACCACCGTCAGCGGGTCGAGATCGATCCCCAGCAACGAGGCGTCCACCGCGCTGATCCGCCAGCTTGCGCCGTCGGGGGTCAGCGCGACATGGCCGGTCGCGGCGGCGGGGGCGCTGTGTGCGCTGGCAATCCCGGCGCGTTGCAGCGTCAGCGCATACATCACCAGGGTGGGCTGGCGCCAGAAGATGAAGCGGCCATCGGCGCCCAGCAGTTGCGTCTGGCAGGCGCTGACCCGCCCATAGAACGCATCGCGCGCCTGCTCATCGCTCACGTATTGCTGGCGCGGGATGCGCGCCTGCGCGGCAGGCGCCAGCAGATCATACGCCGCCGTATAGTTCGCCTGGCGTAGCGCAGCGCAGTACGCGCTGATGGCGCGCTGCGGCGCGCCCGACTGGCTGACGCCATACCCATAGGCGACGCCCACCCCAACGACCGCCAGCACGAGCGCGCCCAGCAGCGCAAACACCGCCAGTCGCAGCGCAAGGCCGCCGGTTCGGTGTGGCGCCCTCGGCGCATTCAGTGGCGCGTCCGGCGCCGTCCCCGGCGGCGTTGGCGCGGCGGGCGCTCCCGTTGGCCGTCGCACTGCGAAGGCAGCGGGAGCGGCTGACTGCGGCGACGCGCTGGGCGCAGCCGGGACCATTGGCGCCAGAAGGGCCAGCGGTGGCGCAGGCGCTAGCGGCGTGGATGGCGCCGCAGGCCGGGCAGGCGTCATCCATGACGGAGCGTCGGTGGCGCCCCACCGAGTGGCGCGGACCGGCGCTTGCTCCAGCGTCGGCTCCAGGCGTGGCGGGCGCGTCGGCTTCGGCGCTGACCCCACGGTCGGCGGCGCAGTGAGGCGACTGTGGGGCGCAAGCGGGGCCGTCGGCGCATTCCAGATTGGCTCGACGGGCGGCAGCGGCGAAGGGGCGGGCGTGGCGGGCGTCAGGAGCGGCCCGGCGGTCGGGATGCGCGCCGTCGGCAGGTCGGCGAGGCCGCGTCCGGGAATGGGCGCCGACACGTCGCCTGGCCCGGCGGACGTGGCAACTGGTGGCGACGCTGGCGCGCCAGGGGACGCATCGATAGGGGGAGTGGGGAGCGGCCCAGCGGAAGGCCGGACGGTTGGCGCAGGAATCCGCGCCGTGTCCATCTCGCTCAGCGCGCCCGGCGCGGGGATGCGCGCGGTCTCCGCCTCGCTGATGGAGGTAGGCGTAGGGATACGCGCGGTCTCCGCCTCGGTGAGCGCGTCGGTCGCGCCGATGTGGCCAACGGGGTCTACTGGGGGAATCGGGCGCTCAGGGCGCTCATCTGGTGGCCAGAGTGGCGCATGGGGCGGTGGGGACGGCTGCGCGACGTCGGTGGGCTGATCGGCTCCGCGCGCTCCGCCAGACGTGTCCTGCTGATCCTGTGGCTCCCACTCGTCATACGCGCGC
>Ga0307373_10014552_pt1 | contig 10811 bp, 11 predicted proteins | sample OX2MG_FD_202534 | JGI IMG/M metagenome (GOLD analysis project Ga0307373, IMG submission 202534) | Soil microbial communities from Risofladan, Vaasa, Finland - OX-2 | ecosystem: Environmental > Terrestrial > Soil > Coastal area > Acid sulfate soil | place: Finland: Risofladan, Vaasa | collected... | reverse complement strand
CGTTGTCGGGCTCGGGCCTTCGAGGCGCGAGCGTCTGCTCGAGCGTTTCGGATCGCTCGACGCGATGCGCCAGGCGACGTTTGATGAGTTCGACGCACTCGCGTGGCTGCCGAGCGACGTCGCGCGCAGGCTCTACGATCATCTGCAGGCGCCGTCGCCGCCACGAGCCACGAAGGAGAATGCCCTCGATGAGTGAGGTCCTGTTGGTGACCGGCATGTCCGGGGCGGGCCGCTCCACGGTCTCGGCCGCCCTCGAGGACCTGGGCTGGTTCGTCATCGACAATCTGCCCTTGCAGCTGGTCGTGCGCGTCAGCGAACTCGCCGCCGCGGGTTCCCTCGACTACACCGGCGTCGCCTTCATCGTCGGCCGAGATGGTCGGGTCCAACCCGACGCCTTGCTCGCGGTCGAGCGTGAACTCCAACAGATGCACGCCAGCGCGAAGATCCTCTTTTTGGACGCGCCCGACGAAGTCTTGATTCGGCGCTTCGAGGGTAATCGCCGCCGCCACCCCTTCCCGGCTCCGACGTTGGCGGATTCAATCAAGGGCGAGCGCGCGCGACTCCAGACGATTCACGACGCCGCAGACCTGGTTATCGACACCGGATCGCTCAACACGAACCAACTGCGCCGGCGCATTGTCGAGACGTTCGCCGACGCCGACGGGGGCGAAGCGATGCGCGTGTCGATCGTCTCTTTTGGTTACTCCTTTGGCATTCCTCGTGACGTGGACCTCGTCTTTGACTGTCGCTTCTTGCCCAATCCGCATTGGGACGAGGACCTTCGACCCCTGACAGGACTGGACGATCCCGTCGTCGCCTTCGTTCTCGAGCAAGAGCCGGCCCAGCATTTCTTGCAAGACGTCACCAACATGCTCGAATGGCAGATTCCGGCCTTCGCGGCGGAGGGTAAGTCTTATCTCTCCATCGCGATTGGCTGCACCGGCGGACGCCACCGCTCCGTGGCGATCGCCGAAGAGCTTCGTCGACGCCTCGGCATCGACAACGCTGTGTTTCACCGCGACGTCAGTCGATGAAACTGGTCGCGGTGGGCGGAGGACACGGCACTGCCGTGTCGCTGCGCGCCCTGCGCCGCCTCAGCACTGACGTGACCGGTGTCGTTTCGGTCGCCGATGACGGGGGCTCTACCGGGAGACTGCGCGCGCTCTTGAACGTGGCGGCCGTGGGGGACTTGCGCAAGTGCCTCGGGGCTTTGGCTGACCCGGAGAATCCACTCACGGCCTCGCTCGAACATCGATTCGACGTGGGCGAGTTGGCCGGGCACGCGGTGGGCAACCTGCTCTTGGTCGGACTGCTCGACGCCACCGGCGACCTCGAAGAGACGGTACGCGCGGTGGCTCAGGTGCTCGGGGTGACCGGCGCGATCATTCCCGCGAGCTGCGAAGGCGTCGTCTTGACCGCGACGACCGAGGAGGGATCTTCTCGTGGCCAGAGCGAAGTCGCCCGGTCTTCGAGCATTCGTCGTCTGCACTTAGAGCCGGTCAACGCGGCCGCCCCCATCGACGCCGTCGAAACCATTGAACGCGCCGACGCGGTGCTGATCGGGCCCGGATCGCTGTTCACCAGCGTGCTGGCCGCCTGCATCGTGCCCGGGATCACTCAGGCGCTCGCCGGCACCGCCGCTACTAAGATTTACGTCGCGAACCTTCGTCCCCAGACCCCCGAGACCGTCGATTTCACGCTGCAGGACCACGTCGACGCTCTGGCGCACCACGGCGTCTACCCCGACGTCGTGTTGGTCGACGAGCATTCGCTCTTTGCCTCGCAGGCGTGCACCATCGATACCCGCGTGATCGCCCTGACCCACCACAATCGCCTGGTGCACGATGTGGCAAAATTATCCGACGCCGTCCGCGAGGAACTCGAACGTCGATGAGTGAACAACGTCAAGGAGAGCGCGTGAGCACACGAGTAGGCATCAACGGATTTGGACGCATTGGACGCAACTATCTGCGAGCCTCGCTCGATCGAGCGGGAATTGAAATCGTCGCAATTAACGATCTCACCTCGCCCGCGACCAACGCCTACCTCTTAAAGCACGACTCGATCCAGGGCTCGCTTGACGTATCGGTGCGTGTGGGAGACGACGAACTGATAGTGGGCGAGCGCCGTATCAAGGTTTTGGGCGAACGTCGCCCGAGTGACTTGCCTTGGGGCGAACTCGGCGTCGACGTGGTGATCGAGTCAACGGGGCTGTTCACGAGTCGCGAGGCGGCCGCGCAGCATCTCGACGCCGGTGCGAAAAAAGTGATCATCTCGGCACCGGCGAGCGACGCCGACGTGACGATCGTCATGGGCGTGAACGATGACACCTACGACCCGGCGGCGCATCACGTGATCTCGAACGCGTCGTGCACGACCAACTGTTTCGTCCCGATGGTGAAGGTCCTCGACGACGCGTTTGGCGTGCAAAGCGGGCTGATGACGACGGTGCACGCCTACACCAACGACCAAAACCTGCACGACCTCGCGCACAAGGACCTGCGACGAGCGCGCGCGGCCGCGATCAATATCGTGCCTTCGTCGACGGGTGCCGCGCGCGCCACGAGCCTCGTGCTCGCGGCCATGAAGGGCCGCCTGGACGGAACGTCGCTGCGCGTGCCAATCCCCGTTGGTTCCATCACGGACTTCACGGCGGTCGTGAGCACGACGAGCGTCGAGGCGATCAACGCCGCCTTCGCCAGCGCGGCGAAAGGAGCCCTCGCCGGAGTGCTCGTCTACACCGACGAGCCCATTGTCTCATCGGACATCGTCGGCACACCCGCCTCGTGCACCTTCGACTCGTTGATGACCATGGTTCAAGAGCTCGACGCCGAACGTTCGCTCGTCAAGGTCTTTGGCTGGTACGACAACGAGTGGGGCTACTCGAACCGCCTAGTGGATCTCACGACCCTCGTCGGTCGCTAGGGGTGGTGTACTCGCTCCCCTCGCACGAGCGTTGGGGACGCCTCGACGGCAAGCGTGTCCTGGTGCGGGCGGACTTGAACGCGCCGGTCGCGCTGGTCGAAGGGAAGCTTCGCGTGACGGAGGATTTTCGACTGCGCGCTACCGTGCCGTTGCTCGAAGACCTAAAGGCCCGAGGCGCCCAAGTCGTGGTTTGCACGCACTTTGGCCGTCCCCATGGCGCGTTCGTCGAGAAGTACCGCGTCGAACCGCTTCGACGACGTTTGAACGAGCTCTGCCCGGACGTGACCCTGCTCGAGAACCTGCGCTTCTCACCCGGGGAGGAGGCGAATGATCCGGTGTTTGGGGCCGCCCTCATTGAAGGCTTCGACTACTACGTCAACGAGGCTTTCGGCGCCTCACATCGTGCCCACGCGTCGATCATGATTCCCCCGACGTTGGTGCCCAGCGCCGCCGGGCCGAATCTTAAGCGCGAGAGCGAGACGATCCTGGCGTTGCTCGAATCACCGGCTCGTCCTTTCTTGGCGATCGTGGGAGGAGCCAAGGTGAAAGAGAAGCTCGCCCTGGTCGAGATCCTGGCGTCCATGGCCGACACCGTGATCGTCGGGGGAGGTATGGCGTACACCTTCGGTGTCGCGCAGGGTCGCAGCATTGGCGACTCACTCTTTGACCCGACGTTCGTCGACGCGTGCGCGCGGCTGCTTGCCAGTGAACGGGTGTTGATTCCTCGTGACGCGAAGGGTCTACGCACGGGCCAGGCCTTTGGCAGCGGTGGCGATGACCCGGTGCTGGACTTCGGAAGCGACATCCCCGAGGGTGCCATGGGCCTGGACCTCGGACCCGAAAGCATCGCCGACTTCGTCAACGCGATCGCCCAGGCGCGAACGATTCTTTGGAACGGACCTATGGGCGTCTTTGAGGATCCTCGCTTCGCCAGCGGTACCGAAGCAGTCGCGCGAGCCGTGGCGGCGTCGGAGGCGACGTCGGTCGTCGGAGGCGGCGACTCGGTGGCGGCGCTGAGGAGTTACGGCCTCGAAGACCAGGTGAGTTTCGTGTCGACGGGCGGCGGCGCGTCGCTTGAACTGGTGGAACATGGCGATCTGCCCGGCCTGAGGGCTCTACGTGAAAGCAAGTGGAACTGATGAGCGAACGACGCGCCCTGGTGGTGGGCAATTGGAAGATGAACCTCGACTTCGTCGAGGCCGTGCACCTGACCCAACAGATGGGGGTCTTGTTGCGCCACGAACCGGTGGGCCACGTCGACGTGCTGGTGGCCCCGCCCTTTGTTGACCTGCGCAGTGTCGCTTCGGTCCTTGACTCCGAGCGAGTTCCTGTGGGCCTGTGCGCCCAGCACGTCAATGACCACGAGTCCGGGGCGCACACGGGGGAGATTTCGATTTCGATGTTGACCCGTCTCGGCGTCGCCACGTTTCTCGTGGGCCACTCGGAACGACGCACGCACTATGCAATGACTGACGACGTCGTGAGCGCCACGTTGCTCGCGGTCGTGCGTGCCGCCCAGCGCGCGATACTTTGCGTGGGCGAGGACTTGGCGGTGCGCGAGGCCGGTGAGCACGCCGACTTCGTCACTGATCAACTCGAGAGCGCGCTTCGCGCGCTCACCCCCGCGCAACGAGAACTCGTCACGGTGGCCTACGAGCCCCTCTGGGCGATCGGCACCGGGCGAAGCGCGACGGACGAAGAGGTGCGCGAAATGGCCCAGGTGATGCGCGCGGTGCTCTTGGCGCTCGACATGGGCGGCGCTCGCCTGCTCTACGGCGGCTCCATCAACGCCGAGAACGCCTCTGAGCTCATTGGCCAAGGGGTGGACGGATTTCTCGTCGGGGGAGCGAGTTTGAAGGCCGAAAGCTTTGTTGCCATACTGCGAGCGGTCGACGACTGCTACGCTGAACTGCGCTAATCGGAGGATTTTGATGCTTACCTGGACCATCATCGTGATTGAGGCCGTCTCGGTCGTCAGCTTGATATTCCTGGTCCTGCTCCACTCGGGGCGAGGCGGGGGCATCTCGGACCTCATGGGTGGTTCCATGGGCGCCGTGGCGTCTGGTTCGACCGTCGTCGAAAAGAACCTTGACCGCATCACGATCGCCGTCGCGTTGATCTTCACCTTCGCCACGCTGTCGCTCGACCTGCGCCTGCAGTAGGGCGTTGATGCATCGACGTGGTTCGCTGCGTCTCGTCACGTTAGGTGTGCTCGCCGCGGCGAGCGTCGCGGTGCCCGTGGGACTGTCGGGTGCGAAGGCGATTTCGACGGCGAATGAGAACGCGCACACCATCATCATCTCCCTTCCGGGGCCCTTTGACGGCTGCACCTTCCTCAACGCGGCGCCCGGATCGAGCAGCGACGCGATTCTCGACTTGGTGCGGCCCTCGGCCTTTCAGACCACGCCCGCGGGCGGTCTCGCGGGCGAGGGTGGAGCGATCTCGTCGGCGGAATTGACCTCGCTGCAACCCGAAACGGTGCGCTACACCCTCGCGGCGAACCTGCACTGGAGTAATGGCGCGACCCTGAGCGGCGTCGACCTAGTCACGTGGTGGCAACGCGCGAAGCACATGGCGAGTGTGTTTTCGGACGGATACCGCGCCATCAAGTCTCTGAGAGTGTCAAGTGATGGACTGACCGTGACGGCCGTTTTCGGAACCAATTACGCCGACTGGAATCTGCTCTTTCGAGACTTCGAAGAACGTGGGGTCTCGGGCGGTTGCGGCATCGAGAAGCTCGCGCGCGATCCATCGCTTGGCCCCTACGAAGTTCGAAGTGCGACACCGAGCCGAGTGGTTCTCACCATGAACGACGCTTGGCCTGGGTCGCCGAATCGTTTCGGCCGTTTGATTATTACGACGAATCCCACCCCACCCACGAGCGCCCGCGCGATCTTCGCGGGATACTCGCTCGACGTCTCCAGGAGTTACGTTCAGTCGCTCAGCTCGTACCCGACGCTCTCGAGCCGTATCGGGAGCTCGGCGCGAATCGAAGAACTCTTCTTCGCCCCGAGGAGCCGTTTGACGAGAAGGATTCTGGTGCGTAAGGCTCTCAGTTGGTCGTTGAACCGCCAAGCCATGATCAACACTCTTTGGGGTTCGGTGACGTTCCTGCCGTCTGTCGCCCAGTCGGCTCTTTTCTCGCAGGCGCAAAGTGCCTATCCGGGCGGGGGAGGAACGGGACCCGTGGGCCAGAGCACGACCACGACGACGCCCACCGCCGCCACGAATGGTCTCAATGACTGCTTCAGTTGTGCCGTCGAAGCCTTGAAGAGCGCAGGCTACGTGCACCGCGCTTCGACGTGGTTTGACGCCAGTGGTGCGCCGCTCTCGGTCGCGCTGGCGATCGGCCCCAGCGCCCTTGATCGAGCCGTCAGCCGACTCGCGGTGAACGCGTGGCGCCACCTAGGAGTAGTGGCTCGTGTCGTTGTTGAACCGAGCGAGGACGCTGCCTCGGCGGCCGTCGCTCAAGGTGTCGTCGACGCCTCGATTTTTGCGAAGCCCACCTCGACCGCACCCTCCACCTCGGCGCGCTCCTGGAGCGGTGCGCCCTACTTCGACAGTTTTCCCAGCGGAGTTCGAATGGCTCGCGTCAACGCGCTTTTCAATCAGGCACTGGGAATCTTTAATCCTGTCACCGCCGACGTCACGTGGCTCACCATGGACCAGGTCTTACTCAATGCGTACTGGGCTCGTCCCCTCTTTACTGTTCCCATCGTCCAATCGTGGACCAGCACACTTTCTAACGTGGTGGGAAGCTTCTTAACTACGGGATTTGTCGATGAAGTGCCAAACTGGTCGATCACACCTCTCACACCGGCGAATTAGCACAGCGGTTTCGGCTAAAGTGGGAATCCGCGTCGGAGTGGCGGAATAGGCAGACGCGCCAGCTTGAGGGGCTGGTGCCCTTAGGGGCGTGTGGGTTCAAGTCCCGTCTCCGACACCATAGGTCTGCTAATAGCGTGAAGTCCGACCCTTCAAGTGTGACTAAAACTGGCGATGAATCGGAATAGGTTATCGACGTCTCCGGTAAGAGCTTTGTGAACACGATGTGCCGTGCTGAGCCACTTGATCCTGCATCGAGGGCCTGGCGACGGGCCGAGTATCACAGTGCCAACGCAAACTACCGACTGCCGTCGTTCACGACACACAGCACCGCCGCGGCGGCTCAACTTCCAGAGCGATAAGACGATTGCCCAGTATGACGAGTGGCCATGAGATGAAGGCCCGCTTTTCACGCATGTTGATGTGGCTATTCTGAGACGATGCCGGCCGCAAACGGAGATGGCGAATCTGACCTGACTTACCGGATCTTGACGGGACCCGGTGAACCAGTGGTCTGCCTTCCGGGCGGTCCCCTCCTTACGACGCGCTACCTCGGCAACCTAGGGGGGCTCGACGAGTTTCGAAAATTGGTCATGTTCGAACTTCCCCGACGAAGGATCGACGAAGTGGTCAGTGACTTGGAGACGCTCCGGAGCGATCTCGGTCTAAGGAAACTCGACATTTTGGCCCACTCTGCCAGTGGCAACTTGGCGATGTTGTACGCGGCCGCACATCCTGATCGAATTGGAAAGTTGGCACTCGTCACGCCGAGTCTTCGGGCAGTCGGAATACAACCGACGGCTGAGGAGTTCTTCGCCTCCATTGAGCGGCGGTCTAAAGAGGTTTGGTACGTCAAGGCGCGCAGGGCACTCGACGCCGTAGAGGCTGGAGACGATTCGCCGGAGAACAATCTTGCGGCGGCGGCCTTTCAATACGGACGCTGGGATGAAGAAGCGCAACGTCATGCGGCGGGCGTGTCAGAGGAAGTGATAGCTGGCGCCGCGACGATCTTCTACGCTGAAGGCGCATTCGATGTTCCAGCGACGACCGCAGAACTCGCACGCCTGGACGCAGAGGTACTGATCGTGGTGGGGGAAGAGGACTTCGTTCTCACAAGAAGCAGAGGTGAGCAACTCGCGAAATTGTTCCCACGCGCCACGATGGTGGTGCAAGAGGGCGCCGGTCATTACCCTTGGGTTGACAGCGCGACTGAGTTCGTTTCGATCGCGAGCCCATTTTTCGTTTGACTTGGTGGTGTTGCACCCTGCACCTCAAGTCCTCTGGTGTCGACGGAAACTAGCCAGTGCAGGTTGGTAGACCCTTTATGTCGTGTCTCCGACGCCAGTCAGTTCTCGTCTAAGTCAAGCCACCAGTGCGGGATTGGACTCCTGTCACGTGGGGTCTCCGTCTTGACGCAAGATCACTAAGAAACGAAACCCTCTCACCCATCGGCTTCACTCTGTCCTCAACTCATCATTTGCCTTAGCAATTCGATCGGACCACTGGGCGGCATTGAGCCCGAAGGGATCTGGTCCAGTGTGGAATCGTGTCCCGGCCATGACGCTGGCGGCGTAGTCGCGAAGAAGCAAAGCATTTGAATTGTTCCAGCCGGTCGCAAGAGCCCACCGTTCAACAAGAGGCGGTTCAAATGAATGGCCCAGGCGCAGTAGGTGTTTGAAGATCCATATTGCGGCACTTCGCGCATGAATATTCAGTAGGTCCGGTTGAGTTCCTCGCGTCGTTAAAAAACCTTGACGGTCCAACTCCATCAGGTAATTCTGAAGATGCTCCAGCGCGACAATAGCGACAGGGTCGAGGCCATCAAACGAATAGGTGCCGCGCACAGGAAAAATCCTATGTCAAGTACTCCGAATTGAAATTACTCAAGTCCGTTCCTCTTCGAGCCAAGGTTCGATACGCCAGTCGGAGACACCCCTTGGTCGTAAATGTCAAGCGGCTCGCTCTTTTCGCGGTGACCACGCAATCTCTTCGTCGTAGGGACAGTCGTTCTCGAGGCACGCGTGCAAGATGCCGACCCACTTGTTGGCGAGCTGGCGCACGGCCTTTCGGTGGTGCTTGTCACGGGCTCGTAACTCGTCGTAGTAGTGACGTGCTCCCGGCGACGGGAGGAGAGAACTGAAGGCCCACTGATCCAGCGCTCCGGCCAGGCGCTTGTTGCGACTGTGGCGCGCGAGGACGACTCTAGATTTGCCCGACGCTCTAGTGATTGGTGACGTGCCGGCGTAGTTCCTGCGAGAATTGGCGTCGTAGTAGCGGTTCGGATCATCTCCGAACTCGCCCAGCACCCGAGCGCCCAGGACCGTCCCCATTCCTGGAAGAGAGAGGATGACCTTGGCGCTCGGGTGCTTCTTAAAATGCTCCGACAGCGACGCCTCAAGCTTGGCGAGCGACGCGTTGAGCTGGACGATGTTGGCCATCGCCGCTTCGGTGGTGACGCCGTAGGCGTTCTCCAAGGTGGCGGGTTGGCGCAGTTGCTCGCGGTGCAACACCTCGTAGATCCGCTCGACACGTTCCTCGAGGTGACGAGATCGCCCCACTCGCTTGAGCGCCGTCGTCATCCGGGCGCGCGAGAGCGTTCGCGCGACGCCGGGCGTGGGTGCGATGGCCAGAATCGCCACCGCGTCGGGTCCCGAAAGGTCAGTTCCAAAGGCTTCCAGCGCCCCGGGGTAGTAGTCCTTCAAGGCCGAACGCAGAGAGTTCACTTGGCGTTGGCGGGTCCAGATGGTGTTCTGGTGCGTGCGCGCGAGCAACTTGATCGCGTCACTGAGCGCACTGTCACCGGCCACCTCGCGGTGGTTGTGTCGATCCGTGCGCACTAAGTCGGCCAAGACCTTGGCGTCGCCGGGGTCGGACTTCGCCCCCGAGACGTGGTGGCGTTCGCGGTAGCGCGAGGCGGCCAGTGGGTTGATCGCAAAGACCTGGTAGTCCGCCGCGATCAACGCCGTCACGATCAGACCCCGGTCCTTCTCGATGCCGACGATCACTTCACTGGGCTCATCATCGTCACCCAGGTGCTCGGCCACCATGGTGTGCAGTTCGCCAAGACCCACTAGTGAGTCCGGGATCCGTTTGCGTGCGAGCACCACACCTTCTGCGTCCATGACGCACACGTCGTGGTGGACTTCCGCCCAATCCACTCCAACAAATATCATTCGACCACCTCCAGTTCGTTGTCCATGAATGAACCTCGAGGTAGCGGTGGCGACCTAATGGACCAGTGCTCGCAGCACGACACCCCTCCAGCCTTCTCCGCCGTCCTCACCAACTGACCGGGGCACGTTCTCCGACTAGAGCTCGACGCTCAGATTGTGACAGTGCTCACCGGTCAGCGGTTCAGTGACATCATCTCCTAAAAGACGATGTCGGGTTCCATTAGGTTGTGGACGTCGGCTCTCCGACACCAATCACTGCGGTCAAGATCCAAGCCGCCAGTGCAAGGCATTTCTGTCACGACTGGTCTCCGAAGGCAACAATCTCAAATCTCCGCAATTTGCGAGGCCGCTCGATGAGACTGAGCAACTACCTGATGCGCTGAGAAACCTGATCACGGTCACTGCTACGTTGTCCAATGCGAGCTCGTACACTTCTGAGATGAGCGGCTGCCACAGAACCAGCGTATGGTCGAGAGGCGAAGCACTTTTATGAAGAAGCGTACGATGATGGGCCCGATCCTCGAGGCCCATTGGGTCTCGATTTCGAGGAAGATTGAGGGCCAGATTAAATGGCATTGCTAAGTTGATGAGATTCCGCCGACGTTCGAGGATCAACCTCAAAACTCTTATTCGGTTGGCCGTTCTTTGCCTGATCGTTGTGGTGATCCTCAAACTTCTCCACGTCATCTAGGCCGAGTCCCAAGCAGGTGATTTGCGCATTGGTCATGAACCTAGAAGGTTTTATGGCTTGTCGAATTTCGGATATTGGCTGAGCCTTGTACCAGTCGGATTCTGCACCGCGCTGCATCGTCTCGTACGAGCCAAGTCGCACCGCTTGGAAGTTTGTCTCCAGAAGTCGGAACAAGCATGGGGATGACAGCAATCTAG
>Ga0307373_10014551_pt1 | contig 10812 bp, 8 predicted proteins | sample OX2MG_FD_202534 | JGI IMG/M metagenome (GOLD analysis project Ga0307373, IMG submission 202534) | Soil microbial communities from Risofladan, Vaasa, Finland - OX-2 | ecosystem: Environmental > Terrestrial > Soil > Coastal area > Acid sulfate soil | place: Finland: Risofladan, Vaasa | collected... | reverse complement strand
GTCACGATCGCGCAGACAGCGGACTCCCGCCGGAGTCCTTGTCGCCAGAGGATCGCGAGTCCGGCGAGCGCGAGCAGCAGGACCGGCGCGTCGACCACGAGGCCGCGGTCACCGACGAGCACGAGGCGGATCGCGTGCCAGCGCGGCGCGTGGATACCGAAGAATCCCTGCGACTGCTGGGCTGCAAAGAGCACGGAGACGTAGCGGTAGGAGAGGTGCAGCGGTGAGCCGAATGCCGCCCAGTCGTACAGGCCGAGGAGCGCCACTCCCGGGAGCAGGCCGAGCAGGTAGCGGCCGACGGAGCGAACGCCGCCGAACGCGACGTAGAGCGCGATCACGGCGACGATCAGCGCTGCCTGGTACTCGACGAGGATCGCGGCGCCGCCGACGATCCCGGCCGCGACCGGGCGTCTGCGCCAGGCAAGCAGGAAAGCCGCGAAACCGAGCAATGCCGCTGGGGCTTCGTCAAAGTTGGCAGCCGCAAGCGACGACATCAAGGTGCCTGCGGCGAACGTGACGAGCGCCGGGCCGCCCGAGCGGGACGCCAATCCCTCCGCGACACGCCCGAGCAGCATGGCGCAGCCCAGCAGCGCGATCCCGCCGGTCGAGATCCGAACCGCCCAGAGCTGCAGTGCGCCGTCTCCTTCCCAGCCCGTGGGCGGGGGGAGCCGCACCGCTTCGGCGATCGGGATCGCGAGGAACGAGAGTCCCGGCGCCTTGTCGGAATAGGAGTGGCCCCCGAAGGATGCCAGGTCGCCGTTTCCGGCCAGGCAGGAGTCGTTCGACAGACGGGCGTGTGGGACTGCAAGGGTGAGGCACATCCGCGAGACGTCTTGAGCCCCGTGGGGCTGCACGACGGTCAGGGTGGCCACCGCGACCAGCAGGAGCAGCAGCCGCTCGTGGCGGGGTCGCGCCCACGGAAACCGCGCGGACGCCGGGGTGCCCGCCTCGGCGGTAGTCCTGTCCACAGCGCTCTCGAGTTCTATCGCAATCCGCTTCAGGAGCAGAGCCGAGAGCCGGAAGGGCTCGAGCGGCCGCCGAGTCCCGACCCCGCCATGAGGGAGCCGCGGTGATAATCGGGCGCGTGCACTGGGTGGGTCCTACTCCGAGGTGGTCGCGGCTGCAAGTGGGGATCGTGCTCGCGCTGTTTGGCTGGGGGCTGCTCGGGTGGCAGGGAGTCTCGACAGTCGGTCACGACGGCGGAATCGACGCGGGGGAGCACGTGAAGTATGCGGCGTTCCTCGGATCGCACTGGCGGTTACCGGGCAAGTCCGTGAACTACGAGTACGCCTCGCCGCCGCTCTTCCAGGCCACGGCGGTTGTCGCCGAGAAGCTCGTTGACGCGCTTCCGGCGATGGCGTTCGAGTTCCGCTCCGACGTGTGGAACCGCGCGCTCTGGTTCGCGCTGGTGAGCGCCGGTGCCTGCGCGATGGTGGCGGCCAGGCGATCCGTGCGGCTGCTGGGGCTGGCGGCGCTCGTGCTCGGGGGGCTCTGGGGTCTGGACGAGGCTGTGATGCTCTCCAAGAGCGAGCCGTGGACAGCCGGACAGCTGATCGCGGTCGCATGCGGGGCCGGGCTGATCGTGGTCACGGGGTTGATCGCGCGCGAGCTCTGGTCGGGGAACCGACGCCGGGTGGTCGCGGCGGGCGCCTTCCTCGCCGCCTACCCGGTCGTCTACCGGATGAGCATCCTCTTTCATCCGGAGGTGCCGTTCGCGCTCCTCTGCGGGATCGCGATGTTGCTCGCCTTACGCGGCGCGAGGCTCGGCTGGCCGGCCCGCTCGGGCTGGTGGTTCGGCGCGGCCTGCGGCGCGGCGATCCTGACCCGGCAGCCGGGCGCGCTCGTCGCCGTCTGCCTGCTGGCGTTCGCACTCGGTACCGGCGGGCGGGCGGCCGGCGGGTTTGCGCTTCGAGCCGGGGTGGTGATCGTGCTGCTCGGGGGCCCCTGGTGGGGGTATGCGACCGATCGTTGGCACAACCCGCTCCAGTCGAACCTGTTGCTCGCGCCGGCCCAGATGCTTCCGCGCCAGCCGGCCTCGTTCTTTGTCTCTGCGCCGCTTCGAACTCTCGTCCTCCACCCCTACCGGTCGGACTTCACAAACCAGCTGCTCCCGAAGTTGCACGCCGACCTCTGGAGCGACTGGTTCGGCGCCCTGCACGACTGGGTCGCACCCTCGCGCATCGACCGCGTGACCGCCTCGAGCCTCAGCGTGCTCGGTTTTCTCGGAGACGCGCTCGCGCTCGGGGGTCTCTTTCTGCTCGCGCTCCCGGCTGCCTTTCGTGTCGCGCGTCGCCGCTCACGGGCTCCCACCGACCTGGGGCTCGGCTTGCTGGCACTGGTGGCCGTCGCCGCCTTCCTGGCCTACGTCGTGACCCTGATCCGCTTCCCGCAGCGTGACGGCGACCCGATCAAATCCAGCTATCTCCTCTTCACCGCACCCTGCTGGGCGATCTTCTCGGTCGCCGCGTGGTCTGAGGTCCACGCGCGGTGGCGAAAGCTGAACGCGCTACTGGCCGTCGCCGCTGTGCTCTATGTCGTGACCTACGCGACCGATCTCGGAGTCGCGCTCGCGCAGACCGCCTCGGTCGGCAACCTCGGCCAGCTCAGAAACGTCGTCGACCTGGGCACCTTCTTCCAGAAGAACTCGCCCAACCCTGGCATCGGCGGCCCGATCCAGTTTCTCGTCGGTGTGAACGAGAACGGCGGCCAGGACGCCACCAACGTCACGCTCACCGTCGAGCTCTCACCCGCGATGCGGCTCCTCGGCCAACCCTATTTCGTCCAGGGATCCTGCGGCAAGACCGCACCGATCCACTGCAACCTCGGAAAGATCCCGGGCGGGCGGAGCACCTACATCCGCTTCAGCGTCGACGTCAACGCCGGCGGGCCGCAAACCCTGACCGCGAAAGCCACCTCCGCGGAACCCGACTTCAACCCCCAAGACAACACGAGCAGGTATACGGTCAACCTTGGCCCCGCGTAGCGGTGTCCGGCCGTGCGAGCCTGGACGATCAGGCCGGCGAGCCCAAAACCGGGGTGGAGACGCGGCCCCCGGCTAGGCTTCTTCGGTGCGGACGTACTCGGTCACCACGTTTGGCTGCCAGATGAACGCCCACGACTCCGAGCGGATCAAGGGCATGCTCGAGGAGCTCGGGCTGGGAGAAGCCGCGACCGCCGCCGAGGCCGACGTCGTCGTCTTCAACACCTGCACGATCCGCGAGAAGCCCGACACGAAGCTCGCGGCGTATCTGGGCGAGGCCGCGGCACGAAAGCGGCGCGACCCAGACCGGGTGATCGCCGTCGGCGGCTGCTACGCCGAGGCTCAGCGAGAACGGATCTTCGAGCTCTACCCCGACGTCGACGTCGCCTTCGGGCCGGGGTCGATCGCCCACCTCGCCGACTGGCTCGGGGCAGGTGGAGTGGGGGTGGGGCGTGGAAGGTTCGGGCTCGACGAGCGCGAGTTCGCCGCCACGCTGCCGATGCATCGCGAACGCTCCTTCCAGGCGTGGGTGCAGGTCTCGATGGGCTGCAACTCGGTCTGCTCCTATTGCATCGTCCCGGCCGTCCGCGGCCGCGAGCGCAGCCGCCGCCCCGGCGAGGTGATCGCCGAGGTGACCCGGCTCGCCGGCGAGGGCGTGAAGGAGATCACGCTCCTCGGCCAGAACGTCAACTCGTGGGGCCGTGACCTCGCACCGGACATTCAGACCGAGTTCGGCGAGCTGCTCCGGGCGTGCGACGCCGTCGAAGGGATCGAGCGGATCCGCTTTACGAGCCCGCACCCCAAGGACTTCCGCGAGCCGGTGATCGCCGCGATCGCGGAGTGCGACACGGTCTGCGAGCACGTCCACCTGCCGCTCCAGTCGGGCTCCTCGCGCGTCTTGAAGGCGATGCGCCGCACCTACACGCGCGAGCGCTACCTCTCGCTCGTCGAGACGATGCGCACCCGGATCCCCGACCTCGCGCTCGGCACCGACATCATCGTCGGCTTCCCCGGTGAGACGGGCGCTGACTTCGAGCGGACGCTCGAGGTGGTCGAGGAGGCAAGGTTCGACAGCGCCTTCACATTCGTCTATTCACCCCGCCACGGCACCGAGGCGGCCGTGATGGGCGACCAGGTCCCCCACGAGCTGAAGATCGAGCGGATGGAGCGTCTTATCGAGCTCGTCCAGCGGATCGCAGCGGAGCGGAACGCGGCACGAGTCGGCCGCGTCGAGCAGGTGCTCGTCGAGGGGCGGTCGCGGACCGACGAGAGCCTCCTGCGCGGCCGCACCCGCCGCAATACCGTGGTCAACTTCACCGGGGCGGCAGAGGCGGGCGAGCTCGTCGAGGTCCACGTCGAGCACGCGACCTCGACCACGCTGCGCGGGAGGCAGGACGCGCTCGTCCCCGTCGGGCCTCTCTGGCAGGGTTAGAGCCGTGCGCATCCTGATCACAGGCTCGTCCGGCCAGATCGGCACGAACCTCGCGCTGCGGCTGATCGAAGACGGCCACTGGGTCTTCGGCGTCGACACACGCCCCAACCCGTGGATCGCGGAGACGAAGACGTTCGACACCCAGCTCCAGAATCTCGCCGGCCACTACGCGCCCTTCCGCGGCGGCATGGACGGCGTGCCATGGCCCGACGAGGTCGACCTCGTGATCCATCTCGCCGCGCACGCGAAGGTCCACCAGCTCGTTCGCCAGCCGCAGCGGGCGCTCGAGAACGTGATGATGACTTTCAACATCCTCGAGTACTGCCGAGCGCTCGAGCTCCCGCTTGTCTTCTCCTCGACGCGGGAGGTCTACGGCGACGTGCACCGCTTCGAGGAGTCCTACGGCGAGGCGAGCGCCGATTTCGCCTACACCGAAAGCCCCTACTCCGCCTCGAAGATCGGCTCGGAGGCGTTCATCTACTCGTACGCGAAGTGCTACGGCCTCAAATACCTCGTCTTCCGCTTCTCGAACGTCTACGGGCGCTACGACAGCGACCTGCAGCGGATGGAGCGGGTGCTGCCTCTCTTCATGCACGAGCTCAGCCGCGGCAGTCCGATCACCGTCTACGGTGGCGACAAGAAGGTGCTCGACTTCACCTACATCGACGACTGCATCGACGGCATCGTGCACGGCGTCGAGCGGCTCGTCGCGGGCGCCGTGGAGAACGAGACGATCAACCTCGCGTGCGGCCAGGGCAACACGCTCGTCAGGGCAGCCGAGCTGATCGCCGGGGAGCTCGGCGTCACACCCGAGATCGCGCACAAGCCCTCGCTCGTCGGAGAGGTGACCCACTACGTCGCCGACATCGCTAAGGCGCACGAGCTGCTCGGGTGGAAGCCCCAAACGCCGCTCGCCGCCGGTATCCCCCTCGCCGTGGACTGGTTCCGCGGCTGGCGCGCCGCGCATCCAGAAGAGGACCGCGAGATCGTTCCCGAGCGTGTCCCCGGCGAGATCGAGCACGCGTTCAAGCCGGCCGCTGTCTCGGGTGCCTGAACCGCGCGTCGTCGCGATCTTCGGCCCGACAGCCTGCGGCAAGACCGCCGTCGCCGGTGCGCTACGAGACCGCCTCGCCGGGGAGGTCGTGTCGGCCGATTCGGCGGCGCTCTACGCCGGGATCCCGCTGATCACCGCGGCCCCCGACTACCCGGCGCGTCTCGTCGGCGTCGTAGGGCTCGACTGCGACGTCTCGGTCGGCGAGTATCAGCGCCTCGCGCACGCGGCGATCGACGAGACGGTCGCGGCGGGCGCGACGCCGATCGTGACGGGCGGCACCGGGCTCTACTTCCGGGCGGCGCTCTCCGCGCTCGATCTGCCGCCTCCCCCCGCGCCCGGCGAGCGCGAGCGGTGGAGCGCCCTCTACGACGGCCTCGGCCCCGAAGCCGCGCATGCGCTTCTTGCCGGCCGCGACCCGGCCGCGGCCGCTCGGGTGCACGCGAACGACCGCCGCCGCGTCGTACGCGCGCTCGAGCTCGCCGAGGCCGGAGCCTCGCTCGCGCCGGCCAAGGATCAGCTCTGGGCGGAGGAGACGCGGCATCCGACGCTGCTCGTCGGCCTCGCGCTCGACGCGGACGAGCTCGATACCCGCATCGAGGCTCGAGTGCATGCGATGATCGAGCACGGAGCCGTGGCGGAGGCCCGGGCGGCCTGGGCAAGACCGCTCTCGGACACCGCCCGCAAGGTGCTCGGCATCGAGGAGCTCGCGACGCTGCCTGCCACCGAGGCGGCCGCGGCGCTCACGGCTGCGACGCGGCGGCTGGCCCGCTACCAGCGAAAGTGGCTTCGGCGGCTGCCTGTCGCCGCTACGCTCGACGCGGCCCGTCGACCCGAGGAGATCGCCGATGAGATCGTCGCGCTGGCAGGCGCAGGGGAACGTCTACCTCGTCGCTGAGGAGCCGCTGAGCGCCGAGCTCGTCCGGGCCGAGGTCGGAGACGCGGACGGCATCCTCGAGGTGCGCGGACGCGGGAGCGACTGGCTCGAGATCGCGATCTGGAACCCCGACGGGTCGCTCGCAGAGATGTCCGGGAACGGCACCCGGATCGCGGCGCGATGGCTCGCCGACCGGACCGGGGCGACCGAGGTGACCGTCCGGGTAGGGCCGCGCGAGGTCTCGGCGCGGATGCTCGGAAACGGCCTGATCGAGCAGGACCTCGGCCCGGTGACCGTAGGAGAGCCCGAGCAGGTCGAGGGCGTCCGCTTCACGCCCGTCGAGGTCGGGAATCCGCACGCCGTGATCGACGGCGACCCCGCCGGGCTCGATCGCATCGGCCCAATGCTCGAGACGCACGCGCGTTTCCCGAACCGGACGAACGTGCAGGTCGCGCGACGCGTCGACTCCGAGACGATCGAGGCGAGAGTCTGGGAGCGCGGCGTGGGGGAGACGGGCGCCTCGGGGACGAGCGCCGTGGCGATCGTCGCGGCCTTCGGCGGCGGAACTGCGACCGTCCGTTTTCCCGGTGGCGACCTTCACGTCCGGATCGAGAATGGCCGGGCGCTACTCACCGGTCCGGCGACACCCGAAGAACCGCCGAAGGGTCTATCGTGAAGGGATGAAGACCCGGCTTGTGCTGGCCGCCGTCGTGGTCTCGATCGTCCTGCCGTCCGGGTCGAGCGCAGCTTCGACGCCGCTCACGAACTACCCGGTACCGCGCGGCGGTTTCACCGTTGCGCTGCCGTCGACCTGGGTCGCCCTGACCAGCACGACCCCGGTGCCGGGCGCGAACGGCAAGACGCCGTCGATGGCCGCGATCGCGAAGGCCGCCAACGCCGACGGCTCGAAGAAACTCGTCGCCCTCGATCCCAAGGCCAAGGGAAAGGTCTATCTCGATGTCGACGTCGACCGGATCGGGCGCGTGAGCGCGACTGCCGCAGCCGCGGCGACCGCCAACGCGATCCGGAAGGTGATCGGCGCGACGGGCTCGCTTACCTCCACGCCCGTCAAGCTCGACGCCGGCCCGGCGTTCCGACTCCACGTCGTCTACAAACAGGCGGGTGAAGCCTACGAGAGCAGCGAGTACCTCCTCGTGCAGGGCCAGATCGAGTACCTGATCCTCTACGTCGCGCCCAAGGCGAGCTGGCCGACGTATTCAGCGATCTTCGAGGCGAGCGCCCGCAGCTTCCGCCTGCTCGCCTCGCCGAATCTCCGAAGCGTGGTGCTCTCCAACGCCCAGGTCGGGTCGGGCTACAAGGGCTCGGTCATCCCGGGTGGTGACAGCTTCATCGGCGAGGCAACCCTCGACCTCTGCGCGGGGACATTTCCGAGCGAGAGCCTTCGCACCGGGCGGCTGCAGATGAGTTATCTACACAAGGGGAAGGCCGTGCCGGTTTCGAACGAGGTCGTGACATATGTCAGTGGGGGCGCGCAAGAGGCACTGCGCGAGGTGCGCGCCGTCGCAGAGTCGTGCGCCCGCACGCCCGTGGTGGTGAGGCGGGGCACGGTGACGAACACTCTTACCGTTGTCCCGATCAGGGGCTCGAACCTGCTGCCGGGCGCGGTTGCGGTCCGCATCACCGTGCTCATCACGGCCGGCAAGAAACGGGCCACCTCGACCGGCGTCGCTATCTACCAGGTCAAAAACAACATGCTTTCAGGCGTCTATGCCTGGTCGACCGCCGACACGACGATCGCCCAGGCCGAGCAGATCGGGCTCCACGCCGCCGAGCAGAGCGCGCGGAACCTCGGCGGGACCGCGCTCACCGCGTAACGTCAGAAGCCGACGCCGAGCTCACGCAGGGCGTCGTTGAGCGACGTCTTCAGGTCGGTCGACTCGGTGCGGTAGCCGATGATCAGCGCGCAGGCGAGATGGTAGGTGCCCGCCGGGAACTCCTTGGGGCGCGTCCCCGGGACGACGACCGCCCGCGGCGGCACGAAGCCCCGGTGTTCGATCGGCTCGGGGCCTGTGACGTCGATGATCGGCACCGATGCCGTCAGCGAGACGTTCGGCGCCAGCACGGCCTCGCGGCCGATGCGCACCCCTTCGGTGACGATGCAGCGAGAGCCGATGAAGGCGCCGTCCTCGACGATCACCGGGCGCGCACCCGGCGGCTCGAGCACTCCGCCGATCCCGACTCCGCCCGCAAGGTGGACGCCTGCGCCGATCTGCGCGCCCGAGCCCACCGTCGCCCAGGTGTCGACCATCGTCCCGGGCCCGACCCACGCGCCGATGTTCACGTAGGACGGCATCAGGATCACGCCACGGGAGAGGAACGACCCGTAGCGGGCGACCGCCGGCGGCACGACCCGTACGCCGAGCGCCTCGTAGCCGGTCTTGAGCGGGATCTTGTCGTAGTACTCGAACGGCCCGACCTCGTGAGGCTCCATCTCTCGCGAGCGGAAGAAGTCGAGGATCGCCGCCTGCGCGTTCGGGTTGACGACCCAGTCGTCCCCTGACGGCTCGGCCACGCGCAACTCTCCGCGGTCGAGCGCGGCGATCGTCTCCTCGGTGGTCATCTCCTCAGTAGCCATCGTCCCCGTCGGCCGAGCCCGGCGCCAGGTTCGGCGACAGATGCGTCACACGAGTGGCTCCAGGAGAGATCTCTTCGGGCTCAGGGCCTTGCAAGCCCCGGCCGTCCGCTCGGACAATCTCCGCTGCCAGGTTACGTGACCGATCCGATTCGCCCACCGCCTGTTCGCCGGTCAGAGGACGGACTCGAGGATCTCGGCCGCCCGCTCGCACTCGGACTGGGTGGGCACGAGCGCCATCCTCACGTATCCCTCGCCGGCGCTGCCGAAGAACGAGCCCGGTGCGACGAGGATGCCGTGTTCGAGCAGACGTCGTGCGAAGGCCTCGGAGGGCCCCTCGACGCCGAGCCAGAGGAAGAACGTCGCCTCGCCGCCCGTATGCCGGAGCCCTTTCCCCTCGAGGACGGGCAGGAGCGTCTCGCGCTTGCGGCGGTACACCTCGCGCACCACCTCGACGTGCGCCTCGTCAGCCCACGCGGCGACCGAGGCGCGCTGCACGAACTCTTGCGGCGCCGCTCCGCTCGAGGGCCGAAACGCCCGCAACGCGTCGGCGATGTCGGCCGGGGCGCAGACGAAGCCCGACCGGTACCCGGCCATCGACGAGCGCTTCGAGAGCGTGTTGAACACGACGACGTTCTCCCGGTTTGCGAGCTGCAACGCCGACGCGGGCGCTGTGTCGAACCAGAGCTCCGAGTACGCCTCGTCCGAGCAGAGCACGAAGTCGTGCTCGCGCGCCCGCCCCGCAAGCTCCTCGTAGAACGAAAGCGGCGCGGTCGCGCCGGTCGGGTTGTTCGGGTAGCACGCCCAGAAGAGGGCGAGTTCGTCCCAGGCCTCGAACCTGTCGAGATCGGGTAGCCAGCCCGTCTTCTCCCGGAGCGGCACCGGCATCACCGCGGCTCCGGCAAACAGCGCCCCGCGCTCGTACACCGGGTAGCCAGGCTCCGGGACGGCCACGATCCGGCGCTCACCGAGGGCCACGTTCGCGAAGGAGAAGATCGCCTCCTTCGACCCGAGCGTCGGGAGGATCTCGACCGCCGGATCGACTCCGACGCCGTAGCGGCGCCCGATCCACGCCGCGATCGCCTCCCGCAGCGCCGGCAGCCCGCTCGCGCGCGGATAGGACGAACGCTCCTCGAGGCTCGCGACGAGCGCCTCGCGGATGAACGCTGGCGTCGCCTCGCGCGGCTCGCCGACGCCGAAGTCGATCGGCACGAGGCCGCGCTCGCGCACCTCCGCCCGCCAGGCGTCAAGCCGTGCGAAAGGGTACTGCTCGAGCCCTGCGAGAACCGGCGACAGCTGCACGGCTACGCCTCGAGGAACCGCTGAAGTGCGTCGTAGGTCCTCGCGAGCTGGGCGATCTCGACCCGCTCGTCGGCTGTGTGCGCGTAGCGCGTCGAGCCGGGCCCGAGATTGAGCGCATCGAGGCCGCGCGCGGCGAAGTCGGCGACGTTCGTCCATGCCTGCTTCGGCTCGACCGCGAACTCTCCGACCTGTCGGAGCCGCTCGACGAGGGGAGAGCGGAGCGCGACGTGCGCCGCCGGTGCCGACTGCATGATCTCGAGCTCGCGGCCTACGAGCTCCCGAAGGCGAGCTTGCGCTTCCTCCTGGGTGCGCGTCGGCGCGAAACGGTAGTTGAGCGTGCATTCGACCCGCCCGGGAATCACGTTGGTCGCGTTCCCGCAGTCGTCGATCTGAGTGACGCTCACCACCTCGCGGAAGACGAGGCCGTCGATCTCGACGTCGTTGGGCTGCTGCTCGAGCACGCCGCGGAGCCCCTCGAGCGCGAGCGCGATTGCGTTCACGCCGAGCCACGGGCGAGCCGAGTGGGCCGAGCGGCCCTCGAACACGACTCGCGCGTTGATGTTGCCGAGGCAGCCGA
>Ga0307373_10014550_pt1 | contig 10812 bp, 8 predicted proteins | sample OX2MG_FD_202534 | JGI IMG/M metagenome (GOLD analysis project Ga0307373, IMG submission 202534) | Soil microbial communities from Risofladan, Vaasa, Finland - OX-2 | ecosystem: Environmental > Terrestrial > Soil > Coastal area > Acid sulfate soil | place: Finland: Risofladan, Vaasa | collected... | reverse complement strand
CAGGTGAGATGGTTCCCCCGTTCGTCACGTCGCCCGTTATCGTCCCCGCGCCCACCAACGAGCCACCTCCTAGAGTCAGACCGTTTGGCGCAACGACGGCGCCGCCATCGAGATTCAGGGTTCCCGATGATTGTGAGAACGATTCCAAAGTGAGTGTGCCGCTGCTAGCGTTAACAGAGCCTGTGTTGTTCAGCTTAACATTTAGCTTGGTAATTCCCGTTCCACCGCTTTTGGTGAGTGTCCCCGAATTATTCAAGTCGACGACCCCTGTGAAGGTGTCCATCGTCTCGTCATTCTGAATGGTGAAAGACCCGGTGTTGTTTAGAGTCGAGCCCGCGTCACCGGTGATCCCGCCCAATCCACTCCAGACCGCCGTTCCCGCGTTGTTAATCGTTACTTTGCTGAAGTTCTTTCCATCGGGACCCGATATATTGAAGGGTACGCCAGAGGGAATATTAACTGAACCCGTGCCGTCGAGCCTGCCTCCGGTCCAATCGAACTCCCCGTTTGAAGTGAAAGTCCCATCCGAAATGATATCAGCGCCCGTGTTCTCGATCACTGTTGTCCCGGATGAAGTAGAAATGCTCGTTCCCAAGGGAACGTCGAGAGTGGAGCTGCCTTCGACCGTGAACGTTCCGCTGCCGGTAATCCCCGAGCCGGTGCTGAAGGTTATTGTCGCGTCGTTCAACAAATCCAGTTCTGTACCGGCGCCCAGATTGAAGGGTTTTGTCTCCGTGCCGCCCGACTGCTCAAGGCTCAAAAATCCGGAGCTTATGTTAACAACGCCGCTGTTGTTGAACTGCAGCGCCATCGTCGTTGTACCGGAGCCGGCCGTCTTCGTGAGTGTGCCCGAGTTATTGAAAACCACGGCGCCAGTAAAAGTGTCGAACTTCTCGTCATTCTGAATGCTGAATGACCCCGTGTTGTTTAGAGTCGATCCGGCGTCACCGGTTATCCCGCCCAATCCAGTCCAAACCGCGTTTCCCGCGTTGTTAATCGTTACCTTGCTGAAGTTCTTTAGATCGGGACCCGATATATTGAAGGGTACGCCAGAGGGAATATTAACTGAACCCGTGCCGTCGAGCCTGCCTCCGGTCCAATCGAACTCCCCGTTTGAAGTGAAAGTCCCATCCGAAATGATATCAGCGCCCGTGTTCTCGATCACTGTTGTTCCGGGTGAAGTAGAAATGCTCGTTCCCAAGGGAACGTCGAGAGTGGAGCTGCCTTCGACCGTGAACGTTCCGCTGCCGGTAATCCCCGAGCCGGTCTTAAGAGTTGTGGTCGCGTCATTAAACAGATCCAGTTCCGCTCCTGCGCTCATGTTGAACGGCTTTGTGTCCGCGCCGCCGGACTGTTCCAGTCGCAAAGTCCCGGAGTTTATATTGACAACTCCGCTGCTGTTGAATTGCAGCGCCAAGGTCGTGGTCCCCGTGCCCGCGGCTTTGGTGAACGTTCCAGAATTATTCACGACTACCACTCCGGTGAATGTGGTGAATGCCTGGTCGTTCTGAATCGTGAAGGCGCCGGTATTATTAAGCGTACAGCCGTTATCGCCCAAAAGGTTCCCGAGCCCGGACCACGTACCAGCCCCAGCGTTATTAAAGATGATCTGGCCGAGGTTCTTAATATCCGGCCCGTCGAATGTCAACGCGGCAGCGGCCGGGATGTTTATCGTGCCTTGGCCCGACATCGTTCCGCTCGAAAACTCGAGGGTTCCCGAGACGTTGACTACGTCCCCAAGTGGTATCGAAAGAGTGCCCCCCGTCATTTGCAGACCCGACAACGATACGGTGGTTATATCTACGGCTGCCGAACGCTACTCACTTGAGGGGATGACGGCGGTGTCGCCAGCGCCGGGAACCGCCATCGGCGACCAGTTTGTCGCGTCGGACCAGGAAGAGGAAGTTTTGCCCGTGAATGTTATCGCGGCGGCGGTAGCCGCTCTTGATCCCCCTATTAGGATGAGGGCTGCCAGGGCAAATGCTAAAATCTCACAACGCACTCGCATGATGGTTCTCCTGAAGAGTCGAACGGAATTGGTCGTCAGCCGGAACGATGCATTAACGACACCCAGTGGCTTGGGGACGGGCCTAAGTCTCGCGAAGAGGATGAGCGAGACAGTTCCTTCTCGTCATTAGCTTACATCTGTCACAATAGATATATCCCGGCGTGTTGAGGTTAGCCCGCGCGGGCAACGCCGATTTCCGCTTCGGTCGTCTGTTACCGGACGCTCAATAATCCGAATTCATAGGAGGGCGCCGGATGCCGTGCCCTCTCCGAACGCCGAAGCTGCTGGATCTCGGCTTTCAGGGCCAGCCGGTTATGGGTGCGCCAGGTCCCGCATCATCTCCGCAGTATACAACTCAGCAAATCGGCGTCGCGCCCCAATTCCGCTGCGCCGCATAATACGCATGCCTGCCCGCCCATGAGAATCGCCTGGACCCGGTGAGTCCGGATCGTAGAAAGGACTTTGTGTATCGGGTTCGAGATCAAGCGAGCCTCCCAGAGAAAGATAGATAGCCCAGAGCTTCTCCGTCTCGGCCCAACGCTCCTGCGGTGTCATCCGGAACCACTCCACCCATTCATCAGGCCACAGTTCCTCCGGCTCAATGAATCGAGCGCGGGCACCAACAGTCATCGCTCATCTCCGGGAGAGGACGCGGGGCGCGGGTACGCCGCCAACATCCGGGTGGCGCAGCCCTCCGCGCCTGTATCGCAGCCTCCGTCCATCGTCCTCCGTCCGCCCCAAAGAAGGGCGACGTCGATTGTCCATAAAATACATTATACTGCATCATGGAGTTCCGGCTGGGAGGGTGGTCTTCTGCAGGATATCTTGCGCGAAGGAGACATTGTGATTCGGAGTGGGATACTTAATCCGCAGATTAGCTCGCTGCTCTGCCGGGTGAGGCACACGAACCGCCTGGTAATCGCGGACCGCGGCTTTCCTTTCTGGCCTGAGATCGAAACCATCGATATCTCATTGGTAGACGATGTTCCTACAGTCCTTCAGGTTTTTGAAGCGATCCGGGCAAACTTTGTCGTTGGCCAGATTTTCATGGCACGAGAGTTCCTCGAGGTGAACAGCGAGGATATCCGGGAACGACTGGCGCGCGCGGCCGACGGCCTGGCGATTACCCACGAACCTCACATTGAGTTTAAGCGCCGCGTCCCGGGCGCCATCGGCCTGATTCGGACCGGTGACACTCTCCAGTACGCTAACATGATACTGATTTCTGCGTGAACACGAAGATTTTCGGGGCTGTCCATGAGTAGATCTATCGGGACCATAACACTAGATGCGCCCGGCCGGCTCGTCTTCGGCGAATCTGAGGCGCCCGGTCCGCCCGGGCCGAATGAAGCGATCGTGCGCGTTCACCGCGTCGGCATCTGTGGCACCGACATACACGCTTTTCGAGGCCGCCAGCCGTTCTTCAGCTATCCGCGGATTCTCGGGCACGAGCTCGGGGTTGAGATTGTGGAAATCGGCCCGAACGATCGGGATCTCAGGCCCAGTGACCGGTGCGCGGTGGAACCCTATCTCAATTGCGGCGCCTGCATCGCGTGCCGTCACGGAAAGCCCAACTGCTGTGAGCGACTGCAGGTGCTCGGGGTGCATTCCGATGGTGGCATGCGAACATTGATTCGCGTGCCCGCAGCCAAGCTTCACCGTTCCGAAATTCTCACTCTCGACCAGCTTGCGCTCGTGGAGACACTGGGGATCGGCGCTCACGCGGTGCAGCGCTCTGGCCTCAGCCGAGGTGAGAATGCTCTGATTATCGGCGCCGGGCCGATCGGGCTTTCGGTGACGCAATTTGCACTGGTCGCCGGCGCCCGGGTTCTGGTAATGGACGTTAACCCGCGCCGGCTCGATTTCTGTCGCGAGCACACCGGGGTCGACGCCACCATACTGGCCGACGACAGCGCGCTGGACCAGGTGAAAGATCTCACCGATGGCGATTTGCCGCTGGTGGTCTTGGACGCCACCGGTAGCGGCGAGTCCATGGCCGCCGCCTTTCGCTTCGCCGCCTATGGCGGCCGGCTCACGCTCGTGGGGCTTTTCCAGGGAGACGTGATCTTTCACGACCCCGATTTCCACCGCCGTGAACTTACCCTTCTCGCCACCCGCAACTCCACACCGGCCGACTTTACGCGTATCATCGGCCTCATTGAAGCCGGCTCAATCGACACATCCCCCTGGATCACCCATCATGCCGCGTGCGCTAACTTTCCCGAAGTATTTCCTTCGTGGTTGGAGCCGTCCGCAGGGCTCATCAAAGGAATCGTTGAATTTTGAGAGATGACGGGGCAAAGGATGAAGGATGAAGGATGAGTCAAAAGCGCGCGCTCCCCGCGCCTCACGCTCGCGCCTCGCGCCTGTTTTGGAGATAATTCTGTATGAAGCTGACGAACGAACAACAATCGGTTTTTAAGGATGAAGGTTATCTCTTGGTCGAGGACCTGTTCTCGGATGCGGATTTGCAGCCGGTCATCGATGAGATCAGTGAGGAGATTGATCGGCGATCTCGGGAGTTGGTATCGACCGGAGATCTGAGCCGCGAGTATTCCGAAGAGGGTTTCGAAACCCGGCTGACCCGAATCACCGCCGAAACCCAGAAGCTCTACTGGGGAATCTGCAGCGGCCAGCTTTCGGGCAAGGCGATCTTTGGTCTTCTCACCCACCCATCGCTGCTCGATCTTGCAGAATCACTTCTTGGGCCGGAGATGATCGCGTCGTCCGCGTACCGGCTCCGGCCAAAGGTCCCGGTGTTCTTTCATGGCGTTGTTCCATGGCACCAGGATTCCGGGTACTTCGAGCCATTTTGCGACCGCGCGCTGATCCTCACTGTCTGGATTCCGCTCGTTGACGCTACACGCGAGAGGGGATGTCTGCAAGTGATGCCCCGGGTCCATCGTTCCAACGTCTTCCGACATGGATCCGATGCGACCGGCCATTATCTTGAGATCGCGCCCGATGATCTTCCGTCCGCCGAGATTATCAGCGTTCCCGTTTGCAAAGGAGGCGCGCTTCTCCTCACCAACCGCACTCCGCACCGTTCCACCGACAATCTTACTGACGTGGTCCGGTGGAGCATGGATTTTCGTTACCAGGCCGCCGACCTCCCAACCAACTTTCGCGGCGCCGGCGGCGCACCGTTTCATACTCCCGCTGAGAACGAGCCGGTCGCCTGCTACCCTCCCGAGGCCGATCTGCTCGTGCGCAGCCGCGAGCGTCCCGTGGACGTTGTCTCAGATTGGCGCCGTTTCGTCACGCTCCGCCAGAAGCACGTTCCCGCTCCACTCACCGCGCGATGGCGTTGAGGGACGGAGGACGGAACGCCAGAGGATGAAGGATGAGGGATGAGGGATGAAGGATGAATCAAACTCGGAAACCCAGCACCAAAGACCTAGCACCCATGACCTAACACCTAACACCCAAGACCTAACACCTAACACCCAAGACCTGAGACCTTTTTCAGGAAAGCGCCTGCTCATCGCGGGTGGAGGGACGGGGGGGCACCTCTATCCGGGGCTGGCAGTGGCCGAGGTGTGGACGCGCGGCGGTGGCGTCGTCGGGTTTGTAGGGGCGCCGGGCAATATCGAAGAGCGGGTTGTACCGGGGGCCGGCTATCCCTTTTATAAGGTTGAAGTGCGCGGCTTCGCACGTGGGAGGAGTTGGAGGGATCGGATTCAGGTCGTTCGAGCGCTGTTTCTTCTTTTCACCCTGGCGCCGCTCCGCCAGGCGCTCCATGCGATCCGGGAGTTCCGGCCCACTGTCGCGCTCGGCATCGGCGGCTATGTCTCCGGACCGCTGCTGCTCGCCGCCCGGCTCTCACGCGTCCCCACCATGATCCTGCAGCTCGATGCTTGCCCGGGCCTCGCGAACCGGATCGCCGGCCTCTTTGTGGACCGGATTGGTGTGGCGATGGGGGATGTCGGAGTTGAGTTTCGGCGCCGCGATCGGGTTCGGTTGGTGGGTAATCCGATTCGATCCGAAATCGTTTCGGCTTCCCGCGCCGAAGCACTCGACGCATTCGCACTCGTGCCCGGCCGCCGTACCATCCTCGTCTTTGGGGGAAGTCTCGGTTCCCGCGCCATTAACCAGGCGATTACGGGCGCGCTGCGTCAACTGGAGAGCGTTGGCAGAGATATTCAGGTCATCCACGTCACCGGGCGCGCCCATCCGATCGCCCTCGCGCCTGAAGAGGCGGATGCGCTCGGCATTATCTACCGGGCGCTCGAGTACTGTGATCGGATGCCGCTCGCGTTGGCGGCCGCCGACCTGGTGGTATGCCGCGCGGGCGCCACGACCATCGCTGAATTGACGGCGCGAGGAGCGCCCGCTATCCTGATTCCCTGGTCCGGCGCGGCCGACAACCACCAGGAAGGCAATGCTCGAATGCTGGAAGTGAGCCGCGCTGCGCGGGTCCTTACGGATCGGGATCTTACCCCCGAATCGCTCGCGGATGAGATCCGCGCGCTTATAGACCAGCCAGATCGACTTGAGGCTATGGCCGCCGCGAGCCGAGAAATGGGAGTTCCGGATGCTGCGGACCGTGTTGCACTGGAGTTGGCGAAATTGGGGTAACCCGTGGGAGCGCCGATCTTCAAAACAGGCTCGGCTGAGCTGAGTGCTCTTCGCCATAGGGCCCGAATCAGGCCGCCGCGGGAATCCAGCCGTTGAAGATGCGGGAGACCGTGTATTTCGCTGCTTCCCGGGACGTCAGGACGTGGACCCAGGGCGCGCGTTGGGATAAATCGATTGGCTGTCCGGTAAGAGTAACGCTGCCGTATTCGATGGCGCGGCAGCTCTTCTCGCGGCCGTCCCATTCGCTCCATCCCTTCGGCGAGATGTCATCGGCCATCGCGCAATCGATGAACGCCGACATTCCATAATCCATCCATGGACGCATCAGCGTGGTGCTGGCGGGTCGGACGTCGGCCGCCTTCATGATCCGGCAGTGTAGGAAGACCAGGCCGAACGGCTGGTTTTGCGGTGTGCTGGGCGCGGTCAGAACGCCGCCGGAGTCTCGAATCTCGGTAATGTCGCACTGATTGAAAACCGCGGTTCCGTCGCCGAAGATGAAGTCCACGCTGCCGGAAACCGCGCAGTGGTCGTAATAATGGCGGCCGCGGCTGTCCAGAATAGTGTCCTGCCAGCCGAGAAAACGGCAGTTCCGGAAAAGGTCCCGGTCACCATCCACCCGGAGGGCCAGCGCCTGTCCCCTTGGACCTGCAATATTTTCAAAGGTGATGTTCTTAGCCGAGAAGTCGTCGGCGTCGATCTCGACGGTTGCCGTGCTGAACGTGCCGATCGGTTTACCGTCCGGGCCTAGCTGGCTGGCGTAGAGATTGAAACTAAGGACGGTCGTGGCCGGGTCATCGCCCACGAGTTGGATGAAACGCTTCTCGCGCGGCACGCGAAGACGCGCCCGGTATGTGCCGGAGCGGATCCGGATGATGGCGGGATTCCCCGCGGTCCCCGGGCGTACAGCGTCTATGGCATCTTGCACGGACTTGTACGGGCCGGATGGGGAGACAACGAGCTCGTTTTCAGCCGTTCGAGGGATCGGGGCCAGGTTTCCACCGGCGTCTTTCGCTCCAGCGGGGGTGAAAGCGATCGGGTTTCCTATTGTCGATGGATTTGCCGCTGCCGGAGCGGGATCGGTGCTCCCGGCTCGCGATCTGGGTACAGCAGCGGCGCCAGGCGCATGCGAGAAGTGTTCGCTGCCTCCATCGGTGCGGGGCTGGTCAATTCCTGTAACATCGGCATCGGCCAGGATGAATGGGGGACCGGACGCTGCTGTGATTTCGGAGTTTATGAACCGTACGCCTCGCGCGTGGACGATCTGCATCCCCTTCCGCGCCGAAATATGGACGTCACTCAAAACGACGTCGGAGACGGGCGCCTCCGGCAGGCCAATGATCTGCCCGGCTGTGTCGCTTCCTGCAGCGGTGACGCGGTTGATGCGGATGTGCCGCCAGAACGGGGTGAGTTTCCTGACTGGCTGAGCGGGGTCGGCGGCGGGATCCTTGGGAATGCGAGGGTAATAGCTCGTAATGAGAATCGGGACCCTCACGTTCTTCATCAACAGGTTATCGTAGGTCAGGTCTTCGGCCAGGCCACCGGCTCCGCGCGGCGCTTTCATCCGTATGCCGGCCTGGGTAGAGTTGAAGGAGCAGTCGCGCACCGTGAGGTTTCGCAGGCCGCCGCGGGTTTGGCCGCCGATGGACATCCCGTGGCCGTGGAGGAAGGCGCAGTCGGAGATGGTGAAGTTTTCGCACGATGGCCGGCCATCCTTCTGCACCCGGCCCGGCTTGACGGCGATGCAGTCGTCTCCTACGTCGAAAGTGCAGCCCTTGATCTCGTAGTTCCAGCCGGATGGGTCCATGCCGTCGGTATTAGGAGCATCCTCCGGCGCCGATATGCTGATATTCCGGATGGTCACGTCCCGGCATTCGTCGGGCACGAGGTGAAAACTCGGTGAGTTGGCAAGGGTGATGCCCTGAACGAGCACGCGACGACAGCGGCTGAGCACCACCATAAACGGCCGATGCGGCAGATTAGGAGACACCGCTTCGGTCTGGCCGGGCGCCTTGCGCTTCCTGTACCTGTCCCACCAGGGCTTTCCCTGCCCATCAATTGTCCCATGTCCCGTGATCGCCAGATCCTGACATTTACTCGCGGTGATGCAGTTCTCGTACCCTCCGCCCTGCATCGGGTAATGCGCAATGTCATTGGTGATCAGGATCGTGGCGCCCTTTTCCAGATGTAGGTTGAGGCGGCTTGCCAGGCTGAACGGGCCTGTGAGATAACGGCCAGGCGGCACATCCACGATCCCGCCGCCGGCCTTTTCGCACGCATCAACCGTCGACTGGAGCGCGTGGGTGTCCAGGGTCTTCCCATCTCGCCGCGCGCCATAATCGGTCACCCGGAATGTTCTGGCGGGGATCATGGGCGCCGGGATCACCGTGGTCTTCTTCGCCGGGGCGGCCCCTACGGATTGCAGCGACGCCGCGACCGCCGCCAGCAGGACCGCCAGTCCGATATTCGCCAGTGACTTGTGCTCTTTCAAAGTTAAATCCTCACTCTCACACCTCACCTGGACCGTTCCACGGCGTCCGGCGTACGTTCGACGTCGGCCGCGGACTCCGCTCCTGTGATGGTTTGCACAAGTTGTTGATATGATGTCCCACTTTCTTTCGTCTCTTTTTACTCCTACGTCGGAAAAGCGAACACGAAGGCCACGAAGGGCTCACGAAGGGGGCGACGAAAAAGCCCATTAGACGGGGCCGGTCTAGCGCACTGGGCCCCTAAAACCTAAAGCCGACTACCCTAACGGCGGACCTGCTGCCACGCCATCTTCTCCCATTGGGTCAATACCGGCGCCTTCGCTCTACTCTCGCCACAGCAGGCCCATCCCGGAGCCCCCACACCGCGTCCCTATTTCTTTTTACGCTCCGGACTCTCCTTCCGATCTCCGCGCGCTCTAAGTATTCCTGGGGAACGTACGATCTGGGGCGACGAATTCGCGCTGGCTCGGCGCAGAATCGGGCTTGGAAAGGATCCGGCCTGGCTGGATGAGAATCTCAGGTCCAGCAAAAGCTGAACCAGCGCCGCTTTGCCGGTTCATGGATCGAAAATGGCCGGTTACGAGCGAGACTTGCAACCGGCCATCCCTTCCTGACTGGGTCTTTACTTAATCGGTGTGAACGCCGACTTCGGTGTGCCGCAAACGGGTGAGGCTGCGGGGACGTTGCGTGTTGTGTAGGTGGCGCCACAGACTGGACACACGTAGAATCCAGTCGGCGCAGGTTTTTGGCCAAGGGTCGACAGCGCCGCTTTGTAGAGAGCGGCGTGCTGTTTCTCGGCGCTCCACGCATAGTACATGGAACGCGCTGCCGCACTCTGGCCCTCGGCTTTGGCTGTCCGGATCATCTCGGGATACATCACGTCGCGCTCGTAGGTTTCGCCTTTGATCGCGTCGGCGAGATTACTCCGCGTGGAGCCAGGTGTCTTTGAGTACGTTCCTGCCCTCGGATTCGTAACACCCATGGCGGCGAGAGCCTGCTTATGGTTTCTTGCGTGGACGGCTTCTGCCGTAGAAGCCGCCCGGAACAGTTGAGCGACAGCCTTATAACCTTCCCGGTCGGCAGCGCGCGCATAGGCAACGTACTTCGCGTGCGCAGTCGTCTCTCCCTGGTATGCCGTCCTGAGATTCGCGATCGTCTTGCTCCCCGCTGCGGCGCATACCGGGTTGGCGGAAAGCAGGAGTCCCAATAACATTAACGCTGCACCGATTGCCTTCATCTTAACCTCCTTACATAACGTGTTGAGAACGACCGAAGAACACGTAAATTACCTCATTGAACTTTCAGCGAGAACCCTACAAGCTCATCCTTGATTGCGGCCCTCTATGACGCGCTTGCACCCATTGAGATGCACCGCGCCGTTGGCCAGGGAAAAACGCGGCGCGTCTCTCAAGGTATGCGATTTGGCTCCGCAATGTACCATCGCTGATTGTCATACCGCCAGTCTGTGCGTTGGGCTCGCCTGGCACATCCTCAGAACGGCGGATTGAGGCAGGGGCCGGCCATGTTGCGGCTAATCTGTGGCGCATTTGGCACAGCGTGATAGACTTGACGCAAGGGATGCTACGCAGCGGGGCGCCATCTCCCGGGACCCTTGGTACGATAGGAGGTCATTGGGACTCGGGGGGCAAATCATTTTCAGTCGACCTTCACCAGCGTACCCCAACCAGCAGCCGGCGTAACGGAAGCCGGCTGCTAAAGGGACGACGTCGAAACACAATG
>Ga0307373_10014549_pt1 | contig 10812 bp, 9 predicted proteins | sample OX2MG_FD_202534 | JGI IMG/M metagenome (GOLD analysis project Ga0307373, IMG submission 202534) | Soil microbial communities from Risofladan, Vaasa, Finland - OX-2 | ecosystem: Environmental > Terrestrial > Soil > Coastal area > Acid sulfate soil | place: Finland: Risofladan, Vaasa | collected... | reverse complement strand
CTTGACATGGAGCTGTGCCTCGTCGACGAAGCCGGACATGGGTCGATCCTACCGACGGACCGCTGCAGGACCTGACTCCGGACCGATCAGACCTCGACCAGGACGCTCCGGCGCAGGGTGGCCACGGAGTCGGTGACCCCCAGGGATTCGGCGAGCGCGTCGTAGGAGCCGTATTCGGACCGGAGGGACGCCAGGAACTCCTCCATCGTCTCGGGGAGCACCTGCAGGACGGACGGCGCGTACCGCTCGACCTCTTCCACCGAGTCGGGGTACTCCGCCTTCAGCTGCTCCAACAGGTGCTCCATGGCCGGGCCGCTGAGGGCGTAGTCGTCGACGATGGTCTCGTCGGGCACACCGAGGAAGGCCAGCACCAGCGCCGAGAGCACACCGGTGCGGTCCTTGCCCGCACTGCAGTGGAACACCGCGGGGAGGGAGTCCTGCGCAGCCAGAGCATCGAAGGCCCCGGTCAGGGCGGGCGCCCCGTCGGTGACCATGAGCCCGTAGCGCGAGGCCACATAGGACGCCTCCCTCCACGACGGCATCTCCTCGGTCGTCGGGAGGACGTCGAACAGGGGGAGGTCCACGAAGCGCACCGGGACCTCCGCCACCGGAAAGCTCCCCCGCTGCTGCGCCTCGTCGACCGTCCGCAGATCGATCACCGTGGCCACGCCGAGGTCGACCAGCTGGGCCCGGTCGGCCCCGGTCAGTTTGTGGAGTCCGTCGGCCCGGAACAGGCGCCGCCAGCCGGTCTCGAGGCCGTCAGCCGTCCGGTAGCCACCCAGGTCGCGGAAGTTCACACACCCTTCGAAGGTCAGCGCCCGGGCCGGCTCGGCACTGGACGAGCTCGCCGACGGCGTGTCAGGGCCAGACATGTCGGGGAGCGTACCGGCTCGGCCGCAGTGGCCCGGGCGCCCGCCGGTGAACGTTGTGTGTCAGGTGCCCGCGACGACGTCGACCAGCTTGCGCCCCTTGCGGCTGGTGAACTGGACGGTGCCGTCGGCCAGGGCGAACAACGTGTCGTCGCCGCCCAGGCCCACGTTGAGGCCGGGATGGAACTTGGTGCCACGCTGGCGCACGAGGATGGCCCCGGCCCGGACCTCGGTGCCGCCGAAGGCCTTGACACCCAGTCGCTGGGCGTTCGAGTCGCGTCCGTTGCGGGTCGACCCGCCACCCTTCGTCTTCGACATCCAACTGCTCCTTCGTGTCTCTCTCGTCCTCGCCGGCGGAGGCTCAGCCGGCTGCGCTGATCGCCGTGATGGCGATGGTCGAGTACCGCTGGCGGTGACCCCACCGGGTGCTCTGGTTCGACTTGCTCTTGTAGGTGAAGCCCCGGACCTTGGGCCCGAGCTCCTCCCCCACCACGGTGGCGGTGACCGAGGTCCCTGCCAACTGGTCCGGGGTGGCCAGTACCGTGTCGCCGTCGACCAGGAGCACGGGCACGAACGTCACCTCGGACCCCGGGGAGTCCCCAAGCAGTTCGACTCGGAGCGTCTGGCCCTCGGCCACCCGCTCCTGCTTTCCTCCGGTCTTGATGACGGCGTACATAGGGAGTGCACCCTACTACAGCCGGATCAGAGCTCGGGATCGTCGAACACGATGCCCCGGCCCTGGCACACCTCGCAGGTGGTGGACATGGACTCGATCAGGCCCTCGGACACGCGCTTGCGGGTCATCTCCACCAGTCCCAGCTCGGAGATGTCGAAGACCTGGGTGCGGGTCTTGTCGCGGGCCAGGGCGGAGCGGAGGGCAGAGCCCACCTTGTCACGGTTCTCGCGGATCTCCATGTCGATGAAGTCGATGACGATGATGCCCCCGATGTCCCGCAGCCGGAGCTGGCGGGCGACTTCCTCAGCCGCCTCCAGGTTGTTCCGGTAGACCGTCTCCTCCAGGTTGGTGGTCCCCACGTTCTTGCCGGTGTTGACGTCGATCACGGTCAGTGCCTCGGTGCGGTCGATCACCAACGAGCCCCCGGAAGGCAACGAGACCTTGCGGTCCAACGCCTTGTGGAGCTGTTCGTGGACGTGATAGCGCTCGAAAACCGGCAGCGCCTCGACCTCGGTGTCGAAGTACTCGACCCGGTCGGCCAGCTCGGGGTTGACCGCACCGACGTAGTCGCGCACCTGCTCGTAGAGGGCCAGGTCGTCGATGACCACCGCCCGGTACTCCCGGTTCAGCTCCTCGCGGATGACCCGCACGGCGATGGCCGGCTCCCGGTAGAGCAGCATCGGGCCCTGGCCCTTGGTGGCCTGGGCGGCGATGCCCTCCCACTCCTCCACCAAGCGTGCCACGTCGTTGCCCAGCTCCTCGGCACTGGCTCCGGCGGCCGCGGTGCGGACGATCAGCCCATGCCCGTCGGGCCGGACGGCGTCCACGATGCGGCGCAACCGCTTGCGCTCACCGTCCTCCAGCCGCTTGGAGATGCCGTACGCGGTGCTGTTCGGGACCAGGACCACGAACCGGCCCGGGAGCGAGACCTCCTGGGTGAGTCGGGCGCCCTTGGCCCCGATGGGGTTCTTGGTGACCTGGCAGAGGATGGTCTGGCCGGGACGGAGCAGCTGCTCGATCCGGGGCTGGGCCGACGAGGGTCCTGACTCCACGTCGTCGGTGTCGTAGCGGACGTCACCGTGGTAGAGCACGGCGTTCTTCGGCGTGCCGATGTCGATGAAGGCCGCCTCCATGCCGGGAAGCACGTTCTGGACCCGCCCCCGGTAGATGTTGCCGTCGATCTGGGTGGCGTCGTCGGAGGCCCGAGAGATGTAGTGCTCGACCAGGGTGCGGCCCTCCAGCAGGGCGATCTGGGTCATCTCCGGGCGGACGTGCACGCAGATCATGTAGCGGCCGACGGCCTTGCCCCTCCGTTCACGACCGCCCCGGCGCCCCTCGGCCCGCGGCCCGGCCTCGGCCCGGGGCTTCCCACCCGAACCGGACCGCCCGTCAGGGGGGCCGGCGGCGGACTTGGCCTCCTCGGCCCCGGCACCCGCCGACCCCTTGTCGGTGGATCCGCCCCGCTGACGAGACCGCCCCCCGCTCCCGGACCGGCTCTGGCTCCGCCCGCCCCCGGAGCCCACGGGACGCGAGCCGTCCTGCGCCCCTCGCCCGCCGACGGCCGGGTCTCCGGCGGCGCTCACCGGTGGCCGGGCCGGTCGGCTGTCACCGATCTTCGGGCGCTCGGGGAGCCCCCGGGCCGGCACCGGGACAGGGGACCCTCCTCCCGAGACCGGGGCACCGGCGGCCGCAGTGGCCCTTGGTTCCGTGGTCGGCGGCGACTCGTCACCTTCCTCCTCGCCGTGCCCGGCCGTGCCCCCCGGTCGGCCGCGGCCGCGCCCACCCCTCGACCCGCGGCGTCGGCGGTTGGTCCCGTCACCGCCTCCCTGGTCGGCCGATTCCTGCCCGGCGGGCCGGCCTGTCGCCTCTGGGCCCGGTCCGGCGTCCGGGACCCGGGCCTCAGCGCCGCCGACGCCTTCGGGGGACGACCCGCCAGGGCGGACGGGCTCGGCGGGCGCTGGCTTCTGTGGGGGCGGGGTCGACGATCCGGGCGCATCCGCCGGGACCTCCACCGGTTGCCCGGTTGCTCCATCTGACATCGAATTCCCTTCCGATACTGCTCATGAGGCACGCTCGAGGGCGTGCGCGGCGCGGCCGGCCGCGGGGGTGGCCCCCCGACGTTGGAGGGGCTCCTCCCGGCGTCCGTCTCGCTCGATCCACTGGTTCGTTCTGCATGCCCGGTCGAGGACCGGGACTCCTGTGCTCCAGCCGTCTCCGGCGGTCGCGTCCTCCACCCGGCTCGCCGGAACGTCTGACACGGCGATCAGTCCCCTCACCAACTCGATGGGTCGCACGCCACGTGGTTGCGTGGCCAGCTCGGCCGCCACCGCCACCGACCCCTGGCCCGCCGACTCATCCGCTCCGGGCCGTGGCGGGATCACCTCCAACGACAGCACCGAGGGCCGCAGGTCGTCGTGCTCCTGGCGGCCCTTGCGCTCCCGGACGATGAGCACCGAGCCCGCCGCCAGCAGCGACGCCACCCGGTCGATCAGCGCGGCCCGGGAGATGCCGGCGAAGTACATGGTCCACGAGCACGAGGTCACCCGCTGTTGCAGCGAACCGTCCCGGCGATCGACCGGAGCGGCCTCCTCGACGCCGATGCCGTCGGGCAGCAGCCCGGTCAGGCGGGCCGGCAGGCTGGCCAGGTCCACGGCGGAGGTCTCCGTCCTCAGGTCGTCGAGCACGACGTCGAGGTACTCGGCGAAGGACTCGCACCCGGTGGGCAGGGCCAGCCCGAAGCTGAGCTGGGGCCGGGGGGAGAAGCCCGCCGTGTAGGCCAGGGGCAGTTCGGCCCGGCGCAGCGCCCGTTCCCACATACGGGCCACGTCGCGCTGGCTGGTGAAGCGGATCTTGCCGAGCTTGACGAAGCGGAAGCGAATGCGCATCTCAGCAACTCCCCTCTCCGACGCCGGCGATGGCATCCTCGTCCGACCCGGGGGCCGAAACGGCGCCGGACGGCGCCTTGGAGAGAAATCGTACCGGTACCCGGCCCCCGGTTGAGAGATCCTGGCCGGTGCCCTGGCTGCCTCCGGCCGGGGGGACGGCTGAGGCCACCACGTGCTCGACGCCGAATCCGGTGCAGGCGCCGCAGTCGTAGCACGGTGTCCACCGGCAGTCCTCCAGCCCGTGCTGATCCAGGGCGTCGAGCCAGTCCTGCCACAGGAAGTCACGGTGGAGGCCCGCCGAGAGGTGGTCCCAAGGCAGGGGTTCGCCCTCGGTCCTGTGGCGGTAGACCGTCTCCTCCAGGGACATACCGTGGTCGGCCAGTGCCTCCGTCCACAGGGCGAGGTCGAAGTGCTCGGTCCACTCCTGGAAGGTGCCGCCCCGCCGCCACACCTGTTCGATGACCGCTCCCATCCGGCGGTCCCCCCGACTCACGACGCCCTCGGCAGCGGTGGCCTTGGGGTCGTGCCAACGGACCGTCAGGCCCCGCACCGGCCGCGCCGCATCCCTCAGAAGGTGGACCTTGCGGGTCAGTTCCTCGATGGTGTTCTGGCCGAACCACTGGAACGGGGTCTGGACCTTGGGCACGAAGCCTCCCACCGAGGCGGTCACGGTGACCCCGTTGTGGTAGCGCTTCCCGATGGCAACGCACTGCTTGGCCAGGGCCACGATGCCCAACGTGTCCTGGTCGGTCTCGGTGGGCAGTCCGATGAGGAAGTAGAGCTTGACCCGCTTCCAGCCCTGGCTGAAGGCGGCGTCCACCGCGGCGTAGAGGTCCTCCTCGGTGATCAGCTTGTTGATGACCTGACGCATCCGCCAGGTGCCTCCCTCGGGGGCGAAGGTCAGCCCGGTGCGCCGGACCCGTTGGATCTGGGCCGCGGTGCCCACCGTGAAGGCGTCCACGCGCAGGCTGGGGAGGCTGACCGACACCTGGCCGGAGCACGAGGGGTCGTCGATGATGGAGGTGACGGTGTCCTCGATGCCCGAGTAGTCGGCGCTGGACAGGGAGGTCAGCGCAACCTCGTCGTAACCGGTGCGGGCCAGCCCGTCCATCACCATGGTGCGCACCTGCTCGGCCGGCCTCTCACGGACCGGCCGGGTGATCATCCCTGCCTGGCAGAACCGGCAGCCGCGGGTGCACCCCCGGAACAGTTCGACGTTCAGGCGGTCGTGGACCACCTCGATCAGCGGCACCAGCTGCCGTCGCGGGTACGGCCACTCGGCCAGGTCGGCGATGGTCCGCTTCTCGACCCGGTGGGGGGTCTCGGGAAAGCGGGGGGTGGTGGCCTCCAGCCGGGGAAGGGACAGGCCGGTACCGGGGTCCGCCGCCGGTGCGTAGCGGGCCTCGTAGCAGGCGGGGACGTAGACGCCCTCCAGCCGGGAGAGCGAGCGGAGCAGTGCGATGCGGGACACCGGCCCACCGTCGGGCCACGGCCCGAGCTTCCAGGCCGCCACCGCGTCGTTGACCTCGCCGACGGCCTCCTCGCCGTCCCCCAGTACGAAGCAGTCGACGAAATCGGCCAACGGCTCGGGATTGAAGGCGCAGTGTCCACCCGCCACCACCAGGGGGTCGTCCCGGGCCCGCTCGGAGGCACGGACCGGAACTCCGGCCAGGTCGATCAGGTTGAGGACGTTGGTGTAGACCAGCTCGGCCGAGAGGTTGAAGGCCAGGACGTCGAAGGCCCGTGCCGGCAGGTGGTTCTCGAGCGAGAACAGGGGCACTCCGGCCGAGCGCATGGCCTCTTCCATGTCCACCCAGGGGGCGTAGGCCCGTTCGGCGGCGGCGTCCACCCGCTCGTTGAGGATCTCGTAGAGGATCTGGAGCCCCTGGTTGGGCAGGCCGATCTCGTAGGTGTCGGGATAGATCAGCAGCCACGCCACCGCACCGTCGACGTGGTCGGGAACCTGGGCGCCCAACTCCCCGCCGATATAGCGGGCGGGCTTGGCGACCTGGGACAAAAGGGGCTCTACCCGGGGCCAGAGGGACTGCATCTCCCCCGCCATCCTAGGGCGCGACGGCCCGGGGGTCGGACCGGGGTCGCCCACCTCCTTCACCCGCTCGCGGTCGGGGCTCCCGTCGGGACGGTGCTCGAGGTGGTCGATCCAGACCCCGCCGAGGGTGGCGTGGTGGTCGTCGTGGAGACGGGCAACCCGATCCCCTGCGTGGCCTGATATACCTTCTGAGCTGGGGGGATGACCGCCGGGCCGATCGGGTGGGTGGCGAGGTAGTCGAAGACTTGGGCGACCACCGGCGCCGCTGCCGTGGCACCGTAGCCGGCCTGGTCGATGACGCAGACCACCACGTACTGGGCCGCCGACGCCGTCGGTCCCCACCCCACGAACCAGGCGGTGGGCTCCTTCCCCGGCTCGGTGTCGGCCGTCCCGGTCTTACCGGCCAGTCCCCCCGGGAAGCTGGCCAGGCCGGGGATGCCGTAGGCCGTGCCGGCGTTCGGCGGACCCCGGTTCACCACGCCCTCGAATCCGGTGAGCATCGACTGGTAGCTGGCGGGACTGAGCGAGACGTGACCGACGACCTGGGGGGTGACCCGTTTGACCACCTGGCCCGTAGGGGAGACGATGGCTGCGGCCACCTGGGGGGCGTAGCGGGTGCCCCCGTTGGCGAAGGTGGAGTAGGCCACAGCCTGCTCGACGGGGGTGATGGCCGTGGCCCCCTGGCCGAAGGCCATCTCCATGTTGTCACCGGTGTACCAGGTGGTGTTGGGGAAGCCCGTCGGGCTGAGGGCGTGGAGCTTGAGCCGCTCGGCCTGGCTGTCGACCCGGCCCTGGGTCTCGTAGGGAAGGTCGATGCCGGTCAGCTGCCCGAGGCTGTACTGGGCCGCCTGGTCCTGGATGGCGGTCGGCCCGTACGTCGACCGTGCATCGTAGAATTGCGCGCCGAGGTTGTAGAAGAAGTCATCGTCCGATGCGGTGAGGGCGGTGGACATGTCGATGTAGCCCAGGGCTCCATCCCCTGGTGCATTGTGAAGCGTGCAGGTGGTGCTCTGGTACTGGCACCCAGGCGCGGTATAGGTGCCCGTGTCGTGGAAGAGCTGGGTCGGAGTCCACAGACCCAGCCGGAGGGCGGCCGTGGCCGTGTTGAGCTTGAACGTCGACCCGGGCGTGTACACACCGTTGATGGCCCGGTTGATGAGCGGCTCGTTGCTGGCCGGGGACGAGAGGGCGGCGTACTGGGCGGTGGTGATCCCCCCCACCCACTCGGACAGGTTGTAGGAAGGGTAGGAGGACATGGCGTAGACCGCGCCGGTCTGCGGACTCATCACGATCACCGCCCCGCCGGTGGCCGCCGGGTAGCAGCCGGTGTTGGAGTTGCACTGCTTGTCGTACGTCTTGCGCAGATTGAGGATCTGGGCGGCCAGAGCGTTGTCGGCCACCTGCTGCAGGTTGGTGTCGAGGTTGGTGACCACGTTGTCACCGGCTGTGGCCGGGGTGGTCTTGACCGTTCCGGCCACCTGGCCCTGGGGCGTCACCTCGAGGTCCTGGGTCCCCGGTGTCCCCCGCAGCTGTGTTTCGTACTGGTACTCCAGCCCGGACTGGCCGTAGGCGTCGCCGGCCTGGTACCCCTTCGCCGCGTCGGCCTTGAGCTCGGCGGAATTGATGGTCGAGACGTACCCGAGGGTCTGGGAGGCCGGATACTCGCCCTGGGCCGGCCCCGGCAGCTCACCCTGCGGATAGGTGCGCTCGGTGGTCTGGACCGAGGACACGCCGGGGAAGTCGACCTGGTGCTCGCTGATGTAGAGGATGTCCGACAGGATCTGGTTCTGCGCCGCCGGAGAGGTGCCGCCGGTCAGGACCGGAACCGGCCGGTACGGGCTGTAGCGGGGGTCGGCGATGGTGGCCTGCACCTGCTGGGTGGTCTGGCCGATGAGCGCGGCCAGATGGCCGATGACCTGGGGATGATCGAGGGCGGCGGCCCGGGACAGGGTGATCTGCTGGACCACCTGGTTGCCGACCAGGGGATTCCCGTTGCGGTCGAGGATCAGGCCCCGGGTCGGATCGATGGGAACGGTGCGGATCTGGTTGACCGAGACGGCCTGGGCCGCCGCCGGGGCCTGCAGCACGGTCAGGGCCCACAGGCGGAGCCCCAGCAGGGCGAACAGTGCGGCCACGACGAGCCCGGCGACCCGCAGCCGGAGTCCGGGCCGGGAGGAGCTGGTGTCGGGGGCGTCCAGCATGGCCTCCATCGAGAAGCGGCTCTGGCGCATCCGGGGCTGTCTGGGCTTCTTGCGTCGCGGACCCCGGTCCCTCCCGGCCCGGAGGTAGTGGTGCGAGCCCTTGAACGGGTGGCGCAGGGAGCGGCTCACGGGGTGCCAGTATCCCAAGCCTTGGCCGGTTTGGGTACGCGGCCCCGCCCGAGGGTCACCGGAGGCTCCCCGAGGAGACCGTGGACGTGGGCACGCCCTCGGTCGACGCCGCGGGAAGGGCCCAGCCCACCAGGCGCAGCGCCGGCAGGGCCAGCACGGCGTTGACCACGGAGACCACCAGGACGATCCGGGTCAGGTCCACGTGGATCATCTGGGGCTGACCGAGGACCGACCCCAGCACGGCGTAGATCACCTCGTAGATGGCACTGGCCCCGAAGGCCACCACGGGCGGGAGCCACCCGGCGGTGCGGTCCAGGGCCAGCGTCGTGACCCCGACGGCGAATCCGATCATGCAGCCCACGAGCGCCGAGAGCCCGAACGGCGTCGGGAGGAACAGGTCGGCCACCAGGCCGGCCCCGAAGCCCATGGACGCTCCGGTGCCTGGGCCGCCGATGAGGCCGGCGACGATGGGGAGGAGGACCATGACGTCGGGATGGACCCCTCTTACGTGGAGGTCCAACATGACCGTGTTCTGGACCGTCACGAACAGGGCCACGACGAGGGTGACCCGGGCCGCCTCACGTGCCGTCACCGGGCCCGCACCTCGATGACGGCCCGGCGGATCACGACGACGGCCCGTACTCGAGCACCGACACGTACCGGAGGTGGGCCAGGTCGACGAGTGGCTCCAGGGTCACCGACTCCTGGGAGGCGGTGACCCCGTTGGCCGACGTCACCACCTTGGCCACCGGGATGTCCCCGGGGAACTCGGCGTTGGGCAGACCGCTGGTGACGAAGGTCTGCCCGGCGGCCAGGGGGGTGTTGGTGGGGACCAGCGAAGCGCTGAGGGGTCTGCCCGGGCCATGGCCGCTGATCACGGCCAGAGAGTTCGCTCCCGGTCCGAACCGCACGCCGACCTGGGACTGCCCGTCGGTGATGAGTCGGACGGTGGCTGTCGTGTGATGAGCCTCCACCACCTGGCCCACCAGGCCACCCATCCCCACGACCGGCATGTTGAGCTGGACCCCGTCGTCCCGGCCGACACTGATGTCGATGGTGGCGGCGAAGTCGCTGGTGCCGACGTTGGTCACCTCGGCCGGGACCTGCTCGAGGTTCCCCACGAAGGGCAGGTGGAGCAGCGCGCTGAGCTGCTTGAGCCGCTGCTCGGTGTCGACCTGGGCGGTCTGCTGCGAACGCAGCTGGTCGATCTCTTGTTGGAGCTTCTGGTTCTGCTGGCGAACTGCGCCGTAGTGGACCGCGCCGGCCAGGAAGCTGCCCACCGGTTCGATGATGTCGTCCACGCCGGAGCGGACCGGGGCGAATGCGTCCGAGGCCACGGTCCTGACCCCCGAGGTGATCCGGTGGAATCCGCCTCGGGCATCCAGCGTGATGATGGTGATCGAGGCCAGGACCAGGATCAGGAGGGTGGTGCGGGGTCGGCGGGAGCGCCGCGGCGGCGCCACAGGAGCCGAGCCCTCCGGTCGTTCAGCGCGCCGACGAGGTGATGAGGACCTGCTTGAGGGCCTCGAACTCCTCGAGGCACTGCCCACTGCCTATGGCGACGCAATTGAGGGGGTCGCGGGCCACCACGATCGGCATGCCGGTCTCCTGCGTGAGCCGGCTGTCGAGACCGTGCAGCAGGGCGCCGCCGCCGGTCAGCACGATGCCCTGTTCCATGATGTCGGCGGCCAGCTCCGGCGGCGTGCGGTCCAGGGTCACCTTGACCGCGTCGACGATGGCCGACACCGGCTCGTCGATGGCCTTGCGGATCTCCTGCGTGGAGATGACCACGGTCTTGGGCAGGCCGGTGACCAGATCTCGGCCACGGATCTCGGCGTGGAGCTCCTCTTCGAGCTCGTAGGCCGAGCCGAGGGCGATCTTGATCTCCTCGGCGGTGCGCTCGCCGAGGGCCAGGCTGTACTCCTTCTTGACGAAGGACACGATGGCCTCGTCCAGCTCATCGCCGCCGATCCGGATCGACTGGCTGGTGACGATGCCCCCC
>Ga0307373_10014547_pt1 | contig 10814 bp, 10 predicted proteins | sample OX2MG_FD_202534 | JGI IMG/M metagenome (GOLD analysis project Ga0307373, IMG submission 202534) | Soil microbial communities from Risofladan, Vaasa, Finland - OX-2 | ecosystem: Environmental > Terrestrial > Soil > Coastal area > Acid sulfate soil | place: Finland: Risofladan, Vaasa | collected... | reverse complement strand
ATTGCTGTTCGGCATCAAAGAATCGCGGTATCTCCTACCTGAACTGCCGCACGCGGTCGATTCCGCGCTTTGCCGTCGTTGCGGGGCGCCATTGCGCTACACGCAACTTTTCCTCTCGCATTTGGGCGAATATGTCTGCGACAACTGTGGGTTTCATCGGCCGGGGCTTGATTTTGCGGCATCTGATATCACCTTGCACGGGCTCGATTCCGTCTCGCTGAAGCTCGTTCACGCCGAGGACGTCATCGATTTCTCAGTGGCCATCCCTGGTCTCTACAACGCCTATAACGCGGTCGCCGCGGCGAGCGCGGCGCTGACGATCGGGGTGGCACCGAGATTGGTCACCAAGACGCTCGGCGCGTTTCGCTCGGCCTTCGGGCGGATCGAGCGGCTATCGTATCGGGGACGCGAGCTGGTTATCGTGTTGATTAAGAACCCCGTCGGGTTCGATGAAGTTCTCAGAATGCTGGCGGTCGGGGAACTGCGCGAGCCGACGCTGATCGTGATCAACGATTTGGATGCCGACGGTCGCGATGTCTCGTGGCTCTGGGATGTCAACGTCGAGCAACTGGCGGATGGTTCATCGGCCCTGTACACCAGCGGCATTCGCGGGCCAGATATGGCGGTTCGTCTCAAGTACGCCGGGATTGCTTCGGAACGTATTCACCCGCTCGGCGATCTGCCTGCCTCATTCGATCAGTTCGTCGACGCGATCCCTGCCGGTACGACCGGGTATATCCTTCCGACATACACGGCCATGCTCCAACTGCGGCAGATGCTGGTTCAGCGGGGCACGGTCGCTGCATTCTGGGAGCAGTAGCAGACGCATCGTTTCAGTCAACGGAGGGTACGGTTCATGAAACTGTCGATCTGCTGGCTCTATGGGTCTTCGATGAATATCTATGGCGACCGCGGCAATGTGCTGGCTCTGGCGCAGCGTTGTCGCTGGCGCGGCATCGAGGCGGAGATCGTCCAATCTGGCCTCGGTGACGTGATTGATTCAGGGCGGTTCGATATCTTCTTCTGGGGGGGCGGGCAGGATCGCGAGCAGATCAACGTGTCCGCCGATGTCCAGGGTGTCAAGGGCGAAACGCTCAGAGCCGAAATTGACGATGGTGCGGCGCTGCTCTCGGTCTGCGGTGGCTACCAGCTATTGGGGCACTATTATCGTCCGTCGGATGGGGACGATCTGCCGGGCATCGGCGTATTTGATGCCTGGACCGTGGCTGGCAATGAGCGCTTCATCGGCAACATCGTCGTTGAATCAACCGAATTCGGTGAACTCGTCGGGTTCGAAAATCACAGCGGACTTACGCACCTCGGAGCGAGCGCCGAGCCGCTCGGGACGGTGCGAGTTGGGCGCGGCAACAATGGGACGGACGGCACTGAGGGCTGTCGTTACCGCAACGCGGTCGGCTGCTACATGCACGGCGCGTTACTTCCAAAAAATCCAGTGCTGTCCGATTTTCTGATCCTTGCGGCGCTCCGACGACGCTATGGCATCGACGGGCTACCGCAGCTCGACGACGCGCTCGAAGTCGTGGCGCATTCCACCGCCGTCCAGCGCGCGCGCGTTCGGCGCTGATGCTCCCGCGCTGCAGCCTGGCTCAAATTTGAACACCGACCGTCTCGATGAAAGGTAGGAATTGAGATGCGGATTGCGATGATCTCCGATGCTCATGGGAATCTGCACGCACTTGACGCCGTTTTGGCCGATTTGGAGAGCGCGGGACCGTTCGACGAGGTGATCTACGGTGGCGACTTTGTCTTTCGCGGCGCCTTCCCGTCCGAAGTTATCGACCGGATACGCGATCGTGGCTACCGCGCGGTGCGTGGCAACACCGACGAATTTCTCGTCGAGCTGGCGACCGGCGGCGCGTTCCAGCTCTCGATCACCGATGAGAAGCAGCGACATCCGCCTGCGCTGCAGGTGTTCGATCGCTGGGCGCTGGAGCGTATGGGGACCGACCAGGTTGACTATCTCGGCGGTCTGCCGCTGCGGATCGATATTGACGGACCGGACGGAGCGCGTTTAACGATCGCACACGCGTCGCCCTGGAGTTCGCACGTGACGGTGTTACCCGAGGCTGCGGAAGAGATCGCGCGGCAGATGCTCGATCAGCCAGGCGCGTCGTGCGTCGCTTACGGCCACATTCATCGGCAGTATCGCCGCGTCATCGACGAACGACTGCTCACCTCGGTCGGTAGTATCGGAGCCCCACTTGATGGCGACTGGCGCGCAGCCTACAGCGTGCTGTCGAACGACGGAAACGGCTGGGCGGCCGAGTTCCGGCGCGTTCCCTACGATATCGATGGTGCGGTGGCGAGCCTGCTGGCGTCAACGTTGCCCGACCGTGAAACGATCGCGGAGGGGATGCGTGCCGCCGGACCCCGGCCATAGCCATCGTGACATTGCTTCAAGTCGAACATAATTCGACCTGTGATACGATTTCCGCGGAGGGACGACCTACGCTGAGTGGAACGACGCAGACCCTGTGACACGCCTTATTTTTGCGTTGGCGATCGCGACGCTGGCTTTCGCCCAGGCGGCGCTGATTCCGGCGATAAATGTGCTGAGCATCGGCCCCAACTTTGTTCTCGTGCTCATCATGGTTTGGAGCGCTGAGCGCGGGATCGCTGAAGGCGTTATCTGGGCACTACCGGTCGGTATTCTCCTTGATCTTCTGTCCCTTAATCCACTTGGTTCTAATACGTTGGCGCTCTTACCGGTTGCGATCATCGGCGGGTTGGCGAGCAGGCGGGTGTTCCACAGCGGCGTGATCATCCCGATGCTCCTTGTGCTTGCCGCGACCGTCGCACATCAAGCGACCGCCTCGTTGATCGCGGTGGCGACCGGTTCGAGCTTGTCGCTGCTCGGCACGGCACGGCTCGCCATTCTTACCGCACTGCTCAATGTCGCGGTTGTGCCATTATTGTATGTTGGTGCTGCCATTCTCGATCGTCTGGGGGTCACCCGTGCGTCGCGCACGTAAACGAATGGAACTGGTTCGTATTGCGGACCGAAAAGGCAGACATGTCGACGAGCGAGCAGCCGACGAGATCTTCTTGTCGCGCCGGATGTTGCTCTTCAAAGGATTGTTCATCGCTGGGTTTGGTGGTGTCGTCGCCAAACTCGGCAAGATGCAAATGGTCGATGCGCGCCAATACGCCAATCAAGTCAAGGGGAACGCGCAGCGCTTCGAGGTGCTCAACGCCCCACGAGGCCTGATCGTCGATCGCAATAACCACGTCCTCGCCGAGAACCGTATCAGCTGGACGGTCTCAATCTTGCCACCGGATATCCCGACTGATGACAACAAGCTTGGCTATGTACGCGATCAACTGACTTCGACACTCGGGTTGAAGGAGATGCTGGTCGTGCGGCGCAACGGGCTACCGCTCGGTTCCGAGAACTACGTACTGAAGCAGTTGGCGCAGGCGATCGGCGCCGACCCGACCGCTCTGGTCCAGAAGGTGATGGTCGACACGGCGGATAACCTCGTCGAGGTGCGTAAAGATCTTACACCGGACGACATCGCGCGCTATATACCGCTGGAGCAACAGCTCCCGGGCGTACACGTGATGGGGCAGTTTGATTACCTGCTCGAGTTACACGCCGCCGATGTCCTGCCGGTTACGGTGCAGCAGGATGTGCCCAAAGACGTGGCGTTGATGTTGGAGTCGAATTCGATCTATCTGCCCGGGGTACAGGTGAGTGACCAGAACCTCGTGCGGCGCTATACGAGCGGACCGGAATTCTCGCATATCCTCGGCTATGTTGGGCCAATTTCTCAGGAAGAATATGACGTAGCGCAGCAGAAGGGGAACAATCCGTACATCGCTACCGATGTCGTCGGGAGGGGCGGTCTCGAGGAGGCGTTGGAGACGGTCCTGCGCGGTGCCCACGGTGGTCGTTGGGTGCAGACTGACGCGCGGGGTGTCGAGATCGCTGAAATCACCTCAATGCGGCATAACCCGACACCTGGGTACACCGCGGTGTTGACGATCGACCGCGAGTTCCAGCTTGCAGTTACCGCTGCATTGCAGGATGGAATCAAGAAAGCGGCTGAAGGTGCGTTGAAGAATGGCGGCACGGCGAAGGTCGGTTCCGGTGTAGCCATCGCCATCAATCCCAAGAACGGCGAAATCTTAGCCCTCGTGTCGCTCCCCGTCTATGATAACCAACTCTTCGTCGACGGCATTTCGGACGCGCAGTATCAGGCGTACCTCAACGATCCGTTCAAGCCGCTGACCAATTTCGCAGTGAGTGGAGAGTTCCCCCCCGGTTCAACAATCAAACCGTTGCTCGCCTGCGGCGCGCTGCAAGAGGGCACGGTCACCCTGGACACCCAGTATTTCTGCGCCGGTTCGATTCGCGTTCCGACCGTCAATGACGAGAGCGGTGGGAACACCTATGTCTGCTGGGACGCGGCCGGCCACGGTGCAATCACGATCGAGAATGCATTGGCGCAATCGTGCGACATCTTCTTTTATAACGTCGGTGCTCCTGGTCAGGAAGCTCAGGGTTCGAACATTCCGCTCCACTATTACATCCCGGGCCAACCGACGCCGCACAATTTTGAGGGTCTTGGGATTGACCGTATCGACAAATACCTGCGTGGTTCGTTCGGTTTCGGCTCACCAACCGGCATTGAACTCGCTGGCGAGGCCTCCGGGGTCGTACCCGACGCCAAGTGGTTGTTCCAGTCCCCTTTGCACGAATACTGGTCTGTCGGCGATACTATCAATGTCTCGATCGGCCAGGGGCATGTGTCATGTACCCCATTGCAGTTGGCTTGCGCGCAGGCGACGATTGCCAACGGCGGCACATACTATCGGCCCCGGTTGGTGAAAGAGCTACGCGACGCCAACGGTCAAATCTATCGTGCATATTCCGGTGAGAAGCTGTGGTCCGCCAGCGTGGCGGAGGCGCACGTTCAGGCGGTACGAACGGGTATGCGGAAGACGGTGACCGAGGGAACGGCGATGGGCAAATTCGTGCTGACCGGAACCGATATCGCGATCGCCGGTAAGACCGGAACAGCCGAGTTCGGTAAGTCGGTTGACGGGAAATATAGCCTGTCGCATGCCTGGTTTACCGCCTTCGCTCCGTACGAAGATCCTGAAATCGTCGTGGTGGTGCTGATCGAGAGTGGTGGCGAAGGCGCGACCTATGCGGTGCCGGTGGCCGACGCGATCCTGGCGGCGCATTTCGGCAAGATTCCGCTGCCGCCGCCGCCACCGACAGCCTAGTTATCTGTCGTCGATTCGCGCGATTTGAGCGTTCAGCGCGCACATCGCGGTTGAGTGAAGCGTTTCGGTCGGGGAAGGAGCGCCAGTCACATGGCTGAGCGGTATCAGGGAGGGAACGATCAGGTTCGCGTTCGCGGTACGCGTGATGGCCTCGTCCTCCGTTTGCCGCCGGAGGCTCCCCTGCCGACGCTGCTCGGTCTCGTGCGGGGCAGTATCGATGGTGGCGGCGAGTTCTTTCAACAGTCGGAGCTCGTGCTCGACTATGGCACCCGCGTGCCGAACGTCGAGGAGATCGTGGCCTTGCGCGCCTTGCTCGAAGAGCGGGGAGTGCGGCTGCGCACGGTCATCTCCAGTAATCCGAGGCATGGCGAGATGTTGCGCTCGTGGGGCTATCAGCCGTTGCGCATTGTGGCAAACGGTGGGTTCGATGACGCACAGGAGACGAATCAACCGCAATCGACCGATGCTGAACGTACGGCGCTCTATGTTCGGCGGACGCTCCGCTCCGGATCGTCGGTGCGCTCGGATGGCGATGTCGTCGTCGTCGGCGATATCAACGCGGGCGCCCAGGTAATGGCGGCAGGGGACGTTCTCGTGTGGGGGGCAATTCGGGGAACTGTCCACGCAGGGATCGATGGTGATTTCGGAGCGATCATCTGCGCGCTCCGCCTGACGCCGACCCAGCTGCGCATCGCGACAATCTTCGCGCGACCTCCGGATCAGCGGGATACGGGTCCCGATATACCCCTGGTCGCACGGGTACATAATGGCGAGATTATTGTTGAGCCGTGGCGACCTGACCGGCGTGGAGCGCGATCTTAACCCATGACGGTTTCGACATATTGGCCCGACGCGCCGTGGCGTGTAGAGGCATTGAGGTAGGGAAATGGGAGAAGAGCGACAGCAGAGTACGCTCGGCCGGATCATCACCATCACATCCGGCAAAGGCGGAGTGGGGAAAACGACCACGACGGCGAATATTGGCGCGGCACTCGCCTCGCTCGGTCGATCCGTCGTATTGATCGACGCTGATATTGGCTTGCGTAACCTCGATATCGTGCTCGGGCTCGAGAATCGTATTGTTTACGATCTCGTCGACATTGTTGAAGGCACGTGCAAGCTGCGCCAGGCGATGATTCGGGATAAGCGGCTCAATAGCCTTTACCTGATCCCAGCGGCGCAAACGCGTGAAAAAGACGCGGTTTCGCCACAGCAGATGCGGACGCTCTGCGAAGAGCTAAGGCGCCAGTTCGACTTTACGCTCATCGATTCTCCAGCCGGCATCGAGCAAGGCTTTCGCAACTCGATCGCCGGTGCCGATGACGTCGTCGTTGTGACGAACCCGGAAGTATCGTCGGTCCGCGATGCCGACCGCATTGTTGGACTCGTCGAAGCCTCCGAACTGCCGACTCCGAGGTTGATCCTCAACCGGCTCGATCCGGCACTGGTGCGGCGTGGTGACATGATGAGTGTCGATGATGTGACGGATATCCTGGCAATCCCGTTACTCGGCGTTGTGCCGAACGACGAGACGATCGTCACCTCGACAAACCGCGGTGAACCGGCGGCGCTCGACCTCGAGTCGCGTGCCGGTCAAGCATTTCGTAACATCGCGGCGCGCCTCAACGGCGAGGATGTTCCATTCATGGTGTTGGAAGAGCCAGACGGTGCGTGGCGGAAATTCTTGCGCACCATCGGCTTTCGCGGCAATCGCAGTGAGCCGGTTCGAGGGAAAGGGGCGAGCTAAATGGGGTTCTTCGACGCACTTCTCGGCCGCAGCTCGTCGCGGCGAGCTCCCTCGAGCGCAAACGTGGCGAAGCAGCGGTTGGTCGAAGTGCTAGTGCAGGACCATGTAAAGATCACGCCCGAGGTGATGGACGCAATTCGCATGGACATTCTCAAGATTTTGTCCAAACACCTTGACGTCGACGCGGATCAGCTGCAGGTCAATCTGACTCGGACCGAGCGGGGCGACAATTTCGTCGCCAACGTTCCGGTGCGACGCGGTGCTGGATCGAGGCGCTAGCACTTGACACCGGCGCAACTTCTGCCCGCGGATCGCGGGCTTCATCATGTTGGCATCGTGGTGCGCGACTTGCAGCAGGCGATAGCGCGTTATCGTGTACTCGGTTTCGACGAGCCGATTGAAATCGACCTGCCGGATCAGAACGTGCGCGTGGCGACGTTTTATGCGGGTACCGGATATCTCGAACTGATCACGCCAACGGTGCCGGATACCGGTGTCGCGCGCTTTCTCGAAGCACGGGGCGAGGGGATGCATCATATGGCGTTCACCGTGCCAGATTTGGAGCGGGCATTGCGCCAACTTGAGCGAGCCGGGGTCGAATTGATCGATCTCCATCCGCGCACCGGCGCACATGGCTGGAAAGTCGCGTTCATCCATCCGCGCTCATGCGGCGGTGTGCTGACCGAACTTGTCGAAGGCTAACCGTCGCCGTGAAAGGTTCAGTGGTGTCTAGCCGAGTTACTCCGCGTGTCGTCACGACCTCCGATATCGAGATCGAACCCGTTTATCGCCCGGCGGAACGGACGCCAGAACCCGACCCTGGCCAGTACCCGTATACGCGCGGGATCTATCCCACGATGTATCGCGGGCGACGCTGGACGATGCGCCAGTACGCCGGGTTCTCCTCGGCCGAAGAGAGCAACGAGCGCTATCGGTTGCTGCTGGAGCGCGGTCAGACTGGACTGAGTGTCGCTTTCGATCTGCCGACACAGCTCGGCTACGATTCAGACGATCCGATCGCGCGTGCCGAGGTGGGTCGCGTCGGGGTCGCGATCAGCACCGTTGACGACATGCGCACGCTGCTTGAGCAGATCGATCTCTCTCGCGTCACCACGTCGATGACGATCAACGCACCGGCGGCATTGCTCCTGCTGATGTACCAGATCGTTGCTGAAGAGCAAGGTGTTGACGCGACGACCCTCGGTGGGACGATCCAGAACGACATCCTGAAGGAATACGCAGCGCGCGGGACCTATATCTTCCCGCCACGTCCCTCGATGCGCCTGGTCACGGACACCTTCGCCTATTGCCGGGACTACCTGCCGCACTGGAACGTTATCAGCGTCAGTGGCTACCACATTCGCGAGGCTGGATCCAGCGCCGTGCAAGAGATCGCCTTCACGCTGACGAATGCGATCGCGTACGTCGATGCGGCCGTTGCGGTGGGATTGGCAGTCGACGAGTTCGCTCCGCGGTTGAGCTTCTTCTTCAACGCGCAGAGCAATTTCTTCGAAGAGGTTGGCAAATTCCGCGCGGCGCGACGGATGTGGGCCCGGATCATGAAGGAGCGCTACGGTGCAACGAACCCGAAATCGCTGACGATGCGCTTCCATACGCAGACGGCCGGTTGTTCGTTGACGGCGCAGCAACCGCTCAATAATGTCGTCCGTGTCGCCTATCAAGCGTTGAGCGCGGTGCTCGGCGGTACGCAGAGCCTGCACACGAACGGTTTCGATGAGGCGCTCGGCTTGCCGACCGAAGCGGCCGCGACCCTCGCCCTGCGCACGCAGCAGATCATCAGCGAAGAGACCGGCGCCGCCGACACGGCCGATCCGCTGGCCGGGTCGTACTTCGTCGAAGCACTTACCGACGAGCTGGAGCGACGTGCCTGGGTGCTCATGGACGAGGTTGAGGAACGCGGCGGTGCGGTTGCGGCGATCGAGTCAGGTTTCATCCAGCAGCGGATCGCCGATAGCGCATACAGCTGGGAGCTTGATCTGATGAGCGGCGATCGCGTCGTCGTTGGGGTGAACAAATATCAGGCCACCGAAGACGTCGGAGTTCCGGTTCTACGCATCGATGAAAACTCCGTGCGACGCCAGATTGAGCGCGTGGGAGCCTACCGCGCGCGGCAAGATCGCCGGGCCGTGGACGAGTCGTTGCTCGCGGTCGAACGCGCAGCGAATGGAACCGACAATCTGCTCGTCGTCATGAAAGCGGCGCTGCGTCAAGGTGCAACCCTCGGCGAGATCTGCGGTCGGTTGCGCGCGGCCTGGGGCGAGTATCGGCCCACGACCTAGCGGAGCGGCGAACGACGCGGGCCGGCACCCTCGTGTCGGCTGCTGTGCTCAAGGCCATCGGCGCGGCGGAGCGGGTGTGGAAGCGGGCGCGGGCGGTATTGTCTCGCCGGTTGACCGCATTACCCCCAGGCGGGGGTCGGCGCGGAAGTCGTCGATGCTGGCGGCGCCGACGCAAAACATGACGGTGCGTAGTACGTCGATGAATGTCTCAGCCAGTTCGTTGGAGCTGTCCTCACTCTGGGCGGCGGCACGCAAAAATGGACCTGCAGTGCCCGCCAGATTTGCGCCGAGCGCCAGGGACTTGGCGACGTCCATACCGCTGCGGATACCTCCGCTGGCGAAGATGGTTGCGTTCGGTGCAGCTTGTCGAGCAAGCGAAACAGCGTCGGCGGTCGGCAGGCCCCAATCGGCGAATGCCGCAGCCGTCTGTTGCCGCACGGCCCCTTCCAACCGATAGCGCTCAACCTGGCTCCACGACGTGCCGCCCGCTCCAGCGATGTCGACCGCCGCGACTCCAACGGCAAGCAGCGCCTGCACGTCATCCGGCGCGATACCCCAGCCGACTTCTTTCGCAATAATTGGCACATCGCTTGCCCGACAGAGAATCTCGATCTGACGCAGCAACCCGGCGAAATTGGTGTCGCCCTCGGGCTGCAACGCTTCCTGCAGCGCATTCAGATGCAGCACCAACGCATCGGCTTGCAGCATGTCGATCAGATAACGGCACTGATCGACCGAGACGCCGCGATTGAGCTGGATCGCGCCGAGATTCGCGAAGATCACCACGTCGGGTGCGAACGGCCGGACGGCGAACGTCGGCAGCACCTCGGGGTGTTCGAGCAGCACGCGGGCAGATCCGAGTCCGAGCGCGAGGCCGAAGCGTTGCGCGGTCCAAGCGAGGCGCGTGTTGATGATCTGTGCCTCAGCTACGCCTCCGGTCATGCACGAGATAAAAAGCGGAGCGCCGAGCCGATGCCCGAAGAGTTCGGTCGCGGTGCTCACCTGGCTGAAATCGACGCCGGGTAAGGCACGGGGAATGAAACGGAAGCGCTCAAAACCCGGACTTATCCCTTTGGCCGCGACATCCTCGTCAAGATTGATGCGGAGATGCTCCGCTTTGCGTCTCGGCGTGACCGTCGGTTCTGTCTTGGGCGAGTCATTGCTGTCCACGAACTGCGACCTCCGGTTCTACGCTAAGCGATCGATCCTAGCATGCAAGGACTTACTACATCGTAGCCTGCGTCATCGCGCACCGCTAGCCCAAGCGCCTTGGTGGGCGGACATGGTTCACAAATGGCCGAATCGAAGACAGCGACGTCGCTGCGGCGCATTTCCGCGTACAATCAGGAACCGGCAGGTCAGGTTGACGGGCAACGCTAGCACTGTGCTTGCCGTGCTTCGGGAAAGAGTTGAGCTAAACGCAAGCGGAAATGACTTCAGGATTGGAAGAGGCGGTGGCGGTCGAACAGGAAGCCGGGCGAGCGCGGTTGGAGCGAGTGCGCGCCGAAATTGCT
>Ga0307373_10014546_pt1 | contig 10814 bp, 11 predicted proteins | sample OX2MG_FD_202534 | JGI IMG/M metagenome (GOLD analysis project Ga0307373, IMG submission 202534) | Soil microbial communities from Risofladan, Vaasa, Finland - OX-2 | ecosystem: Environmental > Terrestrial > Soil > Coastal area > Acid sulfate soil | place: Finland: Risofladan, Vaasa | collected... | reverse complement strand
AAGCTGGTGACGTTGATGAGCAGGTCCTTGGCAAGAAGACCGAGCTCGCCGGGGTTGCTGTGCAGCATGTCGAGATAGTGCGCCGTGTCGCCGGTCTCGATCCCCGCCATGCCCATGCGCCGTTCGGTCCTGCGCTGCAATGTTCCGGCCTTGTAGAGCGTGAAATCATGCTCGGTCTTCGCGCGCATGAACGCGATGATCGCCGACAGGTTCTGCTGTTCCTCGGTCTGCGCCTGCGGCCCGGCACGCGTCCAGGCCGGGATCATGCGCCGCCGGTATGCGGCGAGCGCCTCCGGCATCTGCGCGATCGGAAGCACGAGGTCCACCGCGCCTGTCAGGATCGCATTGCGCGGCATCCCGTCATAGCCGGCCTCGTTCGGGTCCTGCACGATGACCAGTCCGTGCCGCTCCCGCACCGCCTGCAGCCCCAGGCTGCCATCGGCCCCGGTTCCCGACAGGATCACGCAAACGGCGCGCGTGCCATAATCGCTCGCCAGCGACGCCAGCAGGTAGTCGAACGGCAGGCGCGCACCATGGCGGACCGTCGGCTGCGAAAGATGCAAGGTGCCGCCGCCGACCGCGAGGTAGCTGCCCGGCGGAATGACATACAGGTGCTCGCGCGCGATGGGCATCCCATCGGCCGCCTGCAGCACTGGCATCGGCGTGTCGCGGACCAGGAGATCGACCATCAGGCTTTCGTGGTTCGGGTCGAGATGCTGGACCACGACGAAGGCCATGCCGTTGCCGGCAGGCAGCGCACGCAAAAGCTTCCTGCACGCGTCGAGCCCGCCGGCCGAGGCGCCGATCGCGACAACCGGGAAATCCCTGGCGGCGTCGGGCACGCCCGGCGCGGATACGGAGCGCCCGGTCGGTTTCGGTTTCGTCACGCCAGCCCCGTGGGGACGTCCTCGCGGCATGGGATATCGGTTTCCTGGTGCAACGCCGGAGCGGGGTCGGTATCGATCGCGATCACCTCTGCTCCAGTCGCGCGGGTGCTCCCGCAGGGCACATTATCTGCACACTGGGTTCGGCGGTCAATCCTCGAAGACACCGTGATCGCACGCACGACGCGACCGTGCCGTCTGAGTAGTTTCCGAGCCTGTTCGCGCCGCGCACCGGTGGCCCACATTCGTCACGACCATGGGTCGGTGCGGGCGTCGGGGGCACCAGGGGCGCTCGTTGCGACCCATCCTGGCGCAGACGATCATGGCCCAACGTATCGATGAACGTCGATGCGGTGCTCTACTTCAACGTGGTCAACCCCGAACGTGCCATCATCCGGGTGCGGTCCTTCCTGCCCGCCACCGTCATGCTCGCGCAGACCACGATCCACACCATGCTGGGCCAACACGGCCTCGACGAGATGTTGTCGGAACGGAAGAAGCTCAGCAGCGACGTGCAGAGCATCCTGGACGGCCAGACCGAAACCTGGGGCATCAAGATCACCAACGTCGAGGTCTGGACCGTCGAGGTCACCCCCGCCGCTCCCCGCAGCGGTTCCGTTGAGCATCCAATATGACGTGCGCGACACGCGGGGGAACGGTCGGCAACCGGGTGGCCTGGGTAGTTTCCGAACCTCCCCGCGGTACGTCGCCCCCCGCTAGGGTCATGTTCCGGTGATCTTCGGTTCGGGGACCGGACTGCCCAGGGCGACGCCTGACCCGACACGCTCTCGCGGAAAACTGGAGATGCGGCGATGCAGCCAACACACGACCTGTTGTCCGGACCCGTCCGCAGACGGTCCCTCGAACTCCTGAACCGGCACCTGGCGGCGGCGATCGACTTCCGTGGTCAGATAAAGCACGCGTGCTGGAATGTCCGCGGGCTCGGGTCCGCGGCGGCCTGCGGACCGCTCGACAGGGTCTCGGTGGCGATCGAGCACTATGCCGACCTGATCGCCTGCCAGGTGGCCGAGCTTGGCGGCAGCGCGAACGGCACCATCGCGGCGGCGGTGACGCGATCGTTCCTGCCAGCCTATCCGCTGGGCCCGGCGGATGCCGGGCACCACGCCCGCGCCGTGGCCCAGGCGCTGGTGGCTTTCGGCGAGTCGTTACGCCAAGCCAGCGTCCGGGCAGCGCATTCCGGCGATGCCGGCACGGCCGCTCTGTTGACCGAAATCGCCCGCGGACTCGACAGGCCGATCACCGTCATCGAGCGCCTGACCATGCCCGAACGACGCGCCGCACGCCCGGCTCCGTACCCTGCCGCGCCTCCTGGCGCGTCCCCTGGCCCGATCGCGCCCCGAGACGGTGCGTACGGGGTGCCGGCGCCCTGGCCGGCCGAATACTACTGGCCCTCCCCCGCGGCCGCCACACAAGGCAGCGTGCTGGGAACACACGATCCCATCCCGGCCCCGCCGGCCGGGATGCGCTTGGAGACCGACGCATGAAAGCGGTCCGGGTTCTTGTGGTAGAAGACGACGCCCTGGTCGGGCCCCTGCTCGGCGAGATGCTGGCCGGAATGGGTTATGCGGTGTGTGCGATCGAGACCACCGAAAACGACGCGATCAGCGCCGCGATGCGCTTCCTCCCGGACCTGATGATCGTCGACGAACGCCTGGGTGAGGGCAGCGGCACCCGTGCCGTCGCCGCGATCCTCACAGCCGGGCCGGTGCCGCATGTCTTCATCAGCGGCGATGTTTCCGCGATCGGATTGTTCCGTCCGGACGCCGAAGTGCTTCAGAAGCCGTTTCGGGCCGCGGAACTGGAGCGCGCGATCGCGCGTGTGCTCGGTGACCATCGAGGACCTCTGCGGACGCGAATTACAGCGCGTCGCCGATGATGGGTGCTGCAACCTTGTGCTGGATCGGCAACTGCGTCTGAAACCCATCGCACCCAGCATCGTAAGCAGGTTCATCGCCCGTCACCACGCGCATTGCGGCGTCCCTGTCACTTGGCGCTTTCACAACGTCGTCTTCAATGGACCCACCCTGATAGGCATCGCCGTTGTCGGCAACCCTGTCGCTCCAGCCCTGATAGGGCGCGGCATCCTTGAAGTGAACAGGCTTCGCGTGCGCCGTGACACGCCCGATTGCGCTGGCGTGCTGCTCCTCCATGCCAAGGCCGTGGCATCCTGGCTTCCGATCGAGGGCGTGCGGAGGCGGCGCGTAGCGCAGCGGCCGCCCCCAGACCGTTGTGAGTGGGAAACCGGCTTGGTTCAAGGCCGCATCGGGCTGCGGCATTCCGGGGCAGGCGCCCACGCTATTCGCCGACGCCGATCCAACGTCGCGGCTGCACCAGCAAGAATACCCTTCGGATGCCATCGAATATCCGCGAGAATGACATCTTTTCGCCATTTTCCTGGATACGCAGAGTCGGCGCCATTTCTCTCTTCATCTAAAAAGCGGCTGACAGCCCAAAATCATCTTGGCGGGATCGCACCTCCGGTTTAGAAACCACGCACGCCGTCGTGTGGTCGCGATCATCGAATCGCAATTCGGCCAGACGCGGATCGCCCGGGAACGCCCGTTCTCCGGTGCGGTGGTCCACAAAATCGCACCTCGTGCCGCAGCGCACGAGGACCGTTGCCGATCACGGCACGACGCACACGAAACTATCATCGATCCGTATCGGATTAAATCGGCGGGGGCCGATATTTTCCGTAGGTAAGCCTTTTGCAAGGTTTGGAGGGTAGGTTAAGAGCACTCACGGAGACGTGATCTTCGCCGAGTGTTCAACACCTAGGCAGGGGGACTTCATGCGACTGGACGGTATGGGTGCCGCGCTTAACAGCGCGGCCACGCAATACGATCTTGTACTCGCGCGCTCGCCGCAGGATCTCGACGAAGTATTTCGACTCCGTTATCAAATCTACTGCCTGGAACGCGGCTTCGAACCGTCCCACAACGGCCGCGAGACCGACGAGTTCGACCATTTCTCGCGTCACGCCCTCATTCGCCACCGCGCCAGCCACCAGGTCATCGGCACTGTCCGCCTGGTGGCCCCGGCACTGGCCGAAAGCGGGGCGCACATGCCGATCGAGGAAGTGGCGGACTCCGCCTTCCTTCGGCGTCTGCCGCGGGAGCGCGCCGCGGAAATCTCCCGCTTCGCTCTGTCGAAGCGGTTTCGCGCCGAAGGCGGCATCTCCGATCCCCTGCTGCGCCTGTTCCTGATGCGCGGCATCGTGGCCCTCAGCGGTGAACTCGAACTCACCCACTGGTGCGCCCTGATGGAACCGTGCCTGCTGCGCCTCCTGCGCACCACGGCCATCCATTTCCAGCCGGCCGGCCCGATGGTGGAGCACCACGGCCTGCGCCAGCCCTCGATCGGCCTGATCGGCGACGTGCTGAACCGGATGGAGCGGGAGCAGCCGGCGATCTGGGACTTCGTCACCGAAGGCGGCAGCCTCTGGTCCGATCGCGCCCTGCGCGTCGCCGCCTGAACCCGCACGCCACGCGGCGGGACTGTTCTCGTCCGCCGCGCGGCGCCGTGCCTCTCACCCCACGTCGGCCACGGCGCCGAGCCTCCGCGCCTCCGTCCTGCCGGCCGGCCCCTCGATCAGCTGGTCCAGCGGCAGCCGGGTCGATCGCGCCCCGGGTAAGCCGAGCCGCGGCGTGCCGATGCGGCCCATGAACACCACCTCGCCCGACTCCCGCCCCGTCGTGCGGGAAAACTGTCGCGCCAGCACCGTGGCCCGGTCGATCAGGCCGCGGTCGGTGAACACCGTCCCGCGCGCGCCGTATTCGACGAAGGCAACCGTCTCCAGAACAGGCTGCAGCACGAGGCCCAGCCGCATGGCCGTCAGCCACAGGCGCTGGAGACAGCCCTCGATGCTCAGCAGCCGCGCCGGCCCCGTCTCCGCCTCAGGCTGCGTCGCTGCCTTGGGCCCGATCTCCGCCCCCGGTCCGGCCAGCACCCGCACCACGAAAAAGGCGCCGCTATTCCACGCCGGCCACATATCAAGCGCGGCGGCCGTCATCGCCGCCCCGCCGAGCCGGTTGAGCAGGCGCATTCGCTCCCACCGCTGCATCGCCCAGTGCATCAGTGGCAGCATGGGGCGCGGCAGGCCGATCGCGCCGACGGGGATCCGGTCCGGGCTGTGCGGCTGGGACCAGTCGAGCACGCGCTGGTGGACGCTGAACGCCTCCTCCGCCCGCAGCCGGATCCCAGTCGCGCCGGCGTTCAGCCGGCCGAACTGCCAAAGGGCCTGCGCACCTTCGTGCCACTCCACCGCCAGATCGGCATCCAGGCAGGCTTCCAGCGCGCGCTTCTCGGCCGGTGCGAGCCGCCGCCGTGCATAAGGGCGGCGATCAACGGAGCGCAACGTCAGATAGGACAGCAACGGGTCCGGCGGCGCGTCCGGCGCGGGCGGGAAATGCAGGACCAGCCTGGGCACCGAGGGCGCCGTGCAGATCATGCCGCGCTGCCAGCCGGACGCAGCGATGCGCAAGGTCTCCATCAGCATGCCGACCGCGAGCAGGGTCGGCTCGCCGCCGCGGTACTCATATAGCTGCCCCGCCGCCTCCTGGCGGATGTCCACTGCGACGGTCGCGTCGTCCAGAACCCGGAACCGCCAGGGCTGGATGTTGTCCCCGCTCGGTGCCCAGCGCCCGAGGTCCAGGATCTCCTCGATCACCGACCTTGGCCCGACAGGCTCCGGCGCGGCCGGCTGCCCGACCTGGCGGCCGAACTGGCGCCGCCCGATCGCGAGTTTCAGCCGTTGCAGCGGCCCCGCATTGCCGAACCACAGGCGACTGACGGCCAGGCGCTTCGTGGTAGGCGTCGTACTGGTGGTGCCACGGCGCCGCCTTCACCCCGCCGCGCCCCAGCAGCAGCTTCACCGCCGCGGTCGCAACGACGCCGGCGCAAAGCTGGATCGCCGCGACCGTGGACGGGCCTTTCCGCCCTGCGAGGTCGACCCGGGCGCGGTCCACGAGGTACGGGCGGTGCAGCCCGGCCGGCGCCAGCCCCACCAGGAAACGGAGGAACTGCTGGGTCTCGGGCTGTCCTTCGAAGCGGAAGTAGCGCTCGAAGCTCATGCCGCCCGGCGTGAAGATCAGCAGGCCGGTGCCCATGCCGATTGGGGCGGCCGTAACGGCGGGGATGCCGCGCTCGGCGCAGCGGGCGAAAATCTGGCGGCGGATGGGGATTTCGAAAAAATCGAGCCCGTCGGCGAACAGATGCGCGCCGTCCAGGAAGTCGTCGATCTGCGCCGTCGTGATCGCAGTGTCGAAGCGGCGGATGCGGAGTTCGGGGTTGATGGCGCGCGCCATCACCTCCATCACCGCCGCTTTGGGTCGGTCGAGCGTGTCCATCGTGGCGCCGGCCTGCCGGTTGAAATTTGCAATATCAAAACGGTCGAAGTCCGCGATCGTGAATGCCCCGACGCCCAATCGCGCAAGCGTGAGCAAATGGGCCCCTCCAGCGCCGCCCAGACCCGCGATCGCGACCCGCTTGGCGCGCAAAGCCGCCTGTTCCCACTCGGTGAGCCAGCCGAGATTGCGGTTGAACGCAACCTGATAACGGAATCGAGATGGATTTGACGTGGCGCTCTCCTGTCGTAATTCGGCGGAAGCCCTGCGCCGTTATGTCGAGATGTATTTCGATATCCCATAGAGTCCAGAGGGTTCCGCGCGCCTCACCTCTTGTTTACCAGACAGAGAGCGAATATTCGTGAGTGCAACAGAAGATCACAGTCACTCACTGCAATCACACGAAGGTGTTGCACCTGTCGAGACGAATTCCATGTTCGGAACCTGACTGTTGGGTTACATACCTCCTACAAACGGGTCGCGATGTGCGAGCCGTCAGCGTACGTTCCGGGAGAATTACGATGTCGCGGCGGCTGATCGGTACTGCAATTCTCGGCCTGAGCCTGGCTGTCTGTCTGGCACCGGGCGCCTGGGCCACCGCCACCACGAATATCGACGGGGTCGTCGTCCCGGTGGGTCTCGTGCCCGGAGGCAACCAGATCCAGAGTGGTTTCCTCAATGAAAGCAGCGTCGCCAATGTCGGCGACGTGCTGTCCGGCACCGGCTACGTGAACGCCATCTCGCTGGGCACCAACATAAGCGACCAGACCTGGGCGAACGGTCAGAACGGCGTGATGCTCGCGTTCGCGTTCACCGGCTACACCGTGTCCAGCATCGTAAATCCGGGCGCCACCACCCCGGGTTCGGTGGATTTCACGGGCGGGACAGTGAACTTCTATACACTTGCGGCCGGAACCAACCTCCAGACCGGTTCGGAGGCCGGTGACATGGCGGTGGTCACGAGCGGCACGCTGTGGATGTCCACAACTGCCGCCGTCGAAGGAGCGAACGGCACGACGCTGACGGCGACCCTGCCACCGGGTGATACAGCTGCGGACATCGTCAACCAGGCCAGCGGCTTCGGGTATCTGGATGCGACCGGCGGCCCGGCCGGTTCAGTCTACCACACCGGCACGTTCGCAAACCCCTACGACGTCGGCGACGTCTCGGACCTGAGCTTCACCTCGGACTTCTCGAACGCCCCGGCCGGGTCAGACTTCCCGATCAGCGGCTCGGCGACCCTGAAGGCGAACACCGTGCCGGAACCCGGTGCGGCCGCGATCCTAGCTACCGGCGTCGCGCTGCTCGGCTTCGTGGGCATGCGCCGCCGCCGCAAGGGCGCGGGCGCGACGACCGTCGGCTGATGTCTCCCGATGATACCCGGCGCCCGTGTGCGGGCGTCGGGTGACGGCGACACCCTCGGGCAGCCGCGGCCCCCGGAAACGGGCGCCGCGGTTTGTCTATTCAGGGACCGGGGCGGGTCAGCGCCCGGCGAACGGACAGCGCCGTCTCCGTCCAGGACGTCGCGCAGCGCGGCCAGCAAGCCTGCCACGACCCTTGCCGGTGTATCGGCCTCCAACAGCACCGCCGCCGCGACGGTCCGCTGCAACAGCACCCGCGCCGGATCAGCTTGCGCGCCCACCAGCACGAGCGCCAGCGCCGCCCGCGCCGAATCCGCCGAAATCACTGGCACCGCCGCCACCCGTGCCGCCGGCGACGTGATGGAACCGATCGTCAAGGAGCTCAAGAAGTCCGGGAAGTTCACGCTGCCCAGCTTCGGGGCCTCCACCGTCCGTAAGACCAAGGCCCGCAAGGGGCTCAATCCGCGCACCGGCGAAGCGATCAAGGTGAAGGCGGGCAAGACGGTGCGGTTCAAGGCCTCACCCACCCTGAAGAAGGCGGTCTGATCGGCTCAGGGCTCTTGCCGTCGGCGGCCTCCCGCCTTCCGGTCGGTTTCCTGGCGCACCACCCGGGCCCTATCCGGGACTCGATCCATTCCGGCCATCGGCGTCCCCGTGATTGCGGCCGGCCGGCTCTGCCGCCGGGATCCGGCTTACCAGGATTGGCGCGAAACTGCCGTCCTGCGCCGTGGCGACCTCACCCTGTTTGGCGAGCTCGAGACAGGCGATCAGGGTGCCGGCCCAACCGGACCGCAGCCGCAGCGGGCTCCGCGGTGGCCCCTCCCCCTCCCCGGCCCCGTCATCCGGCGGCAACAGGCGCTGCATCGGCGTCGGGTCCGACGCTTCCGACAGGACATGCCGAATGCGGTCGCGCGCCTCGACGACGGAGTACAGATCCAGCCACGGCGGCCGATAGGGTGGAGCGGTCGTGGTGGGCTTGGGCGTGTCGTCGAACAGGGCCAGGCCGGCCCAGAGGAACTCGACGACGTCGACCTCGTGCCGCTCAGCCACCACCGGGCCGGCGTCGCCGAGAAGTGCCGTGAATTCCGGCTGGCCGCGCGCGAAGACGTCACGCCCGAGCTGCGGTCGCCGCTCCAGCCACCCCGCCAGCGCCTGCGCCTGCTGCAACGCGAGCAAACGCTCGCGCAGCTGATCCCCCTCGGCGTCTGCCTCCTTGTCCACGGGCCCGGCCGGCAGCAGCAGGCGCGAGCGCAGCCAGACCAGCCAGGCAGCCATCACCACCCAGGTGCCCTTCTGCCCGAGCGTGATCTCCCCGCCCGCCCGCTCCAGCGCCGCGGCAAGCTGCGTGACCAGATCCGGCACCGACAGGCGGGCGAGGTCGATCCGCTGCGCCCGCGCCAGGCTGAGCAGCAAGTCGAGCGATCCCCTGAATCCGTCGAGCTGCAGCGAGGGGCTGGTCCCCTCCCCTACCCGCTCCGCCACTGCCTCAGTCAGCGCCGCGTCCATCGCAGCTCAGTCCGACGGTCGCGGGCGCAGCGCGAACCGCAGCCCCGCCCAGCGCGCCGCCAGCCGGGTGACCGCCGCCTGTGGGGTATCACCGCTGGTGAAGAACCCATAGCCGATCACCGCATACCCGGCCGGCAGCCGCCGCCCGGCGGTGGCGCGGGGCCGCAGCACGACCTGCCGCAGTCCGTCCTCAGTCCCCCAATGGTCCCGCAGCCAGGACAGCGCCGTCGGATCGGTCGGCCCCAGCGCCAGGATGTGTGCCGGCACCGGCAGCAGCGCGTGCAGGTCGAACGAACAGGCGCGGCTACGCCCGACCAACGCGACGGCCCGCGCCTGGCGTAGCTCGACGCCGGCGCGGAACTGTCGTGCCAGGATGTGGCAGCCGTCCACGGTGAGGCGCCGCTGCGCCGCCGGCTGCGCCACCGCCAGGGCGAACACCTCCTCTTCGATCCCTGCGAAGTCCAGCCGCCAGGGGATCACCCCGGCACCGCGCGCCGCCGCGGCAAAGTCGAAGGCCTCTGCCGCCGGCCCGCTGACGGTCAGGTGGTGATAGAGCCACGCCGGCGCCGTGGTTGCCGTCACCGGTGCGGGGCGCGGTCGGCGGCCGCGCCGTTTCGGGGGCGGCGGCTCCAGGGCGACCGGCGGGGGAACCGTCGGGGACGGATCGGGCTCCCAGGGGGTGCGGAAGTCCGTCACAGCCCGAGCCGGCCGGCCGGGCTCTCGGTCACCAGGCTGGCTTGGTCGATATAGCCGCGCATCGCACGGCGATCCTTGTGGCGGGTATGGCGCATGATCTCTTCGTCGCGCACCCCGTTCCGGTAGGCCTCGGTGATGAAGCCGACCCGCAGCGCGTGCGCACTCAGCCGGCCGAACCCTTCCAGCCCCAACCCGGCCATCGCCGCCCTTCGGGCGAGGATGCGGCGCACCGCGTCGGGGTGCAGCGCCGCGGCGCCGATCGCCCCGCCGGCGCCGATGCGACGGAACAGTGGCCCGGCCGGGCGCTGCGCCACTGCCTGCCAGGCCTCGAAGGCGCGCAGCGGACAGGTGTCGGGGTGGCTGCCGCGCGGCAGCCCAATCTCGGCCCCCTCCCCCACCTTGTCGGTCTTGCTGCGCAGCAGCCGCAGCCGCAGGCCACCGTTGACCACGGCGACATCCTCCACTTGCAGCGCAACGAGCTCGGCGCGCCGCAGCGCGCCGGCGAAGCCGAGCAGCAGCAGCGCGCGGTCGCGCCGGCCGCGGGCGCTGCCGTCGCAGGTGGCGAGCAAGGCGCGCAGCCGCTCGAGGGTGAGCGCCGCCGCCTTGCGCACCGGCCTGCCGTGCTGGCGCAGCAGGCCCTGCAGCGGGCCCTGGATGTCGCGATGCGCCGGGTTCCAGGGCAGGTCGTTGAACCGGTGCATTTTTCCGAGCGCGGCGAGGCGACGGCGAATGGTGGTAGGCGCGTGGGTTGCGGCCAGGCTGGCGAGATAGGCACCGACGGTGGCGGGCACGGCCGGCACAGGAACGAAACCGGACGCTGCGCACCAGGCGGCGAAGTGCTGCCAGTCGGCCTTGTAGGCGCGCAGCGTGGCCGGGGCGGCGGAGCGGCGGGAGAAGGCTTCGGCCTGCGCGAGGGCGGCGCGGCCGGCGGCGGTCGGGCCTGGCGCGGCGCCGGCCGGCAGCGCGGGGACGGCGGCGGCCGGGGCGGCAGGCGGGGCGGC
>Ga0307373_10014544_pt1 | contig 10814 bp, 6 predicted proteins | sample OX2MG_FD_202534 | JGI IMG/M metagenome (GOLD analysis project Ga0307373, IMG submission 202534) | Soil microbial communities from Risofladan, Vaasa, Finland - OX-2 | ecosystem: Environmental > Terrestrial > Soil > Coastal area > Acid sulfate soil | place: Finland: Risofladan, Vaasa | collected... | reverse complement strand
GAGGCGGTGACCGAGCCGTCGCCCGGAACCGCGCGGTCCTATCTCGCGCACCTCGCGCAGCTCGGCACGCCGCTGCGCTACCCGGTCGGGCTGGACACCACCGGCCGGATCGCCGACGGCTACGGCGTCGCGGACCAGCCGTGGTTCGCGCTGATCTCGGCCAGCGGGAAAGTCCTCTGGACGCACGGCGGCTGGCTCCCGGTATCCGCCCTGGAGGCCGCGGCCCGTCGCGGCTGACCAGTCCGGCCCGGACGGCGGCCCTGGCGTCTACCTGGGAAAATTCCGAGCAATAACGAAGGCGTCTCGTCGAATCTGTGTTCTAATACGCGGATGGATACAGTGCAGAGGCCGAAGTGGTGGTGCTATCCGTCGCAGTGCCCGGCCGGACATCCGTGGGCTCCCGGCCGCGTCATCGTGGGGTGGATGCCCTGCGACTGCCCGGCCGCCGCACGCGAGCCCGGCCGGGGCCACCTGTGGGTGCGCTGCCGCGTCACGGGATGCTCCGCGATCTGGTACCGGCCGCCGCACAGCACCTCCGCCGAACCAGGCGCCACGTCCCAGCGGGGCTTAGGGGCCTGCGGGCCGCGGGTCTCCCGTGGTCAGTGCTCACCGACCGCGACCCGGTCGTGCCGGGACCGGCCATCGCCGCTGGCGAGCACGGGCTGGCGGCGCCACGCGGCCAGGTCGGCCAGATCGGCGGGCGCCGCCGCGCAGATCACGTAACGGCCGGGCGCCATCGCCGTGTAGCGCATGCGGTCCGGCGGCTGCCGGCCGGCCGGGAGTACCGCCATGCAGGCGTCGTGCGCCTGCTCCGGGGTGCGGAGAGTGCGGAGAGCGCGGAGGTCGTCACCGGCGGCCAGGTAAGCCACCAGTCGCAGCTCGCCCGCCGGGTCTGGCTCCGCGAATACTCGCGCGGCCGACCCCGGCAGCGCGTCATCGACGATCCGCTGGACCTCAGGCAGCTCGATCCAGCAGGAGTCGATCCGCAGCCAGCCAGGACCGCGAATGACGGGCCGCACGCCGGTGATCTCGCCGACGCGGTCGAGGTCGACGTCGCCGGGCGCCGCCGCGACCAGCAGCAGTTCCACGCCGCGCAGCAGCGATTCGATGTCGTCTCGCGGGAGGCGGCGCGGGTCAGAGGTCACCGCGCCGAGCACCATCTCGTCCTGCACCTGGCGGAGGAAGATCGCCAGCAGTACCCCGGCTCCCGCCGACTCGATCCACTGCAGCTCGCTTCGCCCCAGCGCTCGTTCGGCGTCGGCAGGGTCGCCGGGGGCCGCGGGCGGCCCGGAGTCCACGTAAGTGGTGTCGTTGTAGACGCAGTCGCGGGCGTAGGCAATGCCCCGGTCGCGCTCGACCTCCTCGACCACCCGCCGCAGCTCGTTCCCGTCGACCAGGCCGCCTTTCCCGGCTCGGAGCGTCGTCATCCCGGCCCGCCGCACGAGGTCGTCGAACCCGCGCGCATCGGTGTCGACCGTGACGACGGCGTCGGAGGCCAGGCTGCCCACGTACTGGCGCAGCCGGGGCCCGTAGCGATTGTGCAGCAGCCCGGTAAGCGAGCAGCGCGGCTGCCCGGTCCGCAGGCTGAGCACCGCGCACAGCGCGGCGAGCACCGCCGCCTGCGGGCTGACTCTGGTGCGCGCCGCGATGTGCGGCAGCGCATGCGCCGCCGCGGCGGACCACAGCCAGCCGGACAGCCCGGCCTCCCCGCAGCCCGGATCCGCCCGCGGGACCGCGTACATGCACTGCGGCATGTTCCGCAGCGCAGTCTCCCAGCTCCGCAGCGCCGCGTCGGACATGCGGCGCCCGCGCGCAGACCGCTCGGCCGCGGCCTGCTCCAGCGGCTGATGCCCCGGCGGGCCCACCTCCCGGCTGGCGGGGTCCCCGGCCAGTTGCGTGAACTGACTGCCGAGCACGGCCATGCTGCCCAGGTCGGCGGCCATGTGCGAGTACACCACGACGGCCACCCTCGGCCGCCCCTGGCTGACGGCCACGGCCACCCGCACCGGCAGCTCCGCCGCCAGGTCAAACTCGGCGGAGCGTAACCGCCCGATGAGGGCCGCGGCGATCGCTACGCCGTCCCGCTGCTGCTCGTCCTGCTCCCCGTCCACCTCGTACACGTCAATGGCCAGCTCGCCGGACCGCGCGACCCGCTGGACGGGCGGGCTGCCCGCCGGGTAGGTGGTACGCAGGGCCTCATGGCGCGCCATCAGCACGGAGAAGGCCGCCGCGATGTCATCGAGCGTGGCGCCGTCAGGCAGGTCGAGTACCCACTCGATCATCCTGGTGTAGGCGGCCGGGTCGGTCACCCAGTCCAGGGTGTTGCGCTGCCCGATCGTGAGCGGGCCGTCGGCCCCGCGCTGGCCCGAGAACCTCACCCGCCGACGGCCGGCCGGCTCGAGGCTGACCGGCCGGGCCTGGCTGGGCTGCTGTCGCATCGCGGCCAGCAGATCCCGCATCGCCATCGTCGCCTCCAGTTACTACGCCGCGATAGTGCCAGCAAACCGCAGCGGGGGCGCCGCCGCAATGCCGGACTTTCCGGGTCAGTCCTCGGCATCGAGGACTCCGGGCGACCCTAGCGAGCGCCGGCCCGCGGTCCGTAACCTGATCGCGTGGCCCAGCCCGAAGCCGTCCTCGTTGATGTGTACGACACGGCTGGGCATCTAGAGCTAGGCGACGACCGTCGTCGTCGACGAGCCGTCGGCGAGGCGGCGGATCTCCAGGCGCTCATGGACGCGCTCCTTGAGGTCGGCCACGTGGCTCACGATGCCGACCGCCCGCCCGCGGTCGCGCAGCTCGTCGATGACCGCCATCACCTGGTCCAGGGTCTGGGTGTCCAGGGAGCCGAATCCTTCGTCGATGAACAGCGTGTCCAGCTCCACGCCGCCCGCCTCGGCCTTCACCACGTCGGCCAGGCCGAGGGCAAGCGCGAGGGAGGTGTAGAACGTCTCGCCTCCCGACAGCGACCTGGGGCTGCGCTCCTCGCCGGTGTACCGGTCGATGATGGCCAGGGTCAGCCCGGTGCGCTGATTCTTGCGGTCGCCCTCCTCGGTCCGCGCCAGCTCGTAACGGCCCGCCGACATCGCGCCCAGGCGCACGTTGGCGGCCCGGACCACCTGCTCGAACCAGCGTCGCAGCACGTAGGTGGTCAGCGCGATCCGCCGGTGCCCGTCCATCCCCTTGGCCAGCCCGGCCAGCCGGAGCACGGGATCGGTCTGCTCGGCCAGCCGGTCTGCCTCCTCCTCGGCCAGGCCAAGCTCGGCCAGCCGCTCGCGGAGCCGCCTATCCGCGGCGGCCAGCGCCTGGCACGCGTCCCGGACCTCCCGCTCGGCGGCCAGCGCGCCGTCCAGCGCCGCCGCGGCCGCCTGCGCGCGCGTCTGCGCCGCCGCGCAGTGCGCCGGGTCCAGCCCGGCCAGCTCAGCGTCCTGCGTCCCGGCCGTCAGGACCGCCAGCGCCGCCGCCCAGGCCGTCACCTGCTCGTCCAGGATCGACTGCTGTCCCGGCGGAAGGACCGCGGCCTGAGCCGCCGACAGGCTCGCGAAGCCGCTGGCCCGCACCTCCTGACTGGCCCGCGCGCTCGCCCGGTCCACATCGGCCCGAGCAGCGCAGAGCCTGTCGAGCGCGCGGGCCAGCTGCCGGTCGGCGGCGGCTGCCTGCCGCAGCGCTGCCTGCCGGACCGCGACCGTCGGGTACGGCCGGGCGGCGGCGGCCAGCTCGGCCCGCAGCTCGTCCAGCTCGGCCGCCGCGCGGCTGGCTTTCTCCCGCGCGGTGGCGCAGGCCGCGGTGGCGGTGGTCAGGTCCTCGCCCAGCCGGTCCCGCTCGGCCTGCAGGTCGGCCAGCTCCGCCGCCAGCCCGGCTAGCTCGGCCGCCCCCTCCTGCGCCTGCGCCACCCGCTCATCCAGGGTGGCCAGCTCCGCCGCCAGGCCCTCCGCGGTGCCGCCGCCCGCGGCGGCCGCGAGGCCGGTGAGCTCGGCCGCCAGCCCGTCCCGGGCGGCCTCGGCCTGCTCTCGCGCCGTCGCCGCGGCATCCCGCCGCCGCTCTGCCTCGCTGACGTCGTCCGCCGACACGGCGCCGTCCAGCGGCGTGGCCGGCCCCGGATGCTCTGTCGAGCCGCAGACCGGGCAGGCGGCACCGGCGAGAAGCTGATCCGCCAGCTCGGCGGCCATGTTCTCCAGCCGGGCCGCCATCGCCTGCTGATAGGCGTCGGTGAGCTGCTGATGGGCGTCGATGGCCGCGCGGGCCGCCGCGCCGAGGTCGGCCAGGGCCGCCGCGAGCTCGTCGCCCCGGGCCGCCGCGTCCAGCCGGCCAGCGACAGTTGCCCGCTGCCCGAGGGCATCGGGCAGCCCGGCCGCGGCGATCCGCGCCCCGGACACCGCGGCGGTCAGCGTCTCGATCCGCTCCGGCAGTTCCTGCTTCGCCAGCTCCAGCCTGGTGACCAGGTCGGCCGCCGTCGCGGCGACCGCGGACAGGTCGCCCAGCTCCGTCTCGCGGCCGGGGAGCGCCGCCTCCTGATCGGCCAGGTGCTGCAGCGCCGCCGCGCCACGCTCGGCCTCGTCGGCCCGGTCCGTGGCCTCGCCGGCGCGCACCGCGGCCACCTCGGCCAGCAGATCGGCGGCTGGCTCGGGGAGCAGCCCGGCCAGGCCATCGCGGGCCGCGACCGCGGCGGCCTGGGCCTCGGCCAGCTCGGCCAGCAGCGGGCGCACGGGCTCAGCTCGCCTGGCATCGGCCAGGCGAGCCGCCCGCCGCTCGTGCTCCGGCCGCGTCGACTCGTGCCCGCGCAGCCGGGCCAGCGCCTCGGTCAGCCGGGTCAGCAGACCCGCCTGCCTGCTCTCCCGTTCGGCCGTGGCCCGTGCCGTCGCCAGCCGGTCGGCCTCGGCCTCTAGCGCCTCACGGTTGACGTCGATGGTCGCGGCGAGCTCCGCGCCTATCTCCTTGAACCGGGTGACGCGGTCGGCGCGGCTCAGGGTCAGCAGTTCCTCCCGCCCCGCGGTGTCCAGCCCGGCCGCCTCGCCGGCGGCCGCGGCGGCGGTCTGGATCCGCAGCTGAGCCTCCTGCCGGGCACTGGCCGCTTCGCGTCGGCGGCGGTCCAGCTCGGCGGTGATGCGATCGTAGAGTTCGGTGCCGAACAGCCTGGTCAGCAGCTTGCGCCGATCGTCGTCGTCGCTGCGCAGGAACTTGGCGAACTCCCCCTGGGGCAGCAGCATGACCTGGGTGAACTGGTCCCGGTTCAGCCCGATGGCCTCGGTGATCAGCTCGCCGGCCTCGGCCTTGTTCGACGACAGGCTGGTCCAGCGCTCGCCATCGCGGCGCTCCAGGTGCACCTGCGCGGCCTGGGTCGTGAACCCGTCGCCGCGCCGCTTACGGCGCTGGTATTCCGGCGACCGCCGGACCCGGTAGCCCGTGCCGCGGATCGCGAACTCCAGCGTCACCGACGGCTCGGCGTCCGGCCCGGCGAAGTCCGAGCGCAGCCGGTCTGCGCCGGCGGCATCACCGGACAGCCCGCCATACAGCGCGAACGTGATCGCGTCCAGGATGGTCGTCTTGCCCGCTCCGGTCGGACCTTCCAGCAGGAACAGCCCGCTGCCCGTCAGGGCGGCGAAGTCGATGCGCTGCCGCGTCGCGTACGGCCCGATGGCCTCCAGTTCCAGCGTATGCAGCCGCATCAGGCCGCCGCCTCGGCGTGCTGGGCCGTCTCGACCGCGTCGCGCAGCACCTGCCGCTCGGCGCCGTCGGGGGGCCCGCCGCCCGCGTACTCCACGAACAGGCCGCAGATCTCGACCGGGTCGGACGTCTGCGCCAGCGCTCGCAGGTCCGCCTCGGGAGCGGTGACGCCGCCCTCGGGGGCGAAGTCGAGCACCAGCGTGTGCGGCCATTTCTCCCGCAGCCGCTCCATCGGCGCGGTCGGCCGCACCGCGTCGGTCAGGGTCACCTTGACCCACGCGCCGGCCAGGTCGGCGAGGTCGCCGTCGGCCCGGGCCAGCAGGTCCCCGATCCGCCCGCGCGCCTCCCGCAGCGGCCTGGGCACCGGCGTCGGCAGCAGCGTGGCGGCCACCCGCCCGGCGGCATCGATATCCACGACGGTGACGGACTTGCGGTGGCGGGATTCCGAGAACGAGAACGCCAGCGGGGACCCGGAGTACCGCGCCGTCGGGCCGCTCGCGCCGCCGGCGCCGCCGGCGACACCGGCCCCCGGCTGGACCAACTGCTGGCCATGCAGGTGGCCGAGCGCCACGTAACAGGCGTCGCCGAAGACACCGGCCGGCACGTCGCCAATGCCGCCGACCCGGATGTCTCGTTCTGACTCGGAAGCGGTTCCGCCTCGGACGAACGCGTGCGCGGCGATCACCACCCGGCCGATTCCGCGGCTGGCCGCGTCGGCATGGATCAGCGCCGCCGCGGCGGTGAGCACCGACTCGTGCGACCGCTCCGCGCCCAGCTCCGCCAGGACGGCGTCGGGCAGCAGGTAGGGAAGGCCATAGATGCCGACCTCGCCGCCGGAGTCGCTCAGCACGACAGGACGGGCGAGGTCCGTCACCGAGGTCCGCAGGTGAATCCCGGCCGCCTCGCTCAGGCCCGACCCGAACCCCAGCCGGATCGCCGAGTCGTGGTTCCCGCTGATGATGACCACGGGGATGCGCTGGCGCGCGAACGCGGTCAGGGCACCGTCGAGCAGCGTCACCGCGTCGGTCGACGGAACGGCCCGGTCATACACGTCGCCCGCCACCACGACGGCGTCCGCGTGCTGGCTCACCGCCTGCGCCAGCAGCCACTCCAGGAACCCGGCCTGGTGCTCCAGCAGGCTCTCGCCGTGCAGGGTGCGCCCCAGGTGCCAGTCCGAGGTATGGATCAGTCTCATCGCCGCGCCATGGACGTCCGCCAGTGGGTAAGGAAGCAGTGGGTGAGGAAGCAGTGGGTGAGGGCTGGGCTTGCTGACTCTGATCATCATGCCGGGCCCCTGCGACAGTTCCGGTCATCTCGGTCCGGCGTGTCGCCGACGCGGCGGACTTTGCCAGACTGTGCGGCATGCAGACCATGGTTGTCGATCACCCGCTCGTCGCGCACAAACTCACGGCGCTGCGCGACACGCGTACGGAAAGCCCGACTTTCCGCCGGCTGGCCGATGAGCTAGTCACGCTGCTCGCCTACGAGGCCACCCGGCATGTGCGGGTGGAGCCGGCGAGCGTGCCCACGCCGCTCGAACTGGCGCAGGGCGTCAAGCTCGCCAAGCCGGTCCCGCTGATCGTGCCGGTGCTACGGGCCGGCGTCGGGATGCTCGACGGCATGACCCGGCTGCTGCCGAGCGCCGACGTCGGGTTCGTCGGCATGGCGCGGGACGAGGCGACCCTCGTCCCGACGACGTACGCGGAGCGACTGCCCGCCGACCTGACCGGCCGCGAGGCGTTCGTGCTCGACCCGATGCTCGCCACCGGGGGGACCCTCGAAGCGGCCATCAGGATGCTGGTCGCCCGCGGCGCGGCCGCGGTCACCGCGGTCTGCCTGCTCGCGGCGCCGGAGGGCATCGCCCGGATCGAGCGGGCATTCCCCGGCGACACGCCGACCGCCATCCGCGTGGTGACGGCGGCCGTGGACCGGGAGCTCAACGACCAGGGTTATATCGTCCCGGGGCTGGGTGATGCGGGCGATCGGCTCTTCGGCGAGATCTGAGGCGTCGGCTGGGAGCCGTCGGCCGCCCTAGATCCCGACCGGGTGCCAGACGGTCTTTATCTCCAGGAACGCGAGCAGCCGGCGGGTGCCCGGCGCCGCAGCCCAGTCCGGCTCGGTGCCGCCCTCGCCCGTGCCGCCCTCGCCCGTGCCGCCCTCGCCCGTGCCGTCCCGCTCGGCGCGCAGCACCCGCTTGAGGTTGCCGGCGGCCAGCCGCTCCAGCTCGGTCGCCGCGGCCGGGCCCGCGCCGGACAGGTCGATGGCGTCAACGTCCTGGTGACCGGCCAGCACCGGGGCAAGCTCGGCCTGGTGCCCCGTGAGCAGGTTCACCACGCCGGCCGGCACGTCGGAGGTGGCGAGCACCTCGGCGAGCGTGACCGCCGGCAGCGGCCGGTCCTGGCTGACGGCCACGATCGCGGTGTTGCCGGTCGCGATGACCGGCGCCAGGACGCTGACCAGCCCCAGCAGGCTCGAGCCGGCCGGCGCGAGAACGGCGACGACCCCGGTCGGCTCGGGCACGCTGAAGTTGAAGTACGGGCCGGCCACCGGGTTCGCCGCGCCGGCCACCTGAGCGACCTTGTCGGGCCAGCCCGCGTACCAGACCCAGCGGTCGATGGCGGCCGCGACCTGGCCCCGGGCCGCCGCGGCGGTCAGGCCCTCGGCCGCCGCGACCTCGGCCGCGAACTGGCCGGCCCGCCCCTCCAGCATCTCGGCCACCCGGTACAGGACCTGCCCGCGGTTGTAGGCGGTCGCGCCCGACCAGCCCGCGAACGCGCCCCGGGCCGCCCGGACGGCGTCTCGCGCGTCCTTGCGGGAGGCCAGGGCGGCGTAGGCCAGCAAGTCACCGTCCGCCGTGTGCACCGGGTAGGACCGGCCGGACTCCGACCGCGGGAACGCGCCGCCGATGAACAGCTTGTAGGTCTTGCGCACGTCCAGCCGCTCGGGGACGCCGGACTCAGGGACGCTGGCCTTGGGCGCGCGGTCAGGCATCGAGGTATGCGGCCAGCCCGTGCCGGCCGCCCTCCCGTCCGTAGCCGGACTCCCGGTAGCCGCCGAACGGGCTAGCGGGGTCGAACTTGTTAAAGGTATTCGCCCAGACCACGCCGGCCCGCAGCCGCTGGGCCAGCCACAGGATCCGGCTGCCCTTGTCGGTCCACACGCCGGCGGACAGCCCGTAGGGCGTGTTGTTGGCCTTCGCCACGGCCTCGGCCGGGGTACGGAAGGTGAGCACGGAGAGCACGGGACCGAAGATCTCCTCTCGCGCTATCCGGTGCGACTGGCTGACCCCGGTAAAGATCGTCGGCGCGAACCAGAATCCGCGCTCGGGCAGCTGGCACGGCGGCGACCATCGCTGTGCGCCCTCGGCCTCCCCCGCATCCGACAGCTCACGGATCTTGGTGAGCTGCTCGCGGGAGTTGATGGCGCCGATGTCGGTGTTCTTGTCCAGCGGGTCGCCTAGCCGCAGCGTGGCCAGCCGCCTGCGCAGCCGGTCGAGCACCACGTCGGCGGCCGATTCCTGGACGAGCAGCCGGGAGCCCGCGCAGCAGACGTGCCCCTGGTTGAAGAAGATCCCGTTGACGATGCCCTCGATGGCCTGGTCCAGGGGCGCGTCGTCGAACACGATGTTCGCCGCCTTGCCGCCGAGCTCCAGGGTCAGCTTCTTGGGCGTGCCGGCGACCGCGGCGGCGATCTGCTTGCCCACCTGCGTCGAGCCGGTGAACGCGACCTTGCGCACGCCGGGGTGCGCCACGAGCGCCGCCCCGGTCGCGCCGGCCCCGGTGAGGACGTTGACCACGCCAGGCGGCAGGCCGGCCTGCTGGCAGACCTCGGCGAGCAGCAGGGCGGTCAGCGGCGTGGTCTCGGCGGGCTTGAGCACGCAGGTGTTGCCGGCGGCCAGGGCCGGCGCGAGCTTCCAGGCCGCCATCAGGAGGGGGAAGTTCCAGGGGATGACCTGGCCGGCCACGCCGAGCGGGCGCGGCGCCGGGCCGAACCCCGCGTGCTCCAGCTTGTCCGCCCACCCGGCGTAGTAGAAGAAGTGCGCGGCGGCGAGCGGCACGTCGACATCGCGCGACTCCCGGATGGGCTTGCCGTTATCCAGGCTCTCCAGCACGGCGAACTCGCGGGCGCGCTCCTGCACGATCCGGGCGATCCGGTACAGGTACTTGGCGCGCTCGGCGCCGGGCATGGGCCGCCACACCCGCTCGAACGCGGCGGTGGCCGCGGCGACCGCCGCGTCCACGTCAGCCTGGCCTGCCCGCGCGACCCGGGCGAGCGGCTCCTCGGTGGCGGGGTTGATCGTGGTGAACTGGCGTCCGTCGGCCGCAGGCCGCATCCGCCCGTCGATGAACAGCCCGTACTCCGGGGCGATGCTGATGATCGCCGCCGACTCCGGAGCGGGGGCGTAGGCCCAGGCCGGATCGGTCAGTTGCGGTGTGCCAGCCATGCCCTCGCGCACCCTCCGATCATCTCCCGATAACGTACCTCGCGGGGTATCTGCCGTGCCGCACCCCGTGCCGCGTCCCCGCGGCGTCGGGGGCGGGTCAGCTGGAGGTGGGCGGCGCGGGAGGCCCCCCGCTGGCCAGCACCGCGGAGCTGACCTGGGGGCTGATCCTGGCGGTGCTGCGCCACATTCCGCAGGAGGACGCCGCGGTGCGGTCCGGCGGCTGGCAGACCACCGTGGGCCGGGACCTGCTCGGCGCCCGGCTCGGGCTGGTCGGCCTGGGCCGCATCGGGCACCAGATCGCCGCGATCGCGACCGCGTTCGGGATGGACATCGTGGCCTGGAGTCAGCACCTGGACCCGGCGGTAGCGGCGGCCGCCGGGGTCCAGTCGGTCAGCAAGGAGGAGCTGTTCGCTACGGCCGACGTGGTCAGCGTGCACCTGGTGCTATCGCCCCGGACCCGGCGCCTGATCGGCGAGCCGGAGTTGCGTGCGATGCGCTCGGACGCGATCCTCGTCAACACCTCTCGCGGGCCGATCATCGACCAGAACGCGCTGCGCAGTGCGCTATCCGAGGGATGGATCGCCGGCGCGGGGCTGGACGTCTACGACCTGGAGCCGCTGGCCGCCGACGACTGGCTGCGCACCTCCCCCCGCACGGTGCTGACGCCGCACCTCGGCTACGTGACGGAGCGAACCATGGAGGGGTGGTA
>Ga0307373_10014543_pt1 | contig 10815 bp, 7 predicted proteins | sample OX2MG_FD_202534 | JGI IMG/M metagenome (GOLD analysis project Ga0307373, IMG submission 202534) | Soil microbial communities from Risofladan, Vaasa, Finland - OX-2 | ecosystem: Environmental > Terrestrial > Soil > Coastal area > Acid sulfate soil | place: Finland: Risofladan, Vaasa | collected... | reverse complement strand
GGCATCCGCGCCCCGTTCCAGGGTGACGCCGCCTACGATGGAATGGAGATCCAGATCCTGGACGATAGCGATCCCCAGTACGCGACTCTTCAACCCTGGCAGTTCCATTCCTCCATCTACGGGGTTGTGCCGGCGCGGCGCGGATCCCTGAAGCCGGTGGGTCAATGGAATCACGAAGAGATTCGGTGCGTCGGCCGTCATGTTAAAATCACAGTCAATCACCATGTTACTGTGGACGCCGATTTAGACGACGTGAAAGATCCAGCGGTGCTCCAGCAGCACCCGGGCATCCAGCGAGTGACCGGCCATATCGGATTCTTGGGTCATGACAGCGTGGTGGACTTTCGAAACATCCGGGTCAAGGATCTCACCCGGCCGCTCTCGGACAACGTGCCCCCGGCGAGTTTTACCCCCCTGTTTGATGGACACGATTTGAACGGATGGAAGGGGCTGGTAAGCGATCCGCCTCACCGTGCGCTCATGTCGCCGGCGGAGCTCGCCACCGCGGAGCAGGCGGCCACCACCGAGGCCCTCAAGCACTGGAGCGTCGTCGATGGCGTCATCACCTACGATGGCAAGAATAACAATCTTTGCACCGTGAAAGATTATCGTGATTTTGCGATGATGGTGGACTGGAAGATCCCGCCGGGTGGCGACAGCGGGATCTATCTCCGCGGCAGTCCGCAGGTCCAGATATGGGACAATCCGATAGGATCCGGCGGTCTCTATAATAACCAGATTAACCCGAGCCATCCGCTTGTCGTGGCCGACCGGCCCATTGGCCAGTGGAACCACTTCGAAATTGTCATGGTCGGAAATAAAGTGACGGTGTACCTCAACGGCCAGTTAGTTGTGGACCGCGTCACCATGGAAAACTATTGGGAACGCGACAAACCAATCTATCCCGTCGGCCAGATCGAGCTCCAGCACCACGGCAGCGACCTCTACTTCAAGAATATCTTCATCCGGGAACTGCCGGTTGTGGCGGATCACAGATGAGCCGGCGAGCGGCGATCAACCGGCAAATGAAGCGAGCTGTTACCTCCCACGGATCTGCGGCGTCTAATTCATCACACAGCGCCGCGCTCTCTTCGCTCCGATTGATTCAGGAGCGTGTTTTCGCGTCTGCAGGAATCAGCCAGAGTCGGCGTCAGCCGACAATGAAAGGGCCATCACGACACGAATGAGTAACCAGTTATGAGCCAGGGCGATGGAATAAACCGCCGTCAGTTCCTGGCAGGCAGCGCCGCCGCCGCCATGATGCTGATGGTTGGCGCAGAGGAGTTGAAAGCGGATCCCCCGCCCCCGACGCCAGCTCCAACCGGGCCGCCCATCGGCTGCGGCGTAATCGGACTGGGCTTCCGGGGGCGGGACATTCTTTCGGCGCTGGCGAAGCAGCCGGGCGCCAACATCATCGCCATTTGCGACACCTACCAGCCGGCGAGTAAACGGGGACTTGAGATCGCCCCAAAGGCCGCGTCGCCCATAGATTACCACCAGTTGCTGGATAACAAGGCGGTTGACGCCGTTTTCGTCGCCACGCCGACATACCTGCACCGGCAGATCACCCTCGACGCCATTGCAGCCGGTAAGCACGTCTACTGCGAGGCCCCCCTTGCGAGCACCCTTGACGACGCGAAAGCCATCGCGGTGGGCGGCCAGGGATCGGCGAAGATCTTTCAGGTTGGCCTGCAGCAGCGAACCAATCCGCAGGTGACGCACGTGCTGAAGTTCATCGAAACCGGTACGCTCGGCGACACGGCGCAGGTGCGAACACAGTGGCATAAGCGAACTTCCTGGCGAAAGCCGGCGCCTACCGATGCGCGTGAGAAGGAGATCAACTGGCGGCTCTCCCGCGCCACTTCTTCCGGCCTCGTTGGCGAAGAGGGCGTTCATCATATCGACATGACGAACTGGTTTCTCAAATCGCTTCCTCTCTCCGCCACCGGTATGGGCGGCGTACTGGCATGGAAAGACGGTCGAGACGTATTCGATACCGTTCAGCTCATTTTGGAGTACCCGAACAACCTTCACATGTTGTTCGACGCTACCCTGGCGAGCTCGTATGACGCCTCCTACGACCTCTTTATGGGTTCTCTCTCCACGATTCTGTTGAAAGAGAACCGGGCCTGGATGTTCCAGGAAGCCGACTCTCCTACCCTCGGCTGGGAGGTGTACGCCCGGAAAGACAAGATTGGCGATGAAACCGGCATCGCGCTGGTGGCCGACGCAACCAAGCAGCTTACTCTCGGACTCAAGCCCGCGGCTGAAAAACCGCCGGACCCGAACGCCGCTCTTCAAGATGAGCTGAGCCAGGCCGTGGGCGCATTTCTGCAAAGCGTCCGCGACAACAAGAAGCCGGATGCCGGTCCATTGGAAGGCTACCAGTCGGCGGTGGTGGCCATCAAGGCGAACGACGCAATACAGAGCGGGTCCACGGTTTCGTTTCAGAAGGAAATGTTTGATCTCGCGTGAGCCGCGGCGCCATTTTTGTAGCTTGATTGTACACGTAACGTTCTTATAGGAGAATAGATGATGGAATCAACCCCCAGGGACTCGAACAGCCCGAAAGAACCCGAAAACAATACCTCGGGATCTCACGATTCGACGACGCCAGCGACATCCGGATCGACCTCTCGACGCGGCTTTTTGAGAGCGGCCGGCGCAGGCGCAGCGGGCGTCATTCTGGGGTCGGCGGTGGCCGCGACTCCGGCGAAGGCGTTCGAAAACTTTGGACACGCCAACCCGCGTAAGGAAGAGGGAAGCGTTCGCCCCATGGTCCCGCTCGCGACCGGACGAGTCATCGGCGCCAACGACCGCATCAATATCGGGCACGTTGGAATTGGCGGCCGCGGCAGCGACCATCTCGTCAGCACCAACGACCTCCGAACACACTCCGACTACAATACCCGTTCTGTCGCCGTTTGCGACTGCTACTCCAAGCGGCGTGAAGCAGCGAAGGCAGCAGTGCTGGCGCGAGATCCCGAGGCCAACACCCAGATGTATGACGACTACCGACGCCTGTTGGACAATAAGGACGTTGACGCCGTTCTCATCGCCACGCCTGAGCACTGGCATGCGCAGGTCGCCATCGACGCCATGCAGGCCGGAAAGCATGTCTACATTGAAAAGCCGATGACCCGCTACCTGAACGAGGCGTTTGTGGTAAATGAAACCCAGAAGCGCACCGGCAAGGTGGTTCAGGTTGGCGTGCAGGGCTGTTCCGACGCCAAGTGGTGGACCACGGGCAAAGCCGTGAGTGAGGGAAAGATCGGTGATAGGGTTGTCGCCCAGGACTCCTACTGCCGAAACTCCACCGACGGTGAGTGGAATTACTCGATTGACCCGGACGCGAATCCCGCGACCACTCTGGAATGGGATATGTGGCTGGGGTCGGCGCCCATGCGTCCGTGGGGAAAGGACGACCAGGGAATATCCGGCCCGGAAAGATTCTTCCGCTATCGCAAGTACCGTGATTACTCCGCCGGGCTGCTTGGGGACCTGCTGCCTCACAAGATGCTCCCGCTGATGATCGCCATGATGTACGACAAGCCTCAGTTCCCCACCCGAGTGACGGCGCTCGGTACCCGCAGCATCTCGACCGACCGGCAGGTCGCCGACACGCTTCACGTTATCGCTGAGTTTGAGCCGGGCTTCACCATGTACGTGCTCCTCTCAACGGTGAACGAACAGGGCGTCGAGAGCATGATCCGCGGCCACGAGGCGACACTGCGCTTTGGCGGCGACCATGTTAACCTCACACCAGAACGTGCTTATAGCGACCAAATCGATGAGCAGACCATCCCGATCGTTGGTCCCGGCGAGGACACCAACGTCCATCGCGCCGACTGGTTCAACGCGATCCGTACTGGCAAAACCCCGAACTGCAACGTAGACCTGGCGACCAAGGCGCAGGTGGTGATCTCGCTCGCCGAGATGTCCGAGCTCCATAACAAGACGATCTGCTTCGACCCCATGACCCAGAAGATCGTCAGCAATCGCCCGAACGAGTACCAGGTTAACATTCCCAAGAAGGCGTAAGCCTACCATTCGATGCAATCCCTCGCCCGCTATCTTATGGGGACCCGGTTTGAGCTGGTGATCGCCGATGAGGGCGAGCCGGCTCATCTCCGGGCGGCGGGCGAGGAAGCGTTGGATGAGGTGGAACGCTTAGAGCGCCAGCTCTCCCTCTATCGCGCCGATAGCGATATCAGCGCCATAAACGCCCGGGCAGGAAAAGAGTGGGTCCAGCTTGACCCGCGCCTCTTCACGCTTCTCAAGCGAGCCGTTCACCTCTCCCGCGAGACCGATGGCGGGTTCGATCTCACCGTGACTCCCCTGATGCGCGCCTGGGGCTTTCTGGGCGCACGCGGCGCTATGGCCGCCGAAGAAAACCTCAACGAGGCCCGAGGCCGCGTGGGCTGGCGCCACATTGAGCTTGACGAAGAGCGCTTCGCTATTCGCTTCGACGTCGCCGGAGCTTCGCTTGATCTCGGCGCCATTGGCAAAGGTTACGCCGTCGAACAGGCGATGGCGCTGCTGCAGGAAGCCGGTGTGAAATACGCAATTCTGCACGCTGGAACAAGCACCGTCGCCGCACTCGGAGCGCCTCCGGATCGCGCGGCCTGGCGGATTGCGGTTGCGAATCCCGCAGAGGAAGGGAAGACTGTTGCGACGATTGAACTCGAAGCCGGCCAGGCGCTATCGGTTTCCGGAACCCATGGGAAGTGCTTTACGGCGCCGGATGGAACGATTTACGGCCACGTGCTGGATCCCCGCGTGGGCCGGCCAGTCATTGGCGCCCGGTTAGCGGTTGTGGTCTCCGGTTCTCCCACCGATTCCGACGCGCTCTCCACGGCCCTTCTCGTCCTCGCATCCGACCACGATCCGGTTACATTCCTGTCCGAACACGCAGCGACAGCCGTCTGGGAGGGCGCAAGTCTCCTCGTGGAGAGCCGCGAGGGCGCTATCGGCGCACGAGGACCAGCATTTCCGTCGCTCGGGACATGAGGAGCTTCGAAGTTCATATCCAGCCCACCAGCTTAAAGAAGTCCCAGACGATCATCAGCGCCGCCCCAGCCACCAGAATCGCGAATAAGAGGCGCAGCACCCGGTTTGGCAAATAGTGGGTTGTCATGGCGCCGAGTTGCGATCCGACCGAGGAGCCAATGAGGATCGCCATCCCAAGCTGGAGCGACACAAATCCACGCATCGCCTGCTCTATTGTCCCAACGACAACGGTCGCGAAGAGCAGCAGAATACCCGTGCCTGCTGCATTACGCGCTGAGAGACCGAATCCGTAGAGCAGTATCGGCATGAACAGGACCCCACCACCGATCCCCATCACGCCTGACGCATACCCTAACAGGAAGCCAAGGTACACCAGCAAGGGGACTGAGACCTGACGTAAGTTCACATTCGGGAGATCAATGTACGGAGGAATCTTCACCCGGGTGACGAGGGGGCCTGGAATGGTGACATCGCCGCGAACCGGCTGATGCAGCGCACGTATAGCCTCTCGAAACGTGAAGACGGCGGTAAAGCTGAGCAGGACGAAGAAGAGAATGTCCAGCACAACGTTAACGGCGGGAACCGTGCGCCCGGTCGGAAGGCGCCATGCCGCCGCGTGCGTGAGCCAGGCGAGCGTCCGGGTCCCCGCGTCTACTCCAATAAGACTGCCGCCGATCATTACGAGGTCGATTCGAGGTTCACCCCGGCGAAGGTGGCGATATTTCAAGAATGAGGCAATCGAGGTGCCGCACTTCTGGCAGAGCGCGGAGCCTACCGCAATCGCCGGCGGAACTTTGAAGACGTACATCAGCATTGGCGTGAGCAGAAACCCGCCGCCCACGCCAAACATCCCCGCCACGTAACCAATCCCCAGCCCGAGCGCGATCAGCGCAGGCAGTGAAACCCCGTGACCAACTCCAGCGCCAACGCGGATCAAGAACATTCGTCAGTAATTTCCCGGTCTCCGCCAGTTTCCTGGCCCTCAGTTTCCCACGCCTCGCGCCCCGAACCTCGGCCTCTTTGCACAGGCGCGGAGGCCTGCGCCACCATCAGGATGCCGGTGGCGGTGCGTTCCCGCATGTATCCGGGCCCCCGCCTCACGCCGCAGACCTCTCTCCCGGCCTCTCCCCTGCGAGGGGAGAGGAGCCTGTGCTCCCCGTGGTTTGCCTGTTTTCGCTTTTCCTCTGTGACTCTCCGCGGAACTCCGCGTCTCGGCGGTGAGTTTTCCTCCGTCCTCCGTCCCCCGTCCTCCGTCCGCGCTAAATGTGGTATTCCAGCGGCGGCGGCTCCAGTGGGTGATCCCTATTGTTGCTTTCGCCGCCAGGTGGCCTGTCCGCCGGCGGCCAGTGACGCGTCAGGAATGGTTCAAGCCTGTTAGACGCCCAGACAACCAGCAGGCCCCATGCGACGGGAAAAAGAACGCACGCCACCACATATAGCATCCCATGCGCTGACACTGTCATGCGTCTTCTTATCTCTCCAGAACTGCTCTCGCCGTCGCAAACATCCGGCCGCGCTATTCTACCTCTCTTCATTTTAGCAGGCCGTGAGATGTGGCGGGCGCCGCCGGGTCCAATATGCAGGAGTTCGCGGCGTCAAGCGATAACTTTCGGATCATGAAACAGCCAAACTTCATTATCTTTCTCACCGACGACCAGGGTTATGGCGATCTTTCGTGCATGGGCGCCACCGACTTTCGAACGCCTCATCTGGACCGGCTTGCAGCTTCGGGAGTCCGCTTTACCGATTGGTATTCCAACTCGCCGGTCTGCTCCCCATCCCGCGCATCCCTTCTTACCGGACGCTATCCCGGCCATGCGGGAGTGCGCTCGATTCTGGCCGGCCATCGCACCGCCGCAGGTCTCCCGCCGAAAGTTCCCACTCTCGCATCGGCGCTCAAATCGATCGGCTATCGTACGGCGATGGCCGGCAAATGGCATCTCGGCCTGGCAGACGGCTGCCGGCCGCACGATCATGGCTTTGACGACTGGTTTGGATTCTTAGCCGGCTGCGAAGACTATTACTCCCATCTATTCTATTACGGCGGCCGAAACCCCCTGCACGACCTCTGGGATAACAACCGGGAGGTCTATCGGAACGGCCAGTATCTTACCGCGCAGATCACCGAGCGCGCCGTGGCAGCGGTCAGGGCATCCGCGCATGTCGGACAGCCCTTCTTCCTCTACGTCCCCTACAACGCGCCGCACTACCCGATGCACGCGCCGCCGGAGTATCTCGACCGGTTCCCCGGCCTCTCGCCGGATCGCCGTATTATGGCGGCCATGCTGAGCGCGGTTGACGATGGCGTTGGCAGCGTGATCGCAGAGGTGGAGCGGCAGGGAATCCGGGAGAACACCTGCGTCTTCTTCATGTCGGACAACGGCCCCTCGCGGGAGACGCGGAACTGGATGGATGGCCGTGAAGATCCCTATTACGGCGGATCGGCCGGTAAACTCAAAGGACATAAGTTCAGCCTTTACGAAGGCGGCATCCGGTCGCCCGGAATTCTGAGCTGGCCGGCGCGCATCCCGGAGGGCCAAATCATCCATGCGCCCGGGGCGGCAATGGACATTTTCCCAACATTCTTAAACGCGGCGGGCGGAAACCTCTCCGCCTACGAAACCGACGGTATCGACATTTTGCCCCTCGTGACCGGAACGCCGCCGGAGGAGCGAACGATCTTCTGGGAGATGGGCGAGCAAACAGCGATCCGCCGCGGGTCGTGGAAACTGGTGCTGAACGGGCAGTTGGTGGAAGGCGCGCCACCCGAAGACGCCGTCCACCTCTCCAACCTGGACGGGGACATGGGTGAAGCGACCAACGTGGCAGAACAGGAACCCGTTCGCGCCGCCGAACTCAAATCCGCCGCCGAAGCCTGGCGGGCAGGCATCGAGGAACAGTGGCAGCGAGAGTGGCAGCCCCAGATCCGGAGCCTCACGGGGCATTCGAGGGTCTGACGCGCGGACGGGGGACGGAGGACGGAGGACGAAGGACGGGGGACGGAGGACGGAGGACGGAGAGCGCGATGGTAAAAGATAAGCTCCGGAACATAGGCCCCTCTCCCCTCGCAGGGGAGAGGCCGGGAGAGAGGTCTGCGACGTGAGGCGGGGGCGGGACGGAGGACGAAGGATAAATCACCGCGTAGACTCGGAGACGTGCAGTGATTCGCTCACGTCGCCGCCCGGTTCATCGGCAGCCCGCTGTAGCCGGGTTCTTGCCGCTGTAGCCCCGGGTTTAGCCGGGGGGCGGACGATGGGTCAGACGGTCTGCGATACCCCGTCGACCTCGGGATACCCGTAACCAAGCTCTTCGGCTAACATCTGCAGGTCGAATCCTTCCTTCCGAACGCGGAGGTCATAGTAGAAAATCACAACAGGGAGCAGCGCAATTGGCGTGGCGATCATCATAGCGATGATGCTGGCGAGCGACAAGCCAACTGTCGCTGGGAGACTCATAGCTCCGGCTGAGCTTAGAGCCGCTGGCCCCTTGGCGACCAGGGGCGCTATCACCGCAATTTCGGCCGATCCCTGGATGATGAGCTTGATCAGCCCGGCAATAAGCCCGGGCAGGAAGAGCATGGAGAAGGCCTTCGAACCAAATCCCCTGACCAGATTAGCACTGCGGCGGAGCGATGTCAGAGCGCCGCATCCCTCAATAACCGCGGCGGAGCTCGCGATGCACCAGTAGATCGCGGCCATGACCATGACTACGAAACAAACTACAAGCGCCACTGCCAAAAACCCAACGGCGAATCCGGCCGCGCTAGAGGGACCGCGGGCAAATGATCCCGCCACCAACACGGGGAACAGGACGCCCATAACGAAAACGAACGGCGCGAACATCACCAGGCACTGAACGATATTGGCCCCCACAAGTCCCCATAACCGAGAGTCTGGTGTGATGAGTTCAACAAACTTCGTATTTCGTCCCAGGTACTTATCCGAAACTGCACGGATAAGCCCCCAATAGACCAGGAAGATCGGCGCAGAAGCGAGCAGTAAGGCAGGCACACCCGTGACAATCGAGCTCGCCATATCGCCCCGCACGGGCGGTCCCAGCACGTGGCTTGACCAAATACCCCACAGGATGCTGAGAATCGTGAACGGCACGTAAAACGCGAGAGTAATAGCCCAGAACAGTTTCCAGTTCTGGCGATAGAGTCGGAACGCTTCACCGAAGATCTCACCGGTCTCCCGCGGCCGGAGCCTTGCCCGGATGCTGCCAGCTCCAGTTACCGACATCGTGGTTCCGAGCGTTGGGGGAACCGGAGCCGTTGGATCTGTCAGCGAATTAACGGCCGGCGCCGCAAGATCGGATTCCGGCGCATTGCTGGCGGCGAACGCCGCCACAGCGCCAACAACGAGGGGTCTACCACAGTTCGGGCACGTTCTGACTGAGTTGTCAAACTCTTTCGCACAGTGAATACACGTCATCTTGACACATCCTCCTTACTCAATATGGGCCGGGCCAGGGAGTGCAGCATGTTCCCTGGCCCCTTGAAGCATTGCGGAGACGCGGCGCAAGACACTTAACGACGGACCCTGCGCCGCGGCCGCGGGTCAAACGGCTGCCGGCGATTCAGACCCAACTTCCTGGTAACCGTAGCCGAGCTGCTCGGCCAACATCTGCAGGTCAAACGCCTCCTTTCGAACCCGGAGGTCGTAGTAGAACAGGACAAGAGGAAGCAGCACGATCGGTATGGCGATCATTGCCCCCACCGTCTGGATCAATTGAGTAAGGGCGATCCCGGCGACTCCCGCGCCGACGATTACCCCGAACATCACCGCATGAACTCCGAGCAAGGATGCGAAGGCGACGCCGAGGATCTCTCCGATCACGATCTGCACGAGGTAGTAGAGTACAACGGCGCCAAAGCAGATGTTAAACGCCTTTCGACCAAAGCCTCGAACGAGATCGAGGCTGCGCCCAAGAGAACCTCTGGAGCCGCGTCCCTCGATCACCGCGACCGACGTCGCGACAGACCAGCGGATAAGCAGGATATAAAGGAAGACGAATAGAGACAGCCCTGGAATAACGAGCCACGCCGGGGATAGCCTCACTGCCGCGAAAGTCACCGCCAGGATACCAATAATTGCGGTGGCGCCGGCAAACGCCAGAAGGACCAGCAGATTGGCGCCCACCATGCCCCAGAATCGTGGAGTCGGTTTAACAACATCCGCGAAGCGTACGCTGCGTCCGAGGTAGTTTTCGGATACCGCCCGTATGAGTCCGAAGTAGATGAGAAATATCGCAACATACATGAGGAGCAGAACCGGTAAGAGCCCGGGCAACACCTCCATCGGGTCGAAATAACCCAGGACGTGCGCCGGATGGAAGAGATAACTCTCCCATGCCGCCGTGAGGACAGCGAACGGACCGAAAAAGACGAGCACGATTCCCCAGTAGAGCTTCCAGTTCTCTCGGTAGAGGCGAAATGCTTCGCTGAAGATCTCACCCGTCTCGCGCGGCCGGAGCCTTGCCCGGATGTTGCCAGCTCCGGTTACGGACATCGTGGTCCCGAGCGTTGGAGCAGCGGGAGCGGTTGGATCAGGCAGGGGATTGAAGATTGGAGCTACAAGATCGGTCGGTGGCGCCGCGGTGCCAATGGTTGGAGCTTCTCCGCCAGCCGCTGGCGCCGAAGCGCCGTAAACGAGGGGTCTGCCGCAGTTCCGGCAGGTTTTGACGGAACTATCAAACTCTTGCGCACAGTGATCGCATGTCATCTTGACACAACCTCTTTCTCAATATAAGACGGGCCGGAAAGTACAGGATGATCCCCGGCCGTTGACGCAATTAAACGTGAAC
>Ga0307373_10014542_pt1 | contig 10815 bp, 12 predicted proteins | sample OX2MG_FD_202534 | JGI IMG/M metagenome (GOLD analysis project Ga0307373, IMG submission 202534) | Soil microbial communities from Risofladan, Vaasa, Finland - OX-2 | ecosystem: Environmental > Terrestrial > Soil > Coastal area > Acid sulfate soil | place: Finland: Risofladan, Vaasa | collected... | reverse complement strand
CACCGACCAGCCGCGGATTTCTGCCGGGTCACTCATCCGACCAGTGCCCCGCCGGAGAAGTTGAAGAAGGTCAGGAAGAAGCTCGCGGCGGCGAAGGCGATCGACAGGCCGAAGACGATCTGGATCAGGCGCCGCATGCCGCCGGAGGTCTCGCCGAAAGCGAGGCCGAGGCCGGTCCCGATGATGATCAGCACGGCGATGATCTTGGCGACCGGCCCCTGCACGGAGTCGAGGATCTGCTGCAGTGGCTGCTCCCACGGCATGTTCGACCCCGCGGCGAAGGTGGAGGCCGGCCAGAGCAGCGCCAGGGCCATGAGGGCAGCGGCACGCTGCCGCCAGGCATGGAGGATGGTCTTCCGTGTCACGGATGGCTCCCGGGCTGGAGGGGGACGATATTGGAGGGGCGCTCGGCACCGATCTCGGTCAGCACGTAGTCGCCGCCGGCCAGCACCTTGCCGACCTGCCAGATCCCGGCGAGGCGGCGCTGCCGGCCGCGGCCCTGCAGAACGGCGATCAGGCCGATGGTTTCGGCGATCAGCGGGCGCGGGATGTTGACCACCGTCTCCTGGATCAGCTGTTCGAGCCGGCGCAGCGCGCCGAGGGCCGAGCCGGCATGGATGGTGCCGATGCCGCCGGGATGGCCGGTGCCCCAGGCCTTCAGCAGGTCGAGCGCTTCGGCGCCGCGCACCTCGCCGATTGGGATGCGGTCGGGGCGGAGGCGCAGACTGGAGCGGACCAGCTCGGCCAGCGAGCAGACGCCGTCCTTGGTGCGCAGCGACACCAGGTTCGGCGCCTCGACCTGGAGCTCGCGCGTATCCTCGATGACCACGATCCGGTCGCCGGTGGCAGCGACCTCCTTGAGCAGCGCGTTGACGAGCGTGGTCTTGCCGGTCGAGGTGCCGCCGGCGACCAGGATGTTCCAGCGCTCGATGATTGCCGCGCGCAGCAGCCCGGCCTGATCCGGCAGCATGATCCCGGCCGCGACGTAGTCGTCGAGCGAGAACACGGCGATGGCGGGCTTGCGGATGGCGAAGGTGGGGCCGGTCACTACCGGCGGCAGTAGGCCCTCGAAGCGCTCCCCGGTCTCCGGCAGTTCCGCCGAGATGCGCGGGTTGAGCGCATGCGCCTCCACGCCGACATGGTGGGCGACCAGGCGGATGATACGCTCGCCGTCGGCGGGCAGTATGCGCAGGCCGGTGTTGGCGAGGCCGGTACCGAGACGATCGATCCAGAGCCGGCCATCCGGGTTGAGCATCACCTCGACGATGTCCGGCTGACCCAGCAGGGCCGCGATCGCCGGGCCCAGCGCGGTGCGCAGCATGCGCACCGAGCGGGCCAGCATCACACCGGTGCTATCAGAGACCGGCATGGACCCCCTCCTTCTCGGCCATGTCCGCGTCGGCGCGTGCGACGTCTTCGTCCGTTTCGTCGCCGCTATCTGTTGATGTGCCGGCACGGCCGTGATGTTCGGGGGTGATCTCCCAGCTGATCTCGCGCACGAGCGAGTCGCCGCGCTGAAGTCGCCGGCCGAGGGTCTCGATGAAGCCCTGGTAGCGGCTGGTGCCTTGCGCCTTTGCCGCGTCCTGCTGGGCCGCCGGGATCGGCGGCGAGGCCGACAGCCAGAACCGCACGAACAGCGCCTGCACCTCGATGGCGATGGTCAGGTCGCGCTCGATCCGCTCCATCTGCCGCGACAGCCGGTCGAGCCGGCGGACGAAGGCGGCCTCGCGGCGGTCGAGCGCGTCGGGTGAGAGGAAGGACGTGACGGCTGCCTCGACCAGCTGCGAGCGGTGCACGCCCTGGCGCAGCGCGAAGGCGGTGAGCTGATCGGCGAGCTTGGGATCGAAGTAGCAGTTCAGCCGGCTCTTCATTGGCTACATCTCCATCGCCATGCCGTCACCGCGGTCGATCGCCACGTTGCGCACGGTCTGCCGTTGCAGCGCGGCCAGAGCGCGCTGGCGCTGCGGCTCGTCGTCCGGCTCGTCCTCCAGGATGGCGAACTCCCCGGCTGGCTCGCACACCGGCACGACCGCCTCATGCTCGGGGAGCTCGGGCTCCTGGCGGATGCCGCCATTGGCGTGGTCCGGAAGCGCCGTGTCGGCGACACCCGCAGCCTGGACGCCGATCGGCGCCGTGCCGGTCCAGTCATCACCACGCCCTGGCGGGCGATCGGCGTAGCTATCTGCCGCCAACACGGGCGCCCGCAGCACCCGGTCTTGGAAAGCCGGTTCCTCGTAGTAGCGTAGCTTCCTGGCGCGGATCGGCGGCAGGCCGGCGACCATGACGATCTCGTCAGCCGGCGGCAGCTGCATGACCTCGCCCGGGGTCAGCAGCGGGCGAGCCGTCTCCTGGCGGCTGACCATCAGGTGCGATAGCCACGGCGCCAACCGGTGGCCGGCGTAGTTCTTCATCGCCCGGAGTTCGGTCGCGGTACCGAGTGCATCCGAGATGCGTTTGGCCGTCCGTTCGTCGTTGGTCGCGAAGCAGACCCGGACATGGCAGTTGTCCAGGATCACGTCGTGCTCGCCATAGGCTTTCTGGATCTGGTTGAGCGACTGCGCGATCAGGACGGCGCGGATGCCGTAGCCGGCCATGAAGGCGAGCGCGGATTCGAAGAAGTCCAGCCGGCCCAGCGCCGGGAACTCGTCGAGCATCATCAGCAGACGCGATGAACCTCGACCCACCGCGCGGCGCGCGGGATCGTCCAACGTCTCGGTGAGCCGGCGGCCGATCTGGTTGAGCACCAGGCGGATCAGCGGCTTCGTGCGCGAGATGTCCGATGGCGGCACGACGAGGTAAAGCGACACCGGCCGCCCGGCACCGACCAGATCGGCGATCCGCCAGTCGGAGCACGACGTGACCTTCGCTACCACCGGATCGCGGTAGAGGCCGAGAAACGACATCGCCGTGCTCAGCACGCCGGAGCGCTCGTTCTCCGATTTGTTGAGCAGCTCACGGGCCGACTGCGCGACCACCGGATGGACGCCGCGCGCGCCGAGATGCGGCGTGGTCATCATCGCGCGCAAAGTCCGCTCGATCGGCCGCGCCGGATCGGAGAGGAACGCGGCAACGCCGGCCAGCGTCTTGTCCGGCTCGGCGTAGAGCACATGCAGGATCGCGCCGACCAGCAGCGAGTGGCTGGTCTTCTCCCAGTGGTTGCGGCGTTCCAGCGCGCCCTCGGGATCGACCAGCACATCGGCGATGTTCTGGACGTCGCGCACTTCCCACTCGCCGCGGCGGACTTCGAGCAGCGGGTTGTAGGCGGCCGAACGCGGGTTGGTCGGATCGAACAGCAGGGAGTGGCTGAACTGGGCGCGCCAGCCGGCCGTCAGGGTCCAGTTCTCGCCCTTGATGTCGTGGACGATGACGCTGCCGGTCCATGACAGCAGCGTTGGCACGACCAGGCCGACGCCCTTGCCGGATCGCGTGGGGGCGAAGCACAGCACATGCTCCGGCCCGTCGTGGCGGAGAGGCTGCGCGCCGATCCGTCCGAGCTGCACGCCCCGGTCGCCGAACAGGCCCGCCGCCTCAATGTCACGCCGGGTTGCCCAGCGTGCCGACCCGTAGGTAGTGACATGGCGCGCCTGGCGTGCGCGCAGGATGGAGGTCGCGATGGCGAGCAGCGCTGCGCCGAGACCACCGGCCGAGGCAATCGCCGCCCCCTTGGCGAAGACGCCGGGGGCATAGGCGTCGAAGTGGTACCACCAGGCGAAGAAGAGCTGCGGCTGATAGAGCCGCAGAATCCCGAGCCGGACCCAGGGCGCACCAAGCGCGGGCTGGAAGCCAAGCCGCCAGGCTGTCCATTCCGTCGCGGCCCAACAGCCGAGCAGCACCATGGCAAGTGCGCCCAGCATCTGGCCCCAGAGAATCTTTGTCCCGGTCATCAACCCCGCTCACGGATGCGAACGGGGCACAGATAGAAAGACGCGGAACCAGCCGCGCAACAGCAAAGAACGGCCGTCGCAGAAGATCGAAGAAATAGAAACGAACGGCGGATAGCCCCCGAGCTTGAAACCCCTCTATGCGGAAGGCGGCTCTGTGACTGGCTCGCCCAGCACGAACGGCGACGCGCCCCTGTGCGGCGGTACGGCGGTATCGGGAGCCAAATGGCCGTTCAACGATAGGCCATCCTGCCAGCCATCGACGCCCAGATCCTCCTCCAGCCTGGCCAGCCCTTTCGGCGTCACCTCGACGGCCCGCGACGACGGCGAGCGCCGGAGCCAGCCGGACGTGCAGAGCACGCGCAGAAACGCGACGCCGAGCGGCCCCGCCAGATGGTGCTCGCGCTCCGTCCAGTCGAGGCACTGGCGGGCGAGGCTGCGCCGGGATGGCCGCATGGCGGCGACATCGAGACCAAGCCGGGCGAACCACACGGCGCCGGCCGCGGTGACATCAAACTGCTTCTCGGCGGCCGGCGCGATGTAACCCCGCGCTTGCAGGGCCCGTGTGACCGCCACGCCGAGCTGTCCCGCGAGGTGATCGTAGCAGCATCGGGCGAAGCGCAGCCGCCGTGCGTCACGGCTCAGCGGCTTCCGTCTGACCGACTGCGGCGTACTGATCGCCGCGAGATGTTCCAGCGCCTGGGCGACGTGCGGACCGGCCAGGCGGTAGTAGCGGCGCCGCCCCTCTCTCTCGCAGGCGAGCAGCCCACCCTCCAGCATCTTGGCGAGGTGGGAACTCGCCGTCTGTGGGGTGACCTGGGCGGCATGGGCGAGTTCGCCGGCCGGCAGCGCCCGGCCGTCGAGCAGGGCCGCGAGCATGACGGCCCGCGCCGGATCGGCGATCAGGAACGCGACCGATGCGATGCCGGGATTCAGGTCCATGGGTCGGCCTCCGTTGCAGCAGCCCACATTACGTTGAAGCCGGGGGGGATGCTTCGGCCTGTGTCGAAGCATCCGCCGGAACCGCCCTGATAGATCGGCATCCCGCAGGTTCAGGATGTCAGCGCCATGCCGGATACCCATGTTCCCCGCCCGCAGACCGCCACCAGGGAGGGGGGGCGGGGTTCCGCGCGCCCCGCGGCGCCCGCCAGCCTCGCGCCCACCCGCTCCACGCTCGCGCTGGTGACACTCTGCGCCGCCGTCCTCATCGCCCAGCTCGATACCTCGGTGGTGAACCTGGCGGTCGATCCGATCGGCCGCTCCTTCCGGGCCGATCCGGCGGATCGTCATTTTGACGCCGCCGGCCAGGCCCTGGGCATGGCGGCCTTGGGCGGGCTGGTCGTCGCCGCCATCGAGGCGCGGCGGGTCGCCCCGGCCGCCCTGGGCGCGCTCGCCATCGCCGGTGCGGCGCTGGTGTTCTTCCTCGTCGTCGAGGCGCGGCGGGGTGCGGCCGCGCTGGTGCCGCTGCGGATGTTCCGCATCGGCGCGTTCCGCGGCGCCGTGGTGGCGACCGCGGCCATGACTTTCGGCATGTATGGCGTGCTGTTCCTGCTGCCGCTGACATGGCAGAGCACCGGGCGGCTCGATGCCCTGGACGCCGGGCTGGCACTGGTGCCGATGGCCGTGGTCTTCGCCCTGGTCTTGCCATTCTCGGGCAGCCTGACCCAGAGGGTCGGCGCGCGATCCATGACCAGCGGCGGCGTGGCGGTCATCGGCGGCGGCCTGCTGATCCTCGGGCTGACCGCCTTCTGGCGGTCGGTGCCGGCGGCGGAGATCGGCCTGATCCTGACCGGCCTCAGGATGGGCATCGCCACCGGCCCGCTCCTCGGCGTCGCCGTCGCGGCGGTGCCCGCCGCGAGGTCCGGGACCGCCGCCGCGCTCGTCAACCTCGCCCGCATGGTGGGCGCGACGCTCGGCGTGGCGATCCTGGGATCGGTCTTCGCCGCCGCGCAGGGCGGCACCGCCGGCCTTCGCCTGGCGATGCTGCTCGGCGGGCTGGTTCAGCTCGCCGGCGCGGCCGTTGCCTGGCGGGAAGCGCGGCCGGAGGAAAGGGTTGTCCGCTGACAGCCACCTCTCGATCGGGGTGCGTCACCCATGCTGGCCGGCGTACCCGGTCCATACTGGCGGACGGCCTCCGCGCCGCAGCGGGAAGTGCCCGCTTCTCGACGAGGATCTTCAGACTCGACTGAGTCTGCGGTTCATGCACTACCCAGCAGCGTCTCGATGAGCGGGCAACCGGTCTGGTCTCCGGCGTTGCACTGGGCGATCAACGTGGTCAGTGCCTTCTGCATCGCATGCAGATCCGCGATCTTAGTCTTCACCTCGGCCAAATGCGCGACCGCGACGTCCTTCACCTCGGCGCAGGGCACGTCCCGCGCGTCGGCCAGCCGCAGCAGCGCGCGCACCTCGTCCAGTGTGAAACCGAGTTCGCGGGCACGACGGACGAAGGTCAGACGCTCGACATGGGCGCTTCCATAGGCACGATGCCCGCCTTCGGTGCGGGCGGGTTTCGGCAGCACGCCGATTTTCTCGTAGAAGCGGATGGTCTCGATATTGCAGCGCGTGCGCGCAGCCAGCGCCCCGATCGGGATCAGCGGCCCGACGGCGCCGACCGCTGAAGAAGGGGCCGCCGCGGAGGGGCCGATTTTTCCTCTTGAACCTGGAGTTGCTACAGCTCCCATATCCCCGATGTAGGCGCGCGCATCGGAGCGAACAAGGCATGGATCAGCAGGTCGGGACGGAGACCATGACAGCGGCGGGCGGCAGGCCCGGCGCGAGTGGGGCCGCAAGGCTGCTGTCGCTCGGCGGGATCGCGGCGGCGCTGGGGGCCGCCGCGTGCTGCGTCATCCCGTTCGCGCTCTTCACGCTGGGCGTGAGCGGCGCCTGGATCGGTAATCTGACGGCGCTGGAGCCGTATCAGCCGGTCTTCGCCGCCGTCTCGCTCGGGTTCATCGGCCTCGGCGCCTGGAAGCTGCGCGGCCGGGCACAGCGCGCCTGCGCCGAGGGCTACTGTACCACCCCGCGCGCCGACCGCATCGCCCGGATCGGGCTATGGACCGCCGGCGCGCTGGTCGTCGTCGCCGTCGGCTTCCCCTACGTCATCCGTGCCCTCCTCGCGTCCTGACCGAACCGCCACAATAGGAAGATTTCCATGGCTCATCGCCTCTTCGCCACGGCCTTTGCCCTTGGCCTGCTGGCCGCGCCGCTCGCCGCCCGCGCCGCCGACACGATGGTGGTGCTCGACGTACATCACGCCGGCTGCGTGCTGTGCGGCCCGATCGTCAAAAGCACGCTCGCGCACGTGAAGGGCGTTTCCGCCGTGCAGGTCAGCCAGCCGAACGGGGACGCGGATGTCACCGCGATGGTGACCTACGACGCCGCCGAAGCCTCGCCCGCCGCGCTGATCAAGGCGGTGACTGACCGCGGCTACCCGGCGGACGTGGGCAAGCCCAGCAACGGCTGAGGGGCGGCAGGCGTGTCCTCGCGCCGTTCGCTTTCAGGGAGTTGATCGCCATGGATGTCGTCACCACGCATGATCGCTGCGCTGTCTCACCTGCGCGCAAATCTACCCCCGATCTCGTGGTGATCGGCGCCGGCTCCGCCGGGTTTTCGGCCGCGATCCGTGCCAGCGAGCTGGGCGCGCGCGTGGCGCTGATCGGCTTTGGCACGATCGGCGGCACCTGCGTCACTATCGGCTGTGTGCCGTCGAAGACGCTGATCCGCGCCGCCGAGGCCCTGCATCACGGCACGACGGCCGCCCGCTTTGCCGGGCTTTCCGCCAGCGCGCAGCTGACCGATTGGCCCGCGCTGATGGCGCAGAAGGAGGCGCTCGTCACCGGGTTGCGCGGGGCGAAATACGCTGCGCTGCTGCCCGAGTATGACACCATCCGCTATGTCGAAGGCGCCGCCCGCTTTACCGGTAACGGCATCGAGGCGGCGGGCGAAACGTTTCCCGCCGATCGGGTAGTCGTTGCGACCGGCGCCGCGCCTGCGGTGCCGCCTATTCCGGGCCTCGCCGGTGCGCCGTGGCTGACCAGCACTGCGGCGCTCTCCCTGGAGCGCCTGCCGAAGTCCCTGCTCGTCATCGGCGGCGGCGTGATCGGCTGCGAACTCAGCCAGATGTTCGCCCGCTTCGGCGTGGCCGTCACCATCGTCTGCCGCTCGCATCTGCTGCCGGGCTTCGAGCCGGAGATCGTCGCGGTGCTGACTGGCCATCTCGGCGACGAGGGCATCACGATCCGCTGCGACCTCGTGTACCGGCGCATTCGCCGGACCGGGACGGGCATCGCGCTCGACGTGACGGTGGACGGGGTGGCCGAGACGATCGCCGCCGAACAGGTCCTGGTGGCGACAGGGCGGTCGCCGAACACGGCTGGCCTCGATCTGGAGGCCGCCGGGATCGGAACGGACGCGCGCGGGGCCATTGCGGTGGACGCGTTTCTCGCCACCAGCCGCCTGGGTGTCTATGCGGCGGGCGACGTCACGGGGCGCGACCAGTTTGTCTATATGGCCGCCTACGGCGCCAAGCTTGCCGCCGAGAACGCGCTCAACGGCAACACCCGCCGCTATGACGCGCGCGCCATGCCGGAGGTCGTCTTTACCGACCCCCAGGCGGCCCGCGTCGGGCTGACGGAGGCCGAGGCGCGCGCCCAGGGTCTTGCCGTGCGCAGCGTAACCCTGAAGCTCGATCAGCTTCCTCGCGCGCTCGCCGCGCGCGATACGCGGGGGCTGATCAAGCTCGTCGCCGAAGCGGGCAGCCTGCGTCTGCTCGGCGCGCAGATCCTCGCCCCGGAGGGCGCGGATTCCATCCAGACGGCGGTGCTTGCCATCAAGCATCGGCTGACGGTGACCGATCTCGCCGAGACGCTGTTCCCCTATCTGACCACCGTCGAGGGGCTGAAGCTCGCCGCCCTCGGCTTCGAGAAGGACGTGGCCAAGCTCTCCTGCTGCGCCGGGTGAGGCGGCTTCAGCCGACCGGCTCGCGCACCCCTCTGCCGCCGCATCGACCGGCACGCCTCACGTCCGGACGGTCAGGCTCGTGAAGCGCGCCCGGAGTGGTTCGGGGAAAAACGCAGCAGAGACCGCAGCGCCGGACGCAGGATCGGCGTCTGTCCCCCCCGTGGCGCAGCAGGCCTGCAGCGTGTAGTGGGTCACCCGAAGATCGGCCAGCGCTCCGGCGAGGCTGCACAACGTTGCCGCGTCGAGCAGGTCCGGGTGAACGGTGGTTCGCACCTCATGGGCCACGCCGCTGGCGATCAGGCGCAGCAGGCTCTCGCGGGCGCGCTCGCCGCTGCCGGGTACGCCGGTCAGGCGCGGGTAGTCGTCGAACGGTGCCTTGACGTCGAAGCCGACCCAATCGACCAGCGCGAGCACCTCGTTCAGCCGGTTGGGGTACGGCCCGGCCGTGTGCAGACCCACCCGGAAGCCAAGCGCGCGCGTCTCGCGCATCGCGGAGGCAAGTCCGTGCTGCAATGTCGGCTCGCCACCGGAGAACACCACGCCGTCGAGCAGGCCGACGCGCGTGCGCAGGAACGCCGTCACCGACCGCCACGTCACCGCACCGGGTCGGTCCGCGTCCAGCAGGTGCGTGTTGTGACAGTAGCGGCACCGCCACGGGCAGCCCTGGCAAAACACGGTGGCGACCAGCTCGCCAGGCCAGTCGCAGCCCGACAGCGGCACGAAGCCGCCGATGCGCAGATCAGTCCGCAACGCAGCCGCGATCGCCGGGCCGGACCTCGGCCTCGCTGAAGAAGCGCCGCTCCGCAAACTCGCTCTGCTTGCCGCGGTTGAACGAGGCCACGGGCCGGTGATAGCCCATCACCCGCGTCCAGACCTCGCAGGGCTGGCGTTCCGCGTCGTCCAGCCGGATGTCGCCGGTCATGGCCACCGGCACGATGCTGTTCATGCGTCGACTCCTTCCGATACGTTGCTGCGGGCCTGCCGCTTGCGGGCGAGGATCTCCGCGTCGCATTTGGGACAGAATTCGTGCGCGCCGCCGAGATAGCCGTGCGTCGGGCAGATCGAGAAAGTGGGCGTGACCGTGATGTACGGCAGCCGGAAATTCTCCAGGGCCCGGCGCACCAGCTTGCGGCATGCCGCTGCCGAGGAGACGCGCTCGCCCATATACAGGTGCAGCACCGTACCGCCGGTGTATTTGCGTTGCAGGTCGTCCTGCAACGCCAGCGCCTCGAACGGATCATCGGTGAAGCCGACCGGCAGCTGCGAGGAATTGGTGTAGTAGGGCGCCTCCGGCGTGCCCGCCTGCAGGATGCCGGGGAAGCGCTTGCGGTCCTCGCGGGCGAAGCGGTAGGTCGCCCCTTCCGCCGGCGTGGCCTCCAGGTTGTACATGTGCCCGGTCTCGTTCTGGTAGCCGACGATGCGCGCACGCACATGATCGAGCAGCCGCAGGGCGAAGGCGCGGCCCCATGCGGTGCTGACGTCCTCGGCGTCATCGGTGAAGTTGCGGATCATCTCGTTCACGCCGTTCAGGCCGAGCGTGGAGAAGTGGTTCCGCAGCGTGCCGAGATAGCGCCTGGTGTAGGGATACAGGCCACCATCCATCAGGCGCTGGATGGTCTTGCGTTTGATCTCCAAACTGTCGCGGCCGAGGTCGAGCAGCCGGTCGAGGCGGGCGAGTAACCCGGCCTCGTCGCCCTTGTGCAGATAGCCCAGGCGGGCGCAGTTGATGGTGACGACGCCGAGCGAACCCGTCTGCTCGGCGCTGCCGAACAGCCCGTTGCCGCGCTTGAGCAGCTCGGTCAGGTCGAGCTGCAGCCGGCAGCACATCGAGCGGATCATGTTCGGCTTGAGATCGGAGTTCAGGAAGTTCTGGAAATACGGCAGCCCGTATTTCGCGGTCAGCGTGAACAGGCGTTCGGCGTTTTCGCTCTCCCAGGGGAAATCGGGCGTGATGTTGTAGGTCGGGATCGGGAAG
>Ga0307373_10014541_pt1 | contig 10815 bp, 9 predicted proteins | sample OX2MG_FD_202534 | JGI IMG/M metagenome (GOLD analysis project Ga0307373, IMG submission 202534) | Soil microbial communities from Risofladan, Vaasa, Finland - OX-2 | ecosystem: Environmental > Terrestrial > Soil > Coastal area > Acid sulfate soil | place: Finland: Risofladan, Vaasa | collected... | reverse complement strand
GTTACCGAAGCACAGTACGACCGCGCGCTCCAGCAGCTGAGTGAAGCGGCCGATCCCGAAGCGGCCGGTGCCCGCCTGACGCTGATCCTGCTGTTCCGCCTCGGGCTGCGTCCGAGCGAGCTCTTGCGCATGACTCTGCGGCAGATCGAAACAGCCTTGCGTCTGTTCGTGACGGTGCGTGGCAAAGTCAAGACCCCCCGCGCCCGCCGTGTGCTGCCAGCCGAGGAGTTACTGACGCCGCTGGAAGCACGCCTACTGATCGATTATGTGGCCCGGCGCCGTGGCGAAGGGGGCAATCTGCTCACCCCCCTGCTTCCCAGCGACGGCCGCACTGACAACACCCATTACGTTCGTCGCGTGCTCGAGGAACTCAGGGCCGTGACCCACAACCCGACGCTTCGCGTCTATCAGCTGCGGCATTGCTTCGCGACCCGGCTGATTCTGGAAAAGTTCCGCGCGCTGTTCACCGCTTCGGACACCGAGGTACAAGAACTCTTGGGACCACCCTTACCTGCTGACGGCTGGCTGCAGGGGGTGCTCAAGGACCAGCGCTGGCTCCCGCAGGTGAGCCGGCTCATGGGCCATGGATCGTCCGACATCACTCTGCTGCATTACATTCACGCGCTGGATTACGTTTTGATGGCGCACGTGCGCCGCGACGGCATCCGCCTGCCCATCGAGGCGGTCATGGGACTTTTGGACGTGGGTCGGACAGCCGCGTATGAAAAACTCAAAGGGCGCATGCACGACGGCACGGTGGACGGCTATGCGCTCGAGGCGCTGCTGCTATAGATCGATAAAGTCCACGTTGGAAGCGCGCGGCCGTATCCGGGAAGCGGTGATTATCGGCTAAACCTCAGACCGCTATGTGTACTTGCCTCGGATATTAAGGTTGCTTATTAAGGACGCTTCAGTTCGGCCCCGAGATACCGGTCTTGACTAACCCATATACTCGGTTGCGATATGAGTACTAAAGTGTTGTTATCTTGAATACGCCAAATGAAATTCGTTAAACGAGGGTCATTGGGTTTTACGCAAAGGAATTGATCGCCCTTTTTCTCATAGATACCATCCATCGGCGTGTTCCCAGTTAGATAATAATTTCCATTACCAAAATCATTAATCGTCACTTTTGTTATCGTTGTTTGATTTGGTGCATGCAAATTCCAGTCACCAACAAGTGTTGGGGCGCTCGAACATGCGCTCAATATTACTGCAAGTAATAGAGCCGTCCAGCCAGTATTTTTAGAATGCATATTTTTACCCTATTTGAATAACATTATTCATCAACCGCCATCATCATCGTTATCATTCTGTTTTTGTTTCTTGATTTCGTCTTCTACTGCTTTCATTGCGTTTTTAGTCGATTTTGATTTCTTTTTATTATTTGTTGAGCCGCGTTTCTCGAGGATGTATTTATCCGGCGAGAAATCCACCAATGCTTTATTCGGCGGCAACAGACTGCCATACGATAGTTTCGGTGTTACCCTGTCGATCCTAAGCTCACAACAATATGTCTCAGCCTTACCCAGCGATTCTTTTGTGTCCGGATCAATGATGTCTTTGCCATAGGCATAGACCCTATATATTTGCCCAGGGGTGACTAAGTCTTTTCCCGCGCCTATGATTAGCGTGGCTTGGTCTGCGCTTAATACTCTGATCGGGAACAGGTGATCAAGCACAGAAGCACCTTCTATTATTGCGATCTTTTCAATCGTCCTATCTAACACAGTTCCAGTTGCTTCAGGGGCACCACCAGAGCCAGCGATTTCCTTGTAGCCGATTCCGACTGAATCAGATAACACCACTTGTTGTGTAGCTGTATTGATCAAGCGATAGTCTAGAGCGACTCCGCCTGTAGGTTCGCTATATACATGATTGCTCGTTAGAGAATGTGTGGTTATTTCATGGAAATTGAGTTGCTGTATCGTGCCAACTAGGACATAGTCTGCGACTAACTTCTGACCTATCAATGCATATTCTTCAGTAGAAGTTTCGCCGCTTTCGGCTACACCACGCTCCTGTTCTAGCGCGGGGCTATAGGTGCGATCAAGTACAGTAAATTTATTGGTGTTTACCAGATAGCTTTGAAGATGATCTGCAATTGCAGCGGCTACCTTTGCACCTGATACATGGTCAGCGAATATTGTGTAAGTACTTTGTGGTGCGCGTGGCGGTAATACAACAATGCGAGTGCGGTTCTCCGAGGCTGAAAGTTCATATTTCGCCACAGACACAGCTAATGTTACTAACCAACTGCCATCCTTATTTTGCTTGTACTTACTGATTTGAAATGAAATTACCGCACCATGGGTTACTTGTTCAACGACACTCAGATAAGCTTGGGAGCTAAGATAGGCGCTATTGTTATTATATTGAGCAGAGACCTCCAATGAAGCTGACAGATCAGCTTCAGAAATTATTTCCCCATTTACCTGTTCTATCGCAGTCAGTAACCCACTGTCGATCGCTTGCTGCAACGATGGGCCTACGCCTGTAGTGCGAACTTGAACATTTGTAATCTTTCCAGCGAACACCATTGGTGTAGCGAGAACCAATAACAGAGGTATCAGGCGTCTAAACCACATAATTTTGCTCCAGAATATATTGGGGCCGAATCTCACGACCCCAACCGTTCATTGAAGACCACTAAGCAAAGCTGTTGCGTTCTTCGGGACGCTGATATTATTTCCCTTAGCATAGGTGATAAAGCCTGATGCTGTTTGTGCAAGACTCTCCGTATACCCCGGTGCGTTATCAGCAATATACATGCCCTCAGCTAGCTTAGATTTAAGCGTGAGTGCAGTCATAGGTGAAGATGAAAGTTCCTGGGTGGCTTGCTTCAAGAAATTTTGAAAATCCGGACGGAGCCTGATCAATTCACCAACACCTAGCAGATACTCGGGTATAGCTTTCCCCATATTTGCATGGGCATCCGCTGTGAGTTTTTTTTCAGAAGCCATATCTTTTTCATTTTGTTCATCCGCTCCCTTTGATGAGGCCATAACTCGGCCCAAATCCGCCTGCGTTGGAGCCGCGCTCAAAGTCGATACTTCAGCTGTAAGTTTTGCGGCAAGGTCCTTATTTCCTAGGGCATTGGCTATGTCTGACTGCGCCACCAATACAGATTTCTGCCCGACCACGAAGTCTTGTATGAGCTTTGTCTGCATTTGAGTTGCATCTGGTTGGTTCTGGGTTGCAGGGGGTTGAACCTTAGGAGAGTTTCCAAAGGTTGGTAGGCTAAACCCAGATGCCGACGCTACCCCAGCAATACTGAATAAAAATCCACTGATAATCAGTAGAGCACATATTTTAAGTTTGTTCATCACATCTCTCCTTACTGTTGTTGCAGATAATCATCACCTTATTAATGGATGCCCTTGGCATCCATTTCCGAAACAAGCGATTTGGCGGCTTCTTGGGCAGCCAGTTTTAATGCATTGGTTCTTGCCACATCTTCACTAGGACCCAGCCCTGCATACTGAATTGGGCCAATGGATGCCACCGTTACTGGGAAGCGGCGAGTAAGGTCATAGACTTTTGCTGTGACGGCGACATATACACGAGTGAGTCCTGTCGTTGGGTCAGTATTTTTCAACCCAACATCAAGGGTCCCATAGGCTAAATAAGGTACCTGGGCTTGCTGTACGCCCAAGGCCGCATTACCGAGCGTCTCCGGTGAAATATCATCACCATGCGCAAAATCAGCCTTAAAGGCATTGATGCTTAGCTTGTTATTTGTCTGTTGTTGGAGAAACGCGGCGTCCACCACCTGGTAACCAGCCATCGATAATTGATTCGAAATGACGTCATTTACTTGATCCGAGCTTGTCACTGCATAACTAACTTTATCCGCTTTCTGGGTAACGCTACCGCCTGCAACGGTAGAACTAGATTTATTCGTTTCAGAAGCATACATCTTCTTTCCAGCTGCAGAGGCTTCTGTGTCGATACCATTTTCAGAATTATTTGACTTGCTATTTTTAGCAATTTGGTTTCCAAACGACTGTATTGAGCTTTGTTCTCTTGCTACGAAGACGAATGTGATATATGACCGGTTACTCTGCGAGGTGTTAGATACTGCACTATTGGCACGTAACTCATTATCCAAACGAGAGACATTCAGGTCTGAAGAAATAACGACTGTATATGTTTTCGCATCTTTATCCACGTTCTCAGAAATAATATTGGATGACAGCACATAATCATCAACATTGGTTGCAATCTTATCTCTGACTAGATCGTAGTTTCGTTGTTCAGCATCATTCGTATCCGCGACGTAGCGTTCAATGGCATTAATTCTCGCCTTTTGCAAGGCCTGGGCTTTCTCACTGGGACTTGGTCCATGACTGCTCGAGATGGTGACAGTTGCCATACCCTTTACAGTTTGCGTTGATGCGATAACTGCAAATGGCAAGAGTAACAATAGCAAGCCAGTGACTGCGAATTTTATTGACATGATTTAATTACCTTTTCTGCGTTCTGAAAGGCGGTAAGGTTGTCTGCATCACCTGTATGGCTCTTAACCCATGATTCATCAGGATTCATCAGTTGTTTCGTTAGCTGGTTCATCATATCCAGCAACGTGTCCTGATAGGCTGGCCAATCATCGACGTATGTTTGAGATGAGGGAACGATTTTAACTGCCCCATTTTTAATATTTAAATCCAAATATGTATGATTAGAAAGTGGCTCCATGATCTTCAGATGCATGAAAGCTCCATAAACCCATGAAGCGCCCCCCACCTCTTGATCGTAGATTATCTTCTTAAATCCACGAATATCCAATGAGATTGTGTAGTCCGGCGTAGGAACCTTTAAATTAAACACTTCCCCGTTAGCGAAACGGGTGGCTATCTTGTTGCCAATGGCATAATCCTTCGTATATGGCAATACCGGTATGTTTCCATTCTTGGACAGATAACTTGAAAACTGGCGCGCAATTAAATCCTTGGTCGCTTCTATATTATTTTTCAATAAATCCGGTAATACGGCGCTGGCTTTGTCACTAATGTTCACATCCGCAACTTGAATTGTATTACCGTAATGCTGTTTTAGATTGATGCTTTCAAGTGTTTGCGAAAACTGATCAATAATATTTACTTTTAGATTACCGAGATATAATTTATTAACTAGATCTTGTATGTATGCTTTTGATGGAAGTGTCGGTGATACGTCGATGTAATTTATGCCGAATGGATAAGCGGCCACAATTTGCATCTGCTTCATGTCAAAAAACAAAGCGTCGGCATCCAATATTATTAGAATTTTATATATACCGCCTATTTGTTCAACGCTGACTGATTCCCGATTGAGAGCGAATTCTAAAGCGAGCGCATCGTTTGTTTGAACATTCCCAAGATTCACGAAATCTAGATTGAATCCATTGAATTTATGATTCTGAACCTGGACGAGCAGGGCATGATCGAGTGGATCGACGCCATCTGCGCCTGGGTGATTGAGCGAATATGTGTAGGGAAATGCAGCGGATATATCTGCGTAGGGCCCTGAATAGGCGAAGCCTGCAAAGTGGACGATTTCTGAGGCTTGGGTAGTACATGGCAACCAGAATAGAGCGATACCCACTATCAACCATTCATGGTTCTTGATGCAGAATTTCTGAATTAAAGCCATGTAAGATTATTCCTTAAGTATCACTACTGTCCGGTCGTCTTGATACACGATGCTCGCAAAGCCTTTACTGGTACGGCTCTTCGTGGTTTTGGAGGTGGTGCCGATTTCAACTTCATTCCAAAAACACCATCATGAAAAATCAACAAGTTACGAGCAAAAAACTGTTCGTTTCTCAATCCACCGGACAGCAGTGCTTAAGTATCAATCTTGAATTATTGAACATGACTCAATGCATTCTTGTTGCTGAATCCACAATTTATTAATTGCCCTTTACATATCACGAGACACCAATAATTGTCACAAACTGACAATACTTGTCACTTGTACCATTTATTACACTGGCATCAAACATGTACGCAAGCAGCATCAGATACTGATGATTCGGCAATTTGACTGCTAAATGGCGTTTTACAATAGTGGATATTTCTTCGATAGCACCTATCCGATTGTTGCCTAACTATATACAGGCAATTGGGGTGCCAATTAGATCGATTCTGTGATGAATTCTGACTCACACATCATCGCTCTGGGACGTACAACTCAGGTCCGATTACGCTTAAATGTTGTCAATCAATAAGAAATGCTACGTTTGATTTCGGAGCGTTACATACCCTACCGATTCATATAGCGCTGTCCCGTAATTGGTGATTATCGGATGTGCCCTAGTATGCTTGCGCATACGAACAGCATTACCAGCAGAAACGTACCAAAGCCATTTCAGCCATACATATTAAACACAATTTTTTACTTCCGGCTACTCCTGTATTTGTGTGGAGATTTTCATTTCTAAGAACTTTAGAACTTTCTCCAGTTGTTCCTTTGTCTGGTCATCACTTTTACCTTGCTCTATTAGCCTTTTCATAGTTTCAGCAACACGATTTTTATTGAAGCCGATTCTATGATTCTGTCGGAATTGCTCTTCGTAGTATTTTGTGCGCTTTGCCCTATCTGCGGGTACTGGTGTAACTTCTTTCTCAGAATACGTATCAGTGACAGCCCTGTGATAGAACTCCGCGGAGATCACATCCTCAAGCTCGACATCTTTATCCTTGAACATCTCTGTGCCTACAGCTTCCCGAAGCATAAGGATTTTACCCTCTGGAATACCGGCGCCCGTTAGGTGCCCCTGAATGGTTCTGCCACCGCTATCCGAATCCAGGAAAATCACATAGGGCACTTTCGCCCGCTCTAGAAATGCAGGGAAATAGTCCTTACCTTCAGCAATACCACCGTTAATTACCCAAGATTCCTTCAGCTTTGGTCTAAAGTTTGTAATAGCAGCATCTAGAATGGGCTTATCTGCCGCACCTTCGGTTAAAACGTTTACACAATTGTAAGCAAGACTGGTAACCAAACTAGCGCCGATTGCGGAACGGATTGGTTCTAGCAAGTCAAAATCCTTTGGTGATTTTACTCTAGGCGTTCCAACTTTCGTGCCAACCATATCTTTATGAAGTTCCACTACCCGAACTTGCTCTAGATGAAATGGGTCAAGCATTGCAGGCGAATGTGTTACATAAAGTACTTGTGCAGAAGAAGAATATCTTTCTTCTAAGAATTTTTTTATATCACGTTGTCCATCGGGGTGCAGTTCTAACGCTGGATTATCAAGTAATAGCATTATGGGTTTTGACGAACTTACCTCATCAAGCAGCGTGCTATAGAACGATAGATACCATTGAAACCCATCGCTTCTCTCTGAGGGAGGTATCCTTGGTGCATACTTACCGTCACTAATCGATACCGATAGATTCTCCTTTTCAATTCTAAAATGTATGTTATAGATTTCCTGGGTCCAATATTCATTAACAGCTCCTGATATCGTTCTACGGTAACTATCCTCATAGGCCTCTCTAGCGGCTGCATCCATTGCCGACAATTCTTGAATCTTTTGAATCGATATCCCCGCTACACGACAAAGTTTAGCCATACCGGGGGACGTTTTGTCCGGCTCGTTGATAAACTCTGAGAGATTGACATTGTTAGGTATACGATCAACTGAAGTGCTATGCACAACAAAGTGAGGAAAGATAGCCCGTAGTGTTTGCGCAGGATCTTTGCTAAGTGCCTGCTTGATTTGATCAAGAATTGACCGTATATCCTTAACAGTATTCGAAATGTCTTCTTGAATCGCTGCATCTTGTCCAGGTACGCCGGAAAGAGCAACTTGGAGTGTCTTAAGCAAATCATCTAACTGGCTTCCTGCTGAAAAGTTCGACGATAAGAATGTCTCAATTTGCTTTTCAGCTTGTGGTAGGTGAGATGCGAATGCTGGAAGTCGTTGCGCATGGGCTTGTATTTTTGTGCGAAGCTGATCAGTTGTCTTGCGTATAGTGCTAACCTGCGGCCCGACGTCAGGAGCTGTAAACTCAATAGCATGCTCGGTATTACCATCACGAATTGTCTTATAGGAATACGAATTATCAAAGTACTTCGTTGCAACGATTTTACTGACCTCAGATACATTCTCGATCGCATCACTCAAGGCCATCCTATCTGAGTCGTCCAGCTGATAATAAAGCGTTGTAACAGGAATCTCCGAGCCTTTTTTGCGCTCTAACTCTACCCGCAGATGGTTCGGCAAGTCGTTGGAAACATATTGTTTGGTAGTACTGAATGCAGCTATACCCTTAAGGAAGGTCGTTTTTCCTTGTTCATTCTTACCAATAAGAACGGTGACACGATCTTCTATATCGACCTTGCCGCTGTCCACAATCGACCTGAAGTGTTGTACTCGCACGCTGGATAACTTCATCGGGTAATCCTCTGTACTTGAGCTTCAGCCATTCTTTAACTTCGAGCTACGCAATGCGTTAATTATCTACTTGCTCTGCGTCTGCTTTTGAGGTGAATTCTTTTCTTTTTTCGACGACTGTTCTTTTTCTTACGTCCTCCTGCCTTCTTTTTACGTTTCGCAGCTTTTTTGGCCTGCTTCCTTGCTCGGCCGCCATGTCTTGATCCAATGCCATTAGCCATTTGTTTGTTCTCCACTTAGAATTGAACGCGCACGCAATATATACCTAGTATACGCGTGGATTGCGGCACATGCCGTCACAACTTCTACCAATAGCGCTACACATACGATACCGAACAAAGTTAAACCACCCCTAGGGGCTTGCATAGAGTATGCAATACCAAAAAAGAAAAATGGAATGCAAATTGTAAGTCCACCCCAGAATTGATGATATCTATAATGTTCGTTGACAACGATTTGAAACGCAATCGCGTGCTCACTAGATGTTAAACTTTTAAATTCATCATCGTTCAATTTTAGTCGTCTAAGAAAAATGCAATCGAACAATACCCATCTAAATGCCATGAGTTCGAGCCCAACTATTAAAGCCCCGAGAATGACAAGAAAAAATATTCCAGTTGTGGATGACGCCATCACAAATGCGTTAAAGGCAACCTTTATGGGCATATACCAAATTGACACTACATATAACGCAAAGAGCCCCGGAAGAAGATAGCCAATCACGTATCCGAATGCTGTAGAAGATAGATCTTTGATATCTCTTGACAAGCCACTTTCCTCAATTTCACGAACTTGTTATGTATAATTGTTTTCTTTCACTATGGTAATTCTTAATTAATAGCTTATCTAGACCAACCCTAATCTTCTGCAAACAATTGACTTAATTATCTCAATGCTTTTGCTCGTCCACATACATTCAAATACCCGCGAAATGTGTCAAGCATTCATCGTGTACTAATTCTGATTATAAGCTTCTTAAATCGGCTTCAGATATCTTACTTACGGATTGTCCATTTGCGGCTGTTTTATGACGTGTCTTTCTACTCCGGTCACTCACAACTGGAGAACTGTCATGTCAACATTGGCCGAGTTTCACCGTTCCGTCATGCTCGATGCGGTGGGCGACCGCCTTCTGTGCTCGCTCTATGACGCGATCTATGTGGTCTACATCCGCGGCGAGTCCGCCACCTCCCCCACGCGCCTGCAGCTCTTCAGCTACGAGCGCGAGGCTGGGTGCTTCGAGCTCTATGCCGAGGACGAGATAGGACTCATCGACATCTTTGGCCGCGACTGGCGGCTCGCGAACGGGACCTTCTTGACCACCGTCCGGTCTTGCATGAGCCCGGTGCTGCATCTGGACGGTGCCACGCGCCACTTCACCCGCGGCGAGATCGTGCGCCTGACGCACCTTCTGAATGTACCCCTGCATCGTCTGGAGAACTGGCAGGAACGTGATCCGGCCAACGATCCCGAGTTCAGGGTGCCGACAAAAAGGACCGCGTCATGAGAACGATCCTCGCCCACGAGGGTGAGGTCGCGGCTTCGACGGCACGCATCTACGCCCGGGATTTGAAGTATTTCTGGGCGTGGGTGCGTGCCGCGAGGTCTCTCGCACCCACCTACCCGGTGCCGACGGATATTTTGCGTGCGTATGTGGCCGCACATCTCGCCGGTCTCGATGTGCGCGTGCTCAAACGATTGCGACAAAAAGGCTTTCAGGTGGACGGCCGGCCGCTCTCGCCGCGCAGCCTGCGTCGCAAGCTCGCCTCGCTCTCAGTCGAACACGACCGTCGCGGCACTTCAAATCCCTGCCGCGATTCGCGAATCATGTTCCTGTTGCGCCGCGCCCAGCGGCGCTTTCCGGGACGCGTGCAGCGTCCGATCACCAGCGATGTGCTGGGCGCCCTCACCGGCGAGTGCGGACGAGATCTGCGCGGCGTGCGCGACCGGGCGCTCCTGCTCGTGGGATTTTCCGGTGGCGGACGGCGGCGCAGCGAACTCGCGGAGCTTGCGGTCTCGGACCTGCAGGCGGTGCCCGGCGGGTACATGGCGTCCCTGTCGCGCCACAAGACCGTGTCGTTCACCGGCGAGCCCCTGACCTTCCCGATCCTGGGCGAGTCAGCGCGCGCACTCAACCGCTGGCTGTGTCAGGCCCGCATCCTCGAGGGCGCGGTGTTCCGTGGCATCCGCAGCGACAACACGCTCAATGCCGCCATGAATGCGCGCACCGTGAACGTGGTGATCAAGCGGCTTGCGCGCCGCGCGGGTCTGGATGCCACACAGTTTGGGGCACATTCGCTGCGTTCGGGATTCGTGACGGAAGCGGCGCGCCAGCAGATCCCACTGCCCGAGGCCATGGCGGTCTCGGGACACCGCTCGATCGCCATCGCCTGGCGCTACTACCGGGCCGGCAGCCTGATCCAGAA